>Ga0209489_100267_pt1 | contig 90020 bp, 43 predicted proteins | sample SiratrowhiteBW_FD_187527 | JGI IMG/M metagenome (GOLD analysis project Ga0209489, IMG submission 187527) | Root nodule microbial communities of legume samples collected from California, USA - Siratro white BW (SPAdes) (version 2) | ecosystem: Host-associated > Plants > Roots > Nodule | place...
TTATATATATATAAAATAATATAAAATATATATATATATATATATATATATATATATATATATATAAATATAATTCTCTTATATATATATAATTCTCTTATATTTATATATAACTCAAAGGAGTTAAAATCTTATATTTTGAACAGTTTATAAAACGTAAATCATATAAATATAAAACAGGCTGTAGAATATAAATATATATATATATAAATATATATATATATATATATATATATATATATATATATATATATCTCTTTTTTATATATATATATATTCTGAGGAGGTTATGAATTATGATAGATAACAAATAAGAAGATATACACAATTTTTTTTTCACAACTTTTCTTTGTAAATTGTTTTGAAACTTTTGTTTTAGATGACGGTAATTGTTTAGCAATTTGATAAATTTTGCAAATATTATAAACCATAACAACTAAAATGCGTGGAAAAGTTTTGAGTGATGAATTTTGTAAAATAAAAACAGTTGAGTAGTATAAAATAACTAAACCCTAAATAAATAATAATAAAAAAAAAAAATCTGATGTAAAGCAAATTACACCGGGGCCTTAACACCCACAGATCCACTCATGTTGTGTCTGGTACCTCTTTCCTTTTAATATAATGTTCACCTCCATTCTATAGCAATGTTGATTAGTGTGAAAGACCATTAAAAACACACTCCAACACATAAAAATTACTAGAATCTCTCATAAAAATGTTGATTTAATTTGTTTGTATAAAGTTATTTTTCAAAGACGTCGATGTGGACGAGTTTCTTAAATGGAATTCTATGACTTTTTTTTATTATTATTAATAATTAATCATGTTCTTAGTCAAATTAGCTAAGTACATGTCTAAGTTGGGTAGGTAATATTGGGAGGCATTCAAATGAATTTTCAGGTATTGTGGGGCATGACATTGTGTTTGGTATTTAGCAGGGAGATCTTTTAATTTTTGGATATGTGGATTCAAATTATGCAGGTGATTTGAATAATAGAAAGTCAACAACTGAGTATGTTTTCATATTATTAGTGAAGGACTTAAATGTTGGAAGTCAATTATCCAGTCTATTATTGTATTATGTACCACTGAAGCTGAATACATGACAGTAGTTGAGATTACAAAAAAAGCTTTGTAGCTTATTGGATTAGTAAATGAATTGGGTGTTCAACAAGATTTGCATTGTAACAATTAGAGTGTTGTTTATTTAGCAAATAACCATATATATATATATCACGCTAGAACATAACATATTAATATGATGTTTCACAAGATCAAAAAGTTGATTGCATCTGATGAGATATTGTTGCAAAAGATTGGTATTGCGAAGAATCCAACTGACATCAAGCCAGTTACCATAGACAAGTTCAAGCATTGCTTGGATTTGTTGAATATTTATAGTTGCTAGAGAAGCATGGTAGTCCAACCCAGTATATTTGCCAAGGTGGAGATTTATTAGGTATAACTCATAATACCAAATAGGGGAAGTTATAGGCTTTGTGGGTTGGCCAAGAGTGTGGGGGTATTTTGGTTAGTGTACCTTAGTTTAGGATTATTTATATAATCATCTCTAATTGTAACTCTGGTGATTGATCTCTATAATAACATAACACAGCCCGCTAAAACACTCCGAAGGACATAGACAAATTGTCAAACCTCATCAAATTTTGTCTTCTTTATTTTTTTCATCTTTGTTAATTTATCTGTTTATAGTGTGAGTTTCTCAACAAATCATAATAAAAGAACAAATAAAAAAATTACTTACAATAAAATAAAAAAATATTTATTTTTATGTTAATTCTCTTATATTAAAGATTTATGCTTTTGAAAATTTAACTTTTAATATGTTTGTCCACATGGAACTAATAAATATTAAAATAATAAATATACTAATAGTAAGAGATATTAAAAAAATAGAACTAATAGTATTTGGAAAATAAATATCGTTAATTGTTAACGGTAGTTTTAAAATGTTTAACTAGTATAATTTTTAATTTTAATTAACTAACTATTTTTTCTAATTTAAATTGTTAGTTAGTTTTGGGTTGTAAAAATGATTACATGCACCAACATTAATTAATATAATTTATTTAGGATTTGAATTAAAAAATAAACGAATTTGAAATAAATCAGACAGGAATTTTGTTAAAATAAACTAGTTTAGTTTTGATTCTTTTATTTAAGTAGGATGTTTGCGTCTCTTCTCATGTGCAATAATTACCCTTTTAGTAATTAATTCAACAATAAAAATTAATACCACGGTTACATATATATTGTAACATACTCTTTAATATATATAATTTATTCTTTAATAAATTAATAAATAAAATACAGACGTCTAAGTGAATACAATTTATTTTTTATTATTATTATTTTTTTTAATTTTATACATTTATCAAATAAAACAAATAATATTATTTATTTAATAAAATAAAAAATTATATAATTCTTTTTTGTTTAAAATAACTAAATATTTTTTTTAATATCAACTATATGATTCTATAATAATATGTATTATTTTTCAATTAATTACTCATAGAAGTAATAAAATTATATATATAATAATGTAATAAAAACATGAAAACATATTACATATGTTTTCACTAATTATTAAAAAGAAACATAATAAAAGAGCGTTTAAAAAAGTGTGGAAGATTAACAGGTTTAGAACGTAACGATAATGGTTAGAATGTGTTGTTAGCAGTTTTTTCCATCTCAAACGGAACAAAGACGGAATAAATAAAGCGGTTGTTTTTTAAAATTTGAAATTCAAAACAAAACATTAGAAACTGACATGGAAGTTGTTTCAACCCACCACAACCAGGCACAGTGCATCTTTTCCCGCTCATCGTCACTCTTATAAACGCCTTTTTCGTCTTCTATTCTTATATTCAAAACATCACAAACCTTAGTTCAGTTCCAGAAGCCACCAAACCAACCACTAAGTGTTGCTTTTCAATTCTGAAGCAGAAGATGGAAATGGAAGAACCCGCCAAGGAACAGCCCCTCTCTGTTGGTACTCTCTCTTTCACCCAATTCTGTGAATTTACTTTTTTAATTATTCATTCATGCATGTCTTTGTTCAGAGTCATAGTGTCAATAGTAATAGTTACTTCAAATCTGGTTATCGCAATTGAACTGTGTGGTGGTTCTGTTTCAGGGAGTTCTGCGAAATCCCAACTCCAGAGGTACCCGCTTCGATCGTCCTCTAAATTGAAGGAAAGCAAACAAGACCCACCTGATCGCACCATTTGTTCCGAATCTAAAAGGTACTTTCTCATGTATTGTTGTTATAATGTTAGATTATGTCATTAGGTGTTTTTTTAATCGAGAGAAAATTTCATTTCCTTGCACTCTTATCTCTGAATTTATTTGAAATTTCGAATTTTTATCTCACCAATTTGCTTCTCATATGGATGGCATTCTCTGCACCAATAACGAATATGGAACACGTGATTCGATGTTTTCGGGCATCACCTAGTTATATGGTCTATATTGTACTGATTGAGGCATTAGTAGTAGTCTCTATATTTTTATTATTAGTACACGATTGGTTCCTGTTATTAATATGATGGTCCTTTTAAATTTGTCGCTTTGAGACATGAGTTTAGTCCCTAAAGTTCTCTTCACTAATCAGGCCAAATTATTTGTTTTTGTGTGTGTGGAAAAGTTGCAATTTATGTACTCTGTGCAAGTTTAGGCCTTAGCTTTCTCTGATGAGAAGGTTCATGTTCCACTTTTTTTAATCTAGCTTGTGTTTGGGCATTGGGACGGTGTTTAGGAAATCAATTGGTAGTTGAAAATCCCATGTTCACAAAATAAACAGTATAATATATAAAAGAAATTATAAATTCATTTTCTTAATATTTCAGATTAGAGGTGATATCAAGATTTAAATTCCCAGAATTTCTTTCTTTTAAGTTTTGATATTAGTTACGGTACCTTTTACTTGCTTCGCTGTTTGCACTGTCTTTTCTCAAGGCAACATGAGCTGTGGAATTGGAATTTATTGTAAAAAAACTTTAATTTTCAGAGGGCTAAGTACTCCATGTGTAAGCAGAAGTGTAAGTGGTCTTAATTTCTATGGAAAGGACAAGTCTACTGGTGCTAAACCACCAAGGAGACTCTCCGTTCCTGTCAAAGCCTCTCCCTCTCCAAACCCAAAGTTGACTGGCAACATTACCCCAATCTCAGAGACCAGAAAAATTAGGTATGGTAATGGCCAAGGGCCTCAAAGCAGAAGTCAAACACCGGCATCTGACAGTTCAAAAACACCCGGCCGAATGAAGTTTAATCTCCTATCTTCCTCTTCATATTGGCTAAACCAGATCAAGCTCTCTGAATCTGCTGCTAAGCACTCAGTTTCACTTGGATTCTTCAAACTTGCTTTGGAAGCAAGGTGTGAGGTAACAATATATCAGTAGACACATTACAAACATAAATTTTCTGCATGTTTCAATTTTCTTTCCTTTACTTCTATAGGTCCAAATACATTTTCATTATTTGTTTTTGTCTGCCATATTATCTTTACGGATTGCAATTTCCCACAGAACACAGTATCTCTGCCTTATTCTTTTGTAAACTAATTGAACCCTTTTTCGTTTCATGATTCCTTGGTTCAATGGCAACAACCATAGCCGTTCCCGAAGATGCAAGATGAGCTAAAATCTTATGTTCAAAGACATCAGCTTGCTGAACTCGGAGAAGTGAAAGAACTGCTTCAAAGCTATGACATTGCAGAAAACATAGAGCAGAACCAAGTTTCTGAAAGTATTTCGCAGGTGCTAGAGGAGGGAACTCGATCCTCTGATGATGAAGTACACTGCTGTTCTTCATCCATCACGGATACTGAAAAAGAGAAACCCGAACCATTGGAAACCGAATCCACTCCACTTACTCCTGTTAAAGCAGAGCCAACAAAGAAGGAAGCTGGCCAAAAGAATAACCTCGGATCCAGGTTGAAAGAAAATCTCAAAAAGAAATCTGCAAAAAATTCAACACCTGCTTCTGATAGGGGGAGCTCTGGGTTGGTTAAAAAATCAAAGAAGCCAACTAAGCAAGAAATTAAGAAGGAAAGGAGTGAGGTCAAGAAACAACAAAAAAAATCTGATGTTATTAAAGGCAAGTGTCCAACGATAGTTCTCTTTCAACACTGATGACGTTTTTTTTAGTTCAGCTAGTCTAACATCTCATGATCATTTTCTTTCACAGTTCCAATCAGCCCTACAGGTTCTGTAGACAATGCACAGGGAAACAAGGAAAATATGGTAACTTACTACATTAATTATGAGTTTGGATAGAGTTGTGAAAAGGGGGTTATGACTAACATGTTTTGCTTCTTTAACGTGTAGGACGTTCGGTCAACTGATGAGATCAGTTCGTTGACAGAAGTCGCGTAAACAAGATTGCATAAGTTTTTGTAATCCTCAAACTTTGCCTATAGTGCTTTATGTTTGCCCAGTTTGTCTCTATATAGGAAAACGGGTGAAAATTGTTTTGTCACCGTTCTGTGCTTCGTGTCTTGATGTGTGTATCAAACCAAACCGTATTGAATATTCTGGCTTGTCTTGTGTATAAGTACTTTTTATATGATATATACATACATACATAACATATATATTGCATAGACATAGATTTCTGACGTAATTAGCATGTTTAAAATTATAATTTCTTAAATGTTTTTACGGATTTCAACGTTTTGATGTCTTGTGAATATATATGTGAAATGATCCATATTGTTTAAATTTGGAATATGATATATGACGTTTAAATTTGGAATATGATGCCAAAATATATGCTACAATAATATCGCCCAAATTGAGAATATTTTAACCTGAATTTAGATTAATTTTAAACCAAACAATATATTCTCTCTTGAAAAGAAAATTCGTGTTTTCCGACATGTTCTGACACTGAGGTTTGCTGATATTTTCTGTTTTTTCAAATGATTAAAGTATGGTTTATTATAGCAATACGAAAGCACAATTTAATTTAAAAATTATTGTAAAAATTGTCAAACTTATAGTACTTTGCAATATATAAATAATTAAATAATAATGTCAAACATTTTTAAAATGATCAATATATTTTGTATACTAAAATGTTGTAACATTATTAGAAGCGAACCATCATTAAGTTATGTAATAATATATAAGAAGTGATTCCCAACATACTTTTTAATGTATTCTTTATTAGTACTTAAAATTTATTAAAATATAAAATTGTGTAGGATATAACTTTTGATCTATATTCTAATATTTTTTTACCAATAATGTTCCAAAAATGATAGAATAAAAAAAGTGTTTTCCCAATTGCAACTTTGATCCTCAAGTTAATTTTAAGGTAGCAATAATATTTATTTCACATTCCATGAAAACTAAAAGCTGTAAATTTACATGTTATATAGTTTATTCGTACAATATATAAACTAAAAACGTAATTTAAATAAAAATCATAATTTATTTAAGCTTTTGCCCGTGTAAGATTTCTGTCAGATGTTCCACCATGTTGTCAAACAAAGTGCATGTTTGATTTATCATAAAACTGCGTAAACTATTTCCAGATCCCGTCTAAACTATGCTCAGCCAATCCATATTTGTCATGCAAATACCTATCTATATACGAAATAAACCTATGGTCTACCTACATATAAAACATATTTGTTTGCAATATATTATATTAATGTTGAACAATTCAAATAACTTTTTAGTTTAAATATAAATAATAATAATTTGTTTGCAACATAATATATTTACACATATATTTATCTTTTTTAATTATTAAGCTAGACCTAAAGAGTCAAACTTACAAAATCATTGAAAAATATAGCTCTCACTATGGCCTTATAAAAATTAAGAGTTTTTAACCAAGTACTTTATTATGTTGTATTATAACTGTATATAATACCCATATACAATAAATGCATTACATGACAATATAAAAAAAAATGTGCAATTGCTAGTAAACTTATTTAGGTTGATAGGAAAATAAACTTAGGACTTTTGAAGTTAACGGTGATTTTTATGCGAATCAGGTCGAGTTTAAAACAAATTAATAGTCATTAATGATATAATAACGTCTAACCTAAGTTATTTTCACACCTAGAGCTGTGATCAATCATCTCATTCAGGCAGATACGTCGAGTTCACTGTCATACAAAGAGAAGTTTGAAAGCAAGATTCATCATGCAATGTGACAATGGAATCATTGAAATTGAAGCTAGTTTAATAAAGCCTTGGTATCATAACCAGTTCAGAAACCTACAACTTATACATTGAACCGTGTTAGACAATAATCCAGTTCAAATTGACAGAATTCTATTATATATTATACATAAACTGCCATGAACAATACATAGTCTACGATTGATTAAACATAAGGTAATCCTAACATTCAAAACAGTAAGGAATAAGACATGAAATTCAGTAAGTTGGCGCAATGATTCTTATAGGTAGCAGTCCAACCTAATTCATGTCTTCAAAGGCCCACAACCATATGACGGGTGTTGAGCTTAATCAGCTGTCCAACTTTGCTCCACAATTTCTCTAACTCGTCTATTGTACTCGCGCTTGTTTGTACTAAACGTTCGAGCTGCTTCCGAATTTGCAGGAGAATTTGGGTTGGGATCACAGAGTAATGACTGCCACAGAGTAATAATTACTTTTCAGAAAGCAATTTTAACATGTTAACTACTACATAGCAAACATGTCAAAGACTAGTACCATGAAGTTAGCAATTTAGACATGCACAATTACTTCTCAACTACCCTGGACTTTGAGATATCACAGCCACGTTATATCAGAACGGCACAGGGATACATTGGAGATTGGCGCTTACCTTGTAGCGGAAGCACACAATTTACCGTGAAGCACACTTACCAGGTTCAATTCCCATTGTCCAATGAGTTCCAATAATCACATTTAGCCCTCCTTAAAATGCCTCGTCATGCCTAGGACCTCCCTCTTAAAGAAAATGAGCCCCCCTCACCAAAAAAAAAAAAATATGACATGCTTCTATCCTCTATGTTTGGTTGTGATTTATATTAGCAAAAAATTTCATTAAGATAACTCCACAAAGATGATGATCTGAAATCCTTCTAAGTACAATAACCATGAAGGGAGGGAGGGACGGGGAGAGGAATTGAAAATACATTATATCTGAACACCAATGCAGTCTCTTAACAGGCCAGACCTAAAAAAATTTCTTAACTTATCCCCATAAACAAGGAAACTAAGAAAACGACCTTTTCTATTAAAATGATTCACAAATTTAAAGGCTTAAAATTATGGAACTACACTACAATTGACAGTAATGAGTTTGGACATTTAGCAGGGATATGAAAGAACTGACAGACAATATAAGAATCATTAAGAGCGAGTAAATCAAAACAAAGTGCCTTGAAATTTGTAAAGAGAATAAGAAAATGAAAATCTTTTTAGAAAAATCATGTTCCTGAATTGCATACTCCAATTTTTGTTTAAACTGTGAAATTAATGGTGTAAAAGGGAAAGCCAAGTTAACATTGCAAGTGAATCAAGACATGAATCAGCAAACAGCAAGGAACATTTAAAACGAAAGGTAATGCCTTGAAGCAGATAGCACTTCAATAGACAAAAAGGCATAAGTAATTTAAAAAGCCACAGGAGATCTTGCATTAATTTGTGCAAAATGTTGGTGTGGTCAAGCATAGGTCAAAGCAAACAAAACCAGACCTCAAGTTTGGAACTCATTGTGCAAATATAAGTGCTTGCTATCTTCTTATTGTAATATACTAACAATGAAATGTAGAATTGTTGACAATATTATACAAGATAATACCTGGATAGAAGTGAGTATTGCAGCTACATCGTATATAGGACTCCATTGATTTTGTAATATATCCAAACAAATACTTCCATCCGCATAAACTTCCCACAGAAGAAAAACGACATTAGTAGGTAGATAGGTAATTTATGTATAAGAAGATTAATCATTTCCATCTAAACTTACTGTTTGGATGAAACATTCGAGAGACAAATCGTACAGTTGGTGGCTTGTTAGGATAATCCTCAGTAAACTGGAGAGTCAACTTAAACGTGCCTAAATAATTAAAAATGTGAAGACATTGTTGTGATAGGGTTAAGAGCAAAAAATGTGACTTCCAAGTATATGAATAAGATTTACTGACTATGAGCATCCAATTTTAATCTAACTTTTCCAGACCATAATACAGCTTCACGAAGAAAGAAAAATTCAGTTTAATATTCTAACAAAATATCCTTCTCTTGTAAATGTAAAGCAATCTCTAATATTAACATAACAAGAACAAAAGACTTATTCCACTAAGTCATCACCTCTGACAGAAACATAAACCAATATAAAAATCTAATGCATGACAATATAATAAACAGAAATTAGAATTGATACTGCCAAATCAGGAACCAAAAAGAAAATAATGGTAGCAACGAAATTGATCCAAGATAGTAGCCATGGTAAAAACAAGCTCATCAAATATAACCAGTAGCTGCATGCAATGTACAACATGGCCAAATAACTGATATGACACATGCATAAAAAAAATTTCCATGATATGACTAATAGTAAGAGGACAGACTCACCTCCATCCCATGGAGTATCATCAGGACTGCAATCCAAAGCAGAGAAGAAAGCAGAAATTGCTTATCCATCATACTTAAACAAAGCCGGGGAGGAAAATAAAACAAAACGAAGTGACTATAGTGCATCTTCTATCCAATTCAACTCACCCAAATATGACAGCATTCCACAGCATTATGTTGTTATCCTGAGGAGCACCACTGATTCCAGCAGGCGAGTCTTGTTGCAGCCTCTTGAAATCTCTCATGAGTCTCTTCCTAGCGGGAGTAGACATTGCCACCACCAAGAAAAACTAACAGCCACAAGAGAGAAAACATGAAAGACTTCAATTTTCTTTTCAACAACAACAAAAAAATAGAGGCAAAACCTAGTTCAACTCACGCCAAATGCATAAAAAATCAATTAAATTTTCACTAGTCTCGTACTAAACCTTCATAAGAAACATAATCACAACAAACCCCAAAATTAAAAAAAGAAAAAAAAGTGGAAATTTCCAAGGAATATAGAATAGGGGTTTTGATGCAGATCCGCCCTCTGTACCAATGATCGAGCGGTTAGGCCATAACAAACGCAAATTGAAAGGAAACGAAATGAACAAAAATAAAGATAAAAAAGTGAAGTACTTGAAAGTGGAGGTAAAAGGAGAAGAAATTGAGTCACACCGATGGTGTAAATCGGAATGATGGTGAGAAAGAAAAAGCAAGAGCAATGTGGGAACCAAAGTGGTGGCGGCACAGAAAAAGTTATTGCTTCAATCTCACGACATTGATTCGCAGAGTTTAGAAGTGTGCGCGCTGTAACTCTGACCAACCTTTCCAACACCCTGTTTAGAACATGGCATATATATTGATCGAATTTTTCAACTACCAGTAATTTTAAGTTCGAATAAAAAACATTTAAAAATATTTAAACTTCACTTTTCATTTTGATATTTTATTTAATATTAACGCACCCAACTTATTCACTCATACACACATTTAACTTATTAATCATTTACTTACTTTAAGATCAGAATATCTTTTGTAAGTGAATTTTTCTTGTCTTCAAATACTCAAGCTCAGATTACTTGTTATTTAGACTCCAATCAAGTTCATGTTAACCACCTCCAAAAAGTACCAATTCAAATCCACATTAAATCTTTTATTATTATTGCTTTCATAAGTCTTCTTATTAACTTGATATTAATACTTAAACAAAAAAAAATAGTATCAAATACTAAAATTTGTGTTTGGAATACTAAAATAGTGTCAAATAAAAAAAATCAATAATTAAAAGAATAAAGAGACAATTTGTAGAGGTTGAAGTTATTTGTATTAAATAAAAAAAATAAAAAATAAAAGTAAAAATAATATTAATGAAATTAAAGTTTACAAAAATTTATAAGTGATTTGATTTATATAACAAATTTTAAGATAATTATAAAACGATATATTTAAAAAAATAATCGTATTAACTTTATGTTTAGAAGTTAACTTTTGATTACATATTAAAATTATAGTTTTATTATAAATAATAATATTTTTAGTACCATTATTTTATTACTATTTTTTCTTATTTAATTTATACATCATTGCTATTTCTAATTACTTTTTATTTTATTATTTTAAACTATTCATTATTATCATTAATTTAATTAACATTTCCTTATGTTGCATAGCATAATCATAACTTAATTTAATTAAATATTAAAATTATAATTTTTATTATTACTATTATTTAAAATTTTTAATGTTATTATTTTTATTTAATTTATGTATTATTATTATAATTAATTTTTTATTATTATTTTTTTAAATATTATATTATTGTTATTATTTTAATATTATATATATATATATATATATATATATATATATATATCATCATTTTATCTTACATAATATAATCATTTATGATATAATAAGAAAATACAATCAATTATTATAACACAACTACTTTAATGCTCTCTCTCTTTCCATCCTTGTTTCTCTATGTTCTTTGTTTCATTCTATTTTTTTTCTTTTTAAGTTTATTTTTTAATATTTTATCTTTTTTAAGATCTGATGATACTATTGGAAGATTTAACGACCATGTATACTCAATGAAAATAATTTTATGTTTATGTTAAAAAAAATATTATTTTATTTTTCTTAAGATTTTATCACAAATATTAACGGATATAGAGAAAAGTGATAATCTCAATATAATTAACTTTATGCTAAAAACTTATAATGATGTAAGAAATATTTTATTCACTAGATACTAAAAGTTATAAGTTATACTGATGTCTTTAACTAAATAAATAGAAATGTTAAATGAGCCAATTACAATATATATGCTTAATTTGTTTGATGTCAAGTGTTGGTAAGAAAGTATTTTCTAAACTTGTTTTTAAAATTTTATAAATGTTAAAATTTGCTTTTAAAAAGTTTTAAAATCATTTTTCTGTATTTTTTGTACTTATCCTCTCTTTTTATATTTCTCATTTTTTATATATAAAATTATTTTTTTAATATAAAATCATTTTATGTTTTATGTATACATATCAAAGTTAAGATATTACATAATTTTCAAAATACGTTAAAATATAAATTATTGCATCACCATTTAAATTTTAAAATGACATAAATAGTTATTACAATACACAAATTTAATAAGTGTGACGAAAAAAAATTCATTCTTCATATAAAAATATTAACATAAAAATATTTGATAAAAAGTTCCATTAAATATATCAACGGTCACGAGTATCAGTTTAATTCTCTAATTTATACTCATAAATTCCAGTGTTTTAATAAATAAACACTAATATATGATTCAAATCTCAATCATATTTTGAAAATAAATTTTAAGCATTTTAATTCTTACTTCACATACTTACATTTATTAAAAAAATTCTAAAAATTTGTGTAATGTTTATTTATACTAATTATAAATTTATTAAACCATTATATTTTATATTTAAATTTAAATATATAAAAGATAAAAATATTATAACTTAAATCTTGACATATTTTAACTCTATTCTTTTTATTCTTTCTGACGGGGACGTGTCACCTTAATACGATATTAGTTATTTTTTTTCGCTCGTATCAATGTGATATGATTTTTCTTTCACTATCACGCTTTTCTTAAATGATATAAAGATGACACATGAAATCGTATTTTCATAAGATAGTTTACTTATTTTGAAAAAAAAAAAATTATACCAATTTAATAATTAACGAAAAAGATTTTCACCAATTTGGTACTTAATCCGTATGTATACACTGTTTTAGACCATGAAAACGGCCCAGTTGCGTTCCTTAATTTGGCTCTTCCTTAATTTGGCTCTATAATGAAGACGACAAGATAAATCTTAATCAACATATAAGTGACATTATTACTTTCTCAATTATTTATCAGATGTGTACAATGATTGACTGAGAGAGAAACCGATATTTGTGGCACTGCTTCAACGTCACATTATATCTATATATCCACCATCTAAATTATATTTTCATTTCTTGAAATATCATCCTACGTTTAAAATAATTAATTTATTATATGATGACATTTCTTCAGTTTAATAATTTTAAATATATAAATTTAAAATTTATATTATTGTTATTGCATGTAAAAGAAAACTGCAGCAGACATGTTATATGAACTGACACACCTGTCAGTATATATCAGCCTTAAATCACGTAAAGTTCTATTTGAAATTTCAATAAATTAATATTAATCACATAAATAGTAAGCTTTAAAAATTACGTAATATTTAAATATTTTTTTAATTAATTTATTTTCATGATATAAACACAGGAAAAGAGTTTTACAACAAAACATAATTTATAATATGCTGCTAAGCTATTTTTAACTTACAACTCTACAAAATAACTTTAAAACAGCTTAAGACTTATACATAAAATAATTTTTTTCGTTTTTTTTATTATAAAATCATAAGAACTTATTTGATAAGCACTTATCAAACAGTTAAAATTTGTTTAAAGTTTTCTACATATTCTATACAGAAATTAAAACAATCAGTAGTTAAAATAAATCTAAAACATGCTTAAAATCAAATTATTTTGAATAGCTTCTCTCACAAACTCAACTATTTTACTTACGGTGATTGTTTCTATCATTGTAATAAAAAATAAATAATTTCTTATTTAAATATGCTATCTTTTGATAATTTTACTTTATCATTTTCGTCATAAAAAAACAATTATAATTTCTAAATTATCCTTAATTATAATTAAATAAAAGTTGTACAAATTTAAATGTAAATATATATTTTCAAATAATAAAATTAAATAAGATTTTGATAAAAAAAAATGTATTTATAAATATTATCATTGTTATTTGAGTTCAGAGCATCAGGAGGATTAAATGAATTTAACTAATATCAACCTTCTTAATCAGTATTAAGAAGGGAATATCAACCAACCTGAAAAGGGAACATTCTGAGATTTCCTACTCGAGTATTTAATCAAATGCAGTAGCTTCAGTCTTTAATAAAGTATATTTCATCCAAAATAAAAAAAAAAAAGAGAGTAAACATCTATGTTCATAATTTATTACGTGTTTGTGCTGAATTTTATTCAGCATATCTTAATTAATTACATCAATACAATCCAAGAGAAAAAAAAAAAAAAACTAAAGTAGCTGGTTATAGAAAAATCGCCAATTGTTTAATTGGTGGTGTCGCTATTATCAGCAGGAGAAGCAGATGCAGATGCACTTTTGGGGGTAGAAAACGGCAAAGAAGACGGCGGTAGAAACATCAAACTTTTCTTCTGTGTATTATTCGCGGGCGTTTTGTTCAAGAAGCTCGATGCACAACCACTGACTTTCGAAGTTGAAGAAGGCAATGTAGAAGAGGAAGTATTACTATTTGACGCGGGAAACATCTCACCCCACTTCATTTTCTGACCCAAACTTGGACTTTCTCCAACACTATTACCACCTTGATTTCCTCGAACACCACCACCAATAAACGAAGTGAGCGCTGCTGCCAAAGCTGATTGAAAACTGGGGTCTGCTGTGATCACTTTCGTTGCTGCAGATATAGTATCAGCTGCTACACCACCTTGAGGAACGCTTGGAATATTGCTGTTGTTCTTTTGCATGTAGGATTGGTATATATTTTCCACTTGTTGTCTCCCAAAGTTTACATTCCCAAGTATGTTCCTGCTATTATATGGTGGTTGAACAGTATTATTATTGTTGTTAAGGAAGCTGTTGCTCCAAGACAAAGCATTGATTTCCGAGGAACTACTGAAGCTTAGGCTTGAGGAAGAGGGGTATCTGGGTTGGTTGTAGTTTGAAGAGAATCTAACGAAGGGTGACGAGGAGGAAGAAGCTGGGTGTGAAGTGAGGTCGAGAGTGATGGTTGGATGTGAAGGTGAAGATGACAGTGCAGGGTTGGAGAGGTATAACTGCCTTGATTTTGAACCATCTGATAGGTAGAAGTTGAGGCCGTGGAGATTGGTAGCAGAAGTGGCTGCTGTTGTTGAAGGTGTTGAGCCAGAGTGAGAGGTTGATGAACCAGAAAGAAGCATGGATGCTGCTGCGGAAGTTGTGGATGCCATGGCAGTAGCTGAAGGTGGAAGAGTGTGATTGTGAGTCCCTTCATACGTGGTAATCAGAATGGACATGTCATCAACGCATCTTTGCACCTGAAATATGCACATGATGAGTTGCATTTTAATCGTAGTATTTAAAATTTGTGATACAATATGTTCATATATATCTATATATAGATATAGATATAGATACCTGTTTTCTCACTGGGCATGATGGTGCAATGGTGCAACGATAGTAAGCTCGAGGGCAAGGATTTCCCTTTGCGATCTTCTGTCCATATTTCCTCCATTGGCATCCATCATTCATCTGTTTCAATAGTAAATGGCAAAGAGTGAACAAATGGCTCTCTATATGGAAACTCTTCAATAATATAGTGCAAAGTGTTTTGTCTCATGCATCACACCCTTCAGCTTTCATACTAACCCCACCTATCTTTTATTGATAGTAAAATAAGAGTAAAAGAGAAATGGGTAATGTAAAAATGAGAGGGTGTGATGAATAGGCATATTAGAGTTGACAAAAGAGGGTAAATAGAATGAGGTGAGAGAATAGAGATTCACTGTTGGGGTGTCACATCTTGCTCGAACGCAAACTCGTGGCTTCTTCATAGGGTTTTGCTGAGCAACTTCATCTTCTGTGTCTCTAATTGTCTTCTGTGTGTCCTTACTGGGTGGCCAAGTTTCCCCAGCTTCTTCCTTTGGAACTTCAGAACTGTTTTCTGGGCTTGGATTAGGCAAAGCTTCAGTTGTGCTTCCTCCTGACTTTGATTTGCACTCTAGTCCAAGGGTCAAGTCTTGGTTAAACCCTTCATCATCCTTCAATTTTTTATGAACTGTTATTTTCTCATCGTTTCTTTGATTGTTTGGAACTCTTCCTAGGCTGAGGGAAACTAGATCCGATTCCTCTAATGTCTCTTCTTGGTTCTCATTTCCTTTATTCCTTTCTCTCCCTTGCTTGAGTACGTCTTGAAATTGCATTTCTAGTGTCCGATACTCGTTCATTATTTTGTTCAAAGACCTCTTTAACCGTTGATTTTCTTCTCTCACCACACCCATTTCAGCTTTGGTGCTCTCAAGCTGATCATCAACCTAGAACCAGCCATAGATACATATATATGAGTACCATTTGTTCTTATACTTAGTTCCTGAGAAAATAGAATAAAATGAGAACTCATTGCATCATTATAAATTTAATTAACCTCTTCCTTTTTGTCTGCGGATGTGCTAGTTCCAGCCTCCTGTTTGAATCTTTCAGTATTAGCTACGGGTGGTTCCTGTATCGCACAACCAATAATCATTAAAATCATATTTTTTTTTCATTTTTTTAAATTAATTAACAGTGTTTAGATATAAACAAGGTTATGTCATACATTCCAATGATTAAAGAATGTTAAACAATGTTCTTAAAGATAAACAACTAGTTTTTACATGATATGAAAATTTTGGGGGAAACTTGTAATTACAAAATGAGAATTCTTATATATGTACAGCAGTAGAATGGAACGAACACATTTGTATTCAATGAAGAAGTATATGACTATAAGAAACTCATCAAGAATCTTTCCCGTTCTTATTTGGCCCGGTTAGAATATTTCGTTTTAACTTGCACGTGCTAGATGAATTATATCATGTTGAAAATATCATTAATTTTCTTTTCTGGCACATGCGTTGGTCAACTCTTACCAGAGGTCATTAATTATTGAAATAACCCTTTTAGTAATGCCTGCCAAAAGATAAAACGTTTTCAACAATTTTCGCAAAGGCCAGGCATGATTAGACATTTGCATTAATTTATCAACCGAATTTTTTAACTTTTGGTTTAAGAATTCTTCAAAAACAAGAAAAAAAAAAAACTGGTTTAAGATTTTCTACAAACTCATTCAAAAGATGTTACTTCTTGATTAATGTGCACCGAATAGGATAAATTCTTTTTAAGGGAGTAAAGCTCTTTATTTTTGTTCAGAAAATTCGTATTAAAAATCTTGTTTATAGGAAATTAGTTTCCTTACAGCTCAAACTAATAGACGTTAATATTGACGGTTTCTTTTGAATATAATTTTTTTCTTCGAGTTGACTAATTCAATTACTTTCATGTACTACTGTTGAAGTTCTAGATATACACACAATCTTCCTTTCTTCATCGTTATAACAGATAAGTCATTAAGGAAATATGAGTTACACATATCTCTATATCTATCTATCTATATACCTATTTATTGATATTTATTAAGGATTAATCCACAAAGATTAATTGGTTTTCATTTTAGGATGCGCAAATTACTATGGTGATGATGATAAGACAAAAAAACACAAAAAATGAATCCGAAACTGTTTTCGGGAAAACCTATGCCCTGACAATCCAATTGAATTTCTTGTGAGGATTGAAAACAACTTCCTGAAGACCGACCAAAAGAAACTCAACACTGTATGTTTCAATTCTGGAAAATTATAAGGAGGGGGAGCTTAAGAAGGAATCAACATTAAAATGGTCAAAGCATCCAACAATCAATTATGCTTCTTTAAACAAGATCATTCTCTATAACTTCCTGGATTAGATGAAAGTCTTGAAGGATTTCTAGAAGAAGAAAAAACTCCTACATGGACTAACACAAATGAGATGCACATGATTTATGGATGTTTTTGTCATTTAAAAGATAAAAATGATGGTCCTTAAATAGATGGATAGTAATTAGGAAGAGAATATTAATCTTCACCTCGACAATAATCTCTTGTTTATGAGGACCATCTGCATCATCTCCAACAGTATACTCATCACTTCTCTTTTCTTCCTTGAGTCCACTTCCTCCGTCACCAGATCTCTCCGAAGCAACCTCCATTTGTGGAAATTTTCTATCTTAAAAGCCCTTGTTCCTTCCTGATCTGCTTTCTTCTTCTGGGTCCTCCAGCAAAGCCCTTCCTTTTATATTAGCATAGACACTGGAGAAAAAGGGGCCTGCATGAAGTATTTGACGCATGAAAAAAAAATTGACTAATTAAAAAAAACAAAGAAAATTAGTAATCGGTGCTACCTTTGAAGTTTCGTACGTTTTGTAAACTAACATGGCCCAAATGTCGACAACAACGGTTTCAGGTCAAACTTTTGCCACCACCAGTGACCGGAGCCTTCCTTAATTTCCTATGATGTTTATATATATACATACATATATATAATTAATTTTAATTAATTAATTTCGTGGTCTTCTCTTCTAGTCAAGCATTTTAATTTAATGCGACTTCCTTGCCTTTGGCGTATATACACACACCAAGTGAATTATAATAATATAAGATTTGAAGATATTTTTATCTCATTCCTTTTGTTTAACGAAAGTTATAGGAGTGAAAAAAAGATGTGTGAATTTGAGTGTAGATATAGATTTGGGTGTAGGTTTTACTATAATTCACTGTCCCGATTTTGTAATGGACCAACTACACACCATCTAGATATATAGGAAAAAGAAAATTCAGAACTGAGACAAGGTGAGGGTCAAAGTAGGGTTGTGAGAATATATTGATGCTGATGTAGTGATGACGATACCTTGATATTAATTATATCTAAGGTTTTAATCTTTTAACAACTTGTTGTGGACATGAATTAGCCATATATTTGTTAGGGTTCACTGACCTAAGAACTCCAAGGTAAAGAAATGGTGAATGAACTATCATGGGGACGGGGGATTTGTTTGAACAATACTTGGTGTAATATTCAAAATTCACCTTGTGACATTTTGTGGTGTACACAATATAACAAGAATGTGTACTTGGTTAATGTTGCAAATTTATTAATTAATCTAATAAAAATAATTACTTATGCATTTTTCTTTTAACCTTTTCAACAGAAAATTTGTGATTTTTCTTAGATATTTAGTTAAAGTTTATAGGCTTTTGCGATCCTAAGTAAAAACACTTTTGTAAGATTTAGAATTCATGGAGATAAAAAGAAGTTGACCATACTCAGGATATAACAACTAAATCTTTTTAAGGGTGCCTATTATTTGGATTCATCTTTAATGGGAAATATCTAATATTATATGGATAATATTTCGTTGTCAAATTGGATGGAAGGATAAAGATGAATATGAATATATATTTTATTTTCTTTTTTAATTTACTAAAACATTTTTAATTTATTAAATAATTTATTTTTTTATTTTTATTATTTTCATTGGTTTTTTATTTTGTTTCATTGAAAAAATTATTTTATTACATAATTTTTAATTCTCTCTCAATTGTTTTACTTTTTCATATTTAATAACTTTACTCACATCTTAAGTGTTTTTTTTTCTATTACAACCTTGATTATATACATATATACATACATATATATATATATATATATATATATATATATATATATATATATATATATATATATATATATATATATATTATTTTGTTTAAATAATGTGTAAATACAAATCTTAATTTTATTGAATTAAATTATTTATATGTCATATATTTAATTATTGAATAATATCTTTATTTTTATTTATTTTATTATTTTTATTTGTTGCTTATTTTTTTTCAATGATATCTCATTCTCAATTTTTAGGTGTTAAATTGTGTAAATCTTTATTTTATTATATAATTTAAAATAATTATTTTCACTTTTCTCTTTTGTTCTTTCTTACTTTTGTTTTATTTGAAAAAAACTATTTCGTTGCACTATTTTTTATTAAGGGGTTGATATCTATCAAGTTCTTTCATTATCAAGGTGTTTTCTCTCTTAACAATTTGTAAGAAAAGGAATATTATAGTTGTCACAGAACTTCAATTATATTCTTTTGATATTATTTTTTTGCTGATATTTTTATCTTTTATAAAAAAATTAATTAAAATTTAACTACTAGGTGGATATAAGTCATAAATTTCATGTCTAATGGAATGAAAATGAAATTATCTTCCTTAATACGTAAAAAATATGATATTGATAAAAAGAGAAAGAATTTGCTGAACTTCTTTAATTTTGAAGAAGATTAAGTTACTAATATACTTCATACTAACAAACAATTTTGTGCACCGACATAGAGAATTAATAAGTATTATTGGTTCACTAAATTATCGGTTAGTATAATATACCATATTGTTAAATATATAAATCTAATATTAGTATACAGATTTAGTATAAATTCTATACCAAGTAAAACATGTTTAGCAACTAACAATTTTTTAGTATACATATTAAAATTGTTTATGGTGACACTGCTGGCCATATTAAAAGTATCTATGGTCATGAGGTTTAAATTATTACTCAACTGCATCGTGATGCAGTGAGGATAATACTTTTCTATAATAATCATCACTCTTGAGCTTTTTTTTCCACCAAGTGTTTAAGGTTTTTAATCACACAAGTAATATATATATTGTAAGGTGAAAGGCTAAAATTATGAGCCTTAGATTAAAATAAAGGGTGCAGATGTAATTGGAAAATATATGTAGCAGGGAAAGTGTGGAATACAACAAATAGTTAGAGATAACTCATTGTACTTAAAAATTGTAATAATTTAAATACTACAATTCGATCTTAATTTAAGGGTACTCAAAGCAACTTTTAAACCATTCCACTTTACAATCGAACACCTCTACAAAGTTATTTCGAATTAATCAGGTTTTTATTACAATATTTAATTTAAATTATACGTTGTCTATGTGAGAAAAGTCATATGATCTCAGTTAGGAGTACCTTTTTCTTCAATTGATTAGAATTTTAAGATCCATAACACAACTCAAGAATTTTAATTTAAAAAAAAATCAAAACTAAACATTAAATTTAATTCTGGAGATCCTATTTTTACTTTTGACTTTGAGGAAAGATGTAACGATTTTTTTTTTTCTCTTTTTGTAACTTTCACATCTCAAAAATTAAAATATAAATTATATAATTTTGATAAATTATTTTTATCGTTCACAAAGTCTGATTGTCTCATTCTAAAACTCGATCTTGCTGTCAGCCTCTCTTTTTCATCTGGATTTGCTTCGGAATTCGGGGAAGGCAACTTCCTCCATTTTACATTTTATTATTATTGAAGGATATCATTAATCTGTACTGTAATAATATTTTAAAAACTTTAAAATACATGGAAAATCATCTAAAAATACACAAAGATATTGGTTTTCATATCTCAGTGAAAAAAAAAAGACTTTCAATTTATCAGTCAGTCTCCATTTTCATATCTAAGAGCCCCCACTACGCCTGGTTTTTCGGGTCACTGCTTACTATTTTAAGCATTATAGAAGAAAGCCTTCTGAATGAGTGTGTAAAATTTAAGTAGAAGGCACAGCATTCCAGTTTTCAAGCTCTATCTTATTTTACTCAATTAGGGTTTCATAAAAACTTATAAATTTATTCGTTTATATTTCATATAACACACACACACACACTCTTTTTTCCAGATTTTTAAGATATCTCCTATTTTTTCTTGAGATTAGACATGTATTTTTACATTTTTTTCAATGTTTACAATAATTCCCCATATAGTTTTTTCTGTAATAAGTTATTTTAAAGAATCAAAAAATTGTGTAAGAGTAAAAGAGTGAGAAAAAAAATATACAACAGAAAATATGTGAAACTTGTGGAAAATGAAGGTAGTGTAATTTATTGTAAGTTAATGATGCATTTATTAGAAAGAGATTTAAGGTATTATATAACCTAATCCAGTGAGAGGAAATTTAAAATCCAAGTTGTACAAGTATGGAATAAACGATGCACACGCATATAAAATGGTCAATGGAAAAGACCAAAGAGAGTATAATAATATTAGTCAACTAATGTCCATGTACATTAATTGATTAACGTAATAAGCATTACGTATTTAATGTGGATCATGTATTTGTTTAATGACAAGTAGTTAATAATATAGTACTAATGTGCGTCAGCGCAGCCATAGAAAATGAGGGAGACAAGTTAGGTTGGCAAATGACAGATATAAAATAGTGTTGAAGTTTCGTGGTAGTATATTTTGTGTATTTATATCAATGATTTAATACTGCATACTAGTTATCCACTTGTACAGTTGTATTCTATACCTGGTACCGTACCTCTCAGTGTATGTGATTTTTATGGACAACTTCTTTTTCTGTTTCTTTTTAAATGATAAAGAGCCCACGATATTGTATACTTCAAAACATATATAATTTATCAGTGAATTATAATAAATGATTTATACAAGATATTTGATATTTTAAAATATTTCTTATATACATCTAGAACTTATATAAATACAATTATTTAGATAACAAAACTTAAAATTAAAAAAAAAATATATCTTTTAAATGTTTAATTTCAATACAAAATACATAAGTCATCGTTACTACACCAACATCAATTTTAAGATCATAACTCATTATTATTATTTTTATTATGATTTTTGTTATTATTATTTTTATCAATATTAATAACATAATATTAATAATACTAAACTAATAATAATAATAATAACATTAATAATAATATTAATGATCATATTAATATTAATAATACTATTAATAAATATAATATCAAAAATAATATGTATAACAATATTAATAATATAATATTAACAAATACTAATTATATTATTATTATTATTAATCATATTAATAAATAGTAATAACATTAACTGTAATAATATAATAATAATAAAAATAAAAATAATACAAATAATATTAAATATAATATTAATAATTATATAAGTTAATAATAATAATAATATAATTTACAAATTTTAAAAATATTATTATTTTTTATTAATAATAAAAAGGTTAATGTAATTAATAATAATAATTAATAATAATTTTAAAAATAATTATTATTATTATAATTTTAATAAAATTAATTATTAATATTATCTACAGAAAATCTGTAGGTAATATATGAATTTGGACTGTATGTAATATATCTGTATATAAAATCTATAGATAATTATATACAGATTTAGAGTAGCATGTAATTACATACATATTTAGATCTGTAAGTAACAAATCCGTATATAAAAATTTTTTATATAATAAATTCGTATATAAAATCAATATCTAATACTAAATTTGCATGTAGATAAAAGTTCATATATAATAATGTATATGTAAATTAATTTTTTTTTAGTGCATTGAGTGTTAAATTCAAATTTTAGCTATATTGTCGTGTTTTATATTTTGAAATACGATTTTGCCATCGGTAATAATCCTATGCATGTTAAGGAAAAGAAAATTTCATAGAAAACATATGCTAATATATGTCTTTACATCTCGCAAATGAGTGTGTACTATAACAAGTTGCACTATAAATACATTTCAAGATAAGAAAGTCTTAATTACAATTTGTTGACATATTTCAACTAAAAATTAAGTAGTTTATTCAATAGTAAATTCGTGCATATATAACACGTATGGCCAATTTCTACACCTTACATAAACTTTAAAAGAAAACTTTAAAATTATAAGTTGGAAGTTTCATTCTTAATTTCAGATGCAAATTAATACAATGTAATTACAATACGTATGTTTGATTTTTTTTTTTTTTTAAATCAATGTCATTCAACATACCACTCATAAATTTATTTACTTATTAAGATAATTCGTTTTTATAGAAAATTTAAAATATTTCACGATGAAATATATTATTTAAATAAAAAAATCAAAAATCAAAAATTTAAGAATAAGATTAGTAAATTGTAAATATCATCTAAAGTATTCATACTATTTCCTCTCTCGAATTTATATTTTCTATTTTTCTATATTCTTTCTTATTCAATTTCGGTTGAAATATCACCCAGTTTAGTAGAATTTTATCGATTTTTGATTATGATTACCTTTTACTTGTGATCTTTAAGATTATTTTGTTCTCAGTAAAGCAATGTTATTTCTGTCATGATATTAGTTAGGCATATTTGTCAATGATAACAATATTTTTGAGTTGATGTCAAATACAATTTATTTGACTAACATCAACAAATATTATGCTTATTTGTGGGATTTGAATTTTTTTTTTTACCAACGTCAATCACAACATAAGCAATAACAGAGAGACTTTATTTGATTAATTTTGTTCATTAAATAATTATTCATACCAAACATAAAAATCAAACATTCTTCGATTTGGTTTAGTTTAAATTTAATATAAAGTTAGACCAAAAACAACATTTAATGTTTTCGTTCAAGTCAATATTTGTGATTATTTTTATTAAAAATTGGAAAAAATATAAAATAATTATTAAACATTTTGTGATGAAAATTGTCAAATAAAAGAGAGACACGTTAGTGAAACATTTTTGCATGATTGTTTTCATATTCATAATTTCAACTTTCTTTCATATTTATAAACAGAATATACCATCTTAGAGTTAAGAACTATAATAAAATTTATTATTTGTTTTCATACCTATAAATATATTGTAGGAAAATATAATCAAATTACAAAAGAATCTTTGAGAAATATACTCATGTACAACTTAACATCGTACTAAATACAATATGTAGTTTTATTTTATTTGATTTTTGATTTTTAAGTGTGAGATTGTTGAAAGATAAATAGGCAAGTATAATAGAAATAAAACATCAAAACAAAATAACTTATAGTAAGAAAAATTTAAATTATATATTTTAGAATACTTCATCCATCTACCTAACTCGAAAATATTTAACAATGCATAATATAAAAGATAAAAATCAATATTGACAGTGTTCACAATATTGACCTCCTTCTGTTATGAATAATTGTTCTCAACCAAAAGCTTTTTTAATTATTCATTTTCTTTCTAATAAAAAATAGTTGTTCTTCATATTTGTTGTTTTTTCTTCCTTTTACAAGTTTTCCTTCTAAAATGTTTTCTCGGGCATGAAACCGTCCATAACATAAAAGTATAAAAATTAATATAAAATACAGGCCTTATATAATAAAATAAAATTATGTATGCAAATGAATTAAAATTTAACATTAGAGTACAAATAATTTAAACACATATCACATGCTATTCATTATTTTAATATTAGTAGAACACACTTATACATTCTTTGGATTAGAGGTGAAAAATTATAGGAAAAGAAAAGAAAACTAGGAAAAAAACACTATTTTAAACCGAGTAATAAAAAAGAAAGTAACAGAAAGTAAAAAATATTTATTTTTATTAATATTTATTTATTATTCTATTGTAATAAAAAAATATAAATATTAATAAAATGTTAATGATATAATTATTATGTATTTTTTAATATAACCTATTATATAATATAAATATTGTACGTTTTAATAAAATACTTGAGCAAAAGTTTCTACCGATTATATTAAATTTATGAGTGAAATGTGTAACGTCGAAGGTGTAAATTTTTATTTCATATTTGTTAATTTTTTTTTATTTCTCATTTCATGTGTCTCCATCTTTTTTCGTTTATCTTTGATTTGAAACAAATGAAACTACACTGTAACAAAAAGAACTTGTAAGTTTATATATTTGTTGTGGGCAAAATTTGTTTGGATAGAGAACGGGTTCTTTAATGGGTAAAAACGGGTATAGGTTAATATAAGTTATTTGTGTTTTTTTTTATACATAATTTTTACTTTTATCATTTTTTTACATTTTTGTAGTATTTTTCATTTTTTAAACACGATTCTATTAATGAGATCGTAGTATAGTAAAAATAATTTTGATTGATCAATTTTTTGTAAAATAAGTTTGTTTTTTCTCTATCTTTTTTTTTGGGGGGGGATTTTTCTATAAATATTTTAAGGTTTTGTAATTTGAGCTAGCTAAAAAGTGTATTATTTCACAACTATTTTAATTTATTATTACTGTTTTAGTTGCTTATGTGATATTATCTTAAGTTTTTAGAGGTCTTTGATATAGTTTGAACTCTCTAAAAAGTTATGTTAATTTCTTGTATGCTTCTCTCACTAATTTTTTTTTTCATTTTTTTTCAAAAAAAATTATATAAAGTATCAAACTTAGAAAGATGTGTTTATGTTTTGTTCAAAAATAGTAATAGTAATACACTTGAATCATAATTTTTTTTTAATATTTTTATCAAATATTTTAAATTAAATTTATATTAAACCGGTAACTTGATGATGTTTGCTGACAGTAGTGAATGAATTAGACTAATTCTGAGATAAGAAGTCGTTGCTATATTCAATAGTGATCCTTCCTTTTCGTTTCATTCCTTTGGATTTGTCATATTTTTTTTTTTATAAATGACTGAAATATTGTATTAAAATATGAATTTGAATGATTCCGATAAAAATTGAATTCAAAGCACCGGTAAAACTAGGCAAAAAAAACCTTGAGATGGTTGAACTTGAAGGAGTCCATATTTGACAGATGCATGCAGATAGCTCAGTTACCTAATGTTTTTGGATTGTTGTTTTCCATAAATATTTATCTTTACTTTTTCATTCTATAATGAATAATTTGTAAAATGTTTATTTCCAAATAATCTTCCTGTAATAAAAATACATTTCAAAATAGGGTTTTGAGATGGAGAAAGGATGTCCATCTTTTGGACATTTCTAGTACAATTAAACGATGTATTTTTAATTGAAAAAATTGTTGAAAAAACATCTATGTAAACATCCTAATTCAAGTTATATTACTAAGAAGATGATCAACCTCATGCAATTTTGTTTGTTTTTTTCTTCATAAACTTGCGCAATATATAATAAATAAATGGTTGGGACTTTTGAGTTTCTCAATGCATTTCTCTATTCCTTGCCTGGTCAGTTAAGACCATGGGTATGTTTAGAAAATTTGTTCATAGACACTTCTAAAAAGTAAATCAGTTTATTACATAAAATAATATTTTATGCTATTAAAAGTTATCTTTTAGATGATTTAATTTTAATTATGAAAATAATTTATTTTTTATTTCTCTCCTTTAAAAATGTTTAAAGAAACTTTTACGAAAAAAACTGATAGGACAATATGACAAATTATGGTAACAGTATATAAGTGTGGGAGAGATATGTTTTGAATTTGAATGGCATGCTAAAAAAACTGACATGTTAATTTGTAACATGTGCCTATAAAAAGATGAACATTACGAAAATGATCCTTCCTAGTTTATTCTAAGTAGGAGTCTATAAGGGGATGATTTAACATATATCCTAAATTTTGATTGATTAATTATATGGATCTAAACCTGACGTTATTAGGGATGAGTAACTTAGAGTCAATTGATTTTTCTCTACTTTGTTTAATTATTTATAAAATCAGTTTATGCAAGATATAAGAGTTAGTTAATTTATAAAGTTATATTACTTAAGTGATACTTCACTTAAGTAATATTTCTCGGTAATAAAAATGTAATTTCACTATTTATAAATGACTTTTCAAATAATATTTTGTTCAAAATGTATTTAATGAGTGATAATCACTTTGTAGTTTTTTATGTAAAAAAATATGATTATTTAATGAGATGTGAATTATTAAAGTTATATGTTATGATAAGACGTATAAAGTTAATATATGATCTATAATATGAGTATTAAGTTAATAAATTTAATGAAATATTAAAATTCTACTAATAATCCAACTCATATAAAATAACACTTCATTTGATAGGGTTCATAAAGTTTTCTACCACCATCTAATTGAGATTACATGTTTCAATCTTTGAATCTGAATTTAGTAGAGAGATCATTTAATAATATATTTATATAATGTTTGTGATGCACTTAATAGACAATAAATATTATTAATTGTAACTATTAAATTAATTATTTTTAAAAAAATAAAATTGGTAGATAATTAGGTGATTGATTATAATGACTAAAATTAATTAATCTGAAAAGTTATATATGAAGCAAGTAAAGATATAGATAAACTTAAAGGGAATATTTAAAAAAAAAATTAAAGCTACTAAAAATTAGGAGTTGTATATATATAAAACAGAAGTTCAACATTAATACTTACAAATTCATAGTTATTTTGTTATCCCTATATAGAAGAAAGTATAAGAATGAGTGAGAAAAAAAAAAAGTTTTCCGAAGGACAAAAATAAGAAAGAAGGTTGTTAGAAAAGACTTTTCTTCGTAAATCTCTATAACTTATTGACACGTTCCCACAATTTTTAAAATGATATTTTACTCTGTCTAAAGTAACTTTGAGATTATCTGTTTTGAAATTTTTTCTTAAAATATATTAATCAGAATTCTTAGAATTCGATTTTGTAATTTCTGGAATAGAATTTTCAGAATACGAATTAAAACAAAATTTTTGAAATTAAATTTTTGAACTCATAAAATATATTATAGAATAAGTCTTCTAGAATAGGATTTCCTGAAAATATATAATATCTTTCATAATGTATTTTTTAAAATGAATTTTTTCATAACAAACTTTTTTTACGTACTTTGGAAAGAGCTTTCCAAAACAGTTTTTTTTTTTTTTCGCATATTCTTCTTTTCTTTCATTTCTTTTTCTTCTTCTAAGTGATAATACAGCAGCAGGTGATGAGGTGTAGGAAAGCTGATAGAGGGCAATTCAGTCATTAGCCCTGAGGGTGCAGGTTGAAAAATGGGATTGCAGGAAGCAAAAGCCTTTTAAAAAAGAGACGGTAGGATCCACACGTTTGATTTTCGCGATTTATAATTGATTATACGTATAGTTAATCATACTAAACCTTCTTTCTCCTATTCTGTATTGCCTGATTTTATGTTTCTGTATTATGGTAATTTACTCTCCTATCTTTTTAGTGCTTTCATTTTATGCTAATATTAATAATAAAAAAAATAAAATTAATAATAAATATAAATAACAACGTTAATAATAATAATAATAATAATAAATATAATTCTCTTATAAATGTAAAACAGGCTGTAGATTATATATATATATATATATATATATATATATATATATATATATATATATATCTTATATATATATATATATATATATATATATATATATATATATATATATATATATATATAACTCTCTTATTTATATATATAATTCTCTTATATTTATATATAACTCAAAGGAGTTAAAATCCTATATTTTGAACAGTTTATAAAAACGTAAATCATATAAATGTGAAACAGGCTGTAGATTATATATATATATAAAATTCTCTTATATTTATATATAACTCAAAGGAGTTAAAATCTTATATTTTGAACAGTTTATAAAAACGTAAATCATATAAATGTAAAACAGGCTGTAGATTATATATACACACACACACATATATATATATATATATATATATATATATATATATATATATTTTTTTTTTATCAACAAAGTAAAGAAGTAAAAAAAACATTTTGAGGAATGTTTTAAAAAAAATAAAGAAATGAGATATGTATATTAAAGCAATTTTTATTCTTAAAGCAATTTCTATCAGAAATGTTTTTACGTTGGATAGGATTTACCATATCACATCATTTTAAAAAATGTTTTGCAAGTTTTGTTTTATTACCTTTGTTTTTATAGAATTCATCACACTCTTATATTTTTTACAATTTCTTAAAAAATAACTCAATAAAAAGTTTAACACCTTCTTATATAAGACCCGATCTTAAAATTTGATACTCTCATTAATTTGTATCTCATCAATCTTTATTGTATTTTTAGTGTGTTAAAATTTAATATCTATATTTGTATTAATTTTTGTCATATATATTATTTTTTATATTTCGATATATAATTTAAATGAAAAATATCGAAAACATATTATAAAATACAGCTGACACGAAATTGAAGAAAAAAAAGCATAAACAATATTATAGAATAGTAAAATATACAGTATATTTACTGAATTAGTAATTTATATTTTATTTTTTATTGTTGTATATGTAAAAATTATTTTAAATATTTAAAAAATATAAATAAAAACGAAAATAAGAACATAAAATACATATAAATTGTTATAGATTAACACGTTTCTAGGATATTAATTTTTCTATAAGATATTGTCATCTGAGATGTTTTATTAGAATTATTTATTCTGCTCTCCAAAGAAAATAAACTAAAAAAAGTATTTATTGAGAGAAAATAGAATTTGAGAAAATAAAAGTTATTTTAGGGGAAAAAAAAATTAAGAAAGCGTGAATCGCTCTAAATCAGTTACCGGACAGATAATATCTCCACGTGTACTCACCTGTAGGTGTTGAACACGTGGGGTTTTCTTGCTTGTTGTTTTTTCGTATTGTTGCACGCATATATATAGAACATAGCATCACACTAACTTTACAAGTGAAACTGAAAGCGAGTGAGCGTTGTAGGAAGAAAACTGAGCGATCAAAATGTTGAAGCTTTTGGGCAGTAGAGCGGCTAGGGTTTCAACTTCACGCAACCACAATGGCTTTGCTGCATTCAGTTTCTCTAGGTATCTCCTTCTACTTTCCCCTGGAATTCACTCACCATGCATTCGAGTTTGTTCAATTGCGGATCCTCGTTTAGTTTCTGAGATTTCACCACCTTAATCGTTAATCGGTTCGATACTCAGCCTGTTCTGTGATTTGGATGCATCACCACTAGTTGCATGTGACACTGTTGAAATGTGCTCTTTGGAAATTTGATTCTTTCGACTATAGACTTGATTTCTCTCGCTAAACGATGTTAGAAATTTATATTCTTACAATCATTTAGGTTTATCTCAACAGACAGGAGAAAAAAAAAATGATCTTGTTCCTTATGGTTAAGTCGTTCTCTGCTTACAAACAGCGATATATACGAGGATACCGTTTGTTACAGAACATTTTAAAATGTTAGTTCTGTATATAAAAATTGTCTGAGTAACTAAGGGTTTAGGAATAAGGCATTTAGTTTATCATTTCCTAAGCTGAGTGCTGTCCATAAATTAGGCAGGCTAAAATTGGAAAACGGATTCATTGATTTATTTGTTACATAATCAGTCTATGTTGGTATGGTATGTCTATTCAAACTGACTGGGTTAGATCGTTTTCTGGAATTTAGGTCAAGAGCAACTGGAGCATTGTTTTATTTTATATTGTTTAGATAAATAACTCATAGAAATGCTAGCAAAGTCGTTCTGCAATTTCATCCAATTCACTTCTTGAAAATAAAAATTAAAAGATAAAGTATTAGCTTTAACTGGTAATTCTATTTTATTTCGTTTATTTTGTTTTACACTATCTGATTATTACTTTATTTCATTAATGTAGATTTTAACTCAAGTCTTATTGTGTTTTTTGAGCGCTGAATTCATATTTTTACATTATGTAATAGATGTGTTCATTCATTGCAATTTGCAACTGTTGAAGCAGAAGAGATATCAGGTTCGAAGCCTGCTGAAGTTTTGAACCTGGGTATGCATCCTAACTTTTTATGTTTTTGTTCTTTGCATAATACTTTGTGATAAATTTGGTGCTCCAAGATTTGAAAAGGGTTACCATCATAAAATGTGGTTAAATCCTTTTCCATCTACATTTTTCATGATTCCGTCTCCAAGGTGTCAAACCTGCTTATCATGTATTTGTTTCAAATCCAAAAGCAGTTTGGTAAATTTTATGTTCATCACAGAATTTGAAATGTGATGGAAACGAAAGGATTCCTTAATGTTCTTCTCATAATTCTTCTATATATCAAAATCTGATTGGTACCGAGTGATATTGTAAATTTCTGCCCCACATATTTATAAATTCATTCATTTTTATCAAACTTGCTGTGATTTGTTGGCTATCACTCTGAATGTATTATCTCCACTTTCAGTGCAAGGTAAATGGGTAGGATCTTCAAATTGGAATACAGTTGTAGATCCCCTAAATGGAGACTCATTTATTAATGTTGCTGAAGTTGACGAAACAGGCATTCAGGTGAATCCATGTAGTGTATTATTTGCCTTGTTAACTAATATTTATTTTGAAATATGTTCCATTTATTGCTCAAGTAAAGAACTGCTGCTTAGTGAGAATTCATCTTTATATGTTCAAGGCTGTATTCTTTTTATTCCTTACTCATCCCTCAAACTAAGAGATATAAGGCGTTTATTAGTCAGCCCCCGCCACACCTATTTTTTTGAATAGGAGGTCCAAGTTCAAACCTTGAACCTCTGTTTGTGAGACAGGGCTGTCACCTTGTGAAAAATGAAAAGAAATAAATTTCTATTTGAAGGCTATATATGAGTTGCTACTTGATTGGAATTCAACAGTAGTTTGTGACTGAGAGATATTGACTAAAATTTTCCTTGTTTGACTTACCAGCCCTTTGTGGAAAGCTTGTCCAGCTGTCCCAAACATGGTGTACACAATCCTTTTAAGGCACCAGAGAGGTAGGTGCATAGATTCCTTTGTATCTCTTCATTTTCTTTGTAGAAATAGGAACATATAAAATATATATTTTCTTTGTTGGATATGTTTGTCTTGGTCAAAATGAAATAATTGATGGGGTCCTCATCCTAGAGTATAAACCTTTATGCTTTACGTTGTCTATTATAGGACTGTTGCCGTAATGGCATTTTGCTAGAGTTATGCATAGGTGGATTATCTTGATTAATCCCAGAGGTTTCAGCATTTTTGGTAAATGATACAGCAGTTTTATGGATAGCAAATAACATGACAATTTAGTTATTTTTCTTTTGAAACGGAAATGTGATGTTATTTTCAGATGATTAGTTTGTTAGGTTTGAATGGAAATGTGTAGGTGTGTTTCCATAGTTCCTGACTTAACAATGGTTGGATGGTAGAATGAACTTCCTAGCCGATTAGCTAAAATACATGGAACCCTGGTATTCTGAAGCCACCTATGATAAGAATGAGAACAAATAAACTTTCTGATGTCACAGCTTTCATTTTTACTCCAAAAAAGCAACTGAGTTGGGCATGATATCAATGCTCATGCTCTTATTATGACTATCTTTATGAAATTTAATTTGGTTTCTGCTGTAAATCTTTTGCAGATATCTCATGTATGGAGATATATCTACTAAGGCAGCTCACATGCTATCACTTCCTAAGGTTTCAAACTGAAGAAAGATTTTTTAAATTTTATCATTATTCTTTTAATGTTACTTCATTATGTATTGTTCCCTATTGTATTCAACATCAACTTTTTCTTTAGCTGGATGCTTTAAATAATTTAGACTACATGGCCTTCAGGTTTCAGAATTTTTTACAAGGTTAATACAAAGAGTTTCTCCAAAGAGCTACCAGCAGGCTTTTGCGGAAGTCTACGTGACACAAAAGTTTTTAGAGAATTTTTGCGGGGATCAGGTATATCAAAATAAGACATACTAGTCCTAAATAAATGAAAATATGCCATTCTTTGAATGGAATGATGGAAGAATCTAAATTACCCATTGAGTGATAGATATCGATCAATTTCCTATCTTTTGTTGATGCCTAGATTCTTCATTAGTGGAAGAATTTAACACTGATATATGCACATGTTCAGGGACACTCACACATAAGCTCACAATTCCTGTAATGATTTCTTCTTTGTTGTTTCATCTCAACAAAATCTTGACAGGTTCGTTTCCTAGCAAGGTCTTTTGCCGTACCTGGAAATCATCTTGGACAACAAAGTCATGGTTTTCGTTGGCCATATGGTCCTGTAAGGGTTATGTTTTGTTTAGTTATGTCATGATTATAATTGATATGCGTGATATACTATCATATTATGTACTAAAGGCAAAAAATGAGTCTGTCATTCTCTCATAAACTGTGCTTTGTTTGGTGTATTAAAATTATCAATTACCTTATTGTCACACAAGTCAGTTTATGAGTAATTGGTTAAGTGTGCTCTAAGGGATGGAAGGAATGAAAAATAAAAGTAATTGTTCCAATATAAAACCTAGTTAAATGTAATAATTCTGCGGCTTCAGGTTATTATTAAAAAGGTGGATTATGGTGTAACTGTTAATATGTGAATTCAGCTGTATCCATATATCAACCCGTGTACATTGACGACCTTGGCAGGAGTGGATGATTTCCCTTTGGTTCTTTAGGTCTTTTATCCCAAAAGGAAAAAAAAAAACATTACATGGAATTTCAGTAAGTTACATATGATAATAATGAAAAACCCTGGATTCAGGTATTCTTACCTAGTAGAAAACTTAATTTATCGAGGTAAATGATCTGATTGCTATTTTTGATCAAAGGTAGTTTTTTGTCTTCTACAATAAAGTATATGTTTTATAGATGTGACTTGACTTCTACTCAAGAAGAGACATTAAAAATAATGAGACGCTTTCCGATTTTGAATTGAATTTTGCTTAGATTAGTGATGCAATGTGGAGAAGTTTTGAATTTTTTTTTCGTCAGTGCCTGATTTAGATTTTTTTTTTCTTTCACACACTATAAACATTTACCTTTCACTCCTGTTGTAATCTTAAAGCTGAAAGTCTGTTCTGTAGGTGGCAATCATTACTCCTTTTAATTTTCCCTTGGAGATTCCCGTCCTTCAATTGATGGGTGCACTTTATATGGGCAACAAACCAGTCCTTAAAGTTGATAGCAAGGTGAGTTCTTTGGGCAATGATTTTGGGATACTTTATGAAGTTGCATCTAATTCAAAATTCATACAGGACTAGCTTTAAGGCTGCATGAAATATTAATTGAATCAGTTATGATGAAAATAGTTGTGATGCGATGTATTTTTGGCTGTGCAATTGTGTGTGTTAGGGAGGGGTTTATGCCTAAAGAAACCATTTTATTTATTGCTTTTTGGCATTTTTGTTTTGGCTCTTTCAAACTGTTTGATTTCTGAAATGTTAATCCTTTTAATATTTAATCTTTGTGCTTATAATACTGAATATTATTGACTTTTGTTGTAGGTGAGCATTGTCATGGAACAAATGTTGCGCCTGCTTCATACCTGTGGCTTACCCGTGGAAGATGTAGACTTCATAAATTCAGATGGGAAGACAATGAACAAGCTGCTACTGGAGGTTGTTTGTTCATCGAATGCTTTGATTTTGTACAGGATTATATTCATAGTTCTATTTCATGATGATCTCAATGTTAACTCATATTGACCTCTATTTACAATTTTGTCCGATGATATTTGTACATGTTTACATGTTCCTTTTGTAATTTGATATCGGATCTTGAAGTAGTATTAAATTTACAGGCAAATCCACGAATGACCCTTTTTACTGGTAGTTCAAGAGTGGCTGAGAAGTTGGCGCTTGATTTGAAGGGCCGTGTTAAATTGGAAGATGCTGGATTTGACTGGAAAATACTGGGTCCTGATGTCCATCAGGTTTCTTACAATTTTTTTTTTGGATATCATAAAGGCACTAACTTGATTTCAATTCTATAATAGTTTCTCTATGGTTTCTTGGTTCAGGAAGATTACACTGCGTGGGTATGTGATCAAGATGCATATGCATGCAGTGGTCAGAAATGCTCGGCCCAATCATTATTATTTATGCATGAGGTTTGTCACATTGGTTATCTTGAGAATTTTATTCATGATTAAATGTCCCCAAGAACTACAGTGAAAATGTACATTAGCTTAGTACTCTGTAAAATGCACTTATGTATTGTGTTTTTACTAACTTAACTGTCTCAATCTCTCTGGTTCAGAACTGGTCTAAAACTTCCTTGCTATCTAAGCTGAAAAATCTTGCTGAAAGAAGAAAGCTGACAGACCTTACAATCGGCCCAGTCCTCACAGTAAGTATTACATGGCTGTCATTTTCCCTTTTAGTAATTGAACATGGATTTGACATTTAAAGTTGTTTTTGTGATCTGCTTGAAGTTTGTGACAATCTATGATGCGTAATATATGCAATGTTATCAGAACTGGACTTATCATAGCCTGTCAGGGTACCAAGTCAATATAGTACCTGTTGAACCAGTAGGCCATTGCCTAAAACACATGAACCGATATTTATTAAAAATATAAATGTGGAGAAAATTTAGTATATAAATTAACTGTCATATACTTTCCAATCAAATGTCTAAACTTGGTGGTTATGAATCCTTTTACGTTGTCTAAAACTGGTGTTTGATTTCCCGTTCCATGCACTAATTTTTTTCACTTCAAATTTTAGAATTTAAAAAGTGATTCTCCCTGGAGCCGAGTTAAAACAAGTTGAATGCAATTTACCTTTGAAAGACAAACTGAACCGTTATAGGTCTGGTTAGTGTTCATCTGGTCAAACAGAAACCGAACTGTTCGGTCCAAATTTAATAACAGTAGAAGAAATATGGTATGGATCTGGTACAGCAATACAATTACTCTAAAATTATATAGAATACAACGAGTAGGATAAATATCTAGATATAAATAACACATAATAAATAAATATTTAACTGCAATTTTGAAAATTTAAAGCAAGAACGTGCTTCTTGAAAATTACTAAAAGTAGAAAAAAAATTACAAGTATCTGGCACTGTAAATGACTTCGTATTTCTATTATAAGAATACTATCAACTTCATTCATTTCTCTAATCATCCATACAACACAGTTTTATTTATTTTTATTTCATTAAGATGATATTTATACGGTCTATATTATACATATATGCTTCTATGTCTCATACTTTACATATACAAATAGGTGAAGTATCCAAGAGTACGTAGTGGATGCCAATACATGAAACAAATAATAGTATTGATGCTTCATTGATGAAAATTTCTTGAAGTTGATGAAAGTTCAACCACTTTGTAATACTTTTTAAATTTAATTATTTAATTATGTGAATGGATTTATGTGCAATGTAATAGTTTCAATTCTCATCCTTTAATCCCTTTTACCTATTAACATTTACAAAATGCATAAGCTATCCATGCTTTTTCTGTAATGATTAAAGAAGGGAGAGAGCTGAGGTGAAGTGGGAGGCAAATATAATAAGGGTCTGCTTGCAGGTTAACTACCATATGTCGCCAGCTATGCCATTGATTTGCAGGTTAACATTAGGCAAAGGTCTAACCTATGTATATTCAGAAAGAAATAATTTTTTGGCAAACTGTTTATATCCAAATAGGATGTTGTAATATTTATTTACTGTTTAATTTATTTGATTTGGAGTTCTCGATGATTTTTTGTCTTATATGCTGCAGGTTACTACTGATTCAATGCTTGAACATGTCAATAAATTGCTTGAGATACCAGGATCAAAGCTGCTTTTCGGAGGTCGACCTTTGGAGGGTCATTCAATTCCGTCTATTTATGGTGCTATTAAACCAACAGCTGTATATGTTCCTCTTGAAGAAATTATGAAGGATAAGAATTTTGAGCTTGTGACGAAAGAAATATTTGGACCCTTTCAGGTATGGAAAAGGAGACTAAATATATGAAAATAAAGTTTGCAGATGCGTGTTTGGAAAAAAAATATTTGTTTATTCTATTGCTATGTAAATAATTTCTTTTTATATTTTTTTTCAGATTATTACTGATTACAAAAATAGTGAACTATCAGTTGTATTGGATGCTTTGGAAAGAATGCATAACCATTTAACAGCTGCTGTAGTTTCAAACGATCCTTTATTCATACAGGTAAGAATTTGATCAGTTTTTTAATGTATGTCTTACTCCTGTCAACTTTCCTCATTGCTCATGTTAGTCATAAAATTATTAACTCCTCGCGATTTCATATTTGATTCATGAAACAAAATTATAGAGGTTTAGACTATTATCATTACTGCACATATGTAAAAGTATATTCTGTATAATAGATCAAATTGCCTGCAAGATTTTATGGTAATTAGAATTCAACTACAAAGTTTAGATGACCTGTCTGCAGAGCACATAAATGAGTATGATATGAAATTTTCTGAAACATTATCGTGATTTGCAGGAAGTTATTGGCAAGTCGGTAAATGGTACTACTTATGCTGGTTTAAGAGCAAGAACAACCGGAGCACCACAGAATCACTGGTAAATTGATTTTTTTAAAATTATTTTACTTGTGAATTAATAACTAATGTTTTGTTGAAACTAATAATTTCATTACAGGTTTGGACCTGCCGGTGATCCAAGAGGTGCAGGAATTGGAACACCAGAGGCCATAAAACTTGTATGGTCTTGTCACAGAGAAGTTATCTATGATTATGGGCCGGTGCCAAAGAATTGGGAAATTCCTCCATCTACTTGAAAACAAAATCCTATGATAGGAATAATAAAAGGAGGAATGCAAGACTAGGATCCTTTTTGTGACAGAAACATTGAGATTAGGATTGTAAATGGGGAGGAAGTTAGTAACATCTAGGTTATGCTACAAGACCCTCACAACATGCTTAGATTTTTAAATAAATTGTGGAAATTGAATTTTGATTAGGATCTTTTATTACTAATATATTGTTGTGCTTATCATTGGTTGAGGTTCTGACGTGATAAAATGGAAACAACTTTTATTGGTGCCAAACAGACTAGAATAGATCATGAACATTTCATAATTTGAAGAATTGGATAGGTACTTTGCACAATCTAAATTTAAAGTTTCTGCCTAGTGTAGGTGTAGTAGCATGCGCGCGGAAACCATTGACATTGTGACTGAAAAGATGTCAAGAACTAATATTATGAAAGGACAAAAGAAATTTAACTTTTTGTCTTCAGAATTGCTGGTGTTTAATAATCGCCAATTTTCTTTGCAGTCACGTTCTAGGTTGTCATACGACCTGGATCCATCTGATTCCAACACCTTGGTTGTCTATCAACCAAGTTAATCCAAGACCTTACCTTGCATTGCATGTGGTAAATGTCCAAATATTTTCTTGCATATTAAAGTTCTATTGATGTCCAGTATGTTTAATTCTAAGAAGTTGAGACAAAATCTTCCTGGCTAAAACATAGACTCTTAGACTTGAATGCTGTCATCAATGTTTTCCTACAAACCCTAGGTGACCATATATTTTCTGGACCATTTTTACGTTCTTTATGGAAGACGGTATAACTTTAATCATTAATCTTTGATGTTTTGTTTATATTTCTTTTCATGAATAGACGACCTTTCATGATTTTTGTTCTAGTAAATTTTTTTAAGAGGACTCTAATTAAAGCATTTAATATGTTGATCAACTTCTATTTTATATGTTATTTTATTAACGGTATGTTCCATAATTTCGATAATGTATTTATATTTTCTAATTTTCGAGGAGTCACTTTTCCATTCCTAAACCACATACGTAGTTCAACTTTTATAATTATATATACTTTCCCTATTTCGAGTCAAAAGGCGAAAGGGTATAATGTCATGGGTGATGATAGACAAACACCCAGTTTTCTAGTAAAACACTCGTTCAACATCAATAATATATTTTTATTTTAAAATTTAAATTAATTTTAGAAGAATCAACTACAGATTTAAAAATATTACTTTTTATTAGGTGTAGGAAAATTAAGAGGTGTACGCGTAAATTTTTTCAATTCCACTAAAAGTAAATATTTGAAAATTTTCATATTTTCAGTATTTATATTTTAATATTTGTAGTTTGGATCAACATAATCCAGGTTAATTTGACTCCGACGTAGGTATGAGTAGGCTTAACTTGATCTAGTTTTGATCAGATTTGATTTGGTTTTGATCTGACTAAGACTTAGTTTTAATTGGATTAGACTTGACTTGGTTTTTATCGGATTAAGACCTAGTTTTGATCAAACTAGTCTTGATTTGGTCAACTTGACTTAACTCAATTTGGTTAAACGTGGGTCAACCTTGACTCGAATGAACGAAGACCTGTCTCGACTTGACCAAATGTGAGCATGTCTTAACTTAATTCAACCTAAGCTCGAACCAGCTTGACCTTGGCCCTAATCGACTCAACTCGATTAGGTATAACTCAGCTCAATCTAGGACTACACTGAATCTACTCAATCTGGGCCAAGCGACTTTGGCTTATCTTAGACCTAGGTCTCAAATTGGATTGAAACTGACTTTACTTAATGTGATTTTATATCAATTTGCCTTGACTCTAACCAAGGTTGCCTTAGATGTTATGCGAGTTTGATCTTCAGTGCTATCTTACTTACATTTGACTTGATCTAGAATCTCATAACTTAAATATAAACTCGTTTGTTTGCTGCAAATTAAGAATAACTTTTACAAATAAAAATCCTAAAGAACTTTGAAAAATTAACATCAATCAAAATCTTCAAGAAAAGATTACCAATATTTATATTTTTAAAATTTTAATAATTATTTAATATTTAAGTAATTTTATGAATTTGGTGGTAATTAAAATACATTGTCCTTAAAATTTACTAAATTTAATTTATCTTATTAAAATAAAACATTTGAAAAATAAAATAATTTAAAACGAGATCAGTTGAATATATTTGCAATGTTTTAAAGATTATGAAATTTTCCATTTAAACATAATGTTAAGCTTGTATAAATATCACGAGATACATTCAAATGATCATAACAATCTAAACCATCTAAATGAGGACTCTTACTAAATATAGATGTTGAAATGATTGACATATATAATTTTCATAAAAAAAAAAATAAAGTCCAAATGGTTTAATCAATGAAGATGGTGTATCGTCCTAAAACTATAGTCACAGTAAACAAGAAACACCTGTGTCAAAATTAGTGCCTCTTATACCCAATTGACCTCCTTACAAAATAATGATTTTTAAATAAAATAATTATAAATCCACACCATATTTAAATAAGAATATTATTTAACATAAATTTTAAAAACATATGAATATGTTTACAAGACGAAGTTTAGAAATCAAAGCAATGTAATAATGGTATGAAAGTAATTTTAATGAAAATTACATGTTTAATTTTTTTTATACAATACTTTTATATTTTTTTAATATCTATACATAAGAAATATCGTATAAATTATTACTTTACCGTATAACCACAAAGACCATTTTGATCTAATGTATACTAGTGTAATTTAAGTATATATAATTAGTGTTGGTGCAATAGTTAACTGACTGGTATTAACATATGAAAATTGTATAAGTGTTATATATAACTTTTAATTAATTGTAATAAACTTCATATATGAAGCACTTAAACTTGATAAAATAATTAAATAAAATATATTTCTACTTAAAAATGACTTATTTCTTCTATAATATTTGTAGTTTTATAACTTTTTGATGAAATTGATATAAATATCTTTTAACATATTTAAACAATGCTTAATTATAATTAAATTTATAATAAAACCTCATACATTAAACTTATAAAAGTTTAACCAAACTTTTTATATAAATTTAACCAACCTCATACACTAAACGAAATACTATTTAACAATTTCTATAACTTTTTTGGATTCTGTTTATTATAGTAGTTTTTTCTTTACGAAATTACACAAAAATATAAAAAAAAACAAATATTATCATGATCACTAAAATTGTTATTATGATTATTATTGACATGATTATCATTATCACTAATAGCCTATAATATGATTGTTTTTATCATTTTTTTATTATTTCTACCACTATTATGCTGAGTCAAATTTAATTATGTTTTTTAGCGATGATTAAAGTACACATTTTTTTTTTTAAATTATGTACTCTAATTATATTTCTTTTAATATGTTATGGTCATCTCTTTAATCTTAAATTCCAAATTTCAAAATTGTTTCAAAATCTAATAAATTAGGTACTGTTCACACTTTGATCATGAGTGAGAAAGTAAACAATTGATTTGAAGATAAAATAAATAAAAAGTAAAGTAATTTGATTTATATAAAAGATAATGAATTTAAGTACAAATTTTATTAATAAATGTGATTGATTTGGTTGAATGAATGAAGGTTGATAAATTATATTTGAATTTTTTTATACAAATTTCAACGGGTAAAAAAATTAATATATTTTCAAGGGATAAAGGGTCTTATTTCCAATATGAAATATTTTTTTTAAGTAGGGTGCCAGTACCAAAATAAGGTGGGACAACCAGAATTATCCCGATAAAGTATTAATTATACACTTCTGTTTAACACTTAATAAAAAAATTTTATGCTTTCCAGGATAATCTTATCAAATTCAATCTGAGTTATCTCAAGTATGAGAAAATAAAGTAGTATTTTTTAAAAAAAAAACTTGCTAAATTATTGAAATATAGCTAGCTACTTTTTAATTTTTCAAATTATAATGCATATCTCTTCAATATATAGAATTATCAAAATAAAAGAACTTAAAACAAGAGTAAAGTAAATAAAAACATAAAAATAATAAATATAAATAACAACAACAAAATAAACATACAACCTTAAAAACATTACTACAATAGCAATGTAAGAGTATAAACTATTATGTTATTAATTAAAGAAATAATATTATAGAATAATACATTAAATAAATGATACAAGTTTAAACAATTATAATTTAATTATAAAATATCAAATACAATAAATTTTTATTTTATAATAAATGTCTTAAAAAATGTAAAATAATATTTTGATTAATTAATATTTTACTGTTTAATTATGACATGCTTACATAACTTTTAATCATTACAAAAATGAAAAGAAATAATTTTTAAATCAAATTATTCTTGTAGATTAAAATGACAAAACCCTAAATCCTGGCATATAACAGATAGGGAAAGGCTGTTGCACCATTTGGTTCTTATTGCCGGCAGAGTCGTCACTCTTCCATTTTGCTGTTCTCTCTGGTCTTGTTCGGATTCCTTATAGTTTTCGGGTGTTTTCTTAAACTCTTTCGATTGTTTCTGTTTCTTCCTCTATTCTGCTTCCTTCTGTCAACGTCTCTCAAATACCCTTCCAATTGCGCGCCTGTGACTGTTGCAAAGGTAACCCTTTATCTTCTCAACCTTGTTCTCTCTGGTTCTTACGAAAAAGTTGTAAAATTTATATTTTCATTATGTTCTTGCATTCTATGTGTTTGTGTTAATGCTCATCGTCTGTGGGTCTTTGACATTGCCAATCGTTGTTGGTGGTGAGTCAGTCCTTTTTTCATCTGGTACATGTAGTTCTGTTATTTCTATTTACTTGGCGTATCGGAGATTCAACTCTTTTCTATTATCCCCGGTCTTCTAGTCTGTTAAATCTTTATGATACACAGTTTTAGTTACAGATAGTCTATTTTACACTGGAAAGAAATTTGTTGGAGGGCATTGCCTAGAGTGTTGTAAATGTATTAGTACTTCTTTATTTTAAAATAATTCTTGTCTGTGGGAGCCTCTTGACCTGATAAATATTTGTATCTCACTAACCTGTTTGTATAGCAATATTGACAGTAATTGCATCTATAGTATACACCCTGGGTGCATGATCAAAATATACTAAAAGGAACTATAAGATATTCTGGTAACCATTTTTCCTGTTCTTTATATTCGGAGTTGGAAAAATTTACCATGTTAGGGCTTGTGACAAATATTCGAAAAAGGAAATGAATGTTTTTGTCCTGTGACTCAGTGAGACAATTGACTTGGTTAATTAGTTAGGTCCTTTACTTCTTTGGAGAAATTCAAAATGGTCTTCGATAATTTGAAGTTTTAAAGTTCCGTCTTTTTCTAAAATAGTCCCCGTCATCCTATAATGGTAGGGTGGATTTAGGGACTTTTTATTTTTGGTATTGCACATGATTCCATCCCATTTTTAACAGTGAAAATAAATATGTTGAACTTGGATTCCTTTAAATTTAGATAGATTAGTGTGTAGCTGTGACATCAACAGTTGAGTCGGTAGCAATCGTGTTATGGGCTTCTGATTCTAACTACTAAACCATTCCCTCTTTCTCTTTAGCTTTCCTTGATTTTGGATCCTGTCACCTTATTTACTGTACTGATTCATTGGTTTCTAACCATTATTACTGTATTAGCAGCTTTTGATATGTCATTCAATGCCACCTTCACTGCTTATTAGAGATTCTATTTGTTTCTTTAATGTTTTCTTTTTCTCAATCATATACAAGTAACTGTTTTCATTTATGCTGATAAATAAAATGAATTATTTTTCTGGTATAGTGTCCTCACGCTGAGTGTTTGAGGTTTATTTTTCTGTTTGTTTTGCAGGAATCTGGAATTTCAATCATGACTTTGTTAGAAATAATTAAGGATGCTTCAATCAATTCAAAACCGCTTGATTTACCTTCGGACTACCCAATTGTTCTGAACCCAGATAGTATCTTACCCCATTTAAAGGCCGAAATTAAAGGTGAATCTTCTTCACTCGTAAAGCCCCTTATTGGGTGGCATATTCCGCCAACTGATGCTGAGATCATTGACATTAACAAAAGGTTCTTTACAGAGCTGAATGCTAAGCTCACAAACACTAAGAATTTGGATAAGGATGCGTTTATTAGTAGTTTGAATTCTTATCTGGAAAACATCAGGGACAAAGTAGGGGCTGTGATTGAGGTTGATTCATCCAGTAGTGATTATTACAAGATTTTGATTGATAAGCTTGGAGTATACATTGGTAAGGATGTCGCTGGCCTGGTATTGAATGAGTGTGTTTCTTTGGAGATTTGGGAAGTGGTTGGGGCTTTGATTGTTAATGTTATTATTGAGCATTCTTGCTATTCAAACCTGATCACCAAGTTATTGGAAAAAAAGCGGTCTGATTTGATCTGTCTGTGCATAAAGTATGCTTTCGATCTTGGTTCATCAGAAATACTCACCATTTTGAGGTATTTTCTTTCTCCATCCAAAGATGCTTATGACAGTATGGTAAGTGTGAAGAAGGAGTGGGAGAGGCAAGCAGCGTTAGCCATTGGGATTTTAAGTGGTAGCAAGCTGAAGAGGAAGAAATTGCTTATGGCAAAGGAGGCTTCCATTTTGCTTATGATGGCATATGATGGTTTCTCTGCGTATGAGACTTGTTTGCATTATCTGATTGCATCATCCAACATCAATGATGTGATGCTATCCCCTTCATTCAGTAAGTTGAATGGCAAAGAATTACTAAATTTGATTCGTTATTTAGCCAAGTGGTTGAAGAAATATGAGAGGTTTCCTCAAGCAGGACCATGTCCAAGAGCCTCGTTAGTTTTGGGTTTGGCGGCCTGCGATTGGGTTCCTAAACTTGAAGATATTATAAAATGCCTTGGGTTACTGCTAGATGAAAAATTTTCTTCATTGGTGTTACATCCACTGTTTCACGAGGAGCTGAGATCAATTGAAGGAGTGGTTAGATGTTTAACTGCTGAAGCTAAATTTTGTCGCTCAATAGCCGATGTAGTGGACAAACTACAGATCAAAGATGAAAATTAAGCCTCTTCTGAAGAAGATTAATCTGATTTGTTTTTTCGCATCTTTGCTAATGATGTACTCGTACATGAACAATGGTCAATGAGCACAAATCTTTTTGTATCATCTTTCACGCAATACGTCGATAGAGACCATAACACAACTCCTCGTCCAAATTATTCAGGATGTGTATTTTTGTGGTTAAGGATCATGATTGCCATTTCGTTTGGAGATGCATGTCTTCACACAATCTGTCTTTGATATCCAGGAAAAATATTATCTTGAAAAGTACCTCTTGTTCATTTTATTTAGTTATATTAGGATTCTGTGACGTATATAATACTGTTTCAAGATGAAATAGGAAACCAATATCAATTTTTGATATACTTCTTGACCACCAACCTTTAGCAATTAGCTGTAACTTATTTGGTATGTGTATGCCTTGCTTTGTGATGCATATCAATTTTTGTGATCCACATTTCTGGTGTCACTTTATCCTTTACAGTCTCGTGTTAAGCTTGCGCTGCCAACTGAGTTGTCTTTATGACCTACGAGGGAGTTTTTGAATGTATGTTGTTGCATCGGCACCAAGCAACAGAAGGAAGGTAAGCTGATGAACTAACTGTATGGTAATTGGAGTGATCACCAAATCACTTGACTTGCAAACAAGTATTCTTGTTAAATAACATCAATTAACAACTAAATAATTAAATTTATTTAGTTTGTTGATATCATTTATCATTTTTTTTAACCTAAGAGATCAATTGATTGAGTGTTATAATTATAGTGACTTAATTACTTATAATTTTAACTAGAGTGAAGAATATATTAGATTTCAGAGTTGTAGTTGGTTTATTGGTCTTTCAGAGTACTTTTTTACTCTTTTCATCAGTGAGATTGTTGTCCGAAGTTCAAATCATCAGTTTACTATCATAATGATATATTTCAACTCCCACTTTGTGTCATTATTTTATTTAAGACTTTTCTCTCCTTTATATCTCACTTGCTTTGTGGGAGAAGTTATTTATTGGTTTAGATCAATTTTTTCAATCTAGGATCCAAATGGAAGCAATTAAATTGACTCAGATTTTTAATATAATGAAATCTCACACGAATTAAACTAATTATATTTAATAATAATTGTTTTAAGTAACATACAAATTTAATGAACCAAACCAAGCCAATTTAACACATAGATTGAAGGGTGAAAAAAAAAAAACTGAGACATGAAAAGTTTTCCTATAATACCTTCACCTCCAAATCAATAAGAATTTATTGTTTAAAATTTTATCCTATTACTATTCATAGATTAAATTAAAATAACAAAAATAAGAAAAATTAAGATGAATTGTTATATTTTAACCAACAAAAATAAGCATGATGAGTTGTTATAGTTGTTACTCGAATTTAACATTTCTAATGTAATATGTAATTTTTTTTATTCCATTGAGGATAATACTTTGTGGAGATAGTGTTATGTAGATTCTATGGAGTATTATGTTGAAAGATAATCTAATTAAAATCATCATTATTTAGATTTGTTATGATTTATCAAGAAAAGTCAAGTTCTTATGACTATACTTATTCTATGGTTAACGATCAATTTAGTTAATAAACTTAATTTATAAAATATTATATTTAAGTTATTACAAATTTATATTCTTTATAATTCAGTAGAATGTATAAATTTTAATAAAATAATTCGATACAAAGTTTGAGCTTAATGAAATTATTTTAAATTTTTAAAATATTTGATATAACTTGAGTTCGAGCTTAATGAAATTATTTTAAGTTTTTAAAATATTTTATGTAACTTGGCTTGGAAAGTTTGTTATTATTTTCTATCATAAAGATATTTGATGAACAATCGCAAATAATACTACGATCTATCATCTATGTGTAATTATTTGAAAAGATAATATTAAATGTTTTTAAAGAATCTTATGTTTCAAAAATGACATGTTTGGGTTACTTTTGTTTCATTTTTCAAGTTGTTCCAAATGTCTCTAATTGAAAAATAATTGGATGTATGCATGATTTTGTGTGAAAAATATTTTAATTCCTTATTTAAGGGACGTTTACTTCTATCATTTTAGATTTGTTTTGAAAAATTTGTTCATTCTCTATTTTTGTTAACAGCGAAATGTTCATTCTGTATTACATTGCTTTTCTTGTTTCCACAACTTCTTTATTTTTTTTTATCACAGCCTATGCATGCCGTTTGCTTTTATTCTTATCTTTAGTTGTTGAACATTTTTAGTAGTTTATGGAATTAGTCATTTTATTTTTATTTTAACTCACTCTCAAGTGTTTACACCTATAATTGCAAGTGTTAATTACAAAACTTGTTTTTAAGTACTTTACACATATTTTTAAAATGTTAATAAAACACTTCATACTTATTTTTAAATAACTTGACACATTTTTATCCATTTTATGCCTATTTTTAAGTGTTAATTGCTCAATTCATTTCTAAGTTGACTAATTTTGTAGTAAGTTAGCTTATTTCAAAGTGTTTTACATTTATTTTTAAAATAATAGTCATAAAATTAAACTCCTATCAAATGTAATGTTATTCAAAGTAAAAAAATAATAAAATATAAAAATAATAACTCAATTGTCATAAAAAGATATTATAAATATGCTAATCTATTATAGTTTTAAGGATTTAGAGAAGAAAAGTTGATTTTCCTTAACTATGTCACTTAAGCTTTATCATTTTTTTAAGAAGTTTAACTTTATTGTTGGATAAAGTTTATGTATTTTTCACTTTTGGAGTATTTAGTGTAACATGAAACTTTTAAACCTACATTCTCTAACTTTTTTTTTGAGACATATTTGATGGTGACTATACTCTCATCATTATTGGAAACTTTGTGATCAAAATATGGAGTGAAGAATGGTTCAAAGCTACTTTAGCATTCATCACCTAATGAGTATATAAGAGGTATTGTTTTTGATGAGTATGCATTTAATGATTTTTCTTATTGGCCTCAAAATGAGTAAGGAGACCTATGTATTCCCTCAATGCACCCTTTCTCTAACAAATTTGAACAAGTGATCTAGGTAAAACTTATAAGTAAACAAATTTGCTAAGTTTGATGAAAGTCAATTAATAGAGTATGTCAACTGAACTATCTTGATCTATGAGTGATTTTCAAATTTCACAATTTTTTATGTAAAGGTAATTGAGGGTAGATATCTTTTTCTGATATGATTCCATTAAATTAACATTGTAAACAAGTTGGAGGTGACATTTTATAATTGACCTTGTACAATCTCTTTTGAAAAATCCACTAATAATGATGTTGATGATACATATTTATTACCATTATGTTGTTAGACTTGTTATAAGACATTTACTTCATAAGTCCCTTGTTGTTGTTAGTTTCGTTATCCTTATATCTACCGTTACCGTAATCTATATTATTGTTCTATAGATCAAACAAGATCTTTAATGATATCTCAATCTTAATCAATTGTTCACTCAAATGCTCATAGTTATGATATTATCAACATTGTTTGCGTTGATCTATATTATCAGGATAGATGTAGGATGCAATAAGGCTACTAACTTTGGCTTCTAATATGATACCCTTATTAACATTCAGTAGAGTATACAAATTATACTTAACTTTCTTTTGTCATGTGAAATTGTTGTCATTATTAGTTATGTTTTTTTTAAGAACCCCATTAACTTCTTTTTCTAGAGTCCAGTTTTCATTTTTTTCTCACTTTAGATCTATCTTCCAATTGGACATAGTTCGAAGCTTGAACTCTCACGTATCTATATTTTTTGGAGGTTTGATATACAAATTTTGTAGAAAAGGTCACACTATTAATCTGTCATCATGGTTATAATTGGATTGGATATGTGGTTGAGCCCCACCCTCCTCCCCCATTTAAACCTACATTCACATTAAAAAGGTTCACTCATATATCCCGCATGTTAAATAATTTTCAATTTTTAACATACCGTACTTGCCTTGCAAAACTTATGTATTTTTTAGAAGTCCTATGATCAATAATATCACCACCAAATTCTGGAAACAAAACAATTCTAATTATAGATTCAAGGGTTGAAAACTATATAAAACTGTACAAATATGTATAAAAGATAGATTTACTAGGCTAGTAGTCCTTATGATCCCCTGTACCATTTGATTATACTACATGCGACCATATAGTGCTTTAGATATACAAAGACTTAAACCAACAATGGATAAACATAATTCATTCTATCTGTAGTATGGTACTATTCTAAACATGAAATTTTATTTGTTGTACTACCTTCTTACTAGGGCTGTCTGTGGCTCCAAGTGCTGAGGCAAGTAGAGAAGTTTTCAGTGTTGAAATTGAATTTACGAAACACATATTGGAGAGTGGGTTGGATCTTAGAATCAAAGGCAAACTCGAAAAATCTCTATTGAAATGTGGAGGTGGTGGCGACTATAAAACATGGGAGTTGGATGCAAGTCTTAATGAAATAATGCATACAGGGTTATAAAATATTGTATTCCATTTTAAATTACTAATAAAAACCTGCATTGGTACGAGATTGCGAGTTATATGGGTAGATCACAGGTTTTTGTCTAGATACCCAACTATAATGATGCTGTGTATTGCCACCTCAACAAATTGTTCCATAATATTTTGAAGAAGTTCACAACTTTCGTGTTTAAGGTTTTCCAAAGCCATGGAGGTTGATATATGACATATTAGTTAATTGCTAATCAGCATTGAATTTTGTTACAAAAGTTGAAAATGAGTCAATTAAGTTGTTGCACAAAACTTAATATCATTTTAGGGTTGTTCCACTAAGAGTGGTAGGAAAGAATTGCACTATTATTAGTGTAGATTGATTTATATTTTTTTGCATTCTAGCTGCTCATTATAATTTGTTGATCCATTGTACCTTCCAATGGATGGAGATTTTCAACTCAAAGGAAAAAACACATTTATGATATTCTCTTACAAAGAATGATCTTCTTTGTCCTTAATTGGAAGGTTTGGTGGAGCGATAAGTTCTCGATCATGAAAGTGCATAAAATTGTGTTATTATCTTTAGATTTCATTCTCTTTTATCTTTTGCTTTAAGTGTTTTTGACATGGTGAGTTGTGCACCAAACTTTGATTTAGGAAGTATCTTCATGCATTCCTTGTGTGACCATTGTCAATTGTCAATTAATTGGTGTATCTTTAGATTTTTTTTTTGTCAAGGCTCTCAGTTATTCTCAAAAGACTTTGAATTTGACTTAGTGTCATTTTTAGACAAGTTTAAATTCACTTATGACTTTTTATTGTATATCTGCAATAGTTGTTTTGTTTTAAATTTACAATTCTAATACATGTTTGTTATGTTTATTTTACGTCTTGTGTGTGTTTTTCATTTGTTCTTTTACACCTCTTTCAATTAATCTCTAAGATTCTCAGAGATTAAAGAATTATTAAAAAATGAATTCAATAAAATTTAATTCTTCATCACCTTGTAGTATAAAATATTTTTAGCAAATTTCACATTAATTATTTTTCACTATGATTGAAAACTAATTATTTATAAAATGAAATATTTGAGTTTTGCAAAATACATTGTTGAGTTTATTAGAATAAAACCCTTTTAATAAAATATAAAACTATTCAATAAAATACGAAGAAATAACAAAAGAAATTTCAACAAACAGCGTCAATTGTGGGTTTACTGAAGGAAGGGTTAATCTCTGGTTATTGACATTGGCGGAGCTGAGAAGGGAAGAAGGAGACAACTCTCTGAAATCAAATCCTCTTCTTCCAAGATCCTCTCTTGCAGTAACAATGGATCATCGCCAATGGCGTCCCACTCCTCCGCCCAATCTCTGCCCCACTTGCTCCCTCTCCCACTTCCCCTTCTGCCCCCCTCCCCCTCCCTTTCACCCCCACCCATTCCCCCCCGATCACCCTCTCCCTTACGCCCCCGCCAACCCTAATTTCCCAAACTTCAAGAGACCCCGAATCCACGACAACAACAACAACCCTCTCAATTTCGCCGACGACCAGCGCAGATTGCAGCTCATTCGCGATCACGGAACCAACCCCTCTCTCCCCCACACTCAAAACGCCTTCCCTCCACACGACGCCGTTCCGCCCCACCCCCTTCACAATGCCCAATTCAGATCTTCCCCGCACCCCTTCCACCCTTATCCCGACCCCTCGCAACGCTTTCCCGACCTTTCCCCCGCCACTTACCATCACTCTCACGCTCCTCACGTTGCCATGCAGCCACCACCCCCTTTCCCGTCTCACGAAGGGAACAACCACTTGAGTGGAAGAGTTGGTCACTATCCTTACCCGTACCCCGCGGCTAACAACAGTAACGGTTATTCTGATAATGGCATGGAAGCTTCTAGATTTTTCAGGGCTCACCCTCAGCCTCCTCTTCCTTCTTCGCCGCCGCCGCCTCTTCCTATGGAACCATCCATGAATCAATTGAAAACGTACTTTTCACCGCCCAAGAAACCGGCTTCTCTTTTTCCTGTTCACTTGAACTCGTCTCCTTCGTCGTACTCGCAAGTTCCCGAACCACATTCTTTACCTCAGCCCTATCACCCCGCCGGTTTTCCTTCCGAGGCAAGTTTCTACTTTTTCTCAGATTTGTAATTTGAGTTGTTACATTACACTTGCACATATCTTAGTTTGCGTGCGTTTATTCTTTTGACCAGGAACCGTCGAAGCAGTACTCGGGAGATTCCCAACCTTTTTCGTTAAACCAGTTTTCTGCTGACAGACCTAAATTTATTGATGCTTCACATTTATTTCGGCATCCTCATCGGGCTTCGCGGCCTGATCATTTTGTGATAATCTTTCGGGGCCTTCCAGGTGTGTCTGCGCTGGAGTTTCGTTATTTGTTCTGTGCATGCAGAGTTCTTTTATATTGTTGTGTTGAGGAAGTGCTGTTGTGCAAGTTTTCTCTGTTTGATGTTTTTTTATTAGTAGATAGACAACTTGTTTGTTTATATAAAATGAATAGGAGTAGTGTGGCTGCAAATTCATCAGTACTCTGCTTGCATGTTTGATTATTTCCTTCTGTTGGGATCTTTATTGCGCGTTTGAATCTGTTACAGGTAGTGGTAAGAGTTACCTGGCAAAGATGCTGCGTGATCTTGAGGTTGAAAATGGCGGTGACGCTCCTCGAATTCATTCTATGGACGATTATTTTATGACTGAGGTTGAAAAGGTTCACGAATCCTTTTTGATTTTTATTTAGACTGATTATTCTTATTGTTCTCTATGTGGTTTTGATCAGTTCATAAGTTCTGTGGAAGTTGTATTGATAGTTGTATTTTCTCTTAAAAGGTTGAGGATAGTGAAGCATCAAAATCTTCAAGTTCAGGCAGAAGCAAGAAGCCTGTGACAAAGAAGGTCATGGAGTATTGTTATGAACCTGAAATGGAGGAGGTAGCGTTTCATATTCTGAGCATTGTATTTTGTCGTTTGTATTACAAATGTTTGCTGTCATTTGTTTAGAATTGTTGTACTAGATTTTTGTTTGTCCATGCAATTTCTCTGATTGGGAATGAGTTGTAGAGAGGGCATTATGTGATTGATTGTGTCTAGTTTATTGCTTTATCTTATTATTACTTTTTTTTCTTTTAAATTTTATATATAAAAAAATTTGAGCACGGTAAGACTTCTTGTTACATGGATTTGAGCCTTGAGACTTTTTTTTGTGCTGTGACTTTTTTGGGAATAGATTTCAATTCTAAACTGCAATGATTGGTACGGTGGAATCTAATTTTTGCAATGCAGAGTGTGTGAGAGCTCGCTTGCATGTTATTTGGTAGCAAAATGGGAACTAGGCCATGGCAGCTTGGTTGCTGGGAGTTTCTTTATTTCTTTCTTATTTTCTTTCCTTTATTTATTTTGGCTCCTTGTCATCTATAAATACGTAATTGCTCGAGAAATACTGGAAAAGTCAACGTTTTAAGTTCTATTGTATTAGCTCTTGTTTGTGATATTATGCATTTGCTTCAGGTTCTCTGTGAATACCTTGATATGCACTTAGTTACCTTCTCTGCTTATGTTTTTTGTTTTACACCCTATCATGACAGGCTTACCGGACAAGTATGTTGAAAGCTTTCAAGAAAACTGTCGAGGAAGGAGTTTTCACCTTCATTATTGGTATGCATCACATTAAAAATACGGTAGCTAGGTTATTCTTAACAAATGATTTCCACTTTTTCGAATATTATATTGTTGAGGTCACTGTTTTGCTCTGCATAGAAAATTCTGCCTTTTGTCCCAAGTTGCATACACATTTATTGTGAATTATGTGTTGGGTTATTCTTAATAGAATTGCAACGAGTACTGATTTGATCTGCTCTAGTATGTATTTATGTGAAATTACCTAAATAATCTTTTATTCCGGAAACCAAAAGAAATTGTTTTCTTAGGTGAATTATAATAACTTAAAGCATAGAATCAGAAAATGGTTGAGGGATCTATGGTGGCTTGTTAAAAAAATTAATAAATTCAATGATGTGGCTTCATTTTAGATTAAGTGGTGATGCAGTGTCCATGCACTGCCTATTTATTCACTAACCACAGATGCAGTTTTTTGTTCGGCAATGTGACCCTTTTCTTGGTGGTATTTGTGCCTCATCTTAGTGGATGACCGCAATCTGCGGGTAGCTGATTTTGCTCAATTTTGGGCAACTGCAAAGGTATACATTTTTTCTTTCTCGCAACCTCTGCCATGTGTGCTCAAGACGACTCACAATATCTTTGCAATACTCTCTCCTATGCTCTCAGAAATAGGTGCAGACATATGTTTCATGTTCCTTGTAGTTAGTTTACCTAGTTTTTTTAAAGCATGTACAGTTTCATATTATGATTTTGTATGGAAAACTAGCAAACAGAAGGGTAGAGGATAAGAAGTGCATTTAGTATTAATAATAAATGCAAATAACTAAGTTTTACCATTGAAAGTGATCTATAATTATGCTTCACGGTTGTTTGTCTTGTTTAATTATAGAGAGGCCAATCAATGACTGGCCAAGGATATTGATGTAAGATCTGGAGGGTAGGGTTTACTTGGTTTACGGCAGAAGAATCCCAAGAATGTATTAAGCCAGAATATGTGGGTTATTCTGTTATTTTCTATTTTGCGTGTGATCTACCAATAGTGGAGTTGTGATTATGGGGGCACTGTGAGAATCATGATCTTCCTTTTTGTTATTATTTTTGGTCTCTAGCTTTGGCAGATATAGTAGTCTCCATGGACCATAGCTCTGGGGGTAGGGAGTTAACCATTTTCTGGAGTAATTCTCCTACATTCCTACCTTATTGCAAGTTCAATAAGACTGTTCACACATTTGGCTCCCATCATAAGACTTTGTATGACTCATGTTATGCACAAGACTGTTAAGGATAATAGATAACGAACTGTAACTTTAAATAGGGAAGTTGATACTACTTCCTGTATCATGTTCTTTTGTTTTAAATGTGCTACAATCTACCGAAGTTCCAGTCTATATGTATTTGAATGAAAAGTTGGTTTCATTTTGACATGCATGAATAAGTGCTAGTAGCCTGTATACTGTTCCAGTGATTAGTACATATTTCGCTCATATATAGATACATGAATTAAAGAGAAGGTTCATGAGATCTGTTTGTTCTATGTGTTTCCTTTGCTGATGGATATTTCTCTTGCTTTCAGAGATCGGGCTACGAAGTATATATTTTAGAAGCTACATACAAGGACCCAGTGGTGTGTTTACCTGTTCTTTCTATCAAGCATCATTTTATTTTTGTTTTAGCCTTTAAACCTACCAATAATTCAATATCTTAACAGAGCCTTTCCTTCCTTCTTTTGTGTTTCTCTTTCAAACATGGGATTAACTTTTTGTATATTTAGTTTAAATGCTTTGGTGTTAATTGATGACTGAGTCCTCATATCTAAGCAAATACTTATTATAGTTGCGGTTTTGATATTTTTCTTCAGGGTTGTGCTGCTAGGAATGTCCATGGATTTACACAGGAAGACATAGAAAAGATGTCTAAGCAATGGGAAGAGGCTCCGGCCTTGTATCTGCAGCTTGATGTGAAGGTTTGTCGTAGATCTGGTGTTATTTGGTTGAAAGTGTGGCATTATCAAGCCATAACATTAGTGCAAACTGTATAATAACTTCTTATTACTAGTGTCTTCATTGTTTATCTTTATTCACTTGACAGTCATTATTTCATGGAGATGATCTAAAGGAAAGCAGGATACTGGAGGTAATTAAAATATTTGCAATATTTATCTCTTAAGTCTTTGTCTGCAATTTTAGTGTCAAGACTTTCAAATATTATTCTATTTTTTGGAGTGTGGGTTAAAGATGAAATTATGGAGAGAAAATAGAAAAGGCACAACCAAGGGAAAATAATAATATTTCCTGGAAAAAAATTATCTAGAATGCTTAGTCAAAGGGGATGCTAAATGCAAGAAAGTAGTCCAACCTCCCTGTGAATCAATCAGAAATAGTAATGAACACAGCACAAAAATTATGAAGATATCAATGAGGATGTGAGTATCACTACTTCTAGCTTCTACCAAAGTTTGATTTAGGAATTCTTGCCAAAGCCTTTGAATTGTTTCAAGAGAAACTGCTTAAAAAAAATTTAAGGATACATCCATTGTTACCAATACTTCCAAAAAAAAAAATCATTCTTAAGCAAAGCAAAATAGATGGCCAATATTGTGAAAACAGATGAGCTTTGACTTCTCATCTGAGTCTAGCTCTACATGACATACAACAGTAGCGAGCTGTGAGGTATATGAAGTCAGCGCCTTGCATATGGAAAAGTCATACTGAGATTTTGCAAGCTTACTTCTGTCTATTTGTTAGCATGACCATGTTTTATTTTTGGGTTACATTTGGACACCACATTTAATATGGTAAACATTAATACTTTTTTTGTTATTGTATTAAATTATTATATAAAACATACATAGTTTAGAGGTATATTCATAATCACTTACTAAAATCTGTCAAAAAAATAAGTTTTCTATATTTTTATATTATTTTAATTTGTCATAAATTTTTTTTTTCCATATACATCATACAGATTTCTTGGTGTTCTGTCCTGTGTTTATGAAGTGTATACTATTAATGGAGTGGTTTCTAACTGAATGATATGTGTGGTTACCATATAAATTACAGCGCCGAACAATGTTGCTGGAGATATTTTATTTATTTCTTTTCATGCCTTCTGTTAATTAGGTTCAATTATCTGTCTGATGTGTGTTCATAAGACCGTGATGGACACAGGCAGATTATTTTTAATAATAAAATGCTCTCCAAAATACAAATGGAACTATCTTAGTTTCACTATTTTGTTTGTTGATATTCCTTTAGTCATCTAGCTATAATAATAACTATATTTGTTTTCATTTGTAGTATATTGCATTTTTGACTTCCTCGTCAGATGTGGAATATGTGCTAGTAAAATACCTACACACCTTTTGTTGCTGAAGATTCTATAATATTTTGCAATGAGAAATTCTGTTTGTTTATACAAAGTTTTCAAGTGGCACGCTTGGACTGATTGGTTTCATATTGCACACTATTCCAGGTTGACATGGATATGGAAGATGATCTGGGTGATGTATTACCTCCAGTTCAAGGAAGAGAAGTTGAGAAAGTTGTTGACCCTACTGTTGGGGAAGATGCAAGTAGGGTGCTCGAACCAGTTGGTATTTGTGTGGCTGTGTTTTATCTATTATGCTGTTAATTTGACTTTTTGCGGTGCATCTCCTCACTGATATCCAACTCTGCTGTAGTTGTGTATCTTATTTTTCATTACATATTGGATGTGATTAGGGTTGCATAAAGTTGTAACTTTGATGTGCCTAACCTTACTAAAATTAGGACCATAAGAATTCCGGTTAACACTAGGATGGGTGGTGTCTCTATCTTGATCTTTTCTTCTTCCCTCTCTCATGATAATCCTTTTTCACCCCTTTATCTGTGTCTCAAGAACAGTGTGACAAAGTCATTGTACTTTTTAAGGGACGATGTACAACTTCTACTAATAATTGGCATGATATAAATTTTCATCTAGGGAGGACATGGTTAGAAGGAAATCAAGAAAAATTAAGACATTTTATTTTATGTATTTTGCAAATGAATTAAACAATATGGTTTTAAAGATGTTTTATTGTCAGTTGTCCTTGGATTTGGTTAAGGTGAGAAATACTAAGCTCTCTCACATGGAATATTGTGTACTGAATGTCGGTATGATTATACAGTGGAGTCTTGTTACTTTTATATGGGATTTCTGGAGTATTTCACATAAAATGCATGCTCATCATAGTCCTACTTGCATGCATGTTGTTTTCAATTTCATAATTAAAATATAAACTTGTTTTTGGTTAACTATGTTTCAGGTTATGCCCTTTTCTTAGTAATGTGTAAAATTATTTTGTTACCAACACTTTCGTCCCTTGAATAGGAAATGCATTTATTTTCAACTTTTTATACAAATTAAATATTTCCAAGCTATAATACCATCCCTGGATTATAATTAGATTAGAGTTTTTTTGGGTGGTTTTAAGTACCATGTTTGTCATGTTTATTTCTGTTTGATTAAGCTTTTGATGTTTAGGTTTCCTGAAAAAGGCTGGGAAGAACTGGGATGCTGAAGGGGAACATCTAACAGAAGTCAGGGAATTGGGTAAAAGCAAGTGGTCAGAAGATTTCGGTGAAGATGACATTGGTCAAACGGAAGGTATGAAGGGCAATATTAATGCTCTGTCTGGGTTAATTCATCAATATGGCAAGGAACGAAAATCTGTACACTGGGGTGATCAGGTATAATATATTTATTTTGAGCTGTTATCTGAAAGCTTAGAAAGTACTATTTGAAGTCTCCTTCAATCTTATAGTTTGGTACCAAAAATGCATTCTTGTTTAAATTCCTCTGGAAAGAAGGAAGGGAAAGGGGGTGATGCAGGGATTGAATCTAAGACATGAAGTGCTCTATTGTAAATATGGAGGCTGAGCTATCACCTCATTGGTGTCCGTTTTTTCAATTATATTCATCTTTCTCTTTTTTTTTTTTTTTTTTTTTTTTTTTTTTTTTTCTCTTGCTTGTGTCGTTGAGGGTATAGAAAAAGGAAAATGACTTAAACTATTATATATTCAAGAGAGAATTTCAATTATTAGGTTTGGCGTGTGTTGAAACACGGCTACAACAAACAGTGGTAAAACCTGCTTTTTTGGCTTTCATTACTTAACCATTTCCTTAATCTCCACATCCCCGCTCCCCTCTCTTTGCAATTATTCTTTCAGGGTGGCAAGACAGGGTTTTCAATAGGGGCTGCAAGGAAGGTAAATGCTTTGTCTATAGTGATCGGACCTGGTGCTGGATACAACTTGGTTAGTGGTTTGATTTCATGTTTCTTAAATTTCAGGAACGGCATTTGCTATTTAGTTGTCCTTTTCATTTTTGGTGTTAGTTCCGATAATAATCTATCTTTCAAGATTTTGTATTGTCTGTTTTCCATCTTTTTCCGGAAGTAAATAGGCTGTATGTTAAGCATTGTATTTTGCTTATTTGCCCCAAGTTAAAGATTTTTTTCACCAAGGATTTTAGCTAATTTTTTCATGGGGAAGATCCTGTATATAAACCCTATCATTTTATATTAATGTACAGAAATCTAATCCATTGCCTGAAGAAGATAGTCCAAGTCGTAATAGTGTGGAATCAAAAAAGCATAGCATATTTCAAGAACGAATCCGGGCAGAACGAGAATCCTTCAAAGCTGTTTTTGATAGGAGACGACACAGGATTGGCGGACTTGATGTGGAGGAGGAGTAGAAGAGAGACGCAATGCCAAAAGGCTTTCACAAAGTATGCACTGGACAAGTTATTTCCAGGATTTTAACCCGTCACAAGACAGACAGTTGTAATCAAAACAGACAGGTTAATCTCATACTTTCATTTGTTAGAGAAGTAGTTTATGTGACAGAATAGAGTTGAATTGTTTTGTTGGCTGGAAAAAGAAGCTGATGCCGCAGCCTCTGTTTTTTGTGAAATGATGTAAATTTGATCCAAGGATAATATCAAATATATATACACCCGATGTAGTCAGCTCAAACTCGGCGTTTCTGAGTGTAGGTTTTCTTTCCCTTTTTGTCCTTGTACCCATGAATTACGCTGAAAAAGAATTGGTTTGAAAGTCGTCTGCACAACAGTATTATAATTTCGCCACTTACAACAGCCCATAATATTCGACGAAATGAAACGAAAACTGAACTTATTTTGACAATATATTAAAGTGAGACATTGGTGGATAAAGTCAAGATTAACTTTATACTTAAGCCATTGTCTTGTAGTGTTTGCTGAGAATATTAAAGAAAACCCTCTCCGGTGTTTAAAATGATTCACAGCCATATCTGTATATTGAATTATTAGAATCAAATATAATTAAATACTACAGATATTATATAATTAATTATTTTTTAATTTGTTAATATGTTTATAATTATATATAGTTTTTTTAAAGTATAATTTAGTGAATTATTTTATTTATTTCTTGATATTATATTAGAAGTGATTTATTTCAAATTTATCTCTTAGTTTTATAAAATGTTATTGATGGAAACTTTCACGTTTTATAGTTAACTACTGGTGATATGATTATGTTTATTCTATATGTTAGTTCTTTTTTCAATGATTTGATTTTTTTTTTCTATTTTTATCAATTTTTTATTTAATGATACATAGATCATTGATTTAAACGTGAGTACTCATCTTGTCTGTTCATTATTTTCAATCTTACATATGCATAACTAATAAAATCTGTTTGAATTTGTTATTTTTATAGTAACTATTCACATTGTTCAACTTTCTTCAACGTTAATGCTCTATAATATTTTTATACACTTAATTAAATGGACTATTTTATTTATTTTTCTCATTATTTTGATCTCCTAGACTCTTACCAAAATAACAACTTGCATAACAATATGCATATAAACAATATTTCTGCATTTAAATACCAATAACAAAATAACGAGGTTCTGAGAGAGGTGGAGGAAAAGTTAAATTAAAAGTTCCTTCTTACTAGGTTTATTGAATTGATAAAACTCTCTTCCTTACCAGGCTTCTTATATAAAAAGTTAAATTTATGTATACCAATCATTGAATACAGGACAACACACATTTAACAAAAACAAGTTACCTTAATTGTCCCCCTTCATCGTAATATATTCAAACACTGAAATTAAAGTTGTATCATTATATTTTATTATACTTAAATCCATTTAATTTATTTTAGTTTCATCTCATCTCTTTTCATCATTCCAATCATAACCTTATTTCTTTTTTTTTTATCATTTTTCATTGGTGAAACTGAAAAGGTAGATTATGCAATTAAGTGCACGTATGTCAAAGGATAAATTTATTCAAAAGAAACAAATAAAAAAAGTTTCTTTTTAAAGATTTCAGTTAGGTTTGCGGTAAATGAAACACAAAATATTCCAAAAGAATCATTCGAACTTTGCAAACACGGTAAAAACAATTGTGCATATTGACCATATCTCCCAAAGAAGGAAAAATTTCAAAATAATATTTGCACCATAATTGAACTGGCTATTGCTTCTTCCAAACTTATTATTTGCTTATAGAACAAGAAATCCCTTATTTCATGACATTGGTTCGAAGTCACACGTTATAACGTAGTTACTGCCATAAGCACATAAGAATATATCCTCATTGTTAATAGTAACTCGTAGCGCTGAGTAGAGTATATCAAATTGACCCTCCGAACTCAAATTAACAATTTAAAGTTTTGTTTCAAAAGCATTTATGTATTGATAAAAAAAATTACAACAACCGAAGATACTTAAAAGATCAAGATATTCAATAAATGAACTTTGTATTTACAATGTAATAACTATTTTTAGTAAAAAAATCCACTTTTTCCCTTAACACAACAGGATATGTTAACAAAAGCTGAATATTTTTTTTACTAGCGTGGTCCCTGCAATATAAGAAAGATGGAAGAAGAAACAATGAATTATGGATGTGTTCAGACTCCGCCGAAAGAGGGTAGCTGGAGATAAGCAACGCAAGGAATAAATAGTATGCTTTTGCACGTGTTACAAGACTGTACATAGGTCAATACTCGATACCACCCAAAACTTTTATGTTCGAATAACTCAAGTTTCGAATATCAATGTTTAAGCAAGTAAAGCAACCCAACCCATCTACTTGATAATCAAGGAAACATATAAACCAAAGCACGCATCAATACTACCATCTATATATACCATTCACAGGTTGCATGCGAAATATAACATTCACGCTTCTTCAATACTAACTTCTTGCAATCTTGAGGCTTATATTAGTTTAGTTCGTTCTGAAGGGCCAGTGGTAGGGGTAATACAATGATCGGAGGAAGAACTTGGCCACGAACTCCAGTTGTAGAACAGATAGTACCTAATTCTGGATGGACACAGGACTCTGCGGGCCATTACCTTCTGGTGGATCTTCCCGGTATTTCAAACACCTAATTCACTTTGGAACAAAGAATATGCGTATGAACTAAGAAGAATTCCATAAACCCACTTGAGAGATATACCAATGTGAATAGTTTATTTATACTTTTTTGGCTTGCTTCTTTGTTCCCCTTGAGAATCACCCAACTGAAAACCTGTCTCCTTTTAAGGTGCACGCGTGCCAATATTTTTTTCTACCAAGAAAACTATTTATTTAGTAGTTACATTTACATTTAGTAGTTCTCAATAAGGATTGATGCCATGAAAACAAGAATAAGTAATGTTTTTCTTTTTCATGTCTTGCTTCTTCAGAATTCAGGAAGGAAGAGGTGAAGCTCCAAGTTGATAGCTATGGCCGTATTGTTGTACAGGGAGAAAGGCAAATAAATGCGTGGAAACACGATCATTTTCGGCTGACTTTTCCTGCTCCACTGGACTCTGATATGGATAGGATAGCCGGGAAGTTTGACGCTGGAGTCCTTTATGTCACTATCCCAAAGCAAGTAACGCAAGATAGCACAGTAAGTGAGCTCAGGAAAGTTGGGAATGGCAAAGTTGGAAGGGCAGAAGAAAATGGTAGCCATCGGCTTGGAAATGGTGAAGTTGAAAGAGCAAGAGAAAATGATAGCCAAGGGCATGGAAATGGTAAAGTTGAAAGAGCAGAAGAAAATGATAGCCATGCCAGTCAACATGACAAAGATAGAGAGCAAGAAGTAAAAAGAAATGAAAATGGGAGCATCACAGAATTTCCGGAACAAGTAATAAGGAAGTGGGAGCAAGAATCCATGTTAAGAGGTGCTGCTGAGGTTTTGAAGGAAAACAAAGGAATTGTGGTAACAGCTGTTGTGGCCTTTTCCTTAGGGTTGTTGGTATATCGCAAATTCAACAACACTACAAGTTAAGTCCTTTGACCTGAATCGACAAATGTATATCCCTCACTTCATATCTGCTCACGTGCCTCTTACATGTATGTAAATAGAATAAAAGTACCATGCAAGTATTCAAACATTAATAGTAGTATCTCCGCTTTATCCTTTGTTCTTTGCCATCTTAAATTCTGCATTCTTAATATGATTTGGTTTACTACATCATCAATCTTTTATCACATTACATAAATCTTATTGAAGGAATTTTAAGAGGCTTCATTGGGATAGGTTCGTGCATGTGGCTTAATATACCTCATCATCATCTTCATCAATATTCACCGTTATAATTTATTTTTCCTCATATTATGGTCTAATATCAAATGGCTACCACATGAAAGATTCAAAGTCTTCTCTTGTAAATAATTCCCATATGTTACTACCGACATAATTCGGTCATTGACCCATAACTGACCCTGAGTCATAAGATATTCATAACGAACCGATTGCTTATAGGATGAATCCTCACTTAAGAAAGTTTAGGACTTAAATACCAAATAGTAAGGAAATTAGTAAGGTTAATTGCCAACAGAACCACAAATATATCAGTTAGTTTAAGCCATTATTTGCAGAGGTAACAGAACCAAGGGTCCCGACCTTCCAACACTCCAGTCATTCCTTTATGTTAAAATCTCAATACTCTAGTACATGAATTTTCCTGAGAAAGGACGCTGAAATCTACTCTTATGAAAGACATCACAAGCTTAATCAGAGGCATACTTGAATTGACTGATTTCAAGTCACTACATTAAACCAGAAAAAATTGGTGCCTACTGAAGGATAAAGGTATTGGATCTAGTCCTACAAAGACATTACGGGATACGAGAAGTGTTAGACAATGTAGCGTACAAATTGGAAAACATTGGACGTGTGTTTAATCCCTCGAACATCAAACAAGACAAGTTTGTGTTTTTATTGTAGTTGACGATCTAAAAGCACATAACAATACTCTTTTCTCTTGAATTTTTTATATTTTTTGTCATGGACTTTTAACGAGATCGCCCAATTTAATAAATTTCTGTGTTACTAATATTTATTTTTGCAGGAACATTTAAAAGCTAATCAACATCGACCCCAAAACATTTAAAAGCTAATCAACATCAATCCCAGTTCGGCCAAAACATTTCAAAATCGTCTACCTCAACTTAATCAGAACATTTAAAACCTGATCAACATTAATTGTTGTTTGGCTATAACATTTAAAAGCTTATCAGCATCGACCCTGGCTCGACTAGAATATTAAAAATCTGACCATGATCAACATGACCTCAACTCAGTTGAAGGCCGACCTTATTAGGCAACATCAATCCTCGCTCGACCGGAACGTTAAAAACCTGACTATGATTAGCATCAACACCAGCTCGGTTGAAACGTCAAAAAGGCTGCCTTCCAGTTAAGCTGGTTATGATCAATATTATAAAATCTAATTAAAATTGTTTAAGTTATTTTAAATTGTTAATGTGGAACGGTGTGGTTGAAAATCCTTTTCATATGAAATGACTCATTCTAGAAGTTTTTAGATTTTTGGCTGAATAAATCTCTTCATCTTCTCAACTCATGACTGTGCACCATCATAATTTGATCAATAATCCATGACCAAGTTTGGGTCATAGAAAATGGTCGATCACCCATAGGGTGAACCCTCAATTAAAAGGAATAGAAAGTTTAGAATTTAAATGTTAGGTAAATCAATCAAGGCCACAAACCGCCTATCTAGCGATCGGTAATAGTATATATAATTGCCAACAGAACCGTAAAATTATCTAAATAAGCCAAAATTTGCAGAGGCAACATAACCAAAAGAATTGTAACCTCCCAACCTTTCAATACTCCAATCATTCCTTTCTTTTAAAATCTGGATATTCTGGTACATGAATTTTTTTTAGAAAGGATGCCGAAACTTATCCCTATAAAAAAAAACCCACAAACTTAATCAAAGGAAGACTTGGACCGGCTTAAGATCACTACTTTAATCGAGAAGAGTTATGAATGTAATGGTTACCATACACAAGGCTAAAAGTCTCAACTCCCAATTAATTCACATAGAATTATGAATCTATAATTGCTTCAATTTACCTTGATAAAGGACGTACACAATTTTATCATCAGTTTATTTATGATCAAAGTCAAGCATTAACTTCTAATAATCTAATTTAAACAAAGTTTCTGAAACCAATACAAATTTCATGTCTACATCGGCCCTCAATTAAGTAAAAAGGAAGAATGAAAGAAGGAAGTTATGCATATCAGATCCAGTTGGTGCATCTCATCAAGGCAAACTGAGAGAAGATAAATCAAAACAAAATTATCTTCCTCAAGAGTCCAAGTTCCTTTTCTCTAGAACGTTCAGTTTTTCTCTGAAGCTACTATTCTATAACCTTATGTGACTTATGTACTATGATGATTCCTATCAAAATATTAAAGCTATAAACCAGATGACATCACCTCTTCTTTTCAACACCTCCTTTGCATATATGATCTTTTAAACTACAGTGTTTTTTCACTGACCTCATCTTGTATCTTGATCCATATTAATTCTGCTGATTTTGGAATAGCATCCTATCCCCCAAAATTTACTTTTATCTTACAGGATCAGATACCGCAAGTAGTCCACCAATTTAAAAGAGCAAAAGACCGCATTGGATGTTGATTCGGAAAAGAGAAGCTTCTTTGGCATATGTGCCACAAAGTTATGAATTGTGACCTAATGTTCCTAACTTGTGAGAGTTTATCTAAAATAACCAAATAAAGATTCCCCATCCTAAGCTTAACAGAGAACCACTTTACTTCCAGAACTTAAATTGTCTGGCTGCTTCTTCCGGTCACAAACTATTTTCTTTCTATTCCTGCTGCTTTCTTTTAAAATATATTAATCTATAACCTTCCTAAAAGATTTTTCAAATTTCTTATTAAAAGGCAAATGATACATCAGAATAATACAATCCAAAACCTGATGAGCCAATTCCAAAATGAGGAAAAGAAAGAGCTTGCTGAACACAGTTGGGGATATAGGGGAATTGTACCTCCGGGAGCTTCCCGAACACTAGTATAAACACTAATAGACAATAGTTGCTTGACTTAGAAAAAGGAAAGGTGCTCAGAGTTTGGAGATATAGATGTTGACAAGCGATGCGGTGAAGAATAAGAAACCAAAGGAGGAGAGGGGGTATAAAGGTGATGCTTTGTCGTTGAACTTTATCCAAAATGCAAGTGCTTTTTGACAAAAAGGAGGGGCCCAAGTTGGGGACGCGGAATCATGTGCTTCCTGCCGAGGCTTTTAACTTCCTTTGACAATTTCATACGGTTATTGACTGAAGAGCCAGCAGTTAAAGAGGGCAAATTACTAGTGAACCTTCATATTGTTACCAAGGGAGACATTTTATATACGGGAATTAGTACTCAATCTTATAAGAATAATATATTACATGAATACTTGTTCTTCAATGTAAGAATAATATTTCACAGTACATCGTACTTGGAAACCAGTAACTTTACTGGATCAGGGGCACAAACAATAAATCTAAGGTGAAGGAACCGTGAACAAGAAAAAAGGAAAGAATATATAACAATGTGATATAAGGATGATTTAATAAATCCAGAACTGAAACATTATTACACAAAAAGCATAAAAATCTGGTCTGAACTTAAATATAATGTAATGATCACAAAGCGCACATGTGCATTAGCAATGGATGTGTTAAACGTACATATATATTTAGAATGAGGGCTGGAGATTGGTGCGAAGAATTAGGAACAGAGAAAGGAGAGGTACTTGGGTCATTCTCGCAAGCCATTGAAAAAAGTAATAAAATATTAGAATCTAAATCCTAATATATTCTAAAATAAAAATTAAGAAAAAGTGTGAGGTGGATAACGAGGGGTGAGTGGAGGGAATTGAAAAAGTTGGAAAGAAATCCTTGGCGAGAGAGCATGGAATCTGATGTACGCACTGTCATCACAACAAAGTTCAAAACCCTCCTCCGTTTATAAAATAAACAAAAATACAAAATATAAATAAATAATTAAAAAGAAAACACAGCGCACAACGCAAACACAAAACGAACCTTTCCTTGGCTCTGTCAAACGCTGATCAGAGTGAGTGACCGCTATCAACGGCCTACTGTGTAAGTACGTTTTTCCACATTCGGCGCATCCAGGGCTCAACCAAGATGATAAGATGACGACGCCGTTTCAGCAACCGCCCCAAACCGTACGGAGACTGGTCGTAGAAGTGATCGACGCGCGCAATCTTCTCCCCAAAGATGGCCAAGGTAGCTCCAGCCCTTACGTCTTGGCGGACTTCGACGGCCAGAGGAAGCGAACCACCACGCGCTTCAAGGAGCTCAACCCGGTCTGGAACGAGCCGCTCGAGTTCATTGTGTCGGACCCGGATAATATGGAGTTCGAGGAGCTCGAAGTTGAGGTTTACAACGACAAGAAGTTCGGCAACGGTAGCGGACGCAAGAACCACTTCCTCGGAAGGGTTAAACTGTATGGAACTCAGTTTTCCAGAAGAGGCGAAGAAGCTCTTGTTTACTACACTCTGGAGAAGAGAAGCGTCTTCAGTTGGATAAGGGGAGAAATTGGCCTCAGGATTTATTACTACGATGAAATGCTTTCTGAAGAGGACAAACCGCCGCCGCAGCAGCAGGAGGAGCAGGGTGAGAGACCAGAGCAAGAGCGGAACAGGCCGCCGCCGGGAATGGTCGTTGTTGAGGAGGGTCGGCCGCCTTTCGAGGCGCCTGGACCGATGGAGCAATACGTGCCTCTTCCTACTGGTCTTCCTCATTCGCCGCGTGTTGTGGTTGTGGAGGAATCGCCGCCGCCGGTGGTTTATGTTCCGCAGGATCCGCCGTTGCCGGAAATGGGTGAGCCTCCGGTGTCGGAAATGCCGTTTCATCCAGAGGTGAGGAAAATGCAAGCTAACAGAGGCGAGAGGGTGAGGATTTTGAAGCGGCCGAACGGGGACTACTCGCCTAAGGATATCTCTGCAAAGAAACCGGGTAATGAGTCTGAGAGGGTTCATCCGTTCGATCTGGTGGAGCCGATGCAGTATCTCTTTGTCAAAATCGTGAAAGCTCGCGGGGTTGCTCCTCCCTGTGAAGCCCCTTTCGTGAAGGTTCGCACGTCGAGCCACTACATGAGATCGAAGCCAGCGAGTTTCCGGCCCAACGAACCCACTGATTCGCCGGAGTGGAACCAGGTGTTTGCGCTCGGTTACAACAAGAACGACGCTAACAGCGCCACACTGGAGATTTCCGTGTGGGATTCCTCGACAGAGAATTTTCTAGGCGGTGTTTGCTTCGACCTTTCAGATGTTCCAGTTAGAGATCCTCCTGACAGTCCCTTGGCGCCGCAATGGTACCGTCTTGAAGGAGGAAGCGCCGATCAGAACCCCGGCAGAGTTTCCGGCGACATTCAGCTCTCTGTTTGGATTGGCACGCAATCCGATGACGCATTCCCAGAAGCGTGGATCTCAGATGCACCGTATGTTGCACATACTCGATCTAAGGTTTACCAATCGCCAAAACTCTGGTACCTTCGCGTGACAGTAGTGGAAGCACAAGACCTGAATATTGCACCGAATCTGCCTCCACTGACAGCGCCAGAAGTGAGAGTGAAGGTGCAACTAGGGTTCCAATCGCAGCGAACAAGGCGAGGATCAATGAACCACAGAAGCTTATCGTTCCACTGGAACGAGGACCTTCTCTTCGTCGCCGGGGAGCCTCTGGAAGATTCTGTCATCGTTCTGATAGAAGATCGTACTACCAAGGAAACGGCTCTGCTAGGCCACATCGTGGTTCCGCTCAGCTCCATTGAGCAACGAATCGACGAGCGCCACGTGCCGGCGAAATGGTTCCCGTTAGAAGGTGGGCCCTACTGCGGCCGAGTTTTTCTGCGTCTCTGCCTGGAGGGTGGGTATCACGTGCTGGACGAAGCGGCGCACGTGTGCAGTGATTTCCGTCCCACGGCGAAGCAGTTATGGAAACCGGCGGTGGGTATTCTTGAACTGGGGATTCTTGGCGCTCGCGGGCTTCTACCGATGAAATCAAAAGGCGGTGGAAAAGGCTCCACCGATGCTTACTGTGTGGCCAAGTATGGGAAAAAGTGGGTCCGAACCCGCACCGTAACCGACAGCTTCGATCCACGCTGGAACGAGCAGTACACGTGGCAGGTTTACGACCCCTGCACCGTCCTCACCGTTGGAGTGTTCGACAACTGGCGCATGTTTGCTGACGTGCCAGAAGACAGGCCCGACTGCCGTATCGGCAAGGTTCGCATACGTGTCTCTACGCTTGAGAGCAACAGAGTGTACACCAATTCCTACCCTCTCCTAGTCCTCACGCGAACAGGGTTGAAGAAAATGGGGGAAATCGAGTTGGCCGTTCGTTTCGCCTGCCCCTCATTGTTGCCGGACACGTGTGCAGTTTACGGGCAGCCACTGCTTCCGCGAATGCACTATCTTCGGCCGCTCGGGGTGGCGCAGCAGGAGGCGCTGCGTGGGGCAGCGACAAAGATGGTGGCGCAATGGCTGGCGAGGTCAGAGCCACCACTAGGGCACGAGGTAGTTCGGTACATGTTGGATGCAGACTCGCACGTGTGGAGCATGAGGAAGAGCAAGGCGAATTGGTTCAGAATCGTGGCGGTTTTGGCTTGGGCGGTTGGTTTGGCGAAATGGTTAGATGATATAAGAAGGTGGAAGAACCCTGTTACGACGGTGCTGCTCCACATTCTTTATTTAGTGCTTGTTTGGTATCCAGATTTGGTTGTCCCCACAGGGTTCTTATATGTGGTCTTAATTGGGATATGGTATTACCGCTTCAGGCCGAAAATACCGGCTGGGATGGATACCCGGTTGTCTCAGGCAGAAGCGGTTGACCCGGATGAGTTGGACGAGGAATTTGACACCATGCCAAGTTCAAAACCACCCGATATAATCCGAATGCGCTATGATAGGTTAAGAATGCTAGCAGCTCGAGTCCAAACAGTGTTGGGTGATTTTGCAACCCAGGGAGAGAGGCTTCAAGCCTTGGTTAGTTGGAGAGATCCCAGGGCTACCAAATTGTTCATTGGAGTATGCCTTGCTATAACTGTCACACTCTATGCAATGCCACCAAAAATGGTTGCCGTTGCCCTAGGCTTTTATTACCTCCGCCACCCCATGTTCCGGAACCCAATGCCCTCCGCCACCTTGAACTTTTTCCGGCGACTTCCCAGCCTCTCTGATCGCTTGATGTAGATTATTCAAATTCAATCGCTAGTTTTTTTTTTATTTTTTCTTTTTTATGACAGTTTTATTTTAAGGTGACATTTTTTTAGGGATGGGAATTATTATTTTCCTATATTGGAGCAGCAAGGGTATGGAAACTAGAAAGGAACAGACAGCTGTTTTGTAGGGATAGTGTTTGAAAAAGATGTCTCAATAACATTTTGAGGAGAGAAAAAAAAGTTGGAAAGTGAGTAGTTGTCATCATTTGTTTTTGTTGCAATCAAATTGATTGACTGTGGCCACTGTTGAAAACTCGAAATAAGAGAAAGAGAGAGAGTAGGGGGAGAGGGAGAGGGTGAGGAGCAAGAGACAAAGACGGTGGGAGAAATTTTGGGTACTGCAGTGGCTTGGCTCTACTGTGGTGGGGACTTTTCTGTCAACATGTTTGGGATGGGAAGCCATATAATATTACCTTTGCTATCTCTCTCTAACATTTAAAAAAAATTAAAAATGCATTGCGTCAACAGCTCCTTTTGATGTTTCTGTTGTTTCTCCATCTTGTTGTCTAATTTTAATTTCAATTGCCACTTTCCACAAATTTGGAATCACATGACCTCAATTGCTCTTTCAGTTTGTTGTTCTCGACATCAAAAGAATTCATAGTGTGTATAATATTTATATATTATTTTCATTCCGTGCTTATTTTTATTTTATATACACGAATCTCAAATATGTTTTAAAAATATAAAAGGTTTTTTTGTTTCTCTCTTTTTAGTGTTTCAATACACACTTCCTTAGTTCGCCTCAAATACACTTTCCTCTTATAAATAATATTACTTTGCAGTGACACTTGAATGCTAATTGTAATTGTGAATTCCTATATCTAACTCAGTCTTATGCTGGGAAATAGGAAAACATATGATAGATGGAATGGGATGGCTATTTGATGGGAACATATCTGCATATGACAGAAAAGTGATTCATATGCTCATGACATCTGCAATCAGCATTGGATAATTCAGAGGTAAGTTTTGCATTCAGCAGATATTGAGGCAAAAAATACTGACTTCTTGAATGTATTGAGTTCAGAGTTTAGGTGCCACTGATTTGCCCAAACACGGGCTTCCTCTGCAAACTCAGTCGCATACGATGCCTATACGATGCATTGATTAATATACTAAGGATGAGATTGTATTTAAAGGACGGAAATTAAGGACGGAAAGTTTTCAAGGAAAGTTTTTAAAGTCAGAAAAACGAAAACTTTTTCACGAAAAACAAAAAAAAAAACTCCTCTAACTATTTGATTTGTAACGAAAGTTGTTTTTTACTTTATATAATAACAAATAAAATTAAAATAATTATTAAAACAAAACACTAAAAATATTTTAAAACTAAAAATAAAATTATAAATACAAATTATAAAATTAATTTATTATAATTAATTATTATAATATATTAATATATATGAATATATATATATATATATATATATATATATATTAATTTATTATATAATATAATATATAATAATATTTAAAAGTAAAAATGTTAAATAAATAATATGATAATAATTTATTTTTATAACAATAATAACATTTAAATTTAATATTAAAATTATTTAAAAAAGTTTTAATTTTATATTTTAAAAAATTAATCAATCTTAATTAATAAATTAATTTATTTTATAATAAATTAAATTTTATTTAAAAAATAATCACGTAATTCAATATTTTTATAAATTTTTTAAAAATGTTATTAATTATATTAAATAAGTTAATTATAATTTATTTTTAATTATGAAAATAATTTTATATATTAAAAAAGAATTAAAATATTTATTATACCTATCACATCAATCACAAACCTTTACAATTTTTCTTCTTAAATCATACCATTTTACTCTCAATCCAACTTTTCATATACTTTCATTTTAAATAAATTCAAATTCACTCTCTCAAATCCACCTCCTAATTCAAACATACCCTAAGGCCCGAGAAAAATGTAAGGCTCCATGACATAATTATGTAATGTTTTTGTATAATGATAACTTTTGTGTGTATAATATTGGTTTTTTAATTAAATTGGTGTAATTTTTAAAAAACTATTAAAATGACTAAAATTTGAAAAGTTTATTTATACGGTAAATTATACTAATATGACACATTTTCATTGTAAAGAAATTATACATGTAAGTTTTAATTTGTAAAATTAAAGTCATCTCAAGGTAAATTATACTAATATAACATTTTTATTGTGAAGAAATTATATATGTAAGTTTTAATTTGTAGAAGTAAAGTCATGTCAAGCTAGTAAAGAGTGTAATGTGAAAGTAGTATAAAGGGTATATGACTTTAATTTAATATAAAAATAGTTAGTAAAGAGTGTCATGTGAAAGTAGTCTAAAGGGTATATGACTTTAATTTAATATAAAAATAACTGAAGTTGAGTGATATTGGGATGACTTATATTAAAAAAAATATTGATAACACAACACTAATTATAATCATACCTTATGCAGAAGAGACTGCACATCTTCTTTCTGACACATAGTGCAGAGCAACCATCATATCTCTAGCAGAGGAGGCTATACGCCTTCCTCATGACATAAGGCAAATGAACAATCGATAGTATAAATAATTAACAGTGAGCAAAGTTAAAGGTACATTCTAATCAACCCCAACTTATACTATATATCCATGATAACTGAACACTGACTTGAGCGTTGGAGTGCCTTTTGCAGGTACCTCTCCTATTGTTCTAGTCATCGAAAATCAAAGATCGACGAAGAAGCTGACCAGTTGACACCTTGGAGTCTTGTTCTCAGCCTCAAGGCTTCATAAGATTATTTATTGTTCTCGACCTCTAGGTTCGATAAGAACAATTGGCGTCCACCGTGGAGTCGAGAGGTACGCAGACAAAATTCCAATGGTCTCAACGCAGAGCAAACTTCAAGACCAAAGACAGGAGCCCAACAACATGGCAAACGACCCTATGGCTATGCAAGCTGCTCTGCAAGAGCATATGGAAGCCATGCAACGAAAAATGAAGAACAAATCAACGACTTAAGATGTAGAAGTGAAGAATAAATCCATGCCTTAAGGCATGAAAATGAAGAGATGAAGGAGATGCTCTGCAACTACCAGCCCACTCACTCAGAGGGGGATGGTACTTGCCAAACTGTGGTAAACTAAACTGACCCAAGAGGATCAAAACGCCATTCTGCGACGCATGAAACGGGTGCCGCTAAGCATGCAAGAGGAAGCCGTAGGCATCCCTTTGTGGATAGAATAATGGACGTCGAACTCCCTTTCCGTTGGAAGGGATTGAATATTGAGACCTACGATGACACTATGGATTCGGATGAACATGTTAACACCTTTTCCACCCAAGTAAGCCTTTACACTGATAATGACGTCACATTTTCCCCACGTCACTGAAGGGGGCTAGCCCTGAGTTGGTTTACCCACTTACCCCTTTATTCCATTGCTAGTTTTGATATGCTTGTCAGTAAGTTTAATGCCCAGTTCGCTACTAGCCGACTACATCATGTCGATTCTATAACTTTGATCAATGTGAGGCAGGAGAAAGGAGAGTCCCTAAGAACTTTCATGAAAAAGTTCGGGAAGCTAACTCTTCAGATCAAAAACCTGGATCCAAATGTTGCTTTGCACCATTTGATAATGGCACTCAGCCCAAAGCCGTTTGCAGACAACTTGTGCAAGAAACCAACCCTCGACCTCGATGAGTTAAGGTGCAGGACCGTTAAATTTATGCAACTAGAGAAACTTCGCAAGATCTGAAACCAAGCTCGGGCTGAAGAAACTATGGACAAAGGTAAAGGCAAAGAAAGGGGCAACACTTAGCAGTTCAAACAAAGGGAGCCGAAACCTCCCAAGTTTACTCACTATACTCCCCTCAGCGTCAACCGAGGACGGATCCTAGAGGAGGCATTAAATGCTGACCTCATCCCATCCTCACAAAAGTTGCCTACTCCACGGAATGCGTATACTAGGAAGCATTGCCATTACCATCAGAACTACGACCACAACACTGATGAGTATTGGGCCTTGAAATACAAGATCGAAGAGTTGATTCAAGTCGGACACCTGAGAAGGTTCGTGTGGGGCAGGACTCCACGTTCACCATGAAAGAGCCAAAGGTGGAGAAGTCTGAAGAGGAGTCCAAGAAGAAGCCCGAGGAGAAGTCCGGGAAACGAAAAGCGAAGGCAAAGAACCAATCGTTCTAGGTCCCCAAGGTGGCGAGGTCGCAAGGGAACCCAAGTACGAGAAGTCATCAACACAATTGCTGGTGGATTTGTAGGAGGAGACTCTTCGGCATCTACGAGAAAGAAGCATTTGAGGAAAGTTCAAGCAGTACACCACACATATACCAACATGCTGAGAAGGATGCCATGGATAACCTTTATGGACCGTGACTTCAAGGCCATCAATCCTAGGTAGGACGATCCCATGGTTATTACAGTAACCATTGGGGATTTTGCAATAATGAAAACACTGGTACACCAGGGCAGTTCAGTGGACATCCTTTACTGGAAAACGTTTAAAAAGTTGAAGATTTCATAAGCTGACATCCAACCATACGACGATCAGATCGTTGGGTTTTCAGGAGAATGGGTAGACACTAGAGATTTCATAGACCTCTACACCAAATTTGGAGAAAGAGGAGCACAAAGTCGAACCATCAAGATTCGTTACTTGATAGTTGATGTCAGCACATCTTATAACATTTTGTTAGGGCGACCATCATCAAACTAAATGGGAGCGAGTGTATCCACCTCCCATTTATGCATGAAGTTCCCTTCCTCTGAAGGAGATGTTATCACGATCCATGTAGACCAAAAGACGAAAAGAAAATGTTATGTTGTCAGCCTACGACTGGGACCCATGAAAACTGAGAACGAAAAGTACAGAAAAAAGACAAAAGGGAAATAAGAGATGTAGAGTGTAAACGTGACCGACCTGGATCCGAAAATTGATCATGCACGGGTGGAGCCCGGAGAGGATGTAATCCAGATAGAACTCAAAGATAAGGAGCATGACATGAAAATAGGGATCTCTTTGGAAAAAGAGGAAGCTGAAATGATCCGATAGGTTCTCATTCACAATGTTGACATGTTTGCATGGACGACTGGGGACATGCCAAGGGTCAACCCTGAGGTCATGTCTCACCGGCTATCGGTCTACAATGATGCAAAACCTGTGGCATAGAAGAAAAGAAAACAAGGAGAGGAAAAAAGGGAGGAGCGAAAGGAGAGGTAACTAAGTTGTTAACCGCCAACTTTGTTAAAGAAGCCAAGTACACAACATGGCTTGCCAACATTGTGATGGTCAAGAAAGCTAATGGTAAGTGGAGAATGTGTACTGATTATACGGACCTGAACAAGACATACAGGTTCTAGGAGTCACTTTGGCATTTCTCACTGTCTTCTCCTTCTGAGGTCCGATATCTTTTCTATTTTTGAACGATTGAGTGCCCTGTGTTCTCCCTAGCCTTAAGGCCATCATGTCTTCCTTGTCTTCTTCGTCTTTGTCTTCTATAAGCTTGAGTGCCTGAGAAGTTGGTTGACCCTTATAAGGACTCTCTGCATTTTGGTGTTTTAGTGGTAAGGATGAAGAAGAAGAGATTCTTGAGGAGGAGGAGGAAGAGAGGGCCTCGGCTGTTGATGACTCGGGTAGGGCCAAGTAGTTTGTTGATGTGTTTATTTTTTTTTGTATCGTGGAGGATCATGCTTTTTGTTGTATCTTGAGCTCTACCAAAACTTTTGTAAATCTTGATCAATACAATTGTTATTTTGTCTAAGTATTGACTGCGTTCTTTTCATTTTCCGTGACTCTATTATGATTAACTAGATCAACTAAATGGGAAAATGGTCAAAATTAGCACAATTGTGTTCTATAACTATGTTTTGTATATTAAAACATGAAATGAAAATGTAATGAGTCCAAAATAGACAAAATAAGGGTTTGGGCATTGTATTAACACTTCCATCCGATACAGTTGTCCAGGACAGTCTCTTGCCGAAGCACCAATCCTATGTATGCTCAGAAATAGGGCGAATTGGGACATTCTTCCCTCTTTCATACCAGCTGTGAGTTTTTGGAATATTAGGCTCTATGAACAACTGACTACAAATTCAAGTCGTAACAGTCTTTTCCTTCTTATGGATTTTGACATGCAGCCAACACTAGTCTATCAACTGGAGATGTCTCATCTGGGATATAAAACCAGAACCATCCTTCTTCGTCACTGGAAAGCTTGTAGGACTAATTGAAGTCAGTGCTCCAATCAAATCCACTATCGTGCCCATTTCCAAACTTTTAATCTCATTAATGAGGAAAAACTTAAAAGTCTCTCTTGGGATTGGGTAATTGTCATCGCATAACTCTACAATCGTTGTTTGGTTAAGGATTGACTCTATCTCCTTAAGGACGGGATTGTAATTCTTAACAATTTTCTTTACGGTTCCATTCAAAACTAGGTATACATTACCAGTTTCAATTAATGTATGAAAGTGCTCAGCCACCTCACTGAAGCAAGTTGCTAGAATTTGACGATCACGAGCATCCAAGAAATCAAATGCAAATATCGTGCCCTTACCTCGATTATTTTCATACTTCTTGAGATCTCCCTTATGTGTACGCGGACTTTAATAAACCACGTCTCTCTTATAAATGCTTAGAAAGGGTGAATTGGGACATTATTCCCTCTTTCATACCATATTCTAAGGCTGTGAGCCTTTGGTATTAGGCTCTATGAACAACTGGCTAGAAATTCTAGTCGTTATAGTCTTACCCTTCTCATAAATTTTGACATATTTTACAACCAACACTAAAAATGTTCTATCATCACACAAATTTTGCAACGTCTGTCCTTCCACATCACACAAATTTCCCCAAAGTTAACGTAATACTTTGGCCAGACTTGTCTATCAACTGGAGATGTCTCATCTGAGATATAAAACCATAACTATCTTTTTTTGTGACTGGAAAACTTGTAGGACTAATTAAAGTCACCGCTGCAATCAAATCCACTATCGTGTTCCTTTCCAAACTTTTAATCTCATTAATGATGAAAAACTTAAAGTCTCTCTTGGAATTGGGTTATTGTCATTGCATTGCTCTAGAATCGTTGTTTGGTTAAGGAATGACTCTAGCTCACTGGGTAGGGATTGTAATCCTTAACAGCTTTATTTAGAGTTCCAACTAGGTATATATTACCAATTTCAGTTAATGAATGGAAGTGCTCAACCACCTCATTGAAGCAAGTTGTTAGAATTTGACAATCACGACCATCTAAAAAATCAAATGCAAATATCGTGCCCCTACCTCGATTGTTTTCATGCTTCATGAGATCTCCCTTATGTGTTACGCGGACTTTAATAGTCCACATTTCCCTTATGTATGCTAAGAAATAGGGTGAATTGCAACATTCTTCGCTCTTTCATACCATCTTCTAAGGCTATGAGCCTTTGGAATATTAGGCTCTATGAATAACTGGTTAGAAATTCTAGTAGTAACAGTCTTTGCTTTCTCATGAATTTTGACATATTTTGCCGCCAACACTAAAAATGTTCTATCATCATACAAATTTTGCAACCTCTGTCCTTCCACATCACACAAATTTCCCCACAAAGTTAACCTAATACTTTGGCCAGACGTGTCTATCAATTGAAGATGTCTCATCTGAGATATGAAACCATAACTATATTTTTTCGTCACTGGAAAGCTTGTAGGACTAATTAAAGTCATCACACCAATCAAATCCACTATCGTGTCGCTTTCCAAACTTTTAATCTCACTAATGAGGAAAAACTTAAACGTCTCTCTTGGAATTGAGTTATTGTCATCGCATAACTCAACAATCATTGTTTGGTTAAGGATTGGCTCTAGCTCACTAGAAAGGGATTGTAATCCTTACCAACTTTCTTTACTGTTCCATTCGAAGCTATGTATACATTACAAGTTTCAATTAATGTATGGAAGTGCTCAACCACCTCATTGAAGCAAGTTGCTAGAATTTGACAATCACAAGCATCCAAAAAATCAAATGCAAATATCGTGCCCCTACCTCGATTATTCTCATACTTCTTGAGATCTCCCTTATGTGTTACGCGGACTTTAATAGTCCACGTCTACCTTATGTATGCTCATAAATAGGACGAATTTGAACATTCTTCCCTCTTTCATACCATCTTCTAAAGTTGTGAGCCTTTAAAAAATTAGGCTCTATGAACAACTAGTTAGAAATTCTAGTCGTTATAGTCTTTCCCTTCTCGTAAATTTTGACATATATTATAACCAACACTAGAAATGTCCTATCATCACAAAAATGTTGCAACCTCTGTCCTTCCACATCACACAAATATTTCCCCACAAAGTTAACCTAATACTTTGGCTAGATGGGTTTATCGACTGGAGATGTCTCATCTGAGATATAAAACCAGAAACATCTTCTGTCGTTACTAGAATACTTGTAGGACTAATTGAAGTCACTACATCAATCAAATCCACTATTGTGCCCATTTCCAAACTTTTAATCTCACTAATGAGAAAAAACTTAATAGTCTCTCTTGGGTTTGATTTATTGTCATCGCATAACTCTATAATCGTTGTTTGGTTAAGGATTGGCTCTAGCTCACTAGGAAGGGGATTGTAATCCTTAACACCTTTCTTTACGGTTCCATTCGAAACTACGTATACATTCCTAGTTTCAATTAATATATAGAAGTGCTCAGCCACAAATTTAATGTAATACTTTGGCGTAATACTTTGGCCAAAAGTGTTTATCAACTGCTGAGGTCTCATCTGAGATATAAAACCAGAACCGTCACTGGAAAGCAAGCTTGTAGGACTAATTGAAGTCACTGCTCCAATCAAATCCACTATCGTGCCCCTTTCCAAACTTTTAACCTCACTGATGAGGAAAAACTTAAAAGTCTCTCTTGGGATTGGGTAATTGTCATCGCATAACTCTACAATCGTTGTTTGGTTAAGAATTGACTCTAGCTCCCTAGAAAGGGGATTGTAATCCATAACAACTTTCTTCACGGTTCCATTCGAAACTAGGTATACATTACCTGTTTCAATTAATGTATGAAAGTGTTCAGCCACTTCATTCAAGTAAGTTGCTAGAATTTGACAATTACGAGGATCCAAATAAATAAAATGCAAATATCGTGCCTCTAACTCAATTATTCTCATACTTCTTGAGATCTCCCTTATGTGTTACGCGAACTTTAATAGTCCACATCTACCTTATGTATGCATAGGGCAAATTTAGACATTCTTCCCTCTTTCATACCATTTTTTAAGGCTGTGAGCCTTTGAAATATTAGGCTCTATGAATAACTAGCTATAAATTCTAGTCGTTATAGTATATCAGTTCTCGTGAATTTTGACATATATTGCAGCAACACTAAAAATGTCCTGTCATCACAAAAATATTGCAACCTCTGTCCTTTCACATCACACAAATTTTTCCACAAAGTTAATTGAATACTTTGGCAAAAAATGTTTATCAACTAGAGAGGTCTCATTTGACATACAAAAGCAGAACCATCTTTTTTCGTCACTGGAAAGCTTGTAGGACTAATTGAAGTCACTGCTCCAATCAAATCCACTATCGTGCCCCTTTCTAAACCTTTGATCTCACTAATGAGGAAAAACTTAAAAGTCTCTCTTGGGATTGGGTAATTGTCATCGCATAACTCTACAATCATTGTTTGGTTAAGAATTGACTCTAGTTCCCTAGGAAGGGGATTGTAATGCTTAACAACTTTCTTTACGGTTCCATTCAAAACTAAGTATACATTACCAGTTTCAATTAATGTATGAAAGTGCTCAGCCACCTCATTGATGCAAGTTGCTAGAATTTGACATATCACGACCATCCAAAAAATCAACTGCAAATATTGTGCTCCTACCTCGATTATTCTCATACTTCTTGATATCTCCCTTATGTGTTACGCAGATTTTAATAGTCCACGTCTACCTTAGCTCACCAATAGGGCGAATTTAGACATTCTTCCCTCTTTCATACCATCTTCTAAGGCTATGAGTCTTTGAAATATTAGGCTCTATGAATAATTGACTAGAAATTCTAGTCGTTATAGTCTTTCAGTTCTCGTGAATTTCGACATATATTGAAGCTAACACTAAAAATGTCCTATCATCACAAGAATGTTACAACCTCTGTCCTTTCACATCACACAAATTTTTTCACAAAATTAATTGAATAATTTGGCCAAAAATGTTTATAAACTAGAGAAGTCTCATTTGACTTATAAAAGCATAACCATCTTTTTTCGTCACTGGAAAGCAAGCTTGTAGGACTAATTGAAGTCACTACTCCAATCAAATCCACTATCGTGCGCCTTTCCAAACTTTTAACCTGACTAATGAGGAAAAACTTAAAAGTCTCTCTTGGGATTGGGTAATTGTCAATCGCATAACTCTACAATCGTTGTTTGGTTAAGAATTGACTCTAGCTCCCTAGGAAGGGGATTGTAATCCATAACAACTTTCGTTACGGTTCCATTCGAAACTAGGTATACATTACCAGATTCAATTAATGTATGAAAGTGCTCAGCAACCTCATTGAAGGAAGTTGCTAGAATTTGACAATCACGACCATCCAAAAAATCAAATGCAAATATCGTGGTCCTACCTCGATTATTCTGATACTTCTTGGGATCTACCTTATGTGTTACGCGGACTGTAATAGTTCACGTCTACCTTATGTATCCTCATAAATAGGGCGAATTTAGACATTCTTCACTTTTTTATACCATCTTCTAAGGCTGTGAGCCTTTGAAATATTAGGCTCTATAAATAACTGGCTAGAAATTTTAGTCATTACAGTCTTTCCTTTCTCGTGAATTTCGACATATATTGCAGCCAACACTATAAATGTCCTATCATCACAAAAATGTTGCAACCTCTATAATTTCACATCACACAAATTTCCCCACAAAGCTAATGTAATACTTTGGTAAGAAGTGTTTATCAACTGGAGAGGTCTCATTTGACATATAAAAGCAGAACCACATTTTTTCGTCACTGAAAAGTTTGTAGGACTAATTGAAGTCACTGCTCTAATCAAATCCACTATCGTGTCCCTTTCCACAGTTTTAATCGCACTAATGAGGAAAAACTTAAAAGTCTCTCTTGGGATTGGGTAATTGTCATCGCATAACTCTACAATCGTTGTTTGGTTAAGAATTGACTCTAGCTCCCTAGGAAGGGGATTGTAATCCATAACAACTTTCTTTACGGTTCCATTCAAAACTTGGTATACATTACCCGTTTCAATTAATGTATGAAAGTGCTCAGCCACCTCATTGAAGCAAGTTGCTAGAATTTGACAATCACGACCATCCAAAAAATCAAATGCAAATATCGTGGTCCTACCTCGATTATTCTGATACTTCTTGGGATCTACCTTATGTGTTACGCGGACTGTAATAGTTCACGTCTACCTTATGTATCCTCATAAATAGGGCGAATTTAGACATTCTTCACTTTTTTATACCATCTTCTAAGGCTGTGAGCCTTTGAAATATTAGGCTCTATAAATAACTGGCTAGAAATTTTAGTCATTACAGTCTTTCCTTTCTCGTGAATTTCGACATATATTGCAGCCAACACTATAAATGTCCTATCATCACAAAAATGTTGCAACCTCTATAATTTCACATCACACAAATTTCCCCACAAAGTTAATGTAATACTTTGGCAAGAAGTGTTTATTAACTGGAGAGGTCTCATTTGACATATAAAAGCAGAACCACATTTTTTCGTCACTGAAAAGTTTGTAGGACTAATTGAAGTCACTGCTCCAATCAAATCCACTATCGTGCCCTTTTCTAAACCTTTGATCTCACTAATGAGGAAAAACTTAAAAGTCTCTCTTGGGATTGGGTAATTGTCATCGCATAACTCTACAGTTTGTTTGGTTAAGAATTGACTCTAATTACCTAGGAAGGGGATTGTAATCCTTAACAACTTTCTTTACGGTTCCATTCAAAACTAGGTATATATTACCAGTTTCAATTAATGTATGAAAGTGCTCAGCCACCTCACTGATGCAAGGTGCTAGAATTTGACAATCACGAGCATCCAAAAAATCAAATGCAAATATGGTGCTCCTACCTCGATTATTCTCATACTTCTTGAGATCTCCCTTATGTGTTACACGCACTTTAATAGTGCACGTCTACCTTAGCTCATCAATAGGGCGAATTTAGACATTCTTCCCTCTTTCAAACCATCTTCTAAGGCTGTGAGCCTTTTAAATATTAGGCTCTAAATTCTAGTCGTTATAGTCTTTCAGTTCTCGTGAATTTTGACATATATTGCAGCTAACATTAAAAATGTCCTATCATCACAAAAATGTTAAAACCTCTGTCCTTTCACATCACACAAATTTCCCCACAAAGTTAATGTAATACTTTGGCAAGAAGTGTTTATCAACTGGAGAGGTCTCATTTGACATATAAAAGTAAAACCATCTTTTTTCGGTCACAGTTCCAATCAAATAGACTATCGTGTCCCTGTCCAAACTTTTAACCTCACTAGCGAGGAAAAACTTAAAAGTCTCTCTTGGGATTGGGTAATTGTCATCGCATAACTCTACAATCGTTGTTTGGTTAAGAATTGACTCTAGCTCCCTAGGAAGGGGATTGTAATCCATAACAACTTTCTATACGGTTCCATTCGAAACTAGGTATACATTACCAGTTTCAATTAATGTATGAAAGTGCTCAGCCACCTCATTGATGCAAGTTGCGAGAATTTGACAATCACGACAATCCAAAAATTCAAATGCAAATATCGTGCTCCTACCTCGATTATTCTGATACTTCTTGGATCTCTTACGCGGAGTTTAATAGTCCACATCTACCTTATGTATCCTCATAAATAAGGCGAATTTAGACATTCTTCCCTTTTTTATACCATCTTCTAAGGCCTGTGAGCCTTTGAAATATTAGGCTCTATGAATAACTGGCTAGAAATTTTAGTCATTATAGTCTTTCCTTTCTCGTGAATTTTGACATATATTACAACCAACACTATAAATGTCCTATCAACACAAAAATGTTGCAACCTCTATAATTTCACATCACACAAATTTCCCCACAAAGTTAATGTAATACTTTGGCAAAGAATGTTTGGCATATAAAAGCAGAACCACATTTTTTCGTCACCGAAAAGTTTGTAGGACTAATTGAAGTCACTGCTCCAATCAAATCCACTATCGTGTCCTTTTCCAAACTTTTAATCTCACTAATGAGGAAAAACTTAAAAGTCTCTCTTGGGATTGGGTAATTGTCATCGCATAACTCTACAATCGTTGTTTGGTTAAGGATTGACTCTAGCTCCCTAGGAAGGGGATTGTAACTCTTAACAACTTTCTTTACGGTTCCATTCGAAACTAGGTATACATTACCAGTTTCAATTAATGTATGAAAGTGTTCAGCCACCTCATTGAAGCAGGTTGCTAGAATTTGACAATAACGAGAATCCAAAGCAATAAAATTCATATATCGTGCCCCTACCTCGATTATTCTCATATTTCTTGAGATCTCCCTCATGTGTTACGCGGACTTTAATAATTCACGTCTACCATGCTCATAAATAGTGCGAAGTTAGACATTCTTCCTTCTTTCATACATCTTCTAAGGCTGTGAGCCTTTGAAATATTAGGCTCTATGAATAGCTAGCTAGAAATTCTAGTCGTTATAGTCTTTCAGTTCTCGTGAATTTTGACATATATTGCAGCCAACACTAAAAATGTCCTATCAATGTTGCAACCTCTGTCCTTTCACATCACACAAATTTTCCCACAAAGTTAATTGAATACTTTGGCCAAAAATGTTTATCAACTAAAGAGGTCTCATTTGACATATAAAAGCAGAACCATCTTTTTTCGTCACTGGAAAGCTTGTAGGACTAATTGAAGTCACTAATCCAATCAAATCCACTATCGTGCCCCTATCCAAACTTTTAATCTCACTAATAAGGAAAAACTTAAAATCTATCTTGGAATTGGGTAATTGTCATGGCATAACTCCACCATCGTTGTTTGGTTAAGGATTGACTCTAGCTCCCTAGGAAGGGGATTGTAATTCTTAACAACTTTCTTTACGGTTCCATTCAAAAGAAGGTATACATTACCTGTTTCAATTAATGTATGAAAGTGGTCAGCCACTTCATTCAAGCAAGTTGCTAGAATTTGACAATCACGAGCATCCAAAGAAATAAAATGCAAATATCGTGCCTCTAACTCAATTATTATCATACTTCTTGAGATCTCCTTACGCGGACTTTAATAGTCCACGACTACCTTATGTATGCTCATAAATAGGGCGAATTTAGACATTCTTCCCTCTTTTATACCGTCTTCTAAGGCTGTGAGCCTTTGAAATATTAGACTCTATGAATAACTAGCTAGAAATTCTAGTCGTTATAGTATTTCAGTTCTCTTGAATTTTGACATATATTGCAGCGAACACTAGAAATGTCGTATCATCACAAGAATGTTGCAACCTCTGTTCTTCCACATTACACAAATTTCCTCAAAGTTAACATAATACTTTGGCCAAAAGTGTTTTTCAACTAGAGAGGTCTCATCTGAGATATAAAAGTAGAACCATCTTTTTCCATCACTGAAAAGGTTGTAGGACTAATTGAAGTCACCACACCAATCAAATTCACTATCGTGCCCCTTTCCAAACTTTTAATCTCACTAATGAGGAAAAACTTAAAAGTCTCTCTTGGGATTAAGTTATCGTCACCGCATAGTTCTATAGTCATCGTTTGGTTAAAGATTAGCTCTAACTCACTGGGAAGGGGATTATAATCCTTAACAGCTTTCTTACGATTCCATTCGAAACTAGGTATACATTACTAGTTTCAATTAATATATGAAAGCGCTCAACTACCTCATTGGAACAAGTTGCTCAAATTTGACAATCACGAGCATCCAAAAAATCAAATGCAAATATCGTGCCCCTACCTCGATTATTCTCATTCTTCTTGAGATTTCCCTTATGTGTTACGCGGACTCTAATAGTCCACGTTTCCCGGTCAATAATCAATTCTTCTATTGGAACTATTGGAATTGAGTGAGCATGAGATCCAGTGAGGGAAACTTCAAATTCACCAATGCTGCTACTGGATTCAGCAACTTCATATTTGAACTCGTCAGGGTTTCCAATGATATCAAAGTTTTCCTTCATAATATCTAAGTCATATACGTAATTAAACTTGCTTTCAACCATATTCCTCGAGCAGAAATCTCGGCGCCTAATAACAAAACCTATCTTCAGCTGTCCGAATTCAACCATTTTGTTCTTCTCGCAAACGAGGAGGCCAGCATGGAAAAAGTGACCGTTCGAAAGAACCAGATCGTACATGACAAGATAGGTGGAGTATTCCGACTCCGACATTTCCAGATCTAAAACTTGTAAAATCAGCTTAAAATTATCTGTACATATTTGTTCGATGGCTCCTTTGGTAAGTGAATCTGCCATTGTAGACTCTCTCGTGAAGAAAATGCGAAGAAAATTGAGAAACCATGTTACTTCCGAATGAAATGCATATTCACTGATACGTGCACCTGAACGTCGTAAGGTCCTTGTCCTTAATGAGACTGCACACCACATGACAAAGAAGAGACTGCACATCTTTCCTCTAATACATAATTGCAGAATAACAATCATACCTTATGCAAAAGAGACTACACATATTTTCTTTGACACATAGTGCAAATCAACCATCATATGTCTAGTAGAGGAGGGTATACGTCTTCCTCATAACATAAGGCAAATGAACAGTCAATAGTATAAATAGTGAACAGTGAGCAAAGTTAAATGTACATTGTAATCAATCCCAACTTATACTGTATATCTCTGATAACTGAACATTGACTTGAGCGTCGGAGTGCCTTCTGCAATTACTTCTCCCATTGTTCTAGTCATCGGAAATTAAATATCGAGGAAAAAATCGACCAGTTGACACCTTGGAGTCTTATTCTCAACCTCAAGACTCCGTAAAAATATTTATTGTTCTCGGCATTTAGGCTCTGTAAGAACAATTAAAGTTATTTATATTTATTTTATATTAAAATATTTTTAATATTATTATTATTGAGCATTTTCTTCTGTGTCTGCTAATTTAAATTTTGTACACACTGCTGATTCTGATTTTATTCATACTGGGAATAATATGACTTAAACTCCACCTCACAAGAGAACTCTTAGGGAGCTCGTTGCACCTGAGTTCACCTATGAGAGCTTGTGCATTCAATATCCTAATAAGGATATTTCATACGTTCTCAAGATTGGACTAATACATTTGTTGCCCAAGTTCGATGGTCTTGCAAATGAATGTCCGCATAAATATCTCAAGGAATTCCATATAGTTTGTTCCACAATGAAGCCTCCAGATGTCCTTGAAGATCATATATTATTGAAGGCATTCCCACATTCTCTAGAGGGAGTGGCGAAGGACTGACTGTACTACCTTGTCCCTAGATCCATCATAGGATGGGATGATCTTAAAAGAATGTTTTTGGAGAAATTCTTTCCTGCATCTAGGACCACGGCTATTAGAAAAGACATATCAGACATCAGACAGCTTGCTGGAGAGACCTTGTACGAGTACTAGGAGAGATTCAAGAAATTATGTGTGAGCTGTCCTCATCACTAGATTTTTTAGCAACTCCTTCTTCAATGTTTTTTTGAGGTTTGAACAGCATGGAGAAAAGTATGATCGATGTTGCTAGTGGTGGAGCCCATCAACGCCGTCACCTCGACCACGTGGACCGCAGCCGTTACACCCTTCACCGCTTGCCCTAGGTCTGTTTGAGGAGAGGTGGAGGTGTAGAGGGAAGTTTGGAGCCTTGCAGGGAGTAGCAAGAGAAATGGCTAGGTTTTCTATCCATTCAAATTTGAGCTCTTTGGTTTGCGTTTCATACACCCCTCTTTCATATTTTCACCCCTATGATTTTGGAAAATTTGAACTCATCCTAATTGTAAGGTTCTGGACCTATCAGTGTTAAATGCAACCCTTATTTTTCACTTCCACGCCTTTTTTTTAGTTTGGATCCATTTTGCTAGTTTTTTTTAATATATATTTAGACTTATTTTAAAATAAAAATTCGATTAAATATCCAAATAACTGCACTCGTTATGCGAAATTTAATTCAAAAAACTTTCGTTATTTCGTTTAGATAATCAAAAGACCGCATGCGTTAAGCGATATCTAACATGAAATTTTCTCTCCAAAATTTACGAAAATATAAAAAATTATTAAGTTTTCAAATGTCAAAATTTTTTAAAATTGTAAAATATATAACATTTTCAAAATTAAAAATAATATAAAACTTTCAAAATTAAAAAATATCAAAACACCAACAAACAATTATCTAAACAAAGAACTACGTAATCCTGATTTTTCATCCCTGATGGAAATACGTAATAACAAGGTCAAATTTTTATCGAGTGCCCCAAAATAAAATATATATTTTCTTTGTTATTATTTGCAATTAGTCTTCTTTTGGGAAAAATAAACATTTTGAAAAAAAAACACACTCATTTCACTTATTTAATTAAAGGTACGTCTGAGGACGGACGTTGTGGGGTGATAATACCTTAGCCACACGTAACCGACTCCTGGACCTGAAATTCAGTTTTGAAAGACTAGTCTTATCCTTGTTTTTTCATAGTTTTTCATAATAAACTGTGGTGACGACTCCTGTTTTTTTTTTTTAATTTTGCAAAAGTATTTATTCTCTCTTCGAATTGTCGTTCCCATCGCGATTCTTGTCAGTGATCATTTTCACTTCTCTTGAGATTGTTCAAGAGGAGAAGTTGTTGAAAGTGCTTAGAAAGCATAAAAAGACCATCGACTGGACCTTAGCAAACATTCATGGTATCAATCCATCTATATGTATGCATAGAATATTATTGGAGGATGAAGCTAAACAAGTGCGACAGCTGCAAATGAGACTCAACCCAGTCACTCTGGATGTAGTAAAGAAGGAGGTGACCAAGCTTCTACAAGCTAAGATCATTTATCCTATCTCTGACAGTCAGTGGGTGAGCCGGTCCAAGTGATTCCCAAGAAATTAAGTCTCACTATTGTAAAGAATAAGAGGGATGAGCTTATCCAAACTAGAGTGCAAAACAGTTGGAGAGTCTGCATCCACCATCAGAGGCTGAATATAGCAACACAGAAAGATTATTTTTCATTGCCTTTCATTGATCAGATGCTTGAGCGTCTGCCAGGTAAATCACATTATTGCTTTCTTGATGGTTTTTTTGGTTATTTTCAAATCTATATTGCTCCCGAGGATCAAGAAAAAATCACATTCACCTTTGGTATTTTTGCCTATAGGAGGATGCCTTTTGACCTATGCAACGCTGGTACTCTTAAGCGGTGCATGCTTAGCATTTTTAATGATTTTATTGAAAATTGCATAGAGGTGTTTATGAATGATTTTACTGTTTATGGATCCTCTTTTAATACATGTTTAGATAATTTGGATAGAGTACTTAACAGATGTGTTGAAACTCATCTTGTTCTTAATTTTGAGAAATGTCATTTCATGGCAGAACAGGGTATAGTTTTAGGGCATATTATCTCTAGGAAAGGCATAGAGGTAGATCTTACAAAAATATCTGTTATTTCACAATTACCTTACCCTCTTGCATGCGAGAGGTTTCTTTTCTTAGACATGCAGGTTTTTACAAGCGCTTCATTAGAGATTTAAGCAAGAAGGCCCTTCCATTATCCAACCTGCTTCAAAAAGATGTGGAGTTTGTTTTTTTATGATGGATGTAAAGAGACTTTTTACTGTCTAAAGAAAGCATTAACCACCACTCCTATCTTTCAGGCACCTGACTGGATAGTCCCCTTCGAGCTAATGTGTGATCCTTTAAATTATGCACTCGGAGCTGTTCTGGCAAGAGAGTTAATAAGCTATCTCGAGTGATATATTATGCTTTTAGGACTTTAGATGTTGCCCAAGCAAACTACACTACTACATAGAAAGAGCTTTTAGCTATTTTTTTTTCTTGATAATTTAGATCATACTTGTTTGGCTCTCCTGTTATTGTGTTTACAGATCATGCAGCTCTAAAGTAACTGCTGAAAAAGGCTAAGTCAAAGCCTAGACTGATAAGATGGATGCTCTTGCTCCGAGAGTTTGACTTGGACATTCATGATTGGAGTGAAGCACAGAATTTGATAGCAAACCATCTCAACAGGATTTAGAGAGCTGAGGATGAAGATCCAATACCCATCTGGGATGATTTTCTGGATGAAAGTTTGTGGACTATTTCTATTTCTTACACTACCCCTTGGTTTGCAAATATTGTAAATTTTTTAGTTGCTTCTGTCTTTCCTCCCCTAGCATCTAGAGCTCAGATTGGTAAAATTAAGAGTGATGCTAAGCATTATATTTGGGATGACCCCTATTTGTGGAAGTTGTGCAGTGATCAGGTAATCAAGCGATGCATTCCAGATCATGAGATTGATTCGGTCCTGCAGTTTTGTCATTCTTCTGCACTTTTAATTACATTCTCTTGACTATTGATTATGTGTCAAAATGGGTGGAAGCCAAAGCCACCAAAACTAATGATGCTTGGGTTGTTGTAGATTTTGTTAGATCTAACATATTTTACAGGTTTGGAGTACCCAAAGCGATTGTTAGTGATCAAGGAATCCACTTTTGCAATATATCCCAATAAGTATGGGGTTTGCATAGAGTCTCTACACCATATCACCCACAAACAAATGGCCAGGCCGAAATTTCAAACAGGGAGATCAAGAGAATCTTGGAGAACATTATCCAGCCCAATAGAAAAGATTAGAGTAACAGACTAGATGATGCTCTTTGGGTGCATAAGACTGCCTACAAAGCACCCATAGGGATGTCATTTACCTGTAGAGATAGAGCATCGAGCATACTTGGCTGTGAAGACCTGCAACTTCTCTATTGATCAAGCTGGAGAGAAAAGAAAGTTGCAACTCAGTAAATTGGATGATATCCGTCTGGAAGCCTGTTAGCACCAGTGGACTGCTGCAGTGATTTGATGAAGCCAACCATGTGTGAAGAAGTTCAAGACCTATGATCATATGTGGAATGCATGAAGATTCATGAAGATTTGAAGCTTGGTCTAGAACTTAG
>Ga0209489_100268_pt1 | contig 89989 bp, 41 predicted proteins | sample SiratrowhiteBW_FD_187527 | JGI IMG/M metagenome (GOLD analysis project Ga0209489, IMG submission 187527) | Root nodule microbial communities of legume samples collected from California, USA - Siratro white BW (SPAdes) (version 2) | ecosystem: Host-associated > Plants > Roots > Nodule | place...
TAAAAAATAATATTAAATAAAAATTTGTGTATTAAATTAATTTATATAATTATAATATTTAATGATATGATTAATAAAAGTAAATAATAATTATAATAATATATACGTAATATAATAAAAATAAATATAATTATTAATAATAAATATTAAAAGATAGTATAGTATAAATTTAGTAGAGAAAAATAAATAAATTTAGTTTAATAATTATATTTATAATTTAATAATGTTTTATATTAAATTATATTTAATTTAAATTAATTTTAATTTGAATTTTATTTATTAAAAAATTATTTTATTAATTATACCTATTATATCAATCACAAATCTTTATAAATTTTTTCTTTTTTTTTTACCATTTATGCTTTATCCAAACAATCATACATTTTTACTCAAATCCATTCTCTAAATCTATTTTCTCTACCAAACAAAACATAAAATTCCATAACAATAAAATTTTGAATTCAATTTAAAAATTAAATTTAAAGAAATAAATTATATTTTCCCTTTATTATAAAGTGATTAAAGTAAGAAAAGACAACTTGATGGAAACTTCAGAGGAAAGTCGGTCTACGCACCTCACACAGTAAGTCTTTGAGATAATATATTAAAGTTAAAGCACCTTTTTATTAAATCAACTTTTTATTATAGTAAACAAGTCTACATGCAGTCAAATTTCCTCACACAAAGTGTTTGAGGTAAATTTGGTTAGATAAAATTTTAATATAACAAATTAGAATACGCTAAGATTTTTAATTGTATTTCACAGACCGAAGTGGGAGATCGAATCTCAAACCTTAATCAAGGAATTGTGTTAACCACTTTTGTTTTTGAGGTGAATATATTTAAGTAACTTTATATAATAGAAACGAATTTAGTACAGCATAACTTTTGTCCAACAAAATGTTTGAAGTGAATTCTGTTAGATAAAAACTTAACATAGGGAGTTAGAATTACAAAAAATAGTAAAATTTGCATAAGAATCAAAAACATAAATGATGTTTATAACAATATAAATATAAATATAAATGACAAGTATAATAAAAATAAGGTTTAGATTAATTTAGATTGAAAAGCTTAAAACACTCTCTACATTATTTGGTATAAGACCACTTCATTGAAGATGATCTGTCACTTTGTAACTATTGTAATCCTTGAGAATCACAAGATGGTAGGTACGATCTTACGTATATAAACCCGAATTCGTTATATCAAAAAACGCATAGAGAACAATGAAGAAGAGTAGTGTTTTGGCGTTTTCTCTGATTTTGGTTTTAGTGGGAGTGTTGTGTTGTGAAGGGTGTTGGAAGCATGAGAAAGAAGCTCTCATTAACATCAACAGTGTCTACTTCCACAACAAATTACCTTGGGTACACACCACTGACTGTTGCAAATGGGATAGGGTTGAGTGTAACTCCACCTCAGGCCGAGTGGTGAAACTTGATCTTTCTAATGGGATTGATTATGATCTTGGATACTGGCTTCTTAATTACTCCCATTTTCTTGTGTTTGAAGACATGAAGAATCTCAACTTGTCAAGAAATGACATATCTAGTTGCGTTGAAACTGAAGGTTCCATCTTTTTCTTTTACAGAATGAAATAACGTCTCGTATTATAAAGTTTGATATTATTTGTGACTATGTTGTGAAATAATTTAGTTGTTATAAGAATTAATAATATTGAATATAATTTAGAAGAAATCATAAATTAATTCGTGTTAATTTAAGTCTCGTCTTTCGTCTTGCAGCTGTAGGACTAAATCATCTGGAGGTCCTGGATTTGAGTGTGAATTCTGGTATCAATATTTTATCATGCGTGCTTCAGTCTTCATCTCTTACGGTTCTATACTTACAAATTAACCAGATTCATGCAACTTCATACGAAGGTCAGTTTGATGCATATTTTTCTAAATAGTGCACCGCAGAAGATATTGATAATATTATATTTGGAGTTAAACAGAAAATAACATCTTTAACGTGATATGGTAATCCTGAACTGAGAAGCTTCATGCATTGCTATTAGTTTGTAGCAGCTGGTTCTTAATTTCGTTTTATTACTAACTTGTGTTCTTTCACAACATAGGCTTTTGTTGGAGAAATATTGATTTGTTGAGGGAAAAGTGCTAACATAATGTTGTTCCTTTTAGGTTTATTCTCCAAGTTGATAAATCTTGAGGTTCTTGACATGACCATGTGTGAGTTCAGCGACGATGACATTGTATCTGCTTTGAGTGCCCTTCCATCTCTCAAGTCTTTAAATTTAGAATTTTGTACTCTGTTGAATCAGCGACCACTTCATAGTAATGACACACTTTGCGTTCATATTATTTTGTTTCCTTATTTATGATTAGTTAATTAACTATGATCAGAGTGTATGTGAATAGGTTTTTCAAAACTGAAGACATTGGAGATCCTTGACTTGGCTATGGTGGAGTTGGAAGACAGTAACTTACGGTCTTCAGGTTGTTTTCATCATCTTTCATTGAATGTTTTGTTAAACATGGCTCGTGAGTCTTGTGAGAATATGCTACGGCGTCATCTAACAACTACTGATAACTGGATTTATCATGCAGAGAAAGAAGAATTCGCATGGCCATCCAGTCTGCAATTCCTTGGACTAAGTGGAAACAGTTTCAGTAAAGAGGTTTTTTCTTCTCTAAGAGGGCTTCGACATCTCAAATCTCTTGATCTGAGCAGAAACCAATTGGAAGGATCTTTGGATATTAGTGGTTAGTACTTAAATTATCATGGTTTTTTCTTTTCTTCCAGCATGGCAATCCTTTGTGTGTATCTGTATAATACTGTTACACTCTGTACCATTGGTATATTCAATCAAACCTTTCTTTGTCCCTGGCAGGATTGACATCAAGCAATTTGGAAATTCTTGATTTCAGTCGCAATGATATCACCAATTTTGTTGTCAAGAAAGGTATATGTGCAATACATATTTCATAATGCATATATAATTTCTTTTCATTTTTTCATCTCTTCTAATTTAGTACTTTTATCCAAATATAATTTCTCAGATTGGCCTGGGCTTAAGACGCTGAAGGAATTATACATAAGCCATAATGAATTCAAGGGGCCACTTCAACCATACTTTGCTAACTTCTCATCCCTTAGGAAGTTGGATCTTTCTAATAATAACTTTAGTGGTAATATTGGTTCTAGCCTTGGAAGTCTTACATCCCTAGAATATCTTGGTTTTGAAGGAAACCAATTTGAAGTCCCTATTTCATTCACACCTTTTTTTAATCATTCAAACCTCAATTTCATCTATGGCAATGGGAACAAAGTCATACTAGACTCACACTCTTCTATGAAAAAATGGGTTCCAAAATTTCAATTGCAAGTGCTCAGTTTGTCTTCAACGACTGAGTCCCATTCTCTTCCTATTCCAAGCTTCCTTCATTACCAATACAATTTGACTTATCTGGATTTCACTGGATGTAAACTAGAGGGAGAGTTTCCAAAATGGTTGTTGGAAAACAACACAAAAATGACAAACCTTGTTCTTAAAAATTGTTCCTTCACCGAGTTCCAGATGCCATCTCATCCCCATCTCCACCTTGCAGAAATGAGTGTATCCAACAATGCAATATCAGGTCAAATCACGAGGCACAACATCAGTTCATTTTTTCCAAATTTGGAAATTTTAGACATGTCTGAAAATGCAATCAATGGTTCAATTCCTCGTGAGTTTGGCCAAATGAGGTTACTGAAAACATTGGATCTCTCAATTAATCATTTGTCAGGTGAAATTCCACAAGAGCTAAGCAACATCAGCTCATTGCAGACATTGGATCTTTCCGATAATCAGTTAACAAAGGTCATATTTGGAGTTGGTCACCAATCCACAGGAAGCATCACTTCATTGGATATAAGCAATAATCAATTGGTGGGAAAAATTCCAAGCCTCCTTAAAAATATGTCAGGATTGATGCATCTTAGTATGTCCAATAATCATTTTGAAGGATCTATTCCACTTGAATTGGCAGAACTTAAAAAACTGATTTATCTAGATCTCTCCCAAAATAATCTGATTGGTGTAGTTCCACCTTTTGCAAATTCTTCGCTTAGGAGTATCCATTTGAACAACAATCATTTAAGTGGATTGTCCAAAAGAACGTTCCGTGGAAGCTCTTCCTTGGAGTTGCTAGAACTTAGCCACAATGAAGTAACCCATAGCATTGAAGATATGGTAGAAGACCTTAGTTTCATACCGTTGAAGATTCTCCTTTTGAAAGGTAATCACTTCAATGGGGATATACCAAGTCAGTTATGCAAGTTGAAAGATTTAACCATACTAGACCTTTCTCAAAACAATTTAACTGGTATGATACCCAAATGCTTGGGAACAATGCCTTTCTACAATGAAATCCCTGAGGAACTGTATAGATTGTTTTATGGTATCATTCCTATTGAGCCCAATTCTAGATTTGACATACAGTTACCAAATGTACAAGAGACAGCAAATTTCACTTCAAAGGGGAGAACTGACACTTACGTAGGGAGTATCCTTGCTTACATGTCTGCAATTGACTTATCCCACAATAAACTTAAGGGAAATATCCCGTCTGAGCTTGGAAGCTTGACAAGAATTCATTCACTGAACTTGTCACGTAATTATTTGAGAGGGAAAATTCCAACTACATTCTCCAAGTTGCATCAAATAGAGAGTTTGGATATTTCATTTAATAAGTTGAGTGGCGAAATTCCTAGACAATTAAGTGAATTGACCTTTCTTTCTTCATTCAATGTATCTTACAATAACTTGTCTGGTGCAATTGAGAGAAAGGGACAATTTATGACATTTGAAGAGAGCAGCTTCATTGGTAATCCATTACTTTGTGGACCTCCACTAGCAAGATGTTGCAATTGCAATCCTCCCCCTGATGTTTTCCCAAATGACTCAGACAGTGGTAGTTGGATGGACATGTTCGTTTTTTGTGTCACCTTTGCCGTCTCATACTCATCATTTTTGTTGGTAACTGCAACGGCTTTGTACATTAATCCTTACTGGAGGCAATTATCTTTTTACTATGCAGAACTGGTGAGCCTGAATTGCTACTGCTTTATCAAGGACAATTTGTGCAAGTTATGTAAAACTGGAAATATGTAACATATTACCCTGTGTGTCTAAAACATCACTCCCTTGTCTGTGTGGTCTAAGTGTGATACAGTAGTTAATTAGTTATGTATACGTTGTATGAAAATTGTATGTACTGAGGAACACTAGTTTGTGCAATAAAAGTATTTTTTAGGCACGTCAGCGATAATAAGTAGCAGAGTTTTGAAACAGAATTGTGTTTGACAAGAGTCACATGACAGCTCACATGTATGTTCTGGTGCAATAAGGAATTCAGAATCACACAATACTGTAAAAAAATGCTTGTTGGTTAAAGACCATGTTATTAAATTGTTCAGCTTGTTAATATTTTATATTTTTATAAAGCACAAGGTTTTCAGTTAATCAAATAAAGTAATTGTATAACATGTCTTAAATCACGGTGTTCATGATCGTAATCTATTACAGAATAACTTGTATTAAACATCTACCTTCTTATAGGTTTTTATATGCTAAAGTATCACTGTATAATATGGGATAATATATATGTTAAACACCGATACTTTTACCTATCTTTTTGTGTTTGTTTTATATATATATATATATGAAACAGCAAAGAATTCCTACTTAGGCATATATATAAGCCTGTCTTAGCAGTTTTCTTCTAAAATGAGGGTAAAATTTAAAAGTACATGTATTATGCCCAAACTATAAAAGTACATATTTAACACTTGAAAGACCAAGACATGCACTACCTTAGAATGATGAAGGTAGAATATTTGGTCATTCTTAGAACCTGGTGAAGAATAGATTTGATTTCTAATAAGCATCATGGCGAAATTATGCAATTCAAATATGGACAAGAAGAAGGTCCTCCACTCCTCCCTCCACTACTTCATATTGAAATTTAATGAAAAGGACAAAAGAGGCACCAATAATCAAATCACCGACCAATGGGTTATCAGTGAAACATTGATATCATGTCAAGAAATTCTATTCTGTCGTAAAGTTTCACTGTCTATGAATAATAAACATTAGATTTATCTCTATGACTAGTAAATCCAAAATCCTCGTCATAGTTCTACAATTATCGATGACATGCCCTGCTCTTGAAATTTGTTCAGCTTTCCCTTTTACTATAGCCAGGTCATTTTTATTAGATTCGTTTATTGTGATGAAGTCCCACATAAAACAGTTAGTTTTTATAATTGTTGTCACCATCTTTTTGTGTTCCTTTTCATTATGGTCAAAGATCAACTAGTGGTGACCCAAAAGAAAGGAAGAGAAAAATGTTTTGCAGAAAATTTTTATCCATCTAGCATATATATAATAATTTAGCAATGCTTTTGAAGAAGGCATTGTAAGGAGTGCTTAATGAACACAACTACTTTATAGTGGTCCATGATCTCTAACCTTTTTTACATGCTTTGAACTTTTGTGAAACCTTGTTGCTTTGATGCAAAACATTGTCTTATGGAAGATGAAACACAATGGTAAGATAGCACTATGAAAGTGAAATAACATAAGCAGAAGAGACAACACTGAGACCACTCTTCTTGCAAATCCAGTTATGTGGCTGTGACTTATCTGCCTTTTGTAGTTTATCTAAACTCTTTTTCACTGTTTAATTACTTACTTCTCTAACCGCCATAGAAGTAGTGAGTGTGAATAAGAATTGTTAATATCAAGAGCAGTAATGAGTGTGGTTTGATATTGTTAATATCTATGTCATAAAATTTGAACATTCAAATTTCTTAACATGTTATTCTATCTTATCAAGAAATTCACATCTTTTGATTAGCCATACCCTTACCACGAAATGTGCATGTAATCTTGTGATTATTGGTAAGATTGTTTTTTAGGGTTTTCCAAAGTCCACAACACCAATCATAAATCATGATCTTCTGATTTTAATCTTAACGTTTGTTAGTTATATGGATGGTGATCAGAGAAGTTAGTACAATTTAATGTTTATGAAATGAAGCGTCACGTGACATTTTCTTATAGGGTATGCGTTGTCTAATAAAGCAAAAGGAACCCAAAGTATTATTCTATTATTTCTATTTACAAGAGTTAATTAAAAATGTAACAATAACAATTTTCTTTGTAAATTAATTACATTGTTAACTGTTTTTCACTTCTAATCATTTGTCATGATACAGTCTATCTCTTTTAAAATTAAGAGTGTTTTAATCTAAAAATAATTATTATAAGAAAAGTGAGTACTAGAAAGATAATAATATTTTTAATTTGAATCTTATAAATAGGAAAGAGTACAACCCTATAAATTTTTTTCCTAAACAATTCAATATGCAATTTTGAGTATTAGTTTTAATTTATATATTTATATAGATTTGAACATATATAATTCATCAATAACCGAGTCTTACTTTTAGAAATGTAGGTCATAATCTTCTCTCTGGGAAAGGAATAATTATCAACACTTTTAGAAGCCTAAGAGCTTAATTAGTTCTAATTGAGATTTTATTTCTCATATAATTATGATTAAGAGTCTAATACAATTTTGAAAAAGTTAGCATTATATTTTTTAACACATCATTACGAAAAAGTTGGCAAATAAATACTCTGTTATTAATTTTTTCCCCTTTTCTTATTCTTTGATCAAATCACTCATCTAGTATAATGAAAGCGGTTTATGAATCTTCAAAGAATGTTTTTAAGAATTATTATCACTCTTCCTGCAGCAAATGCCATTTAGTTAATATATTGTATTAAACATATAATTCTAATTTTAATCCTTTCAAACTTACTTCTTAATTTTAATTTCATTTTAATTTTTTTTTAAACCATCCCAACCTCTTTCTTTTTTTTATCGTGTTACCATTTTTAACCTATTCTCTTCATCTTGCTTTTCTAAATTAAATTAATATTTTTTTTACAGAAATAATTAATGGTTAAAAATAATCTTATATCATAATATAAATTATTTGTAGCAAACTCAAAATATAACTCACAGGTTAAAAATATGTATTTGCTGTAAATAAAATGAATAAGGCTGACATTCCATAAAATATTCTTAAATATATTTTATTTATTACTAGAAAATATTAAATTATTTTTTAAATATTAATGTCATTATAAAATTAGTTAAGTTGACTTTAAATTATGTGAAATGATTAACTTTCTAAAGAAAGTTAAAAATTATAAAAAAATTAATTATTTTATTAAATAAATTTTGTTAGTGTTGAATTAGTGACGGCTTAGTTAATATTAATAGAGTTTCTTTAATGTTGAACGTTAATAAATTAGTTCGGTCAATTCTAATATAAAAGAAAAGTTTATTTTTAATAGAAAAGTTAAAAATATATTATTTTTAACTTTTAATAAATAAATATTTGTATTAATGTTAGATTACTATCAATTTAGCTAGTTCCTTTAATATTAAACGCTATTAGAGTTACTGGCTGTAGAGTGGCACACCTATTTGATGCAAATTCATTATTAATTAATTAACGTCAACTTTTGTTTATTAGCTTTAACTTTTGACCGATATTAAATATCTATTTTGTTATAATGAATATTCCATTTTTTAATATTAATCTCTTCAATGGTTTAAAAAAATATTAAATTGACAGTTATTATACATTGCATAAGACCTCTCTCCCTTAGTTGTTTTTAAAAAGTATTACACCATGTATCTTAATATGATATATTATTGCAAAATATTAAAAGATTGCAAATATTAAAAGATAATAACATATGTATAATCTCAACAAACATCTATATATAATATTCAGTATATTAAAGATATTTATTTATTATTAATTTTATTTATGTAAAAAACATTTTTTTATGTTTATGGCAAGCTAAGATACTTGTGAGATATAACTTTAACATAAATAAAATATTACACATTAAAACAAAGGGGAACTAAATTTAGCCACAATTTTATATACATACACCATTAAAGATATTTTTTTTATCTACTTCTAGTCATTGTGGATTATTTAGCTTTGGGATAAGGGTAAGGAAAGATTGGTTTCCCCTTCTTGAAAACTTTCCAAATTCATAAAAAGTATCCAAGAATGTCAAGAAGTCTACCTTTATCTCTTCTCAAAATTTTATAATGAATTTGAAATTATATCCATCCAATGTTGGGGTATTGTTATTTCCACACTCTTATCAAATTTTTTTAACTTTTGTTATATCAAACTTGGCAGTTAAGATATGATTTTCCTCTTTTCTGATTCTTTGAGATATTACTCCATCAAGACTATGTTTATTCTACCTATCTTTCTTGTATTTATTTTAAGAAATTTTCCAAGCGTCCTCCTTTTATCACTTTCAGATGTTGTTCTCATCTTCCATTAATAAGTACAACTCTAACCAAATTTTTTTTTATCCTTTTCAAGTTTAGCATAGTATGGAAAAATTTACTATTATGATCGCCCTTTTACATCCACTTAAGCCTAGCTTTTTATTTTATTATTGTTATTGCAAGTAAAATTAAATGTCAATATGGTAGAGGGTAGGTACGCCAAGTCATAACTGAATCGTGATTACTGGGTTGTTATACTCTTAAGTAGAAAGAGATGTATCCGCTATAATTTTTTTTTAGTGGTAAGCAAGCACTTAATCCAGCAACTTTCTCATGTTGTCTACACTAGACACCTCCCAATATTCCTATTAAAAAGGTTCCTCTTTTTCCAAATTTCCTCCTCTTCAAGGTTACCATACTCCTCTTTTAATTCTAGTTATGTTAATTAATTTTTCACCTTTACAAGCTTGTCATTAATATTCTTAAAAATATTTTCATTAACCATTGTATGCTCATTTTTAATTACTTCAACTTTCCTTTAACCACCTAACTTCGGTTACTCAGCACTATCATCTCCTTCCAACTTTTTCTGACAATGTCTAAAACTCTTTTCTTCCAGCCAATAATCCATCATTTGAAATGGATTTGCCCCCCTTGTTATTTTCTTATTGACTCCCTTCCTTTCACATGTACACCTTACATGGTTGAAATCCATTGTTGGACATCATATATTTGTGTCCCTATTACTTTTTCTACTCTTGATTTCTTCTCACATGATTAACTTTTGTTCATATTTTGGCATTATGTGTACACAATGATTATATGTTTTCCTCTTTATTTTTTTCATACATAACCACTTCTAAAAAACACGTAAAAAAACTAAACCCTTCCTTATACCAAATGCATAGCAATCCTCATGTAGCATTTATAGTAGAGATTACTTTTCATTGTACTTCAGTATCACCCTACAAGTATTAACACACAACTGTTGATCAACGTTTTCCAATTTAGTCTCTTATATTAGTAACATTTTTTTCCTTTTCCTTTAACATTAATTCTCTTACATACCTTCTCTTTATTATCCCCATAACCGTCTAATGTTAAACTTTACAACTCTCATGAACTCCATCTTTCAATTCCCATCTCACCCACTATCTTATAGTTTTTATTCTCCTCGTTATCTCTTAATTCATCATAACTAACCTACTCATATATTGGCCCTCCTCACCTATACCTTTCACCCCTAACTTTTTCTCCAACTCCTTCAAGATTTTTGCCTCTACCACTTTCTTTTGTAACCAAAACATTCTATACAATTAACAATATTCTCGATTGATATCAAATTTTCACATCATACACCTCATACCTTAATTTCATTCTAGTATAGGAGGTGTTGTTACCTTAACAGATGATATCTGAGTTGCATAACACTTGGAAAGGACCTCTATTGATCACAAAGGTAAGGTAGACGTTTGAGCTTCTTAATATGCCTCATTATCTTCTACTTCATTTCCTTTCGCGAATTCGTCTTGTGTAACCCTTTTTCTCCTCACCCTTGCTTTTGTTTTCACTCTCTTTGAGAGGTTTTTCTTTGTTCCTTTTCGCCCTCGTTAAAGGTCTTTTTACACCCTCCTTCTAAACTGCTTATTTTAATGGTCTTTTCTCGATTTTTCACCTTATCTACTTTCTAGTCTTTGTTAATTTTGAGATTATCTTTGTCCGCCTTTGTCTCATTTTTAACAGGCCACACCATATATAGCTCAATTATTTATCAACCTCCTTCCCACCCTATTTAATGGTAGTCACACCTTTCATGGTCTAATTCTTTCTTTACTATTACGACTCAAGACTCTATATTGTTTTGGCTCTAATTCTTAATTCTTGACCTTGCTCTTCATGTTGACACTTTTCAATTCAACATATTTCCACCCCTATGTGCTTTGCATCTAGGAATGTGTATTTAACTTACCATTTATATTACCTTGTGATCCTTACACATGAGACTCTTTGTTGTTTGGTCCATCCTCCCTTCTTCGGGATCATATTGTTCCTCATCTTTCGATTTCACCAACTCATACCATAGATTTGATTATATCCCTTCCTATATAGATGAAATGTTTTCCTTTGATGGTGATTCATAACCCAAATTGGAACACTTGCATTTGATACACATTGTTTCTTCAACTAACCAAACATTAGATATAACTTCCTTAAAATTAATTATTTATATGTTTGCAATAAGTCGTGGGATGGATTTTTGATCAAAACTCTATTATGATTCAGATTATACATATTGTCCACTTGTTCTTCTAACTCTATTGACTTCTTGAAAACTCCTAATACCTACGTCAAACCCTTTGTATCCCTATAAAAAAACTAGTACTATATAACACTTCACTAGTTAGAGACTAATTTAGAATCTAATGGTATAAGTAACTAAAACCTTGGTAGCTAATGTTAGATACCAAATATTTTGACTTAATTGGTCATTAAATTTAATCATTATTTTTATTTTGTAGTTATTTAGCAACCAAAACCTAATTTGGTGATTATTTTGGTCACAATTAGCAACCATCTTATTTAGTAGCTAAAATTTATATATAAATAGGTTTTTTCTTATATTGCTTCAATCAGACCAACCTATTCCCATATATGAGTTTCGGTCTCCACCTTTCAACCTTTGTGAATACTTACTATGGGTCCTCTAATTATTCCAAAGCTAACTTATTTATTATCTCTACTCTTAACACCAACACTATATTATCCCCTATATACCTTATTTTGATGTCCTTCATTCCTTCCATCACTTCTCTCACACCTACATGGTACAGTTTGTTAAATATTGTTTTATTTGTTAATGTTCCAACCTAGCTTTCTGTTAACCACTCCTTGCACTGCATTGGGACATTATTCACTGTGCCTTTCTATTCTTCTTCTTAATTTTATTTTTAATTTGTGTTCTAACTCTGTATCTCTTCCTTGTTTCAATTCCACTCTCCTTTGCTACCTGAACATAAGTTTTATGTTAACCTGATATTGGTGATCTACCACCACTTCATTATCCTAGTGTTTAAGGATGTTTACACATATATTTGTATTTCCTATTAAAATTTGAAGTAATTTCAACTCCAAGCACCTTTTCATTAGCAATGCTCCTCAATCTAGCAAACTAAATCTACGTGCAACCATATATCTCATTCATGAAATGAAGACTTCCCATACCTTATCTCACCTTCGAAAAATCTTCCACATTTTTCCTCTATATAATGTTTTAAAAATATCGAAAAATAAAATATTGTTATGTAACATATACTCCTTTATTTTATTCTTTATCTTCGTCTCTCATTCTACATTTCTCTCATTCTATATTTCTATCTCTCCATTTTTTTTTCTTCTCTTTTAAACTATTTGATAAGAGTTTTTAAAACTTAACTAAAATTGACTTTGTTGGCCTTTTCAAAATTTTACACTTGTGATTTGTATTTTTTATAAGTAATGTTTTAGTAACCTTAGTTAAATTTTTTAAAATGTTAACAAAAATTGTGATTATAACTATCATAGTATTTTTTTTTTTACATATATAAACAATCAAAGTAAAAAGTTGGAAGAAATATTATAAATATTGTAATTTTCGTTTGCTGTTTATATTTTAAGTTTTATTTTTATAATATGAATTAACATTTCAAAAAAAAATATTTGTGTATATATTTTCGATATAAAATTTCAAAGTAATTGAAAAAAGAATACAAATACTATTTATATGAGAGAAGTTTGTTTGCTACCTCGTATAATACTCACATATTTTATGAAATAACTCTCAATCAAGTATATAGATAATTAAATTCACACCGATGAGAGAACTTGGCAAGATGATAAAAGATAATAAAGATACCAAAAGGATTTGATATTGTCAACATATCACCATTTCCTTGTCTATTTACTAAAAAATATGGTAATTTTATCTTGAAAGATCTGATTTCATACTGTATGAAGGGAGCTCAAAAGAATGTTAATAACTTAATTCCAATACTCATACAAATTTTGTCTAAAATGCTCATCTTTTTAGCACGCAGTTTTATCCCATTCTTTGGATGATATGAAAATTCCCCGTTGTCCCATTACAGATACAGTCTCTATAATAGCTGACAAAGAATTGAAGATGAAGTGTAAAGTATCCAAATTTGGATTGTGTTGTTGCATGTGTTGGGCTGGGAAGAAGACAAAGAAAGCACGCCTAGTAAACATAGTCATTTATTTTTGAATTTGATGAGTTAGCTTAGCTGGCATTGCATTTGCCAATGTCCCTTTCTCCATCGTTGGATGGATTCTTGGTCCACCTCACTCCATTCATTACACTCAATTCTTTAAATATTCTCTTTTTTTTTTTTTTTTCCTTCGATTTACAATTATTAGTATTATCTACACATAATACTACTCTTAGTATTGGATCACTTTGTTTATATTTATGTTTTAAAAAAGGCTTTCAATAAAGTAACTACAAAATAAGTAATTTAAAAAATACTTATTTATCTAAATTGACTTGCTATCTACCAACAAATTGTTGGTCTGTAATGATACTTGACTTGATATTTCTAATAAGATTTTACATTAACTTTTTTATGTGAAAAATTGTGATTAAAAAAAGTAATTACGCTTACCATGATGTGTCAGATTTTGGAATAAATACTACAAACTTCTTTTACGATGTTCGTGGTTCAATTTTTGGTTAAAAATATATTTAAATAAAAAACATAAAAGATATTTGTGATTTAATTTGAAAGAGAGAAATCAAATCAAATCAAACTAATCTTTGCAGTTTGATTTAGATCAGTTTTTACAGTTTTTAATTTCTAATTTTATTTTTTATAAGTATTTACTCTTTTTTTATTTTTAAAATTAAAATTATATGTTTGTAAATATGAAACAAAAATTTAATATTAATTTAAAGAACATGAATTATAATAATAGGTCAAGCAAGTCAAGCAAAAGTGGGGAATTGATGGCATTATCTTCAAGAAGAGTTAACAACATTGACAATAAAAAAGAATCAATAAATTCATAAATCAAATGTGTGAAGTGGGTTAAAAAATTTTACAAAAATATTTAAATTAAAATATATAATATACTATTGTTATATACTAATAATAAAAAAGAATTATTAGCATATTATGGTTCAGTTTTGATTTTTAAAATTCAAATCACAAATCAAACTGCTCTAATTTAAAAAAAAGAAAATCAATTACCATTGAAATCAGCTTTTAATTTTTTTATCAGTTTAGTTCTTTACACTTATACTTTTTTATGAGTTTGAGTAAATTATAACTTATGAGCAGTAAATTTTTCTTCCACGTGATTCTTTAATCAAATTGAAATATCTGTGTAAAGACTTGAATTATATCAACAGTATTTATATAAAGTTTAGTATATAATATGTGAATAAATTGGTTGTGTATGGTCCCCTTTTGCATATAAAGTAGGAATTCTGACTCCACATGCTGTAGCATTTGCCACTTGTCACCCACGCACAACTTTTTCAACGTTGCCATATGAAAAAGAAGAATTATCCTTTCTGAAAGAAAAGGTGGTTATCGCTTTGAGGAGAAGACAAGTATAGATACTTGTCATGAAAAAAAGAAAGACAAAGTATTGATACTGAAAGTGCATGTCACATAATCTTACAAATTTTTTAACTTTACTGAAATTATTTCTGTACCGAATAATTTTTCTGATGGTCATATTCTTCATGGAATCATACAGATCATTGTATTTTTATTTTTTTTACATATTATATAAAGATCATAGTTAATTTACTTCGAATCTGATGGTAGAGTTATGTACTCTTTTAAGAACTATCTTGACTTATCTATCAAGAAATTATATTGATTTAGAAGTTATATTTTTTTGGTATTTTTAGAAATTATATTGTATTGACTTTTTGTGTGTATTTATATAACTATTATCTCCTATTACAGTCATGTAACGATATAGGAATCTCTGGTAAATTATATTACTTAAATTGTGATTTTTTATACTTTAGAAAGTAAGTACACATGTCTTATTAATCTAATTTTGTGATTGAGACATATCTGATTAAATACAATTATGAGGTTTTTTTAGTGAGTTAAGGAGATTGCACGAAATTTTATTGATTTTAGATGATGTGTTAGGATTAAAAATGGTTTAGGTAGGGGATTTGTTAGGTATTGTCAAGTAGGAGAACCACTGAGTGAGAGTTTAAACATTTTAGATGTAGCGGGTATAATTTACATAGTGTAATTGCAATAAAATGCAATTATAAAATTTTATAAATTAAAAATAATTTATGTAAAATTTTTACAAAACTGAATTTTAATATATTATGATAGTGATTAATTGAATTCTAATTGACCCTTAAAACTTTTATTTGCAAAGAAGTAAATTACAATAAAATATTATATGTGATTGATTATATATATATATATATATATATATATATATATATATTGAGTGGTAAATTTTTTACCTAATTATTATCAAAAGAATTTATTGACTAATTATATTTAATTACTCTTGCCAATGAATAATTTTTTTTTAATTTATTAATTAATTTTAATAAAATTACTTATGTATATTTAGAGTTATTTTTGCCTAACTTAGTTTCATGAAAATGAGTCACCACTTATTATTTATAGTTAATGAATAGTATCAATCCAAACGTCATAAACCATTGTTAAGTGGCGTAAGATGGATCTAAATCTAACTACTAAACATCAAACACACTTCTTAAAAAGAAATGTCTCAATCATCCACATCTTGTCAAAAAATCACAGACTTTTCTAAACTATATCTCTCTAGTCTCATATTAGTGAAAAATAAGTAATCAAGGATATATCAATCACATAAGACTTGAAATGACAATTTTTCTTTCAAAACTCTAATACACAAAGTTTGAAAGGTTGGTGTGATGCATAAAATCCAATTGATCTTAGACCTACATGATCAAATTGATAAAAAAAACATTAATAAATAAATGTTAGGAATTTAAAACAATAAAGAATAAATTTAAATATAAATAGAACCTTAATCAAACACATTAAGTAATAATTGTTTATTAAGACTTAAACCATACCAATTCAAACCTATTTAGGCAAAATCTATTATAACCCTTTAAATATCTTGACATTGACAATATAATATCATATTTAATAGCATGTATTACTTAGAAATACACATATTGAATATTGACAAACGTTTTAGAAGTAAGAGAAGTAAGATACATGCATTCTAGAAAATGGAAACGTTATTTAAATTTTAAAATTTGGAAAACGATCTCAATTTAAAAAAAAAATATTTGAATTGGAATAAATATTAATTATTAACTTGTCAATGTTACATTCCCATTCTTTTAATTATGAATTATTTATCAATATTGCTGTTTAATATTTTTATGTTTACTTATTTATTTGTATATTTAAATATATTTATAAAAGTACTCTTAATTTTTTAGAGAAAATTGTTTACCCATATTTTCTTACTTTTGTATATGAATATATTAATATAAAAAGAAGACAAATCGATATAAAATTTTATCTTTTTTATTTATTATTGATGATGAAGGTCGATTATTAAATTTATAAATTTTCATTTTTCAAATTGATGATTCAAATTAATGAAACTTATTTTTTTTTTTATCAAAGCAACCTTATTAGAATTAAAATAATTCAAATAAAGTAAAGTAAAATCTTATCAATTTTTTTTTCAAAAATTAAGCCAATCTAGCCTTAGCCCAAATGCTAAAACTAAAAGAAATTTATCCTTGAAAATTAAAACTATGATTTAAAATTTGGAAATTAGTTCAATTTAAAAGTTTACAATTTATTTGATGATTAGAAATGTTAATTCTTAACTTTTCAATGGCCCGTCTCAATTTTCAATCATTAATTATGTTTATATATTTATTTAATGTGTATTTATAAAATTAACCTTAATTTTGGGAGAAAATTATTTACTCCATACTTCCTTTATTTTTTATATTAAAATTTAATTGTGTTTCCAATATTTATTATATTTTAAAGATTTTATGATTTTCATGGAAATAGATAAAAAAAAGTACTTTATAATTATTTAATATAAGTTTCTTATATTTAGTTTAATTTTTATTTTTCATTGATAAAAAAAATAACTTTTATATTTAAATATGTTAGCACAACCTGTTCTAGAAATGGATTGATAGAACCTTTAAACTTTTATCACAAAAAATTAGACTATAAGCAACTCAAAAACAACATAATCCATATTTATATTGATTTTTCAAAACTTACAAGATACATCTAATTCTCCATTAAGACAATTGTTTAAGAGGTTTCACTAATCAAATAAATAATTACATGAATACATAGATCATTTCTATTTATCTCAATATACAAACCACTCATGATTATACTAATAACAAACCACTTCGGTTATACTATCTTAATTTATGTGTAAGACTAAGATCTCACAAAATAGCAAAAGAAATAATTTTCAAAGGGATAACATATTAAACTCATTGGATAACTTCATAAAGTAAAGGATTATAATTATTTTTGTTCACCTAGTGACCAATAGAAGGTTGTAAAGAACTTATATTTTCTTTTTGTATCTTGTTGTGTTTTTTGTCTTCATCTTGGTGACTTTTTATAGATCTTCAAATATGATTATTGCTTCAAAAAAAAAAAGTTAAGATATGATAACATTGTCAGCTACATTGATCTTGCATTTTATTCTTTGAAATTCATTTACTTACTTGATATCGAAAGTCTTGATTTTAACGAGTTTCTGTCTTTTCTTTGAAAAGGAAACAATTTAAACACATAACAAATATAACATTATAAGATTTAATAAATGTTAGATTAAAATGTATTGAGTTTCAATCTTGTTCTTTTTGAGTTTTTAACATGAACATTGAGAAGGTATGTACTTTATATGAAAACTCTTTCCAATTTTGCTTCTTACAATGCATTTGTGTGTTTCTCATTTTTCAATATAACTTCATTTAACTCTATCAAAATATTTTGTGATTACAACTTTGATTATGCAGTTTAATTTTAAACAAATATAATTAAGCATAAATATGACTACAATTAGATCATTTGAGCTTTAAGAAGGACAAAGGAAATACTTATTCAGATGAACTGAAAACTTTGTCTAAGGTTGATGTGTTTCATCTGACACTTTTCTTTGTATGTTGATGATGCACTTCATAAAGAGATTAGAAGAAAATGTGTCTAATAAAAAGGATAATTGAACTAAATAACTAAAGCTTACATAAAACACATTAAAATATTCATATAAGTAAAACATGTATATATAAAATTAGCTTGTCTAAATGTTTGTTATCATCAAAACTCTCTTAAAATAGGTTACATAGGAGCTAGATCATCTAAATGTATATAAAACCATATGTGATCTCAACAAATAATTACATTAAAAATACCTAAACTATTATAATAATATAAAAAACATTTTCATATAAAATCATCATAATTAAAAAAAATACTTTTTAAAATTACTATTAAGCACACCTTGATGTAACAAAATATGGATAATGTAATTTAAGTATTTTTCAACTTTAAAATATAATAAAAAAACAATTCATCACATAGTACAATAAAAAATTATTATATTTGAAAACGATAAAAGTATCAAAATGGTGCAATTTGATTATGTATTTACAGAAATGGGTAAACAAAAATTAGTTATCAAAATAGATAAATTGTGCCTACAATGACACGATTTTTAGGGGTGAGATAATATAACAATGACATTATTTATTAAGTGGATGTTTATTTAATCAAAATCGTACAACAAAGAAACTATTGTAAAATGTAAAAGAACAATAGAAAATAAAGAAAGTCTGCTGGCCCAAGATCGAACACTCAAAGGGTTGAAGAATACAACCAAAGAAGAATAACCTAAAAAATAAAGGAGAATGATTCAAGGGAAAAGGAAAGAAACTTTAGAGGACTTTACTTTTTAAAATGGCTTGATACAAATGACAAATGACTAGCTTTATTTATAATACTCAGGAACATTCTAGACTCTTAATTAATTTGAACATTCCCAACTACTCTATTCTATTAATTGTAGACTTCCTAACTACCCTATTAACTTTAGACGTCTCTAGACTATTAGGAATTGACCTAACTACCTAATTAATTATAGACAACTCTAGAATATTGTAAAAAAAAAAATTAAATTTATTTTCAACACCCCCTAAAGTGATTTTTTGGATATTATTCTGAGTCTCTAATGGAAGAAGTCTTGGAAAGCGACTTTGTGAAAATGTCAGCAATATTGTCCTCACTTTGCACTTCCAATGCGTCGATGGTGTTGTCAAGAACCTTTTTCTCTAATAAAGTCATGCTTGATCTCAATATATTTGGTTCTTGCGTGAAATACTAGACTTCCATCTAGTTCTTGGGACAATTGTGTATGTGTCTGTGTTTGTGCTCGTATTTGCATTTGATCTCCCTTCAATTCTGCTCTACACTCTGTCCTACACCGTTTCAACCCAATAGAAACCCCAAACAACTTGGGGACCTCTACCTCCGCAACATTCACCATCGTACATGGCAAGAAGCCAACACCACCATCAATATGCACGGTGTCATCAACCGAAGAAACATACTTCGCAAGCAAAAGTTTCAAAGCCTTCCCTTCTAGCACCGACACACTCACATCACTAGCAAATGATTCTAACTACTGACGGCTAAAACCAGAACCGTAATTGGTCATCAAAGTGAGTATGTTATTGCACAAACTCTTCAACTGACTCATGTCGTGATTCAGTTCCCTTTTTCTCTTTTCTAAGTCGTTCAATTTTCTCTAACAACTCGGGTGCAATGGTGCAACTCCTTGTGTGTTGCATTGAATTATTATTTTTAACAATTAGAGATGAGTTCGAGGATAGTATTTGTTCATCGTCGGAAGTCGTTGGAGACATTGGTTTTATGGCCGGTGTCGGTACAGCCACCATTACAATATTGGCCGTGAATTTGGCTTCATTCCTATCATACTTTCGGGGGCTAGAAAACTTGGATTGATCTTCCCTTAGATGATGACCACAACTAGAATCAACTATCCAGTCATTTTCAAAGTTGATAGAAGCCAAGGCATCAACATATTTTGTTTCCGCCACAAAGCACTTCCCCCAGTCTTCTTCCTCCACAATCTTATCAGCTACATTACTCTTTTGTAATTTAGCTCGGCAAAACCTTTTGATATGCCCAATTTTGCCACACCGATAACATTTGAAAATCTTCTTAGAAGACTCACCACTAATTCCACTCGGGCTCGAGTTGCTTTGGTTGTGTGGACGAGAGGCCAGGTTATCTTGACTTTCTTTACTCTTGAAAGACTTCTTCCTAGCCATGAGAGCACTTTCTTCTCCTTCTTTTATTAAGACACTAGTCATTTGCTTTGCTAGTGACTCTTGAGAGGATAGCAAATTTTTGAACTCCTCCAAGGATGGTTTTTGAACCCATCCTTGTATCGATGTGACATACAGAATGTACTCCGTCTTTAATCCTCAAATAATAATTCCCCTTATTCGAGCTTCGAAAATTGCTTCTTCTGGATTTAACAAAGAAATCTCTAAACAAAGATTTTTATTTTAAGAAAATAATTAGAAATAGAAAGATTACTCTGCATGGTGTTGGCAAGCTCATTCTCCAAGATTTGAGGTCGTGCTTCATCTTTTTTGTTTGAAGAGTGTGTCAAGAGTCTGCCAAATTTCATGGGCTAAATTGTACCGCATGATGTGATCGAACAAGCCGTGAGAATTCGACCGCTTCAACACGAACTCCGCCTTTGCATTCAACTGCTTTCATTTTTTGAATGCATCAACATTTCCTTACTCATCTGTGGAAGAAGTTGTATTATTCCCGTCAACAACATCCCACAAATCTTCACCAACGAGGTAAGACTCCATACAAGTCCTCCATACCTTGTATTTAATACCTCAATACCAAGTCCGCTACGACCACTTGAATCCATTTTTGGGGTACCGGTTTATTTTTTCACCAAGGGATCTTGACACACGATACTAGAGCCCTTATGGCTCTGATGTAAAATGTAAAAGAATAGCAGAAAATTAAAAAAGTATACTTGTCCAAGATCGAACACTCAAAGGGTGGAAGAATAACCTAAAAAATAAAGGAGAATGATTCAAGAAAATGATTAATTATAGACTTTCCAACTACCTTTTTATTATAGAATTGTCCTAACTATCTTATTAATTATAAACAACTCTAGAATAATGTAAAAAATAAAAAATCAACTTTATTTTTTAACAACTATTTCAATAAACAAAATCAGAAAGAAAATGTACTCTCATCTCAGTACTCTGATTATTAGATTTTAGAGAACCAGTACCTTTGAAATTATATTAATATAGCATGATTTATTTGTAATTGGCAAAATCGTGCTCACTTCTAACTAATTTAGTATTGAAAACAAAACTAAAATTGTTGTACTTCGCACGATTTCAATTAAAGTATGTTAAATATAAAAAGCAAATATACATTATATTATTTATGTTTACGGATTATTTATATAATATCTAAAAGTTATTAATAAAGTTTGTTGTTGCATATAATATTATTTTATATATTTTAATAGTTTTGTGAAATGCGTAAAAAGTTTGACATGTTTTCGGAATAAAAGATAAAGTGGCTTTTAAAACATTCTTTTATAAAAAAAACATTTAAGTCGTAACTCTCATAACGTTTAAAATAATTAAAAAAAAATTAAAAACCTGATAAATGAAATTAAGAAGTAACTCCTAAGATTTAAAATAATTAAAAAAACTAAAAATGAAATTAATTTGTAACCTCTAACCTTTAAAATAATTAAAAAAAATTGAAAATGAAATTAAGTTATATCTCTCTCAACATTTACAATAATTAAAGAAAATCAAAATACTAAGAATGAAATTAAGTTGTAACCTATTAACATTAAAATAATTATAAATAAATAAATAAAAATTAAAAGATAAATTAAATTATCAAATAACAAATTCAAAAAAGAATAAAAAGATAATAACATGAACTTATTTTAATTTATTCTACTCAAGGATCATAAAAAAACACAACAGTTATGATAATATGTGTGCACAATTTCAATATTATTATTAATATTGAATCAAAATCGTATTATAGTAACACGATGTAACTCCATACTGAAATCGCGTTTTGTGTCTTTGTGACATGTGTCAGGATTTATCAATTTGATAAAAAGATTTTTTCACTACTTCCATAAATACAGAAAAGAATTACATCAATTTGGTCTTTTTCCATTTGAAAACGTCAAATATTAAAACACTAAAAGAAAAAAAAAAGTGTAACAAAAATAAAGCATGAGTTGGTCCATGTTTCATTCTCACAAATTTTTATTCTTGAAGTATTTGTGAAGAGAGTTTATTCAACATATACTATGGTACTATAAAATAGGTTAACATATGACCATTCCTAAATTCATTTATGTTAAATTTATGCTAATATTAATATGATGTAATTCTGGAATATTCTAAATTTGTTTGCCAAATTAATAAAATTTTAATGGCAACGTTTTCATTTTCAATAAATTATTATTGATGTTATTTTATTTTAAAGTTTCTTTTTATGTATGTTGGAAGAATTTCTCTTTTGGTATATTTGGGTCAAGAAAACAAAATAAATTATCAAATGTCACTTATATTTATCAACTTTTGTCGGTTTAGTTAGAAGAAAATATAAATTTTTAAAATATATAAAAAATGAAATCTAAATTACTTATTTTTAAATTAAATAAATTTGATTTTTGGTGAAAGTGAATTTACATGTAAGTCACCATCACCAAGTTTTTAATTTTTTTCCATTACTTCTTTTACTATAATCCTTTATTATTTTTAATTATTATATAGATTAACATTTTATTTTTTAATTTATTTATCTAATTATATAATTAATACTTTTATTTTTACTTTTATATTTATAATATTTACCTTTTTAATTATAATTAATATTTAGTGAAATATGTAGATCGAATTAATCTACTTTGATTATAGAACAATACAAATTATGAAAATAAAATATATTTACATGAAAATAACCAACACGTGATAAGTCATTACAGGATTTCTTGATAAAAAAAATCAATTTAGGCCAACTTATAATAAAATTACCAGTGTGAATTAGATTGAGTAATTTTGAAACTTAATTATTTCCACATGAATTAATTTTGTAGTATGTAATTGAGAGAGTTCACACTGTTTTTCCTGAATTTAAATTTTACTAATTTATTTATCTGTCTAATATATATTTATAAAACTAATCTTGAGAGTAATATTTATTCAGACTTCCCTTTCTTTTTATAATAAATGTTGATGTGTCTTATCTAGACTTTTGTTTTTCTTATAACATTTGGTAAAAAAAAAAAATGTAATTAAGTCATAATAACTCGGGTACCTTGTCAAGTTGTGATAATCTAATGATGGATTAAAAAAATTTCCAAAATCACGACATTTTAAGAATAAACTATTCTCTCAATTAAAATATAAAAAAAATAAAATAAAATTTTATTCGTAAGATCCTTAAATTATGAAAAGTACAATGAATGCAGAATAAAATCACAATTTTTATTGTGGTTGGTTTAAAGATGTAAGAGAAGTGCCTACAACATCTACTTCGGTACTGAAAAGGACATCACGCGTGACATGGATCCTTCGAATCATGTGAATCAATTTATGTTCAACTCTCAAACACCCTTTCTTCTTAATTTCTCCGAGTAATCTTTTTTTTTTTTTAATTCGGACTTGATAGGTACTAGTGTCAACTATTATCTTCTTCTTCGTCTTTCCTATTCAAAAGAATTAGCATTTTTTTTTTAATTTGGAAAATGAGTGTTACTATTGGTGCAGAAGAACTATTGTGTTTTGTTTTTCCTTTACAAAAACTGAATAATCAATTCAGAGAATGGAAGTTACAAAGATGAATAATCATAACTTTTTCCTTAAAAATTATAGTTGGTACCAAAACAAAAATGTTAATATATGGATTTGTTGAAAAAAAAAATTCACTTCCTAAAACTATTTTCCTCTCTAATCTAAGAAACGCTTGTCTCCGAGGAGAAACACCATTTATTGCAGAGAAAAAGGCACCGAGATATTAAAAACAAAACTGAATAATTTTGTAATCATTAAGCTTTGTTAACTAGTATTATAAAAATTCTGGTAAAGAAAGCAAGTATTATATTTTTTTCAGAAAAATAGATAATATTTGATAGAAAAAGTTAAAAGAGCATTTATTATTATATTCCCTAGTTTCAGCTACTCCTACTACTGAGAGAAAGTGAAAGTGAAGTGCACACTGCGGATGCTGTTGCAGGAACCAGTTAAACCGTATTTAATTTTCACAACCTCCAACTCCAACAACTTACCCATTATTCTTTACTTTCTTCCTCCGTCTTCTTCCTTCTCAAACCCTAGAAACAGCAAAATCCCCTTTTGATGCAAATGGGATCGACCCACCAACTCTAGAACCGCACCCTTCGAGATTTAGCTCATGCCCACTTCAATTATGGCACCATTTTCCATTTCCCACCGCTTCGCCGCCTTCACCTTCCTCGTCTTCTTCCTCAAAACCCAAGCTTTTGATCCACTTTCTTCCTTTTCTTTCACAGATTTTGAGAAAGACCCCAAGTTCAAGTCAAGTGTGGAGCTTTATGGCAATGCAAAAGTTGTGAATGGGGGTGCTGAAGTCCTTCTTTCTGGGAGTGGTGGGAGAGTCATGTACAAGAAGCCCATCAAGCTTGTTCATGGTGGAGCAAGGGAATTGGTCTCGTTTTCAACCTACGTTGGGTTTTCAATGTCCTTGGATAGTGGGAAGGGTAGCCTGGCTTTTGTTATGGTTCCAAGTGGTGTTGAAGGTGAGGTTTTTGGTAATAGTTCATATGGGTTTTCTTTTGGATTGAAGGAAAAGGAATTTAAGGTTGTTGGTGTTCAGTTTAGTGTTGATGGTAGGAATGGGAGTTCTCGTAGTTGTGTTGTGTCCATTAATGTTGGTAGTTCTGTTCCTGTTAAGACAATCAATGCCTCATCTGTCATGATGGGTCTAAAAGGTGAGGGAAAATTGCATGCTTGGATTGATTATGAAGCGAGTTCAAAGCGGTTAGAAGTTAGATTGAATCACTACGGTCAATCAAGGCCATCTGATCCATTGCTTTGGCATTCAATTGACTTGTCGAATGTTTGGGGTACTGAAGAGATGTTTGCAGGGTTTAGTACACTGCAAGGGAATACTTCTCAAACATCCTTTCTCTATTCATGGAGCTTTATTGTGAGGCACTTTCCACACTGGATGCATTCCGAGCCTCTGGATCCAAAGGTCATTTCTAAGAACACTGAAACTCCTGCAGTGAAATCTAGGAGTGATTGCCTTTTGAGGGTTCTTGCTGCAATGATATTTGGTGCCGGATGTGGGGCATTGACAGCATTCATTGTGCTCTATTTGTGGACCATCTTTGGTAATAAACGACCAGTGGTGCCGGAGGAGTATGCAATGCAGCCTGTAGATTTTGAGTACAAGAAAGTGAACATTGTTGTAGATAAAACCATCAAAGATGCTGAGTAGATCTACAGCAGGGATGTAGTTGGATGCTTGCATTGTAAATCAGTGTTTCTTGTATTCAGGTTTTGCTTTGTTGTAGTTTGATAAAAACTATTTTATTTACTTGGGTTATTATTGAGCAAATTGAGATCCAGATCTAACTCTGTATTAAGGATTACATGTCTTCTCCTTTTTTTTCCTGAATCATGACCAAATGTCCAAATCTATCTTACTAATTTATAATATGATGTTGACACATATTTTATTGAATGAAGATAACAAATGACCATAATCATTCTGTACATTGAATATTGGCTGGCTATTAGTGAAAGTGTGATCTGCTTGATACTTGTTTACTGTAACAGATTTAAGTAAGAGAATTAGTATACTGTCTATACATAAGGAATGAAGGCTGATAGTGTATGGATATATCATACATACCACATATCTTCGTTGTTGGTTTTCATAGTGATAGAAGTGGATTTTTTATTTAATAGTATTATTTTGTAAAGTGACAATTGTTCTGTAGCTCCTCCCTTTTATCTTTATTTAACATATTGTTTCCCATTTTCTATGATGAGATTAAACGTAAAAAAAAGGAAATAAACTCTCTGAGGAGTGAGGAGCACAGCTTCCATAAAAGGGAAAACATGGAAGGCAAGTAGAACGTTCAGTATTTGATCACTTCTTCATTTCATTTCAGGTGTTTCCCACCTGAGAGGAAACTTTTATCCCCTCTTCTTTATTGATCTTGTGTGAAACCAACTTTTAGAGGTAACAGAAACTTGTAGCTGTGTTATTCACAGTTTGACTGTTAGTTTGATTTGTTTGTGCACTCTGCTGCCTTTTCATTCATATTCAAGCAGTTAATGCTACATAGGTTGGTTGGTATATGCCTTTTAGGCATCGGTTCCGTTGCTCTCTCCATGCAGCTGAAAATGATTCTGCAATAAAAGGATCAAGCATCTGCCACCTGATGTGCTAATGCAGCAGATGCTTGTATTAATGACTCAAATTTATCTATTTTAGTTATGGAATATCTTGTTACTTAGAAATGGTTTAGTAAATTCTCAAGGTCTTTGTATTGCTTGCTTACCGAAAGTATAGTTTGAGTGATGGCACTGTTATTAAGGTGAGTTCTTGTAATTTTTTAGTGAGTAGAAGTTGTCATGGATACAATAACAACCTGTTCTTATTTTTTTATTTGCTATTATTTACCATGAATGTTTCTGTTTTCCATGATTCGATCTCATTGGATAATTGCAGAGAATAGTAACCTAACCTTGTCCAGGCTCTTATCCTCTGGTAAATTAACGGGATGAATATAATTTGTCTGCATTTGGAAATAGCTTTTCAAATGGCTGCATTGATGAATATAATTTGTCTACAAGCTGAAGCTTACAAAGCCTGAAGTAAAGTTTGTTCTAAATGTTGTAGTTTCCCATTCCTCTGTCAACCATTTGTAGCATATTTTTATACATTATGAAATTGTCTTCCTAAATGCGTATGTGTGCTTGTGTTTTCTCAAGTAATCTGATCATCATGTGACATTGCCTACCAAGTATATCATGCTCTAATTTTTCTTGATCTTGTAATGCTTTACCGAAGTAATTTCTAATAGATCACACATCAATAATTGTGTCCTTTGCAAGCATTTCGTGACATCTATTTTACATTGTGTAAGTGAGACGTCTCTATTGCCATCATTGTTTTTCTCTTTTCGTGGGATGCATTAATGCATGTAGTATTCAATGACTCTGCGACTTCAGTTTTTAGAAATAGAGAAAGAAGAATGTGAATTATATTATTGTCTGGAGAGAAAAAAATGGGCAGAGTATTTTTATATGATAAACTTTATTGTTATTATTACCACATGTTTGGCCCATTAGACATTTTTATTTATGAACAGTGGTGTATATTCGCAACATTTACAAGTGAAGTGACTGATTAAACCTATGCTCTACGGGTCACAAGGGAAGCAACCTTACCCTGATTGAAAGCTCTCCCTAATAATCAAATGTAGTGTATGATAGACAAAATTCACCATAAAAAAGCATCAAATGCAAGTTTTGTTATTCTCCTGCATCCGTTTGACCCTAATCTTGAATTAGATGAACGTGTTTTACAGTACACTAGTAGCAGTTTTGTGCACAACCAATTTGACCAGGAAAGCGAGTGTAACAAAAATCAGATTTTTTTTGTTCTACCGAATTCTCCCAGTTGGGACAAGAAAAATGAGATAAGTATTGTAATCAATTCAAACACAACCTTTTACAGCATTTTACATATTTCATGTTTTTGGCGATTTTGAAATTTTATTTTAAAAAATATCCATTGTTCTTTGGGCTAAGTTTACAAACAATTAGATTTGAATTCCGACTATCAACTTTGGAACTTAAAAATTGATAAAGTTGATCATAATTTTTTTCATCAAACAATATAGTTGATCACAATGAATGACGCTAGTATGCACAATGAATTAAAGGCACAACTAGCCAAGCAAGATCTCAGTAGATTACGATTATCTTCAGTTCTTTTGAAGAAACTACAGATAGATAACGCAGTTTTCTAACACCATCATAGATCCCATATATTTCCCATGATGCAATTGCTTAAAGTGCTACTAGATTTTATGAAAAAACAAGACAGGCACAACAAAATCTAAATAGAACACATACAAAATACATAACAGGACTTGAGGCTGATAAAAACCATTCAATAACATCAATGCCTGAAGCAATGCTTTGAAAAATGCGATGAACTGTGATTTTGGCCACAACATCACAGCTTTTGGAGTTTGTGACCCCAATTGTGACCAAATCATGCAGTTATCCACAATCACCACCACAATTTAAAGCCTTAGCCTGAACCTCTACTAGTGAAGAAATAATACCAGATCAAATAAACAACAAGCAGTAATAATAGATGCAAATGATCTTTAAAGCTCCATTCTATAGATTCACAGCACATTGAAAAATGGGATTTGTAAAAAACCCAATAAAAATGGATCTCAGTAAGTAATGGTTATCTTCAATTCCTGAAGGAAGTTTCAGATAGATAACGCAGTTTAAAATTAACATCAGTGATCCATAAATCAAGCCAACTCATAAAAGATCTAAAAAAATCAATTTTTGTGGTGTGAGGAGAGGATTGATAAAAAAAAGTGATTTTTCTAGAAAAAAAAAAAAATAGAGAGAGATAAAGAAGAAAGAGCATCTCAGAGTAATCATTCCCCATTAGTTTCTTCACTGGCAATCATAGTGCAAGGATAACATTTTGGAATTGCTCATCACTGATGCTCGTAAAACAAAGACGAAACAACAACCTTTGAAGGTGATTGGAATCTAAAAGAGTGAATAGCCCGTTTTGATTAGTCGAATGAAATGGGAATGGAGGAGGTTTCAAGTGTAACAATTTGCCTGCGGCGTGAGCGTTCTGAGAATTTAAAGAACTGCGTAAAACCTAGGGTTTTGTTGGGAGCCTAGGATGATGTGTTAATTTTCTCAGTCTTCTTTAACAAGAAGTTCAAAAAACTAAATGTATATTTTGCCAACATTACATTAGTTTATAATTGAGATGAGATCTCTTGAATAAACTTTTGATTTTAAAAAAATTAGTTTAAATTTAAATTTGACAATAAATAAATAAAGTTATTGACAGTTTTTTTTTTTTTAAAAAAAAACTTTTGTAAGTTTTCATATTTTTATGGTAACAAGTGGATACAATTTTTTTTCTCCTTAAACAAATAGACAGTGAAATAGAGATAAAATAAAATGATTAGAGCAAATACAAAGTTAAAAAAAAAATATACTAATAAGAAATATACTTTTGGTATATGGAAAGACAACGTTCCAAATGTACTTCGTATATAACTTAATTTATAATATAAGAATAGATATTTTATCTCACTTCAATTCAAATATTATTTATTAAAATATTTTTAAAATTTAAAAATTAACTTGACACAAATGGATTTTTAAAGATAATTAAATACTTTCAAATTGTTATGCTATTTCTTTCCTTTTATGTTCAAAATTCAGCTTGTTCCACAGTAACTATTAATTTATTTTAAAATTCAATATCTAATATAATATTATGAAAAATGGTTTAAGTATTTTTTTTACTTTGCCTAAAATCAGCTAATTTTAAGTTTTAGTCCCTAATATCATGTAATATTTGATAGTTATATGTTGAAAAAAAAATCCAAGTACATATAATGTTTGTAGTATAATATCAAACATATGACACCAGTGATAAAATTTTAAAATTCCTCTTATTTATCTATGTTAGAAATGAAAATTAGAAATTAAAGTAATGATTTCAAATTTTGAAGGATAAAAATATTTATTAAAACTAAAAAAGTAGATATTTCAAAATTTTCAGGGATAAAAATAAATAATAATATTATATATGAATTAAATCAAAATTCACATTGTAGAAAGACTAAAAACATATCTAAATCTTATCAAAATTAAGATTACTGATAGATTAGACTCATAAAAAGTTGAAAATACAAACATGTGTTCAGTATTTGCTAACTTGATTTTCCTTTCACAACACATATTTTGCTGTAATTATCTCATGGAGGACTTGTGTTTTAGACTTGAAACTGCTCTTCATTATTTCCATTCCATGGAGACAAGAAAGCAAGGAATGTAGCACAGATTGAAGCTTTAATAAAACCAGCTAGAACTCCAACTAGGTGATGATTTCTTCATGTAAAACATAAACCAAGTACTTGATAAGATTTATTCAAATGGCAAAAAAACATAAATAGTACACTCTTCACCTTCACACCTCTCAAACCCTGAAATCTCTTTCTGTTATTATCAAACTGAACAAAGAAGCACAGAACTTGTAATTTTGCAGGATGGAAACTGTATACCCTCAATGCTGCCAGGATGAAAAGGTTCAGACATTACAACTTCAACCACTCCAGACATGGACACAGGCCCCAACAAAATCTAGCAGGGTAATAATCCTTAAGGTACACCTCCCTGCCATATTCTATGATATAGAAACTGAAGGATTGTCGACGGTGACACATGGTTACACGAGTTACTGGCACAACTGAGATTGTGTGCCTCTCACATATGACCCTTGCAGTGGCAGGTACTTGTGCTCTTTCAGCAATGACATCAGAAGAAAACTTGTTGAGAAAATAAGAATCTGCAAAAAAGGCTGGTGTGCATTGGTGTGCCTGAGTGTTGCACAATTCAACCCCTTTGGACCTTTGGAAAACCTCATCTGGTACCGATGCTGCTCCACTAGTTGCATTTACTTTCCGAGTTGAAAGAGTCTTCCTGTAGCAGCGCAAACACTGGTTCTTTTAGAATTGTCACTAAAAGGAATCAATATTATGCATAACAACAGGAAATTGGTTGTCTATGAATCTTTTAAACGGGATTATATATTAGAAGTCACACATTTCTAGTGGCAGATGACATTTCTGCAGAAAGGATTGGGCAGTAATGCTCACATCAAATTGTTACATAGGCCTTGGTCTCTAACTAAATTTGTATTCACCACTTTAAACAGTACACAATCTTTATCATGGATACACAATGACCATTCAACTACATATAAGGATCCATTTTCTGCAAAGTCTGTTCGTATATTTTCAATTGATTTCCTACATTCAATCATCTTTTGTGTGTTTGGCTTGAACTTTTATTAGGACATCAGAATCTTTATTTCAATTAAGTTCAACTTTAAATCATCATGAGAACCTCTGATACTACTTTTCTCGATTAAATTTTATATGTTCTATGGATCTCAAAACCATTTTAGACAACTTCCCCGTCAAAAAATTCAAAGCTCTTCTGCTTTCCTATCTTGGCTTACCTAAACAATAGCCCCTTTTGGTATAAAAAGGTGGAGGCAGGGGACTATAGAGCTAATAAAATGCAGGATTGTTTTATTCAGCCACTGTAACAGATAAATCATAAAACGGTTCATAATAACTACTGATGCAGTTCATTCTACAGAGACTTTTTGAATGCATGTCACACTTGTTGAAATTATAAGTAAGGCACACAAATCATGAAAACGAGTGCCTGCTAAAGCAACTACTCCTGATAATATATTATTTTATTTTTATGCAAAGTTCGAGTAATAATATTATACCATTGTACTCCTCCTAGCTATCTATTAAAGGAACAAAATTAGGAAAGGTATGATTAGACACAGCCAGATTGACATACCACCGAATAATGGCTATATTGCGTGCTAGAAGAGAACCACTTCCATTACATGTTGCACACTTAATTAGCCCACGTGATCCACAAGTCACACAAGGAATCTTTCCCCTGCCCTTACATTTCACACATCTGCAAGATAATGTAACTTGAATAAATCAATTACAAGTATAAACTTCAACCTTGAGAGAAAGCAATGTGGCCATGACATTTGACTTCTGCTTGAATTCAACATTGATCTATTATATGAACAAACAAATTACTCACTCTGTGTCAGAACCATCTTTATGAGCTATTAAACCCCTCCCATAACAAGTTGCACACTGAGTCATTTGGTTTTCCTTATAAAATCCAGGTTCTTGGTCTGCATTGCATGTGGCACAGACTGTACTTCCTCTTCCAGCACAAACTGAATAATTTCGACAATTTCGTTAGGAGAGGTAAAAGGAAATAGTAGTGTATGTGCCTACATATTTTATTTGTGAATCTTGGAGGTGAAAAATCCAGCATTTACCTGAGCATTTCTCGATAACTTCAGAATGAGGAATCTTTTGCCGGACTTCGTTGTAGGGTACAAATAGAATAGGGAACTGAGATCTTAGATCCAATTCCCAAATACCAAGTTCAGCTCCATTATCCTTTCCATCAATACCGCCGCCAAGGTATGGTTCAGTCTCTCTTATGATCTCTCTTTCCTCTATAAATGTATCCAGTGTTCCTACATAAACATTACAGTCTTCCACTGCATGAATCCTCCATGTCCGAGCAGGATGGCTACCCCAACAGCAACGATGACCAACATGATCAATGAGCAACTCTCGTATCTCCACTTCATCCAGAATTTTCCTAAAAGAGGATCACCCAGTAAACAAAGATTATTTGCCAATATATTATTGATCTTGAGAAGTCCATATCATAACGGCCTTTATCAAAATGCATACTTTAATTAAATGGGCTGCCAATTCCTTGACCTATTAGAGGAAACAGGACAATCTAGAAGTCCTTCCATTTCATATTAATTATCCTTTTAGCTTTAAAAAAGAGAGTACATATGTTTTAGTAAAATTGGTCCCTAATAAATACTATTTTCTTGAAGTAATTGTTTTTCTTGATTTATCTGAAAAAACCATAAACGTCAATCAATAGGAAATGAAGGGAAGCAACATTTTAATTAAGTCATTAGCGATGACAGAAATTTACCGTGATGAACCATGCTAATTTCTCTCCCTTGCAAATCCTTTTGAGCTATTGCTATTTTCTCAAGCACATAAAGGGAGAGATAAGCTATCTTATTAATAGAACCATTTTCACTGTAAAATAGACTCTATCTTATGAATAAATAGTTGTTTTGTGCTGTATATATGATTTCACTTATTTCTTAATGTTTCAAAAAGTGCTGCATAACACCACCACCAAGATCAGATATATTCACTCACACATTTTCAGGTAGCAAAGATACCTTCGTTTGATGGATATCCTTTTTAATCAAACCGACTTATAAATCAGCCCTTAAATATCAAACTCCAAACATCTTTGTTTATGTTTTCTGCTCTTAAGTCTTAGCTAGACCCCTCTGATCACTTAAAAAGCTACCACCTAGAAAGCACTTTGCAACTCTACATTGTACACCATAACAATCTATACATTTGTGTTATTTCCACATCTAATATGATTCTCTATCTTTCTGCCTCATAAAACATTGCCTACCTGTCCACAGTTCTATACATTTATTTTATTTCCACCATCTAACTTCTGTAACAATAAGGTTTGAATGATTGTAGAATAAAACCCTCCATTAATTCTTTCAGACAATGAAACCAAAACATTAAACAGCTTATTGTACAGCCCAGTTCCAATATGAGAATTTACATGAAACAAATGTTTTATGGATTTGTTGTAGATGTTATACCTCTGGAATTGGGGTCTTGGTCCACCATAATCTCCTCCATATCCACCCTGATAAACAAGAGCTTGCTCTGCAACAGGTAATACTGTATTCAGCATCCAGGTTATACAGGAAAAGTATTTTCTGACAATAAACTTAAACCAGTAAATCTCCATTTGTGTCAAAATTTTAATAGAAGACAATGCTAAAGAAAAACCAGAAAATTCCCCCTACTCAATCTCTAATGCTAGCCGTTGCACAATGATTATTACTTTGAAGCCTACAACTTTTTAATTATTACACGACAAAGAACACATACGGGTCAACGTTTGCATGAATTAGTGGTGATATGAAATAAAAAATACAAGATCAAAACCAAGGTCATAAAAAAACAGTCAATTACAGCCACAACATCAATGTCCTTGGAGTCTTTGCGAACGCAACTGTGGCTACTTTAGCTGCATTTATCCACAATTTCAAGGGTGGAGATGAAACTGCGGCTGTGACTGCAATTTAAAACCTTGGCAATCATCATAATTGAAATGAGAATCAGGAACCACAAGAGCACACACCTGTAGGATCAGGCTCAGGTGAACCAACCAAAGCCCCATGAAGAGAAGGGGGATAGTGACCAGAAGAAGCAGCAGCAGCAGATCGTATTTCATCCACACTTACCTCAGTTCCAGCCAATGAAGCAGTTGGCCTCGCAGAACCGGTTCGACCCACATACTGATACGAGCTCCATTTTCCACTGTCCTCAGCAACCAATCCACTTCTCTTATCTAATTCAAACCCAACAAAAATTAAAAACTACCCAGAATCAAAATCGTTGCAAATATTAAAAATCAGCAGTTAAAATTGAAACTTTGCCATCAAAGAAGTGAAATTGTACCTGATAGCAGAGGCTCCTCCATGGCGGGGTGGATAGTTGAGAGTTGAGAACCAGTAATTGACTTTGGTGCCTTATAATCGAGTTAATAACTTTGCCATTAAGAAAATAGAATTGTGGATATACAATCACACGAGCCAGATGGTGTTATGATTTGATCGCTGTGAAGGACCCCGCGGTTGACAAACCGCGTGACACTTGTCAAATACCTGTCAAATTACAGAAACCGAACTTTTGGTGTGGAAATTTATTATTTATTCATAAATTATATATTTGTTAAATTAAAATCATATCAAATGCTCAAACTTAGTATTCACCACACGATTTCGATGGTAAATAGACAGGATAAAAACATTGATAATGCAACCACGGACACGTGGATACAACTCTTTTGTTTTGTTTTTTTTAAATTAAGGATCCTGTACGTTTCCAAAACGTGGATAATAAATATATATTTCCAAAATTTTAAATAATTAAAAACAATTTTGTATCACAATATGACATATCTATTATAAATCTAGAGTATAATTTATAAGTTCAAGTTGTTGATTATAAATGCTAATTATATTATAATATAATTTATATATTTATTATAAACTTTACTACACAAACAAAATAATTTTTTTCAATCATTGGTTTTTTAATCAACAGTGACAACACACGTGAATACTTTTTTATTTTTTTTTGTATTTTCAAAATCCATGTAAACTTTAACCAAGACATGTTACAGCTGCCGAAACAAGAATAACCAAAGTACTGAGTCATTTCTTACAAGTGTCGAAACCGTGTCCAACCATGACAAGCCCCATTCAGATTGTGTTCAAATTTTTTAAAAAGGATAATTTTAGGACACATCCGCCTTATTAAATTATCTACCAATGTCGGTGTTAAATATGGTACAACAACGATACTTTTTCACTTTTGGAATTTCCTAATTTCCTAGAGCGTTGGTATTGTTCTTAATGAAGTTTCACAATGAATAATTTTATATATTTATCATTAGATCAAAATTTAATTCTAAGTGATATTATTGACAGTTATGAAGTTATGATATTACATATAAATATTTTTCTTGAATAACCTTAGTATGAGTACATATATATATATATATATAAAAACTAACCAAACACTTTAACTTGTGACAAGTGATGGCTCCTAATAGTACTTGTAGAATTACTCACCAAGATTTTAACTGCTTTCTTCTTAAAACACTGAAAATTCAATATCAAGTGACCATGTTTCACAAACCAATATTAGCAGGATTGCTGCGTACCCCCTCATCAATTATAACCAGGTTTAGGATTTAGTTTCTTTCTTGGAGTTCAAGGAGTTGTTATTACATATACTTTTCTTTTCTTTCCACCTTCATCTTTATTTCTCCCTTTATTTACTAACACATTTCTCTATTTTCCACCCTCTTTTTCTGTTCTTTTTCCATCTTTTTTCTTTTCATTTCTTTCTTCCTTCCACCCAAGACATCCCAAAATAGATATTTCCCATTTCCTTTTCTTCAGTAAGTAGAATAGGCTATTTGTCAAAGCAGCTTTAGACGTCAAAGAAGCTCTCAACAGGTTCAGGGCCTGACCAAATAGACATAATTAACATACTATGAATTGAAAAATAAGTGTCAAGAGAGTAGCATGAAGAAAAGTTATAGAAAGTTCACTATATTATAACCAGCTATTTGTAAAATTATTTTTTGTTTAAATTGATTTTAAAATAATATAATCTAATTTTGGATAATTTCACTGTAAAAGCAAATTTGATGTAGATTTTAGTGTAAGCTTTCAACCTAAAGTTACTTCATAATAACTACATATTCACAATTCATTATGAAAGTAAATATACACCAAAACCATTTATATGAATCAAATTTTCATACAACAATGTATGAATCAGTTTTCTTGAGAGTGGATTGTGAATATGATTACCTCACGTGAGTTCTTAATTTCCACCAAATGTTCGTCAAAATCATCCAATGGCACATGCAACTCTTGCACGAAGGAAATGCTAGAATTAGTTGTTATTGGTGTCACTTGAAGATCATCCCTCACAACAAATACACACGGCCTCTTCATAAATCCCACAGCAGGTTCTCTTGCTCCATCAGAACATCTTGGTTCAAATAATTTCATAGCCACTGGATCTTGTAACATGTCTGGATTCTTTGAAATCACTTCACTTTTGATATTCACACTCACTACCTTAGTGCCATACCAATAACGAGGAGTGTCTTCTTCTGGAACATGTAATGCCTGGCTTGTACAACCAAATTGATGAGGGACACATGGATTCAGTAAGGAACTTTTTGCTGACCCTATGAACCAAGATGAATTAAGATCCTTCACACTTCTGTACAAGTTATCAATGCTTCCCAAGGATGATTTGCCACTCATGAGGTTTATAATAGATCCAAGAGGTATGGTGAGGAAGCTGAACAGAAAATCCACAAAATCTCCCTCTGCTTCAGCAAACAGAATCTTGTTCTGTGATTTGCTCACTGTTATCTTGAGTTTTAAAGAACATTTATGGTCACTTGGGCTATCTGGTGAGAAGGAAGGGATTCTTGGCTTAGATTCTCTGTTTTCCAAGAATACATCACTCAGAGGAGAATTGGAGGTTAATGCTTGCTTTAGTATTCTAAATATCTGAAAAAATAAATAAAAACAAAGGAAGTTTTAAGCTTGTATAGCTATAATTCATTTAAACAAGGTAATTTCTTAATACTATTAAAGTATTATATGGTAAAGGAATGGTCATGCCCATCTATCTACAGCTTTGCAATAAGGAATTGCACGAGGATATCATCAACAATTCACACAATTGAAACCTGAACATATCAGATGACCCAGTTAGCATAATTGCAACCTGAAATAATGTTACAAGAATGATACCAGAAAGATAAAAGAATACAATTAAACATAATTAAGATTTATAATTAAGATTCACAAAAAAAGATCACACCACCTACAATTCAAAACTCTTAAGACTTACTTATTAATGTGGGACTAAACTCACATTATATCTAACACATACGTCATTTTCAAAATAACGTTACCTCTTTCATGCCAACATTTACTTGCTTTTCTGTCAACTTGTTGACGTCTTTGTATCCAAGTTGGAGGAGTTGCTGAACAGTGTTACCTGGAGAGCTATTCAGCACTCTCAAACCATCAAAGATCAAGAACATGGCATCCCCTTTAACAAAAACACCATTTCCCCAAGAACCCTCTTCCAGAACCTTCATCTCTTTGGTCATCAACTTCCCACAGTGGCAACTTGCCTCAGCAAAAGTACTCAGCAACGAATCACTGCCCTTTAAACAGTAGCGACACACGAAATACTTGGTGGGCACAGTGTCATCCACCTTCAGTTTCAGTCTCTGGAAAGAGGATTCCAAAGGGTTGCGTGGAGAAAGCAACATTTGCGGGCATATACCGTTCCAGAAGACGTTAGTGTTGAACTTTTGCACACTCTGGTACAGATTGTCGATGCAACCGATTTCTAAAGGTTGGTGAGGTTGGTTTTTTGACACAAGCCTGATGATAGTTCCTAGTGGAAGAGAGAGGAAACTGAAGAGAACATCAACGAAATATCCACTCGCTTCTGCCACAATTACACTGCTTTGTTCTTTGTCCTCCCAAATTTTCAAAGGGATTGTTGCTTCTTGATTGGAAGCCATGTCTGAAACATGAAACTCCAGAAAAATTAATGGTTTTTATGTTATGTTCTTTGTTATGGTGAAGGGTAAAGGAATAAAGTGGATGAAAAGGTTCCAGAGTTCAATGCTTTGGAATTCTATAAGAATGAAGGAAACATGCATTGGTCCCATATAGAATGGAATATACCTTACCTCTAATCATTTCACACCTATGTTTTTATTATAATATACTTACTTCTCAAATTATTTGATAATTATTAATTTTTTATTAAAAAAATACTTTGATATTTTCTTTCTATATACAACTTTTTTTTTCGTGAACTCGTGTTCGATTATTAAGTTATACCTTTTTTAAACAACAATTTATATAATTTAATAATGAAATATTATGACCAAATAAAAAAATTATGAAATTAAATAATGATATACATAATTATTGATTGGCGGTATATTTTAAAATATGAAAGGATCAACGTATCATATCCTATTTTTATTGGTTGATTTTTCAAAATTATATATTTCATATAACTATTGTATAATTTATTTAATTTATGATAATTTGTGTATTTTTTATTACTTTAGTTACTATTTCACTTTATTATAATATTTTATTATTAAAATAAGTTTATTACACATAGTTGTCTAAAAAAAGGTTATTCATGTATAATTTTATTATATTTATATACAAAAGATAAAATGTGTTTATTTATATACTTTTGTAATTTAAGTAATTTACGCATATTATTTTCTATTTTTTATTTTCTATACAATAAAACAAGAGATAACAGAAAAAAATATGTTTCTTCTTTATATTTTGTTTATAATAAACAACTTAAAAAATAATTTTGTTTTTTTATTCATTCAAAAAGCAACTTATTATAGGAGAAATACGATAACATACTCTATTGCAATAAAATGTTAAGTCTAAATTTTAGAAATATTTATTATTCAAAAAAACTAAAAAATATTCATGATATATATATATATATATATATATATATATATATATATATATGAAAATATACGTCACATTGAGATAGTATCAGAGCAGCGATCCATGATAGATTTAGTCTTGATTTGTTGATTCATGTGGCAAATCTCAAGAGAGATAAAGAATTATCAGAAGTAGTGCAAGCTATCAGAGAAATGGTTTATGCTCTTTTAAGAAATCAAAGGCATGAGGGGATTAATGAGTCCATTGGTTTAGCAAAATTTAGAGGGACTAAACATTCTCAATTTACTAGGACATATAATCTTGAAAAGGCTGAATTATGAATCTATGAAATAGAGAAAATATTCAGGGTAATGAATTGTTCCGACAAACAAAAGGTAAGTTTTGATGTGTCAACGTTAGTAGGAGAGGCGAAGTATTGGTGGGATAGTACTAGGAGAGTGTTGGAAGGAGGAGAGGTAGACATCACTTGAGAAGTATTTAAAAAAAATCTTAAAAAATATTTCCCTAGTGATGTAAGAAGAGCAAAAGAAATAAATTTTATGCAATTAAAATAAGAGACTATGTTAGTAGGAGAGTTTGCATAAAAATTTGAAGAGTTAGGAAAATATTCTACATTCTTTTACCATCTAGATGCTAAAATAACATGTATAAGTTGAAGATGGACTTAGACTTGAATTAAGGAAAGTTGTCAGGGTATTGGAAATATATGATTTTCCTACCTTATCCATAAGTGTAGATTTTTAGAAGAGTTTGAAAGGAATCAGAATAATAAAATGAGGTATTTTGGATTTCATCCAAATAAAAGAAGGTATATTGAAGAAAACCTTATGATCATTCTCAATGGAAATTTAGACCAAATCATTTTTCATCTGAAAGTTCAAATAAATCAGTAGCTAGTCCTGTTAATGGTCTGTTAATGGTATGAAGTGTGGGCAAGAGCACCACATCAAATATTGTCATATTAAAGACCCATTTACTTCAAATATGGAGAGCCTGGTCATGCAATTGCTAAATGTAGACAACAAAAGTCACACTCAAACCCTTATGTAACCAAGACAAGGTCAATGACAACTAGAAGAGTCTACACCCTAACTAGAACAGAGATTGCTCATAATCATAATCTCATTCAAGGTATGTGATTCATTAAGGGAAAAACTTTAAATGTACTATATGATTCAGGTGCAAGTCATTCTTTTTTCTGATGATTATGTCAAATGTTTAAAATTGCCAATATCACCCGATAACACCAATTTAATTGTTTCCACCACCACAAGGAAATCTATAAACACTAGGAGCAACTACCTAGAGTGCCCTTTATACATTAAGAGTAGAAAATTTCTTATGGATCTAGTATGTTTACCTCTATTCCAATAAGACGTAATTTTGGTCATGGATTAGTTATCTTCCAACCAAATCCTTCTGAATTGTGTCAAAAAATCAACATTACTCTCTAATCGTGAGGATTCTTTGATAATGACTACTAATTCAGAAAATAATTTTTTAAAGAATGAAATTCAAGGATATTTATTATTATCATCTATGGAATTAATAAAAAGGGACAAGTAATTTGGAGGATATAGTATTTATTCAAGATTTTCCTAAAGTCTTCCTGAAGGTATTATTGGGTTGCCACTTTATAGAGAAATTGAATTTTTAATAGATTTAGTACGTGTAACGGTTGAATTTTTAATAGATTTAGTACATGTAACGGGACCAATCTCTTGGCTCCTTATAGAATATCTCCTTATGTTTTTTTGGTTTTAACGATGGATTTGAGGAAGTGAATTTGAGTATATTTGAGATGAAAGTGTGTAAAAAGTTGACTTGTTTTGATTAAAGAAAAGATGGCGAGATTTGAAGGGAAAGTTTGTAAGTAATGTGATTGGCAGGATTAAATTATTATTATTTTATAACTATAGCATTATTATTATTATCTTTAATTATATAATTATTACTGTAATTATTTTCTTATTAATGTAATAGTTGTTTGTGATTTTATTATTTTTTTAGTTTTATAATTATCTTATTTTTATTATTATTTTATGAATTAATTATTTATATTTGTTATCCTTTTATTTTTATTAACATCTTATTTCTATTATTTATAATTATATTAAATTTAATATTATTATTATTATTATTATATATTATATAATTAATTATATTTATTTCGTAATAATACAAATATTAATAAATTTACAATAAAAAGTAAACATATAATACAATATATATTTAATATAATAATTATATATAATTACAATACAATATTTATTATATAATAAAATATATGTTTTTTTATATAATTTATGTATTTGTTATAAATATCTTATTATATTTTGAAAACTTTCTTTGCAAATCTCTTCTCTATACTAAGAAAGAGCGATTCAAATTTCTTTTGTTATTTTTTTATTATAATTATATATTATATTAGTTGATTTTCACACTTTCCTTTTGTTTCTATTTGCAATATCTTTCCAGGCTCTCTTTCCAAAATAACTTTAAAGTTAGGTGAACTTAAAAAACAATTAAAAGAGTTACTAAAAAGACAATTCATTTGTTTGAAGAACTTCTATATTATTAGTAAAAAAAGAAAAAAGGTAAAGAGCTATAAATTATGTATGGATTAGCACTAGTTAAATAAGTTTACTATAAAGAAAAAATATTTTTTTTTAGGATAGATGATTTATTAGATCAATTAAAAAGAGTTTTGTATTTTATGCAATAAGGTCTGGATACCATCATACAAGACCAAAAGCAAATGATGTACAAAATATAACCTTCAGAACCAATATGAACAAGTATGAACATTATGAATATGAAATGGGTTCTTTTAGAATAACATTGTTCTTAGAGTATTCATGAATTTTATGAATAGAGTTTTTGGACAATTTATAAATTACTTTGTGATAATTTTTATAAGATAACCAATGCTCTTACAGTGTTCATGAATTTTATGAATAGAATTTTTCGACAATTTATAGATTGCTTTGTGATAATTTTTATAAATGATATTTTTATTTATTCTAGAACAGATGAATAACATAAATAACATGGTAGAATTGTTCTACGATTTTTTTTTTAAATAAACATTTGTATACTAAATTATCAAAATGTGAACTTTTAGCGAAAAAAAGGAAAATTTTTAAGACATGTAATTTTCAAGGAAAAAATATATGTGAATCGTAAAGTTAAAAAACAATTTGTAATGAGAATCACCTAAAAGTATAACTCAGGTGCATAACTTTCTTGAATTTACTGAATATTATAGGAAAGTTGTTAAAAGGATTTTTAAAATAATTATACTTTTAACCCACCTTATCAAGAAAGAATTGTACTTATCTTAAAAGTATTATTTATTTACTTATTTTATTAAATAAATAAATTACTTTTTATATATATTTGAAGGTAAAATTATTCAACTAAAAACAACACGAAAAAAATTATGAAAATTTATGTATTTTATTTATAATATATATATATATATATATATATATATATATATATATATATTATATTATGTAATTCGTGATCTGCACCGCTGAGTTTTATAACATAATTTTTTACATGTAGGATTTGAAGAAAGTGAGTGTGCTTTCACAAGCAATTATTTTTATTTTTTAAAATGTAACACTGTTTCATAAATAATTTATTTAATCACAAAAAAAATTATATATGAAAATTTATTTTAAATCATATGAAATGAAAATTGTTTATGAACTTCAACAATAACAAAAACTAAAAAAGTATAATGGAAACTTTAAATATATTAACTACTTTAAATTTAAATCCAAAATTCTATTTATAAATGACTATTAACTGAGGATTTTCAATACTAATCTGCACATTATTTAAGAAATAATAAAAACAAAGGCAATTATACAATAAATTGTAATTAAAGTAATAATCTCAAATTGGGTTGATATTAAATTTCATTAGACAATGTTAAAAAATATATAGTATAATTTGAGATTGAAACAATGTAATAAATATCTATGTATATTTTTTTTAATGGATTTGAATTCGTTATTAATTTTAAACCATATAAAAATTAAATTAAAGCAAACAATAATATAGTGTTTATATTTGCGAATTAGTATTTACATTGAAAGATGATATCATAATATCGTAATATTGCGCAACATATCATATTTATACTGAATTTATTAATTAATATTATATATAAATAAAACAAGTTCAAAACATTTTTACGGGGTTTATTTCATTATAACTTTTTTTATAGATTTTGAATAAATAAACTAAAAAATTTGCTTTTTATATTTTTTATACTTAAACTATACTTTTTATCTAATGGATAAACTTTTATTAAGTATATAATATTTATTTATATTTGTTTTATAAACAAGTCATATTTAAACATACTCATCACTCTTAAGTAATTTTTTTTTTTTAATTAGGTTGACCGAAGCCTCTGCATATTTTTAAGATCAAATCCTACTGAACCCATATTTAATTGGATTAGACTAAGTTATATCAGTTGAAAAATAAACTTTCAATTTTTTTTAATTTGTATTTTCAAATTCTTTTTGCTAGATATTTCAAAACAGTTTTTTTAAAAGATAGACTATATAATATTATAAGTGAAATTAAAAGAATTATAATTATAAATTAAGTACTAAAACTAAAATAAATTATAAATAATTAAATTATCAATTAATGAATATTTTTACAATATTTTTTGCTAAATTATGTTACGTCTGGAATTTATATATATATATATATATATATATATATATATATATATATATATATATATATATATATTTTATATATATATATATATATATATATATATATATATATATATATAATATTATAATTAGCGGGTGCTTCTTGAAAGTACTAATAAATAGAGGAATATCCCAACCTGTCCCACTACCTGTTAAACAACAGTGAAAAAGAGACGACGGATTGTTCTGCTCTGTTGCTTCCCTTCCACTCTGTTGGTACGTTGCTCGGCGAAGATGACGTCGTCGCTTACGGAGCTTGATGATGACTTAGTTCGCAGCATGTCCATAGGAGCCGTCTTCTCCGAATTCGTAACTCTTCTACTCCCTTTCAATTTCATTCTTTTCGCTTCCATTTTAGTGCCCTCAGTCACATTTAGGCGTTTCTTGTTGCAAGGAAAAACAATTCTGTTAGGGTCCATTAATCTATTACGGAACCATCTGTTCATATATCTAGCGTAACGCTTATCTGAACTTATTGCCGTTGTTGTTCTCTTGGATCAAATTACTGAGATTATTAAGCTTTTACTTTTTAAACTAGTATATTATGTTATTTTTATTTGATTTAAAGTGGGAGTGATTTGGAATATCATCGAGGCAAATATCTTTGAGGAACAATTCCTTGGTTCCTTTCTTATATTTTTGTTGTTTTTGGTGAGGAAATAGTGGCTTCATCACCACTATGCCTTTTCTGTAGGGTTTAATCATCTTTGTATTTCCAGGGTGGGAAGATACATTCCATTGATTTCCATCGAAAGGATGATTTACTTGTCACGGCAAGTGAGGATGACTCAGTGCGACTTTATGACATCGCTAATGCCAAGTGAGTTTACTTTTATGAGAAAGAAGCAAATCTTAGCCTTACTAATTCAAAAAACTTGTTTAGTCATATGGAAATGAACCTCACCAAGAAAACATTATGAGCCTTATAATATTAAGATAAGTTGATATTTTATTTCTTTTTTGCATTATATGGCAGTAGTGTTTAGGAAGTGCTTAACCAATAAATGGTGTTGGTTCACTCTTTTCACTAATGTTCAAGTTGCATCAAGAGGTGTTCAAAGCGTGTTTGATCCTAAAAAAAATTTGTAATTGCGACACGGTTGAGAGGTGTTGGACATGTGTTGAAGGTGTTTTTGACTGGTGTTCTATTTGAAAAGTGTGTGACGTGTTGACATGCTACTCTATGTGGTGTCACTGATTCCTAGTTGTTTTCTTTTACTTAATGGTGGGTGATTTTAATTTGTTGTTGAGAATCTATTTTAAACTCAGCAAATGGCTCCAGTGGTTGCAAGTGTGTGTGCACTAGAAAGGATCCAAACAGTTATTATACAATTGCTTTTCTGTTCAGTTACTATTTGATAATTGGTGGTGTATCTTTCTTGTCATTCTTAGTAACTTCTGTGTTTTTTCAACAAGTGTTAGTATATTGGCCGCTAGCCGACACTTTAAATTTTCAAACTTGTCTTCTGACTAATGACGCCATCTATACTATCATATAAAGAGGATACACCGTTTTATAATTACATTTGGTGTCATTTTTAATTTGACAATTTTATACTTTTAACAATTAAAAGTAATTTTTTATTTAATAAAATGTATAATTGCTCAACTTCGTAACCTCTCAACTTAAAAAGTTTAGGATTTAGGGTTTAGAGTAACTACATGACTCGTCGATTGAAAAATACCTAGGGTTTAGGGTTTAGAGTAACTACATGACTCTTCGATTGAAAAATACCTAGGGTTTAGGGTTTGGAGTAACTACAACGACTTTTCAATTGAAAAATACCTACCACATATGTTTTCTTAAACTATTCTTACAACATTATATATTTTCTCAAAATTGTATTGTTTAAATGTAATAAATAATTTTATTGTTTAATAAAATGTGTAATTGCTCAACTTCGTAGCCTCTCAACTTAAAGGTAACTACATGACATGTGTTGAAGGTGTGTTTGACAAGTGTTCTGTTTGAGAAGTGTCTAACATGTTGACATGCTATTCTATGCAGTGTCATTGCTTCCTAGTTGTTCTCTTTTACTTAATGGTGGGTTGTTGAGAATCTATTTTAAACTCAACAATGGCTGCAGTGGTTGCAAGTGTGTGCACTAGAAAGGATCCAAATAGTTATTATTCAATTGCTTTTCTATGCAGTTACTATTTGATAATTGATGTATGTTTCTTGTCATTCTTATTAACTTCTGTGTTTTTTCAACAAGTGTTAGTATCTTGGCCGCTAGCCGACACTTTAAACTTTCAAACTTGTCTTCTGACTAATGAAGTCATCTATACTATCATATAATTACATTTGGTGTCATTTTTAATTTGACAATTTTATACTTTAGCAATTAAAAATATTTTTTTATTTAATAAAATGTGTAATTGCTCAACTTTGTAACCTGTCGACTTAAAGGTTTAGGATTTAGGGTTTAGGGTTTAAAGTAACTACATGACTCTTCCATTGAAAAATACCTACCACATATGTTTTCTTAAACTATTCTTACAACATTATATTTTTTCTCAAAATTGTATTGTTTAAATGTAATAAAAATGCAGATACATTTGTGTGATAGGACATGTATTTCCCATGGTACCTTATTATGGTGATAAGTCCTTTGAGATTAGGAAATACAGAAGGAAAATATCAAAATTAAGCAGCCATTTTAGTTCTTAAATTTGTTTCGTTTTGTCCAGAAAAGGTATCTGCTTTACTACAGAAGGTTAATTTGTTAATACAATAAATTTTTCCCACTGTTAATTATACCAATTAAGTTTCCTTTTTTTCCTTATGAAATGGTTTGTTTGATAAATGATTCAGTTGATATGATTTACTTACTGCTTCATACATGAATAATTTTGTTTTCTATGCATTTACCATGAATTCCAGGTTGTTGAAGACCACTTCTCATAAGAAACATGGTACAGATCGGATATGTTTTACTCATCATCCAAGCTCTGTTATTTGCTCTTCAAAGTACAATTTGGAGTCTACTGGAGGTGGTTTTTTTTTATATAACCATTTTAATTGACATGTTCGTCAGTAGCTACCAGTTATGACTGCAGTTATTGACTTCTTATTCCTTTTGTGCCAGAATCGTTGCGGTATTTATCAATGTATGATAACCGATGCATAAGATACTTCAAAGGGCACAAACAGAGGTTAGGTTTGATGTAGATAAATGATCTTTTTTACCTTGCAGAAGGAAACTAGCTGCTCTTTTTTAATTGCTACGCTTTTGGCAGAAAACAATTTTTAATTCTTATTGTTGTATCATTTTCTTTTTGTTTTGGGACATATTTGGCCTTTGTTAGTAAGCAAGGACTAAGATCACTGTTTACAATTAATTGTATAAGCACATGCTTGAAATTATATCTGTCTGCCAAGATTATGATTTTTTTTTATCATACATAAAAGTGAAATATAAATAGTCTAATTTTCAATTTTTGGTGGATGGTTATTTTATTTTATTCTTTAATTGTTTTTTTACATGTTTATCTTGTTCTCTAAGTTTAATTGACGCATCTAATGTAAGCTTTCTTTGCCTCACCCCTTTTTTAACGCGATTGGAGCATAGCTAGATTATTTTCAGAATAGCAATTTGTCAATGATTCTGAGTATGTTAATACCTTTGTTATACATGACCTTACTGCTGATTTCTTTTCTATGACTTGCTTTAGGGTTGTTTCTCTCTGCATGTCTCCAATCAATGATAGCTTCATGTCTGGTTCTCTAGACCACAGTGTCAGGATATGGGATCTTCGAGTAAATGCTTGCCAGGTTGGTAGTTTTCTTTTTTGGGGCAGGCAGAGATTTAAAATATTGATTTGAGTTTTAATGTCAATTAAAATTTGTCTAGATTCGTAGTTATATTGGTGAATATCCTATATACTACAAGATTACCAAGTAAAATATGTAGAAAACAGGCTACTTTTTTGACATATGCTTATTTTCTGTACTTAACATTATAATATTTTGTTAGTGGTTGAGCTCAAGATTTTTAGCTATGGACTGCATCATACGATGCAGTTCTTGGTTGTGGCAGCCACTGCAATTGCATTGACTGAAGTTGGCATGTTACAACCATAATGCAACCCTGAATACACCTGCTATTTAAACCCATGTTTGGGCTTCAAAATGTTTATAATTTCACAGTGCACCATGGAAAAATTGTAGGAGATAATTACGATTTATGCTCACTGTTATAGTTTTCAGGGCATTTTACGTCTACGTGGTAGACCAGCTGTTGCATATGACCAACAAGGCCTGGTCTTTGCTGTAGCAATGGAAGGGGGGGCTATTAAATTATTTGATTCTCGTTCTTATGATAAGGTTTGGTATTTGTGACCTTTCTCTAGATTTTGTCATGCTTTTCTTAACTTCACAACTCTGACATTGCCCAATATTGGTGTAGGGTCCGTTTGACACCTTTCTAGTTGGTGGTGACACAGCTGAAGTTTGTGATATCAAATTCAGTAATGATGGCAAATCAATGCTTCTGACTACTACTAATAACAACATTTATATTCTTGATGCATATGGAGGAGAAAAGGTTAACTTCTTTGATAATTGAATCTTTTGCTTTACATTTTCCTTATGCAATAGTGTGTTTGTCCAAAATATGTGGAAGTTGATAGTTTGCTAACTTGTGCAGCGCTGTGGGTTTAGTTTGGAAGCATCTCCTGGTACTCCGATAGAGGCTACATTTACTCCAGATGGGAAGTACGTGGTGGCAGGTATTACCTTTCATCTATTCACAATTGAGCTTTTTGAAAGTTTTCTTTTTCACTGCATCTCATTTCCTGGTTATATTTACCAGCTGGTATGCACAAAAACATGTTTTTGTTAATTTCCAATATTATTTAAAAGGGTTATTAGTTTAGGGTTTGTGGGTTTTTGTTGAACTAACAATATTTGTAATTGATGTAATTATAATTATAAAAGGGACCATCAGGTCTAGGCATTGTACATGTTATAATTATAGACCTACGGACTTGATCCTATATAATCAGGAATATTGTTATAATTATAGAGATAAGGTGCTGATCCTATATATTTAGTAATGTCTTAATTATATATGTATTATTAGAACATTTTTATTTATTTCCGTATCATATATTTGTTAGAGGATATCAAATCTCCTTTATCTAATGTATTGATTCATTTTTCTCAATATAAATAAGGCACTCATGCTGTCATAGAAACACATGGTTTTAGCTCAATGTTTCTCTCTTGTCTTGAGTTTAACATGGTATCAAAGCTTTTTTCAAAATTGGCCAGGTAGATCCATTGTCTCTAAGTTGTCATCTGCTGAAATCAAATAAGGACAAAGGGAGGGTGAGAAAACACTCGTATTCTTTCTAAGACAGAGGGTAGCATAATAAGACATGCTTATGGGACCTAGTTAACAATTTATCAAGGCTAAGATTGAGATTGTGAACAAAATAGGTAGATCCGAAGACATGAGGAGTTGATGGATGCTGTGAAAATAGACCAAATACCCAAGAAAGGAGGTTGAATTATATATTTAAGATTTTTGAGAACATTTTGTACTACAAACTTGAATTACGAAGTTTGAGCTGGGTAGACGTTGGAGACAAAGTGTGGAACGTTTATACTAGGAGAAATGTAAAAAAATATAGTTGTTAGGAGGGTTTGCGCGAGTGGTGGGAAAGGTTGTTGGGTTGGTTGGTCTATATAAGGACCAACATGTTTTGGGGAGGGATTTTTTGACTGGTTGTTTTGTGAACATGGCATCCCTAGATGAAAGGAAAAGTGTTTCCTTTGAATACCGAGTTGTGGTTCAGTATACTTCTTTGTTTTGAGAATTCAAGAAAACTTTCTTGGAGGAGGGAATTTCTTTTGTTCAATTTGTTTTCTTGGTTTTCATTGTTGGAAAGCTAACATTTTGGTCCGAGCTACCAGATCTGAGGAGGGAGTGAAGAAAGGATGGAGCATTGAGTGAGTGCGTTAGAGAAGATGACTAGTGAACAAGGGAGGATGATGATAGAGGTGAAGGCAAAGATAACTGCCATGAAAGTGGATGTAAGCACATTCAATGACCATTTATTGGAGATTAAGGAGTTGTTACAGGAGCTTAAAAGGGAAGAAAAATTGTTGGTAGGAGGGGAAAACTCAGTGATAATGAGGATAATAGGGAGGATAATTTGGTGCATGATCATAAATTGGAAGACGAGAGGGAAGATGAAGCAAGAATGTAGACCAAGAGGGTGGAATTATCCATTTTTGACGGAATGGACCCTCAAGGATGCTTATCTTGTGCGGAAAAATTATTTGAAATCCAGAAGGTTATGGAGAAGTTAAGGTTGGCTTATATTAGCGTGGAGGGTAATGCAAGCCATGGTTCAATTTTTAGAGGAACAATTCTAAGAACCCTTTTTGAAATGAATTCTATATGGAGCTAATGTGAAGGTTTGGAGGAAAAAAGAGGAATTCTGTCTTTCAAAGGTTGACAAGATTAGGTAGCGTGGAAGATTATATACAAGAGTTTGAGGTTTTTGTGGCTCAAGCACTGCAAACTTCAGAGGAACAATTGTTGGGCTGAATACAAAAATCCGAAATGAAATCAGGCCGCACGGTCCAAAGGAATTGATGCGAGTGATGGAGTTGGTGTTAGATATGGAAGAAACGGTGAACGAGGAGAGGAAGGGAGGCGGTGCGTATCATAATAGTACATCCAATTTGAATAGGATTGGGTGTGTCTGCGCTGGCGGAAAATTCAAAGGGGGTGAGTGGTCAAACCACTTCAAGTTGGGCCAGCAATGCAAGAAAAGAACCTTCTCACACAATCAGAGAGAACTGCGCTGGAGTAGTTGGGGGTAGACCTTCAAGGAATAGAGGGGTGAGGACGTTGCCGTATCTGAAATATGTGAAGAGGAAAGAAGAAGGAAGGTGTTTCCATTGTGGAGGACTTTATAGCTATGGACACAAATGTCCAGAGAAAAATTTAAGGGTTATTATCATCGTAAAGGATGAGAAGGAGTTGGAGATTGGGGAACGTGGTTTGACAAATCATGGGAGAAAGGGAGATCAAAATGAGGAGACATAGATGCAAGGGAGTAAGAGGAAGTATTGAAAGAATGTGGTGAAGTTTTTGAAGAATTTAAAGGCTTGCCATCTTCTAGAGAAGTTGATCATAAGATTCCTCTTAAAAGTGGAATAGAGGCAATCAATGTGAGGCCTTGCCGGTACCCACACCTATTGAAACTGGAGATTGAAAAACAAGTAGAAGAAATGTTACAAATGGGGATCATAAATAACAATCCCTACTCTAACCTTATAATTTTGGCAAAAAAGGAAGGCAGTTGGCTTTTTTGTGTTGATTATAGGGCGTTGAACAAGGCTACTATTCTTGATAAATTTTTAATACTGGTTATTGAGGAGTTATTGGATGAATTTCACGATGCTAGGTATTTTTCCAAAATCAATTTAAGGTCTGGTTATCATCGAAATTGGATGCACGAGGAAGACATTCAAAAGACAATCTTTTGTACACATATGGACCACTATGAATCCCTAATTTGGATGCACGAGGAAGACATTCAAAAGACAACCTTTTGTACACATATGGACCACTATGAATCCCTGGTAATCGTTTGGATTAACAAATGAACCAAGAAGATTCCAATGTGCTATAAGCAAGGTGTTTCGACCCTATTTGAGGAGGTTCGTGGTAGTATTTTTTTTATGACATATTGGTGTATGGCAGGACTTAGGAGAAGCATTTAATACAACTTAAAGAAGTGCTAAAGACGGTCTAATAGCAACAGTTTTATGTAAAAAAAAAAATGTGAATTTGGAAGGAAGGAGATGTAGTACATTAGTCATGTTATCTCATTATAGTGAGTAGGATACACAAAGGGCATTGGCAAGTCTCTACTATCTAACCCAAACTACCTATCAACATTTTTGGCAATTCCTCTCTACCAACTTAATAGCTTCCCTCCACCTGGTATCAATTAAAAACCCCTTATCATCCCTCCCATTAAAAATCAGCCTACAAACCCATCCTCCCCATTATACTCACTACCTTTTCCCATCCAGTCGTTCTCCTACAATACAACATTAAATCATTTTTTAAATACCCTGCCTACCCCCCCTCGACTCTGACCATCACATACCCCTTCTTCCTCACACCACCCTTATTAATGTTAAACCCTATCGCTATCCTTATTCTTAGAAAGACACTATCACACAACTTGTTATAGAAATACTTTAAGAGAGCTTTATTGAACCCAACACCAATTCCTTCTCATCCCCTATACTCATCAAAAAGAAAGTTGGTACATGGTGGTTCTGTACTATCCGTGATCTTTTCCAAGTCCCTAGCACCGATGAATTGCTCGATGAATTAGGATCTGTTACAGTTTTCATTAAGATTGATCTATACTTAAGATATTCCCAAACCCCAGAAGACACTCACAAGACAATGTTTCGAACCAATGATGGGCATTATGAATTTCTGGTCATGCCTTTTAGCTTGACTAATGCTGCCTCTACATTTCAGGCAATCATGAATGATCTCCTTTGACCTTATTTAAGACGGCTTGTCCTAATGTTCTTTGATGATATTCTGGTTTACAGTCCCAATTTTCAAGATCACGTCATTCACTTACAAATTATTTTAGAACTGCTAGAAACTAAGAAATTTTATGCTAAGCTATCCAAGTGCAGTTTTACTGCCACACAAGTCAGTTATTTAGGTCATCTGATTTCACCTAAAGGAGTAGCTTCCAACCCAGACAAAGTTTTCGCCATACATAATTGGCCTTAGGCATCCTACCAGATTTTATAGAAAATTTGTTCGTCACTACGCCACTCTTGCTGCTCCTGTTACCAATTTATTGCATGAATAGAAATTTACATGACCATACGTTAGTTCATCAGGCCTTCGCAACATTAAAATTTCAAATAGCAAATGTTCCTATACCACGTCTCCTAGATTTCATCTAAACTGGCTATCAATGCCTCCACCGTCGCCGTTGGGGCCGTTCTTAGCCAAAAGGATCAAACACTTTTGTTCTTCAACAAGAAAGTGTGCCACTGCCTCCAAGCATCCTTCGTTTACGTTAGGAAAATGTATGGAATCACATATCAAGCATTTTGTTCTTCAACAAGAGAGTGTGTCACTCCCTCTAAGCATCCCTCGTTTATGTTAGGGAAATGTATGCAATCATAGACAAGCAGTCAAAGTACTTGTTGGGGCACCACTTCTAAGTTTTCTAATATCATAAAAGTCTTGCACTCTTCTCCCAAAGGGCGGGAAACATCTAAAAGGCATTGAGGTGGCGTGTTCTTAATGGCTAGAGTGGGCGGTGTAGTTGAAGTGTTAGGTGGGGGATTTATGGTAGGAGTTAAGTGGGGTTTCGAGTTGGGGTTAGAAAGTCAAATATGGTTAGGTGTGTTTGAGGGCTCAAGTCCTTTGAATGGGCAAAGAAGAGAAATGTTAAAGACAAGGTGTATGTGATAGTTTGGGGTTAAACAGAGTTCGTACGCGTCGTTGCCGATGCGGCAGGTGATCTGGTAAGGACCGGAGTAGTGAGGGGTATGTTTGGGACTAGGGCTCCGCTCAACTAATTGTTGGCAATACGGTTGTAGTTGGGCCCATACCCAATCATCGATAGTGAACATTCCCATGTAGCTCCTTCAATACAACCATCGTTCCACTGGACAAAGATCTACTAAACTGGAAGAACTACTGCACTAGAACTCCCTGAACATCACTCATGCATTTATCCACAATCTAGTTTTGGTAATTGCCTTCATAAAAATCTAGTGGTAACCTGGACTCCACCTGATCAGCCCCTACTGCCTTTTTTAGCTATGATATATAAAACACTAGATGAAAACTATAGGCCCACCTTTGCTAACACCCCAAAAGGCCCATAATACCTTGCTGCCAATTTTGGATGTAACCTTGTTGGCATTGAAAGTTGCCTATGCGGTCTAAGAGCACCTCTAGTGGTGAAGGTCTTCTGTGTCGATAAGCAAATTTCACCATTTGATCTTGGGCCCTCTCCAATGATACTTCAATTGTTTGAATGCCTTATCTTGCGTCAATAAATCTTGAGCCCCAACTTCTACTGTTGTTTCTTTTGGAACAAACTGTACTAATGAAGGAGGTGCTATCCCATACACCACTTCAAATGATGTGCATCGGCAGCCCTTGACAACTGGTGTTATACTAGTACTTCGTCCAAGGAATAAAATGCACCCATGTCTTCGATTGTTCTGAACTAAAACACCGAAGATATGTCTCTAACGTCCTAATCACCACCTCTGTTTATCCATCAGTTTCCGGGTGATAGGTTGTACTCATGCTCAAGGTAGTTCCTTAGAATTTAAAGAGATCCTTCCAAGAAAGTCCCATAAAAATGGAATCTCTGTCACTTATAATGGAAGTTGGAATTCCATGTAACTTGACTACCTCTTTCATAAACACTACAACCACTAAACATGCAAAATATGGTGCTTTAAGGGAATGAAATGTCCATATTTGCTAAGATGATCTACCACAACCATAATAGAATCATACCCATTAGATTTTGGTAGCCTTACTATGAAGTCAATGTTGATCTCCTCTCAATCTGCCTCTAGAACCATTAAAGGTTGTAGAAGATTGTTCGGTTCCTAAGTTAGATGATAGAAATCCACTAACACCAAGATTACCACAATTACAGAAAATAAAGAATCTTGTTATTAATTCTCTAAACAATGCATACATCCTAATGGGTTACAAAGGAAAATGCTTCCTTTCACACAGAGTAAACTCTATCAATACTTAGAACATCCAAAAGTTCCTTCCTTCTAACCAGGTTGGTCTTTTTAAAGCTCAACCCATCCCAACAACCAAAATTGCCCTGCTCTCTTTTTATTTAATAAATAATGCCCTTAATGTTAGCCCAATAGGGTATAAATATGAGATTAACCTCGGCATCCTCTTCTTGATTTTCGGAGCAAGATAACCCATTTGTCACTATGTTAGAAGCCCCCGACTTATAAACAATATCAAATTCATAGCCTAACAATTTGGCTAACCAATTCCGTTGGTTTTGCGTGGTGATTCTTTGTTCCAAGAGATATCGCAAACTCTTACGATCAATGAACACTATGAATCTCCTTCCCAACAAGTAAGGTCTCTAGTGTTGAATAGACAACACCAAAACCGTTAATTCTTTCTCATAGATGGACTTTGATAAAGAGGATTTCCCTGAGACTTTGTTGAAGAGCGCAATAGGTTTCTCATTTTGAGACAAGATTGTCCCTATTCCTTTCCCCGAAGCATCACACTCAATGGAGAAAGGTTGATTAAAATCAGGCATTACCAAAATTGCAGCAGCTATAATGGCAGCCTTCAATTTTTGCATCGCTTCCTCATTTTCTTCAGACCACCCAAAATTCCCTTACCCAAAATTCCCTTTCTTTAACAACTGAGACCTGCAGTAATATCTAGTCAAGCCCAGGAAACCTCTCAAAGTCTTCAATGTCTTGGGTTTCAGCCACTGCACTGGCTGATATCTTTCAGGGGTCCATCTACACTCCCTCTTTTGAGATAACATGCCCCAGATATTGTAATTCCTGTCTTCCAAATTCACACTTTTTGATTTGTAAAAAAGTGTTGTAACGTTTTCAGGACCAATTTAATCTGCTCGACATGATCCCCTCAGGAGTTAATATAAATTAAAATGTCGTCATAAAATACCAAGACAAACTTTCTCAAGAGCTATAACACTAAATTCATGGCATGTTGAAAGGTAGTTGAGGGGTTGCTTAAACCAAAGGGCAATACCAAAATAGTGTCCCTGATACATCCAAAAGCAATTTATGCATAAGAATCTGATGATAACCAAACCTCAAATTTACCTTAGAAAAATATTGAGTTCCATGCAACTCATCCAACAATTCCATCATCGGAATATATCGAGTTCCATGCAACTTGTCCAACAATTCCATCACCGGAATTGGAAATTTATCTGGTATGGTAGTCTTAGTTAAAGCTCTATAGTCTACACAAAATCTTCAACTGCCATCCTTCTTTTTTTCCAATATTATTGGACTAGAATAAGGGTTGTTGCTGCCTAACATTCACCGCTTCCACTCCTTTGCGGGAAATTTTGTGATTTAGGTGTTAATTCACAATGTTACTCAAAAACCTCCTTGCACTCCTTCAACACCCCTTGTAATTCCTCCTTTTGACAACTATCCAATTCAAGGACTTTTTATTATTTTCCCCAGTCTCTTGTGCTTCGATACCCCACAAAATAGTAACAACTTCTATTTCTTTTTCCTTCCTTAGTGCCTAGGGAGAGACCAGGGTCCTGGATAATAATTGGTTTTCCTAAACCTGCACTGGTTGCCCCTGATGACCGAAACTCAGTCAAAGTCCTCCAGTTCACCTTGATATCACCCAACAAAGCCAACCAAGCTACTCTCAAAATCACATCCATCCCGCCTAAATCAAACAAACGAAAGTATCCGTAAATGCAAATTCACCACAATTTAACTGTAACACCCCTGTAACATCCACTTGTTTTTTGTTTTTTTTTTCCTATATCTATCACCCAATTTGACGTTGTAAGGGGTAGGTTCAACTTGTAATCCTCACTTTTGAACCACTTCCATCAAGATGAAATTATAACTCATTACACTATCAGTCATCAACTTTTTCTTCCTGCCTACAATAACTTTTGTCAACGTGTCCTCCGTGAGTCAAATGTCGCCTACAGCAAGTAACTTTGGCCTCAAGCCCACCCTTGCTCAAGTTGCACCCTCCTTTTACTGGCTTGGTTGGACTCGGGATGTTAGAAAATTCATTTAGCAATGTTCCACATGTCAACATAACAAATACTTGTCATAAAAGCCTCATGGGTTAATCCAACAACTTCGAATGCCAGCGCATGTGCGGGAAGATTTATCCATGGATTTCATAACTCACTTACCTTTTTCGGCAGGCCACACAATAGTCTGGGTCATCTGTGATTGTCTAACCAAATATATAGATTTTCTTGCCTTACTCACACATTTTACCGCTTTGAGCCAAGCAAGACCTTCTTGGTAGAAATCTGTCGCCTTCACATCCTGCCAAAAATAATTGTACTAGATTGTGACCCCTTTTTGTTAGAACATTTTGGCACAACCTGTTCGAGGGCACCACATTGAAATTTAGTTCCTCATACCATTCACAAACAAATGGCCAAATAGTCTTAATCGAGGACTAGAAGCTTACTTGGGATGATTTGTGGAGACCATCCCCACATATGGTCCTAGTATCTCCATCTGGCTGAACTATGGTACAACATGTCCCACCACTCCCCCATTGGCATCTCTTGCTTCCATGCACTTTATGGCTGACCACCCCCTTCCACCCTAGATATTGTTAGGCCCATTAGAAAAGAGAAAATATGGAAAGTGTATTCTAGGAGGTATGCTAAAAACATGGGGGGAATTAAGGTGGTTATAGGGGGTTTTGTTCGGTTTTGGGTAGTAGTAAGGAGGGTAGTGTGTATGGACAGGTTGACACCTGTGTGAAAGGAACCATTTTCCTTTGTAAAGCTCGGTGGAAATATTTTTGGTGGACTTGAAGCCTCGAGCCCCTCACTTCTATACTTATCCCGAATCCCCAACTCATAGACCACCCAAACCCTAGCCCAATATCACTTGAACCAGAGCCCTCCCACCCGTCTCACTTTGAGGACAAAATGCTTGTCCTAGTGGAAGCCAATATTACAACACAACACAACTCAACTAGTAAGCCCAATCGATGGTAAAATGAACCCAAATGGATAAAGGACTTTATCATGTAGTGGACTTGAGATCATATTGTGTTATGGACTTTTAGTTTACATGTAATTCCTCTTAGTAGTGTGAGGCCCACTTTGTGACCCAAAACAACCAGTATTTGTAGGATTGGTGCAACATTATAAGGAAGGAAAATTGTTACCCTAATTACCTTACATTCTCATCTACTCCACACCCATGGGCCCTCTTAGTGTAGTTGTAGCAAAGGCCTAACACTCACATTCTAAGACTTGGAGCTTGTTGAGTTCTAGAATCGTCCATTTTAATTTTGATAAATGTGGATGACCCAAGCGATCATGTAGAAGCTTAGGAGATGAGGATGCTAAACAAGACATTTGAGAGTCTAATACCTAGATAGTAGAGTCCCCTAGATTCATGACCTTCACCAATCAGTCGACCTGTACTAAGCTGGTGTATAACAAAAGAATTTGCATAAATGGTTATAGAACAATTTAAATATTTAGTTAATTGACTCAAAGAAATTAGGTTATAAAGACAATTTGGTAAAAGAAGAACATGTTTTAGGTTCAAAGACAGAGAAAGGAAGATTTGACCTACTCCTTGAGAACTAATGAGAAAATTACATCAGGAATACCTAGGTAACTAATGCTAATAAGTAAACAGCTCATAGGTAGAACAAATAGCAGTTTTCCAATACAATTACTAACTACCTATATTTAATACCTATTCTAACAAAATGCTTTGCTTGAGTTTCAAGATAAGCATTAGATTCTTTTCTTCTACTTGATCCTTTTTTTGATCTGCTTATTAGTTAGTCTTGGACAGGGAACTTGCTTCCCTTCTTTCAGCTTTTGTCACTTCATTGCTATAGCAGAAAATAGGTAACATTGACACAACAAGCTTTTTAGAGCTTTCATATGTTATTCTTTTTGTAGAGCTACCTTTTGATGTATAGACTTGAGAGATGCTTTCAAAATTCAAGCTTTGAGTGCAAATATTCTTGTTGATGTCCTTTGTCTTTATAAGAAATATATTTGATTAACCCTTTATATGGTTAGGGGTTAGTGGGTAAGGTTTGGTCCCCCACTATTTTGTATTTTCTTCTTTCTTTTGTGATATTTTGAAGTGTTGCATATGATTGATGTTGTTTGTGGTGCCCACGGCATAGACGAATAAATATATCATGTGTATTTGTATCCTTTAAATTAAATATTGGGATAGATGCATTGACAATTGTTTCTGACAAGTTTTGAAGCTTTTCGAATGCAACATGTTGCAACGCAGGCATATGCAAAGTCTGTTATTAAACTTAAAAGGAAAAAGACCCGACAGATGATGTAATTGTACAAGCATGATGCATGTTCAGACGACAAAATAGATTCTGTTTTTAATTAAAATTATCAATTACTATTTTTTTACACTAATCAAAACACATGACAAGGATCTGCTGAATTTTGACCTAACAAATCTATATGCTACAACTTGAGGAGAAGTGTTAGAATTTTAAGTTGTTTGAATAGATTGACTTATTAGAATAGTATAACTTATTTTTTGTAATTCTTATCTGTCAACTGTGTGTAGTCTCCTGAGATCTTTTCTGTGTATGTACTCTTATAAATACAGGAATCAGCTAAGAGATGAATTAGTCTCTTGAGCATTCTTTCTCATATTTTCACACTCAAGTGATTATATGCCATTGATAAGAGCAATTTTGCAATGTGATAATTACAATCAGGTGGATGACTGGCCATACTGTAGGACTTGTTTGTTCAGAAAATGGGAAATGTGATTTTATTTTCAATTATGATTTCCTTTTTATAATTTCTTGTAGAATTTGTTGAGCTCAAGAGTAGTCCATAAGAAATGTGATTTGTATATATCATACATGGTTTTTTACATGAAATTATAGTCAATGAGTGTCGATTCATGACATTATGGAAACTGTGCATCTACATAAGTTACGTTTGTTCTACCATTAACATTTTCCGTAAGCTATAAAGAATATAAAATTTCTTAATTTTGATGTCTAAGGCTCTGGAGGTGGAACCATGCATGCTTGGAGTATTGAGATGAAAAATGAGGTATTCCCAATTCTCTACTATAATATGATTCTGCTATATATATATATATATATTTAATTCTAAAAGGATGCTTTAAATTTGACAGATGTTTGAACCCTCATCTGTAATTCCTAGCTGTAGACGTGTGTGTTGGTGCATTAGTAGAATAATTGAAGTTGTGAAATATCTTCCATTACTTTTGTCTGTTGTTGAACTAATGGCGTTTTAGGCTCAGCATGATGCATAGATACCAAAATTCTGCGGTTCGGTTTTGAAAATTACTGAAGTATGCCCATTGAATATGACTTCACTCTAAAATTGGTAAAATATACAAAAAGTTAGCCCTTATACTTAGCTGCTGTACGATTCACCCTCAGAATTTTCAAATTGGTAAAAGAATCTGCTTAATTGATGGGCAACTAAAACCCTTTAAACTTAATGTGCAAAAGCTTCCTTAGTTCATGAAACATTTACTCTATTTACTGAAAATTGTGAATGTGTATACATTGTAATGAGAAATAAGTATATGTTTAAATGACAGAAAAATGAGTATCTATATGACTAAATATACTCTATGTAGTGAATGTTGGAATTTATGGGACGATGAATGAAAACAGTAAAAATCACATAAATTAGTATATTCATATGGAGAAAAAAAGCAAGGTGATATTGGTGTGATACCTATCATGAAAAATCTGAAAAAATAAATTACGGTGGTTTGAACATATGTATATAAGGCCATTGGAGGAACTAATGAGGAGACTATGGATATTGGAGGCGAAGAGATAAGTAATATACACAATTAGTACAATTGAGGGACATATATACATATAAAGCATTACATAAGTTGGGCCCAAGCCCGTATCCAAAATCTGTGTAACACTTCCCTTTAAACTAGAGCATATAAATTATATGCACTAAGCTTGTTGTATATAATCAATTCTAGGACTGCACAATGGTTTAGTGAGGATATATGCTGACTAATAATTGAAATTAACACACTTAGGGATAATGTCATCTTTAGATGAAATTTTCTCTCAAATGAATTGGCCATTTATTATCGATAAAAACATAATATCTGGAAGTGGATATCTTGTCAGTAGGTGAGCCTGCCCAATCTCATTTGATTATCATACAACTCGAGTGTGACTATTGTGTCCATACAACAAACCTTCTCCTGGGTCCCTTTAATGTACTTTAGAATGCAAATGATTCCATTCCATGTTCTACATAGTAAATTTAATATTGGAAATTTTCTAAAATAACTCAACACTCAACCTCAAGCTGGTGAAGAATGTTTTCCATTCCCATTCCCAGTTTGGATATAATTCTTTCAAAATTATTGTCATTCAACCTCTTAGTAAGTATATATGCAAGTTGTCCTTGAGCAGAAGCATATGGCGTATAAATCATGATGCTGTCAAGCTTCTCTTTAATAAAATTTTTGTCCACTTCAATATGTTGGTTCTGTCATGTACTAGATTATGAGATATGCTAATTGCAGATTTGTTGTCATAATATAGGTTCATCTCATTTTATTTTCAAGTATTCTAGTATAATTTTTAACATTAATAGCTCAAATATCCTTTAAACCATTACTTGAAATTTTGCTTCAGCACTGACCTGACTACCACATTTGCTTTTTACTTTTCTAAGTTACAAGTTTCCGCCAAGCAAAGTACAATAAGCAATAGTTGATCCTCTATCAAGAACTGAACCTGCATAATCAGCATCAGTATATGCTTCATGACTGACATTCTTGTTTGTTTTGAACAAAATTCCTCTTCTTGGTGTTCCTTTTATCCTAAGAGCATGTTGTAATGTGCTTCCTTTGATTGATACATAAAATGACATACTAAACTCACAACAAAAACATCATGTCCACAGTGAGATAAATAAATAAATAGGTCCTCCTACAAGCCTTTGGTACATTTCTTTATCAACTAGTGTGCTTGTGTGTTTGTGGGTTATTTTACCTTTTTTTTTAGCAAATTAGTAATATACTTTTCATGGAGTGAGCAACTTCAATTCCTAAGAAATATTTTAATTTCCTTAAGGTCTTAATCTCTAATTATCTAGCCAGACATTGACTCAATCTTTGTTGTTTTTGTTTATCATTGTGGGTCACAATAATATCATCAACATAGATTAACAAAATTGTTACTCTCCCAATGCTTAATAAACATAGTCTCCTTGAGTCTGCTTATATTGAAGACTCATCATGACTTTGGTGAACCTCTCAAACCATACTCTAGGTGACTGTTCCGGCCATGCAATGTCTTAGTCTGCATACTGTGTTTGCCTTAATTTCCCCTGTATATTCAGGTCATACATCCATGTATATTTCTTCTTCAATATCGTCATGTAGAAAAACATTTTTTAAATCAAATTGTAGTCATGGTTTGCTGCTAAAGATAAAATAACTTTGACCGTGTTCATTTTTGCGACTTGTGCAAAAGTCTCCAAGTAATCACTCCATGTTTGAGTGAATCCTTGTGCTGCCAACTTAGCCTTGTACCTTTCAATAGTCCATGAACTTTCTATTTTACCGTATAAATCCACTTGCATGCATCCCACAGGTTTTTTACCAGATAGTAGAGTAACCAATTTTCAAGTATTATTCTTCTCCAATACTTCTATTTCTAAATCCATGGCTTGTTTCCATTATTTTCCAATTAGTGCCTTAGGTACAGAAAAAGGTACAGTTGTAGTGTTTTAACTTGTGAGAAAGGTTTTATATATGACGGAGAGAAATTTTCAAAGGATGGATAATTTGTTAAGAATAAGCAGAATAAGCAGGTTTGGTCATAGCTCTAGTTCCTTTTCTAGGGAAATTAGAAGATCTAAATTCTATGTAATTGGGTCATCACAAGGAAATAAGGTTTTACATGTTCAAATATATTTACCTCTTATATTGGGGTAGGGTTGAACTCTTGGACATGTGCAGATGGAGTAGGGTTGAACTCGTGGACATGTGTAGAATTTGGAATAGCCTTTTCTGTTCAATGTGGTCTAATAGAATATGCGGAAACTCTAGGAAGATTTTGATTTACCATTCTCCCTTTCAATAAGTTCAGTTTTTCTCTCTCAACAGTTTCAGTTTTAGTGGTATTATTTGTTTGTCTTTTAAAAAACAGATTGAAAGTGATAATGGTCAAAATACCTAGTTCATTGAAAGTGACATCCCTAGAGATAAAAGTTTTTCGGAAAGAGGATGAAAACCTTTATGCCCTTTTCCTGTGATAGAGTACCTAAGAAAATACACTTAAGTTTCCTTGGATCAAGTTTTCCCTTTGTTGTTTATGAACATAGATAAAAGAGACAACCATAGGAGAAAGGTTAAGAGAATGATTTATATGTGAATAATGAGTGGAGTACCTTCATTGGACTTTTTAATTCTAAAACAACAGAAGGTAACCTATTAATTAAATAAATGGTAGTAAGAATAAATAAATAGTAGTAAGAATGATTTCCTCCCAAAATCTATTTTGAACGTTATTTTGAGATACGAGTACTCTATTATGTCCAAAACTATTTTACAATGGAAAGATGGAACAATGTCGTCACATAGCAATGTAGATACATCATTCAGAAGGATGATCATCTCATCATCAGGGACATGGAAGATGTTGGTGTCACGGTGTTACATCGCAACTGATGTTTGCATAGTGGTAGCAACAGGATGTTAAGCACCATGGCGTGATCCAAAACTTACTTAGCTTGTGTTCATGAGAGAGACCAACTTCAATTTCTCTAAATCCATAGTCTACACATCACGTGATCAGCGTGACTCTAGAGCAACGACTTATCAGTAGATCTCTTAGGAAATTACTTCAATTTGATTTCCTACTTCAATTTTCTCATGCTGTCCTATAATAGATGATGGAAACAAATCACTGTCAATCACAACACTAACAACTTGTTCTCTATTCCTTCTACCTATAAACATCGGTAGTCTCTATCTGATTTGTGCTTGGGATGATAACCCACCCTCATCATATATCTGTAATAATAACAAACATTTTAAAATGTATTTTTAAATCTGAAAATCAGATTACACATAGAACTACCAAAATAAAAAAACACTGTAAATACTTTCCCTTTTAATGGCAATGCATGACGGTGATGAATGTATTTCCAATAGTCTCTCCCACTTAAAAATTAGAGAAAGAAAATTTGGGAGGGGTGCAGTAGAGGTAGAAAGAAGAGGTGAGGGAGAGAAAATGGGAAAGAGGTTAAATATAAATATAAAGAGTAGTTTGGTCTTTTCACAAGAAATATCGGGATGCTGTTGAAATTTATGCGGTGCAGAATGCAGAGCCCTCGTCTCATTGGCATATGGGTCAGCTAGGGCCTAAAGCAGAGGCAAAACTTGTTGCACCACATTATTTTTGATGCATACCCCATTACAGACTTGGAATTACTAAAATATTCTGCCTATTAGCTTTCAGAAGATATTTTTTGAATAACTTCTAAAAAGTATTTCTCAGAACATATATTTACGTTTTAGATAATACTCTTCAGAAACAAGTTTGAGAATTTTCTTTTTCCAAATTATAAATTTTATATTCTGAAAAATACTTTTCCAAAATAAATTTTGAAAAATATGTTTCAGAATATAAAATTTATATTTAAAAAGAAAATTCGGAACTTAGTGTCAGAAAATATTTTCAGGAATTTACTTTTACTTAAAGGATATTTTTGGAATTTAAAAAGAAAATATTGGGTAAAGGTTACAAATGATGGGGTGTGCTGTAAGTTTTTGTCTAATAAGCAAGTTTTATAAAATGTCAATAACACACTTGAGTGTACTGACATAAGGTGAGAGACTTTGATCTACAACAATATAGTATATATTTTAGGTTTAAATAGGATTTTTCATCCAAAATATGACCATTTTGTTTTTTAGTTTTAATCCTGTAAAGTTTAATGTATTTAGTCTCTAAAAAAAGTAAATATTTTCAATCAAGAGAAAGAATGCTATTACATCAGCGTGAAGTCCACTCGGCTCTCTGTCTCCAATTGAAAAATAAAAAATTACTTTGTTTTGTTTATGATATATCAAGAAGATAAAATATTGACCATAAAATTAAGAGATTACAATTTGTACCAATATTTTTAATAAAATTAAAAAGAAAAACAAATACAATAATGAAGGGATCAAACCAAAGCTTATTAGGAAAATGAAAATATGTAATGTGGAAGATCACATTTATTTATAAGAAAAAAAGAATGGGAGTTCTAAGGTCATAAGCAGGTAAACTATTAATATTTATTTATAAAAGAAGATCAATAAGAATGGGAGTTCTAAGGTCATACACTTGTTTTGCATCCTAAAATTGTGGAAAAAAGGTAAATTCTCTATCTTTAATATACTCCAAAACAACATTATTTGGTATGGATTGAGAGTACATATTTTTTTTATAATTTTAAGAATTATAAAGAAGTCACTTTACACCAATGTTTTATATTTTATCAATGTATTAGCTCAAAATATGAGGAGCATCTGGTTTTCTTCCATGCAGGTGGCATGCTGGAGCAGCCATATCGGCGTGCCTTCGTGCTTGAAGTGGGCCCCTCGCAGAGCCATGTTGGCTGCAGCTTCAAGTGTTCTCACGTTTTGGATACCCAGTAATGATTCAAAGCTGAAAACTGATAAGGGTGGCGACGCTGAAGCTGGACCTCAACCCCAACCCCAGCCGCTTCTCCATTGAACTGAATATCTCTGCCCCAACCGCTTCTCCATTGAACTGAATATCTCTGCTCTTTCCTGAAGCTGGACCTCAACCCCAGCCGCTTCTCCATTGAACTGAATATCTCTGCTCTTTCCCACCCCGCTACAATTTTGTTTCGCTGTTGTATCAAGAAATCAACTAAGGCCTTGTTAATTTCGTAAACTTCTTAGTCTGGTTACATTCCTTGAAAATTTTGTGATGCTTGAGGATGTAGCCAATTGTAAATTCGGTCACTTAATGCTTAATACAATCTTGGTGGTCACTTAATGCTTAATACAATCTTGGTCACTTAAAGCTTAATGCAATACAATCTTGGTCACTTAAAGCTTAATGCAATCTTGAACGTTCTTTATTGATTAGACAATTGCTTTTATAAATTATCTGTTTCATTCGTTTTAAGTTATTTTCCTCCTTGGCAGATATTTCTGCAGCTCAAAGCTTCCTTGTGCTGTTACTGGCAAATCTAAAAGGTTTCTGGTTAAAGTGCTGTGCAGTTAAGAAATTTTCCTAGGTGCAATCGGCTAGTAATTTGATTTCATTATGTTAAAAAAATTGTTAACAAATCACAGTTTAAAAGTATAGTTCTTCTAGAGTCACATGGGTTTTTTTTTTTTTTTTTTTTGTGCGTACAAATTTCACATTGAATAAAGAAAGTGATTATATAAACCAACACAAAACAAATTTCACATTGAATTCAACCATGAAAGCAACAATAATGAAAGTGAAACACTAGTACCTCTTTTTATGACACAAACCATAGTACGCCACTCTACTAACCAAGCTAGGAAACAAAACACAGACCTACATACACTACCAGAACACAACACTGACAACTAAGAGGTACATTATTATTTCCCCACATAAAAAGCATATATCACAAGACTCAGTCTGTTGCGGCTGTTGCTGTTGTTCTCCTTATCTCCCTTGCATTTTTTGCATCGATTGCATCCTGAGCACTCTTTTCCTTTGCATCCAGAGCCTTATTCTGTATATCTTGCCCCACTTCCCTTGTCTTCTGCCCCACTTCCTTTGTCTTCTGCCCCACGTATTCTGCAGCATCCGCCAGCTGATGCTTCGCCGCTGCTGCCAGGTTCATCGGCATCGACCCCGGGCTCTCCCGTATGTAATTCAAGATCCACGAGAAGGACGACATCGCCGTCAGCTCAAAAGCTCCCGCCGTCAAAAATCCCGCCACCGCCAGCCCAATTACCACGGTGGCAGGAACCAGAATCGGACTAAACAGAATGAAAAGTGGGGCCGCCACGGCTAGTCCGGTTAGAGTTCCGGCCAGAGTAAGTCCGCCCAGAAGAAGGAGGACACCACCGACAGGAAGACCAACGACAACAGCTAGGATCTGGGAGACAGAGGGAACTCTCTCGGCAGAGTAAGAGCTAGTCTTACCACCAGTTCCATAAAACTCTGGTGGGGGAACAACAGCATAAGAGCTAGTCTTACCAGCAGGTTCATAAAACTGTGGTGGGGGAACAACAACACGTTCATAACGAGGTGGAGGAACGACACCAGCTCCAGCTCCAGCTTCTACGCGTTGGGTTGTAGTGTGGACTTGGACATGGTGAGGTGCTTGTGGACGATCACTCATGGTGGAATGAATGAAATGAAGTTTAGAAACAAACAAGTAACAAGAGTTTCTAGAGAAAGATTTGGTAATGTGTGTTTGCCTTAGTGAGAAAGAGAGTGTGAGAGGGTGGCCTTTATAGAAATGTGGGAGCTGCTGGTCACGACACGTACATGATACATGGTGCGCAGAGGTTTTGCATGGGGAACAAGTTTCCATCATATCGCCTTGGTTATGTGTCAGAGAGCATGAACAACAACGCACAAATGGGAAAAATATTATTTCTTTTAAAAGTTATATAACTATACCAATTTAAATTTAATTTTTATTTTAATATTTTAGTTCAATTTTATTTTTTACATCCTTAAATATAATGCCAGGATAATTTCGTTTCTCATATTTTAAATTTTAGTATACTTTTTTTTGAAAGTGATCGAATTGATCTTCTATTTGCTCCTCAAAGTTTTAAAGTTTCAATAATTTGATTTTAATTTTTTTACTGTAATAAAAAAATAAAATAAATAGATATAATAAGTTTGCTTATTCTATTTTTAAAAATTCACGTACATGCACGTATATAAATTCAAACTCTATTAAATATGAAGTTAGAGCATTTAAAAAATAAAAAACTTTCTCACTCAGATGTTTTCAGTGAAGGTTGAATCACTTCTCCTGTATTCGAAAAATTAAAACATCACAACAATAGTTTGATTTTAGCTAAGTATTAATTTATCATTATTATCAAACTTTTGATGAAAGTATCTAGTAAGAAATTAACTCCTCATGGCATGGACCAAATTAAACTTAGGAACTAATAAGATTTTAATCACTATCCTAATTAAAGTTTAATTGGATATTATGTTCCTATTTTTTAGATAAGAAAATTATTAATTTTATGTTACAAGATATACAAAATTAAGAAGGAATTTTTTTTATTTTCTTCTCTAAAACGTTGAGCATACCTTAAACTTTTTCTATTCCTCTTAAGCAAAGATGTCTATATAGAGGGAATGGATTAAAAATTATATGATAAGATGAAAACAAGTGAATGTTAAACAACAGTGTTGAAAGTTTGGGACGTTCGAGTGTATTTGTGTAAGGAGGAATTTGTGTTTGTCACGCCAAGATGGTGGCCTTCTGTCTGGTTGTAGTAGCTCGGTATTTATATTTATAGGCGGTTAACAGTCTCTTTATTTAACTAAAAATAACAATCATAATTTCTTATACTTTTAAATTAATTCAAATATTATTCTATCAAACTTTTAAATAATTTTTAAATATATTTTTAATTTTATAATATGATTATTTTTCTGTAAATTACTTTCCCAAATAAAAATTATTAATTGCATTGTTATAAAAAAAGTAACTTTTATTTAATATATATATATATATATTTATTGTTTTAATCTCTCAAAATTCTAGTTATTAATTACTGTTACTTCTGTTTTGATAGGTTGGGTGGTCATGAGTTAAAAAATTTAGATGATCCTTGCAGACAACGCTAACACTGCATCATTCATAATGGATAGGAGAGAGTCTTCCTTAAGTCCATTAAGAGGGTTCAAGGTAACTTTTGCTAACCGATTGTGTTCCTAATTTTTTTTGTAACCTTGAGCCAAATTGTACTAAGGACGTTTCTTAAAGGGTCAGTTAGTCACTGATATATTCGGCCTTTCCCTCTTTTTTGAGTTTCCTAGATGTGGTAACCTATGATGCTTGCAAGGCAATTTCTTCCTGTAGACCATATTTGTTTTCTGCACCTCATCAGAAATTTATACTTTGGCAAAATATTCAAAGGTAGATTGGTACAGATGCTGAGCGGTGTAAATATTTTTTGACAAGCGTGGTGGTGGGTGGGTACTATCAGGAAAGCTTTTCCGTGAGTAGGAGATAAATGATTTTTATTTTTACATATTCACTTTTTATAGGAGTTGCAGAGTTGTATAAGGTTATTGTAAATTTTGTTTCTCGAAAAATAAGATCTCTGAAAAGCGAATTCCAGAATAGGTTGTAAGATGGTTGGTGAAATAACTTACAAGAAAATGTTGTAAGATAGATGAAATACCTTAAAAAAAATGTTGTGGGTAAGTTTTGTATTAAAACAAAAAGTTTTAAAAAAAAAAGTGTGAAAAGATTTACGGAAAATATTTTTCCAAAGAAAACTTTTTTACTATGAGAAAACGTTTTTTTAAGATAGAAAGTTCTTTTTTAAGAATTACTTTTTGTTTTTTAAAAAATATTTTTTGAAGTAAAAAAGGTTCTCTTCGAAAAAATGTTTTCCAAAACATAAAAAGTGACTTTCTAAAAAGGATGTTTCATATATAAATTTTAAACGGAGTGCAGGAAGTAAATGTTGGAGTGCAGGAAGCAATTGCCTCCTTGCGACCCCTTGGACGAAGACTGAGTTATTGCAAGAAACCTTTGGTACACTTATCTTATAAAAAAGTTAAGGCCTTTCAAAATTTACAGGCAATAAGTAAGATAATTGAGAAGAAGGTCATTCAAGCATGTAAGCTTGATGATCTAATTTGCAAAAACATGAAGTAAATGACCAAAAGGGAGGCTTTGTTTTTTCTGACATTGTTTTCACTGCGACTGTTCCTGGATTCGTTCAAGACGGAAGTGTTAATTGTTCTAAATGGAGTCCAACTCAACTTTGTGTGTTATATATTTTATATACTCATTTGGGAATCATTCGACCTCCAATTTTATTTTTTTTATCTTTTTAAGTTTAAAATTTTTGTTATCAATTGTAGGCATTTTAAATGGTATTTCCAGTCATCATAGAAGTGCTTTAAAGGTTGCTTCTTAATTATTCAACACCAACTCGATCTTATGCACTAGAGGGTTTTTCTCTTCATTGGACCCAAAATCCTCATGTCTCTGGGAGGATTGAAGATACAGAAGAAATCAAGCACGAAATTTGCGAGAAACTAAAGACACAGTTACCTTGTTGAGGCTCGAATACCGAATTGTAGACCTAAAAATATGTATTGGTACTCTCCTTTCGAAATAGTCCAGGACCTTTGTTTTTTTTTACTAAAATTTAGTTTTTTTTGTGTATGCAGATAATCAAATGGAGATTTCTAAGAAGGAGATGGTGTGCCGCTTCAGAGAAATGAAATCTTTTTAGACATTATGTTCTTATTTTTAGATAAGAAAATTATTAATCTTATACGGAATATTATACATCTTATTTATATTTTTTTACAATATATATAAAATTAAAAAGAAAATTTCTTTTAATATTTTTTAATGTTGAGTCTTGCTTATTTTTTTCATTTCTCTTCACCAAAGATGAGTATCCAAAGGAAATGGATTAAAAATTATATGATAAGATGAAAACAAGTGAATGTTAAAATAACAGTGTCGAAAGTTTGAGGAGTGCAAGTGTATTTGGGGGAGGAAGGATTAGTGTTGGTCACGACATGATGGTGCAGAGTTGGTGTGTTGTGCGCGTTAGAGGCAAACAAGTGCGAATTATGGGTTGTGGTTGCATCTACGCGGCCTTCACTTATAGATAGCAAGTTATCTGTTCTATTCCTGTCTAGTTGTCACTTCTTTGTTTAATAAAAATAACAATAATAATAATTTCTTATACTTTTAACTTAATTCAAATATTATTCTAAAAAGTATTCTATCAAATGTTCAAATAATTCTTAAATATATTTTAAATTTTATAAAATGATTATTTTTTCAAAATTAGTTTTTCAAAAGAAAAATTACTAATCTTGATATCACTGATACTATAAATAAGTGACTTTTATTATTATTATTATTATTATTATTATTATTAAATATATTTTGTTTTAATCTTTCAAACTTTAGTTATTAATTACTGTTAGTTCTTGTTTGACTTAAGGTTGGGTGGTTGAGCTATGAATTATGGATACGGATATCATAAACTCAAAATTATAAGACACGACAGTAAATAAATAAATAAATAAATAAATAAATAAATAAATAAATATATATATATATATATATATATATATTTATAAATTTATTAAAATATACTAATATAGTTTATAATGTGAAAAAATAAAATAGAAACTTTTATAAAAAATTTAATTGAAGATATAATTTCTACATTTCATTCTCATTGAAAAATATAATTAGAAATTCTTGTTCAGCAAGAGATATGCTGATAATTTCAAGAATTTCATTATTATTGAATGAAAAGTTATCTCTTGCAATATCTCATAATTTAGTTTCTTCTTTGTATTTTGAGGATTTTCTTGAGAGAAAATAAAATTTACTATAGACATATACTAGGTCTTTCCCCTTTTGGGTATGCTGACAAGTTCAAGAATTTTATTGTTATTGAATGAAAAGTCATCTCTTGCAATATCTCACAATTTAGTTTCCTCTTTGTATTTTGAGGATTTGCTTGAGAGAAAATAAAAATTACTATGGACATATACTAGGTCTTCCCCCCTATTAGGTGTCATCTTATTTCTTTTCAAAAAATGTATAAAAGAGTAGGTACTCCAATTCCTTTTAAAACAAGAAGCAAAACATGGTTGTCCAAGTAGCTTAAGTGCACGAGCTCCATGAACAATACATCATGTTTTGCATCTATTTTACCTCTATCTTTTAAAAAGTCAACATCAACAATGATTGATGAAGGCGTGGCAGGGACTTGGTGCTTGAGGTGAGGCTAGGGTTGCAAGTGCGGCAACACTAGGGTTTATGATGATGGCGGCTGTGCTAAACATGGTGGCAGAGACGATGTTGTAAGGGTGTGGAGGCTCGCGGTGAGGTGACAGTGGTTAATGGTGGCAACCGACGCAGCAGTGACGAGAGTATCACTCCTCAGATGCAGCAAATTGGTGAAGAATCGCAACCATAGTGGTACCCTTGACGGCAGTGAGGATGAGCAATAGGCAATGAGCTTGCAAGTTCTATTTGCATTAAGCCTTCTTTGAGCCATTTCTTGTAAAGATTTATTCTTCCTCTTAACACCATTTTGTTGAGGTGTTCTTGAATTAGAAAAGTTATGGTTGATACCATAGTTTTTCCAAAGAGCTTGAAAATTTTCCTATTCAAATTATCCACCATATGTTAGCAATTTTTACTATGATGGCAAGCGAACCAATTCCTTATGTAGCAAGTAATAAATATATCATTTTCTCTAAAGGGACTTGCGCAATACATGACAACAAATGCAATCGATAACAAATTTAGACTACAAATTATTCCCAATATTCAAATTAATAAACAATAAAATAAAGTTATGCAAAAACAATTAAAATACTTTTAGTATTTCTAAAAGCACTTGAAATGTGGAAAAAGAATGGACAGGATATATAATGCAATTGCCGAGATTAAACTTCATCGAATCTCACTCTCATGCATAAAATAATTTACCTTCTTTCCAAACAAATGTCAACGTCAACCAACTATAATACCCAAACCCTAATTTCTTAGGTGAATGGGCTTAACTTTATCTTGTAAACATCAATTACTTGATCAATTGTATAGATAAAACTTGCAATCACCACAAGGGTTTTAAGACAAAAAAAAATCATGTTTCGTTCCTAACACAAGCTTTCATTTGGTATTTTGATTTTGTTCCTCATTACAAATAATATTTCCCAATACCCTAAGAATCAATGATCAAGCCATGAATCAACACCACAGGCAATGAGCATAGAAACAAAATATTAAAATTGAAAGAAAAGATACGTATATCAATCCAATATCCATTACATGAGAATTCAATTACTTACATCAAACCCCAAAAAGATGAGAAGAATAAACAATGAAAGAAGATGAATATACAAAGAGGAGAAAAGGGAACCCTCCAAATCCTAGCCATCATCCCAAGGCTGCATTTTTCTAACTCCTAGATGGAGTGGAGTGGAGTGCATGTAGAGTATCTAATCATAATGGAGAGACCTCTTTACTTATAGAAAATTTCTAGGTTAGGGACATTGGTGAACGCAACTAATGTGGCGTCAGGCGCGACTTTCAAATCCATGTAGCATTTTCGCTCACTGGTGGCGTCGGGCATGACTTGATCTATGTCCAGTTTAATCTTTTATTTCCTCCTTGATGGGCTCTAATCCTTCTCATTTTTATCCAATGCTTCCTGTTTAATTATTTCACAAAATTAATGGCATTTAGAGTAAAATATGATTAAAAACTCGAGTAACCAATTCTTTATAACAAAAATCATATTATTAAGAAAAGGAGATAAAAACATGAGATTTAACATTATAAAAATAAGCCCAAAAATATCATAAAAATAAATATTATCAGTATTTTTCCGAGCACTTGAAATGTGGGAAAAGAATTGGACAGGATATATAATGTGATTGCTATGATTAACTTTATCAAATCACACTCTCATCCATAAAATCATTTACCTCTTTTCTAAAAAAAGTCAATGTCAACCCACAACAAGACCCAAACCCTAATGAGCCTAAGCTTATTTATTAACTCTCAATTTCGTGATCAATTACGTAAATAATATTTGCAATCGCCACAAGGGTCTTAAGACAAAAAAAGAATCATGCTCTATTTATAAACATAAGTTTTCATTTGGTATCTTGATTCAGTTCCAGATTACAAATAATATTTCCCAATATCCTAAGAATGAATGATCAAGTCATGAATCAACACGACAAGCAATCAATACATAAAAAAATACTAACATTGAAAGGAAAGACATATATAAACCTAATATTGATTACATGAAAATTCAATTAATTACATCATCCCAAGGCTTCATTTTTCTGACTCCTATTATAAATTCTAACTCCCAGATGGAGTGGAGTGGAGAGCCTCTAAAGTGTCTAACCCTAATGGAGAGACCCCTTAAATATAGAAAATTTCTAGGTCAAGGACATTTGCGCCCAATCCCGCTAAAGTTGCGTCAAACGCAACTTGATCTACGTCCAATTTAATATTTTATTTCTTCCTTCATAGGCTCCAATCTTGCTCTTTTTATCCAATGTTTCCCGTTCAATTATTTGACAAAATTAATGGATATAGAGTAAACTTAATAGGCTCCACTCTCGATGTACCAGAAAGGACCATTGAAAATCTATGTACTCCATTCACCTACAGTCAAACGCCATTTAAACTGTGAAAGATGTCTTTATTCTATCTAAATCTTTGGGTTTGCTCCCAGCAATCACTTGTTTGATATCTCGAGCCTAACAAATGATCTCACCTTGGTGAATGGTACCACACAAACCCAAAGACTAGAGCAGCAAGTTAGTCAAAGAAATTATTTGTTTATATAAAAATTAAAAATTAATAATAAGAAAATAAAATATAAAAAAATAAAAATTTAACAAATCTGCACTCTTTATTCACATATGCAACTCTTTATTCACATATGCAATTGTTCTTTTGTTCCTATTGCTCAACCTAGTTAATTCCTTAATAAAGGTTACCTAAGGATTGAAAAACAATCAATCCACTCCTAGAATTGGTGAGATTCTTTCGCCGCATTGAGATCATATTATTAGAACAAGAAACCAAAGACTACACTTTGTTCCTAGTAATTGAACATCACCAATTGATTGAGTTTCTTTCTGAAGGCTGATTGTATCTCCCAATATCATTCAAACCCTAAGATCGCGTATTACCAACAAAGGTCTACAATACAAATATTGGCAACAAAACTCAACTAGATAAGAATAAGGTTAGGATCGATATAGAGATTCCTCTATCGTAAAGCATTATAACACCAAACTCAATAATTTCATATATAAAAAAGAAATTATAGAAGAGTTATGAAAATAAAATAAATAAAAATAACAAAAATGAATTCTAAAAGAGTTATAAATGTAAAAATTCCTTGTAATGGAATAGAAGTCCCACACAATCGCGCCAAAAACTTGTTAGCATTTCTCGTTATGATGGCAAGTGTACCAGTCGCTCATGTAGCAAGTAATAAATATATCATTCTCTCCCAAGGGACTAGCACAATACATGACAAAAAATGTAATCGATAACAATTTTAGACTACAAATTATTCCTAATATTTAAATTGATAAAAAAATAAAATATAATTATGCAAAAAAACTCTAGTAAAAAAAACACATATCATCGCGGTTCTGCAAGGCTTACAACTGCGGCTCTCGAACCGCAATAGATTCAGCCGCGATAAAAAGTACTGAAGCTACCACCACGGTTGTATAACCGCAGTGGAAAGTAAGACATACCACCGCGGTGGTATTCCTTTTTTTTTTCTTCGATAACCTGCAGACGGATTTCTGCACATGGCAAAACCCTAGTCCCCACCGCTTTCCACCATCATCACCACTAGTCGTCGCTGCTGCATAAGTATTTTTTCTTTTGTTTGCAAACCCTAATTCAATTGAAGGTAAGTGAGGAATGGAATGGGCGGCGCTACTTATATGTCTAACCTTAATTGAATTAGGATGAAAGGGTGAGATAATCTCAGCATGGAGAGCAAATTGGGCTTAAGCCCATTGTCGAGTACAGGATGCACATAAACACTTTTGTCTCTAGCATTGGGGATGTACTCGATTGACTTTTCTCTCTGCATCAAACCAAAGAGGTAGCAAACAACATTTATCTTTATAAAAAAAAATTCAAAATATAGAATGTAAACAATGAGATTACTTACTGGAGTTGTGGTATAAGGTTAACGACATTTTTTGGGCAATCCTGAACCAAAGAGACACTAGTTTGCTCTTACTTGCTATTGCTATTACCATTTCTCTGAAGAAAAAAAAAGATAAAAGGAAATCAATTAGCTCTGTTGACTGTTGAGAAAAATAAGAAAAGGGGTTAAGGCAATGAAAGAAAAGATCACAAGAAACCGAAAAAGAGAATCTTGGGTGTTGTTGTTCAGAAGGGACGAAAGTTTCTTACAAGAAACTTGCGATTGTTCTTTGAGTGTTTGGAGGAACCAAAACAAGCAAAAAAGTAACCCATTCAGAGGAAAAACCTTACGCTTGAATGATGAGGTTTAACCCAATGGCATTTGATAAAGCTATGAGTGGCACGGAAATGACGTAAAAAAAGAAACCACATACCATCGCGGTTCTAAAAATAATCGCGGTGGTATCTCCCTACAACAATTTTTTTTTAATATTTGTGTGTCTTACCACCGCAGTTCTAGCACCAACCGCGGTGGTATCTCATGCAATGTGCCTTGTGGGGAATATGATCGTAATTATTGTAGACAACCACGATGGTATCGTGGTATCATTGCACTTAATTTTAAAAATGTCATCGCGTTTCTTTTCAATGCGGTTCCCTGTTAACCGCGGTGATATCCTGCCGTAAAATATCATTTTTCTACTAGTGAAACAATTAAAATATTTTTGGTATTTTTACAAGTACTTGGAATGTGGAAAAAAATGAAAAGGATATGGAATGCAATTATTAGGATTAAACTTCATTAAATCTCACTCTCATGCATAAAATCATTTAGCTTATTTCCAAACAAATGTCAATGTCAACCCATAATAATAGCCAAACCCTAATTCCTTAGGTGAATGAGCTTAAAGTTATCTATTAACCATTAAAGAGTGGGAAAGACATATTCTTGACATAGAGTTTGCTTAGAATAGAGTAATTTATTTTACTACTTGCCACTCCACTTTTGAGATTGTTTATGGGTGTAATCCTTTCACTCCTTTTGATTTATGCCTCCTTCCTACTCCACGAGATATGATCTATAGTGATGTTAGTCAAAGGGAAAAACTAATAAAAGATCTACATGTCAAGGTGAAAAATGAAATAGAGAGGAAGGTATTTTCCAAATTGGAGATTGGGTTTGGATTTACATGAGAAAAGAGAGATTTCTAAATCAGGGAAAATCCAAACTCCAGGTTAGAGGAGACAATCCTTTTCAAATCTGTGGGAGAATAAATAACAAAGATTATGAATTAGATCTCCCAAATGATTTTGTGGCAATCATAGCTTCAATGTTGTTGATCTTCTCTTTGTGATACAGGTCTTATGAATTTGGGGACAAATTCCCTCCAAGATAGAGAGGATGATATATATGAGGATGAAGAATTACTTGAGGAATAAAGAGAAGAAGAGCTTCATTGAGTATAAACAATAAGCACAATAATGTTCCTTACAACGCTTTTAGGACACAGAAATATTTTAATAGCATTTGAAACTTGTTGCAATTTCTTTTCTGGGTTGTCGCAACCGGGGCCATGACGGGGACAACGAACAAAATATAATTTAATTTAATTTTCAAAACAGAGGAGTCACCACCATAGTTTATTAGGAAAAACTATGGAAAACCAAAAACAAGATAAGGCAAGTTTGCGAAAACGGATTTCGAGTCCGGAAGTCGGTTACGTGTGGGGAAGGTGTTAGCACCCCCACAACGCCCGTCCTAAAATGGTACCTTTAATTAAATAAGTAGTCTGAGTGTGATTTTTTAAAACATTTATTTTCCCAAAAAAGAGATTAAGATAAAACAAACAAAATATTTTTGTTTTGTTTTAGGGAGTCCGACAAGGTTTGAACTTGCTCCTACGTATCTCCATCAGGGATGGAGAATCAGGGTTATGTAGTTCTTTGATGATAAGATTGTTAGTTGTTTTGATTTGTATTTTTGAAATTTTATGTTTGAAAATAGGGTAATTAAATGGTGTCAGTGACAGGTTTAAAGCTTGAGCTTTTGAGATACAATGTCAGGTTTAAAGCCTGGGCTTTGAGGAACGGTGCCAGGTTTAAAGTCTGGGCTTTGAGGAACGATGCTAGGTTTAAAGCCTGGGCTTTGAGGAATAGTGTCAGGTTTAAAGCCTGAGCTTTAAGGATTTGGGTATATATCAAATTTGGTATTGGAAAATAACATGCGATAGTTATATGCAACATAGAATTGACATTTTAATTTTAATAAAATCATGCATGCAAAAATAGAACATGACTCAATGAAACTCAACTTGGATTAAGGACATTTTGGTAATTGTGGAGAGTGTGGGTGCAGAACTTAATTAATGGGTTGCAGGAAGTAATGCCACTAATAAGAAACTCAACTTGGATTAAGGGCATTTTGGTAATTGTGGAGATTGTGGTGCGGAACTTAATTAATGGGGGTGCAAGAAGTAACGCCACTAATAAGAAACTGAACTTGGATTAAGGGCATTTTGGTAATTGTGGAGAGTGTGGGTGCAGAACTTAATTAATGGGGTGCAGGAAGTAGATTCCACCAATAAGAAACTCAACTTGGGCTCAGGGCATTTTGGTAATTGTGGAGAGTGTGGGTGCAGAACTTAATTAATGGAGGTTTAGGAAGTATCTCCACCAATCAGAAACTCAACCCATGGCTAAGGGTATTTTGGTAATTGTGAAGAGCTGGAGTGTAAATCCTAATTAATGGAGGTGCAGGAAGAATGGCCCAACTCCTAAACCCTAAGCCACCACCACCTTTCTTCACCCATGATGAACCAAAAGCGGCATCAGTGATGGGGAAGGAGCGGCGACGGCACGGGGCCGGCGACGGCGGCGGCGTGGGGCGGCGACGAAGGCGGGGGCCGGCGGCGGCGGCGGCGGCGGCGGTACGGTATGACGGTGGCAGTGCGGAAAAAATGACAGTGACTGCCGAAGTCGTTTTGGGATTGTTTTGGAGTGATTTTTGGAACATAAAATACATGGATAAAATACATAGAAGAATGTATGGAAGATGATGAATTTTTTATTATTTAATAAATAAGGAAAAAAATAAAATGTTATAAAGAGCAAAATGACCCTCTTTTTTTTATTTTTTTATCTTTATATGAAAATGAAATGATAAAGAAATAAAAAAAACCATCACAGGAAGATAAAAACACATGATTTACAAATTTCAAACTTCAAGATCCATATGAAAATCTAAACCTTACAAATCATACCTGCGTTCTTCAAAAGTGATAGTCTCCTTTCCAAAAGTTTCTTGCTTCTGAGTTTTAAATTGAGTGTGGATAGTAAGACAGAAGAATCAATCTTCTCTACTTTTTCTCTCTTTTTTTCTCTATTTTTAACGTGTTCTCCCTTTATCAGTGATCCTCTCTTTCTTTCTTTCCTCCTCCTCTCTTCTCTCTTTTTTCTCATCCTCCCCTCTCCTTTTCTAGAATCCGTGTGTTTTTTCAGTGTAATATCTGTGTATATCCCTCCAGAATGATTTTTCCTCCCTTTATTAAAACCCCCCTCTTTTCTGTTTTTTCTGTTATCTCCCACCTGAGGAGTTCGGTTGGAGAAAGAATAGGGATGGTGGATATTTTTATGAGATTCTGGGCAGTTAGAGAGTTGAAAGAGTCTCTTTTTTTCTTTTTTCCGTTATTTTTTTAAATTTTGTATTATTTATTTATTTTATTAAAAAAACATTAACAGAAAAAATCTAAACAACTCCACTTTTACAAAATTTATTTAAGCAAAACCGTTTTATTTATTTTAAAAACTTGCAAATCAAGTTTGAAAGCAGTTATTTTTATTATTATATTTGTTTTTATTATTATTTATTTTTTTTTAATTTTTAGATTCTGTTGTTTTAATTTAGATATTTTTGTTATTTTCTTGTTATTTTCGTTTTTTTATTATTAATTATTTATTTTATTATTTTTTAAAAAAAAAACCACCTTATCTTTTTTTTAATGGAAAAATTCAATTTTTTGTAATTTTTTATCTTTTATTTTTATTTTACTTTATTATTTTCTTTTTCAAGAAAACTTAAACTAATAAATATACTTTTATGTTTTATTCATTTTTTCTTTATTCATTTTTATCATTATGCTTCAATTAAAAAGATTACCCGGACAAAATCGGGTGTTGACATGGGTGTTGAGGAACTTTTCTTCTTGAAGGGTAGCTTTATATAAGCATAAAAGAAAAGAGTATATTGCAAATCCTTCTCTCGCTTTGAACAAATTCAGCTCGTATGAACGCCTTCCTTGTGTATCAGCAGCTTGAATATAGAAGACACATTGAATGTGTTCCAAGTATGCATTAAATGTTATGCTCCTCTTGAAGTAACATCATGATAGTTGGTATATCATCAGGCCTTAATTAGAGAGCTTTTACTTAAAATTGTGTAAAGCACTAATCCATATAGAGTAGACAATCTTATCCACCAAGCATCCAAGAGTTGTTAATGTAAAGATATCGTAGATGCGACATAAGCCTTTATGAATCTTCTTAACAGATGAAGGAAACAAACATTGTCTACAACATAAAATAATCATAAAGATATTTTCAAGAAGTACAATGTTAACATAAAACTATGTATGTATCATTTGAGCACAACAATGTTTATTATACGACATATGATTCTTTGGAGATGTTTAGGATCTAGATCAACTTGTTAGAAGATGGAGAACAAAATCCAATAATTGAAAGAGCAAGCTCGACACAACAAGAGATAAAAGGAAATATGAGCATTCGACCAAATGAAAATAATGGGAAAAAACAACAAAACAAAGTAAAAGGAAACTAAAAATGAATTAAGGAAGATAAGTGATAAAGAACACGTCACGTATGGAGAAGAAACTCTAAGAATAAGTACTTGAAGAGTCACCATTAAAAAATTCTCAAGATAAGAACTCAAGAACCAAAAAGAAAGAAGACAATCTCAACTTTTTAAAAACATCGTTCAAAGACTATTTTATTCACTAAACTCTATATGATTTATATAATAGAATGGACTCCTTTTATGGGATATCCTAAAAGTAAAAAATTAGCAGAAATTAATTAAGATTAAACTAAACGAATCTTCAAAAAGTAGAAAGAATGATTTAGTGAATACATGAAGAAGCTTTATTATGTGGTTGCTTTTTCTGTAATAAGGTACATGGTTGTGGTAGTAATCCTTCTTAGTTTCGTTCTCGTTCTCATCTCCGTTTTCATTCATTCTTGTGGTTTCCGTATTATAATTTTTGCATTAAATTAAAGTTTCTCACTTTTTATTTAGTTTCTTTCGGAATCATTCTAAATATTCACATCTCATGTAATGGTAATCATGGTTTTAGGAAGATGAATTTTCCTCCTCTGAAAAGTACAAAATGAATTTATTGGAATTGAATCAATGAGTCAGGAATAAAGACTTTTTTGCTCACCTGGCATGTGCCTGAGTTCACTGGGCTTTAATTTTGGGCATGTCATTTGTCTCATCAATCAATCAAACTAAAGTGACCAAGTATTGTGATATAACTTTTGGGATGGAAGCGATCTTGGGCGGTTAAGGGTGGCCCATTAGTTTTCACACTGAATGAGCATCATTTCAACACATTTTGTCGCCCAGTGAACACTACCTTGGACTTATTGTGCTCCATCGTCTGTGATTCACAAGTATAATGTAAGAAATAACTCAGTTTTTGAAATCTCATAATTAATTTTCAATTATTACCCTTAAACGAACTATAATATTTTTGTAAATTTTGAAATAAAAGCCTGAAATACATTTCATACTCATAAAATCAATTATATGTGAATAATATTAAACGGAACTTATCTACCACTGGATTTAAAATTATCCACTAATTAGAATTTAGTATAAAATAAGTACAGTATTTTAGAAACTAACTAAATAGTTGGAATTAAGTGAAAAAAAGAATAATTTCCCTTGATAAGAAAACAATTTCCCCGAACCAAGCTTAATCATACACGTACTAAAATAACCTATTATGGAAATGTTGATCAGTACGCGTGCTCAGTTTTGCATGACAAAGGGAAACATTTGGTATCTTTCCCATGTCAATATGTTCTATTCTTTAGTTCTCTAGTCCCTCTCTCTCCCAACTCTTCACCTATTTTCTCTCACTGTCTATTTCTACGACCAATTCTACTTAATACACACTTTAATTTACATGTGTGGACAAAGAGCAGAAACAAAATATTCCAGATCCAAACAATTCTTCTTGAAGATATCTATGCTAAATTCCTATAGAGAACCATGCCCTAGTATCAAATTCAATGCCCCTAATAGCATAAATGTAACCTTCTCATTAATGATAAAACATTAATGTGAAGTGTACCCTCAGGTGCAGATTGGATGTCTGAAAAACCTCTTTCCTTACTAAAGTTCGAAACTTTGGAGACTGAGCTTCAGATGGAATGTTGACCTATTTCCTTAAAATTGTTGTGATGAAAATAAATGATATGTGATCAATTAGTTGAGTAACAAGTAGAGGTGTTTAAACAGATAGCTCCAGCTACATGGACTATTTAATAAATTTACGCTAGTTGGATCTCTAACCACAATTTTTGGATCCAATTCGATACTAGGTTAACCTGTTATCTTGGTTTATTTTAAAAAATAAAACTGGAAATATGTATATTTTTAATTTTAAGTTATATTAATAAATTAATCTTACAGATATATAATATACATATTAATAAAATAATATTAATTTTATTTAAAAGTACAATTATTATTTTATAAAATATATCATAATTTTACTAATCCTAAATCTAGAACTATAAGGATTGAACCAAAAATAACTCATTTAATTTAGACCAAATTTTTTTTGATTTGAATTTAGAGACTTTCAAACCTCGTAATCTAACGAATCGATTTTGAGAGAGCGACAAGGAAACATATTCCTAACAACTAAAAGAATTTCTAGAATATGAGAGGACCACCAGATACGAGGAGTGAAATGATTCTTAGTCTAAAATCCCATTTTAAGAGTTTAGAGGTATCAATGAACAATAAAAGAAGAAGATAGCAAAAAAACTCACAAAATTGTTTGAGTAAAGTCAATAGTTTCACATAGGTTAAGAATAGAAATTAAGAATTATTTATACAGATATTTCTCTTTTAATTCACTTCTTAGAGTGAAATGAAATCTGAAAACAGATAATTTTTGGAATATAGTAATTGACTTTAAGAACACTATGTATCTTAACCTAAAATTAATGATGGGAGGGAATAGGCGAAGGAAGTAAATGAGACAGGAGCACATTGTCATGATAGTTGCATTGGGTGAAGGGAGATGAAGTTGTTGAAGAGAAATGACAGATATCATTCTTCAAAGGCGAATTCTCAGGCATGCATAAAGCTTAACTTTCTCTTCTTGTTCCCTAATTTAAATCAATGCATTTTTGAGACATGTGCAAAACTAAAAGGTTTTGAGTATGCATTTACCGCTTTCTCTTTAATTCACAGTAAAAGTTGACGTCAATCATTTTCCCTTTTCTTAATTAAAACAATAGGAAAAAGTGTATGCATCTTGCTTAATTTATTTTAAGCATTTACCAAACGCTCATCTATCTTATTTCTGTCTTGATCTTTTTTTATCAACAAGCAATGAATTAAATAAAATAAAATAAAATATTTAAAAGATGTTTCAAACTTTATAAAAAAAAATTTAAATTTACAGTCTTCTAGTTACGCTGATATCTACTCCACTTATATACAAAATATCTAGTATTAAAGTATAACTTTACAAAATACCACATTACCTCTATGTTCTTGTCACTTAATTCACGTTGAGTGTTTTTCCTCCATCAACAGGTCCTTGGTTACAATAATAATTAAAAGTTACAAAAAAGAAATACCTCGTATCACAATATATATATAAGGAAATTTAGCGGATCATAAATTTTTTAAGAAATGATTTCATAACCTATGAAATATACTTGGGGAAATATATAATATATGCTTTCAAAAATAGATATATTATAGAAACAAAGTTTTGTTAAATTTATTTCTATTTTAAAATTTGTTTTGAACATGAAACTTCTTCGGTTTATATGTTAAATGAAAACTTCTTTTATTAAATAAGTTGAAAAATATGACTAAAGCCAATTATTATATTCGAGATATTTTTTATTTTGGAGTTTGAAATTTTATCTAATTTTTTTTTTAAAACGTTTCAAAAGGTTAATTTCAAAAGATATTTAAAATAGTTAAGAGAAAAAAATATATTTAAATTATTATTTATTGTAATTCTTAAATATTGGACCCATCAAAATAAACTCTGAAATTTAAGAGAAACAAAATTTATTTTAGAAACACTTTTTGTATATATCTAATTCAAGATTAAAAAAGTAAATATTAATTTTTATGATTGACCTAACAATGTTATCTCACTAGATTTAAGATAAAAATATATGTAAAAAATATATCTAAAAAATAGCTATAAAATTATATCCATAAATGTTTAATTCTATTAATATTATTACATATAATTCTTAAGATAATATCGCATGATTAAATTTATATTTGATAAACAAATTTAATGGCATATTTGATTTGTGTTAAAAAAATTTAGAATATGTTTAAAATAAATGTTATAAATATAAAATAAATTTAATTATTTATTATTGAATGATAGTTGTTTTTTCTTATTTATTGGTGTGTATTATGTTTCGATTCAATGTTATTAAACGAAGTTAGTTTTATTACTCGTGAAATAAGAGCCGACCAAAACAACAACTCGTGAAATATAACAAATTCAACGTTCAATTTTACCTAACTTCATTTAATGCTATAAGGGATTTACGCTTATATATTCTTCCATTTCAGTACAATGTCTTAGTTTGGACTAAATCATCGTATAACTAATATATCTGCGGACAACTTAATGTTAACCACTCAAGGTTGGCAAGACATTCACAGAAGTTGATTAGCCACAAAATAAATCGCAAAAATTAATAATAAACATACAGTAAAAGCAACAACGAAAGTGAATCTTGATCTCTGTTTCTTCCTTTGTTTTTATTGAATGTTTACTGATATGAAATTTGCTGACACATCAAGGAATCATCCCATAAAATGTCCTGTTTAAAAATCAGCTCATAAGATATACTATCTTGATTCATAATTTATGGTATAGAATATTTGTAAATTTCTTTCAGTTTTGACGTGACAACTTGTGTACCAGAACAAATCTCAAGTTAAAACCAAGTGATTTGTTCTCCTTCTAGCACCAACGTTTCATTTCAAATCCAAATATGCTTATTACATCTAAAATATTATCTAATTTAAAATTTGATATTTTTTTTCCTAGAAAATACAACTTGATAGATTAAAACAAGAAAATGCTTATAAATTATTAGTAACTTCAATTCTTAAATGACATGATTATGCTTATCACATTACACTGTTGGTGTTACCCAAAAAATATATCATAGGAAGATAGCACAAAACAATGCAGATATATCTTGAAAGTAAAGTTACTCAATAACCTATGAATTGAAGGCATCACCTAATTAGTTGCTAACTGAAATGAGGTTGTGATGGAGAAGTATAACAGCACAACAATGGTTGAAATGAGAGTGTTAATTAACACAAATATGTGACATAGTTTAGTTACATACGTAGCAGATTCATGAAAAGGGTTACAGTGATCCAGATGACTGAGCAATAACTATAATATTCACATGGCTCAGCGTGAGAGAAGGGGGCGAAGAAAATGCCCCGTTATATCCGCACCATGCACACTACTTGTCTAAAAAGGTTCAATGTACCCTTATCACATGCCGTTGAACAGAACAATCTCTTTCGTGTGAATCCTCCATCCCTAGGCACCAGTACCAGTACCACTTATACTTGATACTCATGATAATGATAATGTTGTAATGAAGAGAGGACATGGAAATGCAATCACGGAAACATCACAAATAATATATTCTTTTTTTTCATAATTTTGGGAAGCAACCAAAGCATCAAAATGCACACACAAAGTCAACAAATTAACAGTTCCACTTCTCCTTTGACGACTACTTATACCATATTAGCAGGGAAAGTAGCAGTAAAGGATGTTGAGACTTAATATCTTGTACACTTTGAACAAAATGTCATATCCCCCTTCCATTTGTTCTCATTAATAAGGCTTTTAACTTGTGATGAAAAAAGTGAAGCACACCGGGATAAGAGGTAATCTGTCTTCTCTTTATGCCGATTTGAATGGCATGCCATTATTAGGCTATATACACACACCTTATAAATAGATAATAGAACATCATAGGTAACCCATTACATTTTACTGAAGCTGGGTATTTGGCGAAGGCCGTTTTCAGTTCATGGCCTTCTCCACCTCTCATGCACCTTCAAATTTATATATGTATAGTAATATCTAAGTGATAGTACATAGGAAGAGGGAGTTCATGCTCGAAAAGGTAGGTTTCAAATAGTGCTATATGTATGTTTTCATTCTTCGAAAATCAAAGTAAATAGTTTTCTTTTCACCCTATTTTTCAAGTTTTTCCACCCTATTTTGTTTTTCTTTTCTGACATATTTTTTTTTTCACAAAATTTAAATTTTGATTTATCATATTACCTAATTTCATTTACTAGACTTACCGTTCGAATAAAAGTAAATTTGCTAATTGGTAAGAAAAAAAAGACCAATATGATTCCTTTTAACAACCAATTTCGCACAATTTATTATGATATTCGGTTTGGAATGCTACGTGGGGGCCATTTCGGGTATATTTATTACTTAGGTTTCTTATCAAAAGAAAAGGTAGAATATAGTGGGAATTTAGTGGTCTCAAAGCTGAGAATATACATAATTAATATGTGTAGTAACATGATTCCGAAATAGTAAAACATTTTTATAATTTTCTTTTTCATTTCGATGTTAAGAAACTTTATATTTTTTTTTCTCCAGCATAAAGTTTGTTATAGTAGTATTTCTATGTTGCTCACAATTTTTTTATCAACAACAGAATATCGTTATAGTTAGATAATATAAAAAGTAGTGCATAACATTATAAAACACACACACACATATATTTATTTGTGACACCTGAAAAATCAATTATTAAAAATGCAATGTCAGATTAAGTTTGCATTAATCGAAAAAGTGGTGTAGAAAAATCGCTTTCTTTATCAGCAGAAATTGAGTTTTATTATGAACTGAAATTTTCACTTATGAAACTGCAGAGAAGTAGTAGTTCAGTTACATTTATAACAAGAGACACATTTTATGAAATATGAACGGGGCACCCTTACAATAACATACAATATTTTATTCATATGCCCCCTTATAAAACCACGCTATGACTATATACCACCCCTTCATCTTAATAAATACTATACAATAAGAAACCCTAGAGGGATAGGAACTCGTTAACTAATAGGAATTTGATACTAGATGATAGACTAAGAAGGTTGAAAATCACATATTATTGTCACCTCTGTGATAACCATCCCCAAGTGGATCATTGTTCCAAGGAGAAGGGTAGTAATAAGCAGGAGATTGACCAAGAGAGGAACCTCCCCCTTCACCCATTCTTCTCCCATCTTGAGTTGGCATTTCATTGCAGGTATAGCGGATCAAATCAGCGTTTGTGGCATCAAGTTCCTTTTGGAGCCTGATCACTTGCCTTTGGAGCACTGAAATTGCCCCAACACAGCCATAAACTGGATCTTTTATCCGTGCCTCAGCTTCATAGGCCAGAGAGTTCACTGCATCCTCCCTTTGGTGGGGTTGGACTTCATTCAGGAGTTTGCTCACGTTGCTGGCACCAAATATCTTGTGAACATTGGCAAACTTTTGAGGCTCTTCTGGTGGGAAATACGGAGCAAAAATGCAATCCGGCATGCATTTCCTTCTCAAAAACTTGCAGGCAGCACAGGGAGAGTTAGAGTAGCTAGAAGAGGCCATGATCTTCACTGCAATTACCAAATTTTGCAAAGACAAATAACAATTTAATTCTATAAAAAATCTCAAATTTGAAATAAACTTAATTATGATTGATTATTGTAGTCTTTCTTATATCAGAAACAAGAAAATTCATTGAAGAGAGTATAGTACAAAAGTACTCCAACCCATTAGTAAAAAACGTTTAAGCTAGCATGAAAATCAAAATACAGCACAAAACAATTGATTACATTTTGAATACTGTAAAAGAAAGTATCCTGTGATTATCATGCATCTCATGAATATAACTTTAAAGTGGGAGAAAATAAAACTATATATAAAGAAAATTACCAACAGACTTAAATATCCGTTTTTTTAAATAATTAAAAAGCTAACGCAGGCTTAATTAGTTGTATAGTGATCGTATAGAATCTAAATTTAATCTCTATACTTCCTTGAACATGTAAAAAACTAGGGTTAGGGAGACTTTACTTGCCTAAAGCACATCCCGCTACTTCCTTTTTTGGTAATAACATTTTCTACTACTGTTGTAACTTCTCTTACTTTTTATCACCAAGCCGTCTTTATGTTGAATCAAAGTCCACTATTGAATTAGTGGATTGGAAAAAACGAAAAGAGGAGGCCCTATTTATAGATTTTCTGACTACACTACCCAGAACCCTTATTTCTACATGTGAGACGACAGTATTATTAATTGTGGTGTGCTTGATTTCCTCATCTCAGACTAATAAATTTCTTCCCTGAATTTCTCTCCCTGTCTCTCCTCATCTCTCCTTAGGTCTAGCCTTCTGTGTTTTTCAGTTGGAGAGGCTAAAAGAAAGGTACACCTACCAGGAATCTTTTCAGCTTATTGGTGGATATGACGTGTGGAAGTTTTCTCAATTTTCAACTCTTTCAGTAGGATGATATATCTATCATTCACACCCAGAATTTCATTCCTTTCAAAAAATTCCGAAAACCAAAACCTGGATCAAGCCTTAGAACGTAAATTTATTAGGCAAACACCAATCAGAAAGAAGAAAAAGGAACATATAATTGGAAAAAAACTATACCTTGTACAGCTAGCTAGGTTTAATTGAACAAACGATATTGTAATTTAGATCAATACCTTTTTTTTCTCTCTTGCAGAAGGGTCTTTCAAGATCTATTCTTTAATAATGCCAGTGAAAAAGAAGTCTACAAGCACCGGGATAGAAGTCTTGGGAATTCACTATTGGATGTGAGAGTTCAGAGAGAAAACGGAAAACCCTAGTTACTTGCAGGACAAGATGAGAAAAACCCGCAAATACAATGACAACTAGATAAGCAACAACAAAGAGTATAGGAGAAAAGGAGCATTTCCAGTGAGAGAGTGGAAAAGAAAGCAAAAGACAAGTGCAATAAATGGGGCTACAAGTGAAAAAGAATGACTATGACACAACCTTTATAATAATACCCAACACTGTAGCCAAGGTTAACTGTAATAATCTGTCCCACTAACAACTCTATATATCCTTGGATATCATATATAGCTATGTATTTATAACTAGTTTATTTGTGGTAGTTGAATGCAAACCTGGTTCTTCCTTGCCTTAAGCAAGGGTTTAAGAATTGATTCATTAGTTTAAGTAGTTCCTCACATATATATTTGAGAATATGGGAAGGAATTGGACGGAGTGTGAGCCAACAGATGAAAGAAAACTCCTTAGCATTTGTTATGCAGGTGTAATGAAACAGAAGGTTGGTTTCATTTTCATCTCTTTGTCCTGTTTGTTCTTTCTACTTATTTTATTTTAGACAAGGAATAAATGTTATGAACTTCACATGTACTTAACTTTTCATTCTAATATGTCTGTTTAACATATCAATTTAACTCAGGTTTTATTCCCAGAATATTGAAATAGATAGCCTGTTCTCTATCCTTATATTCTATTAAAATAAAAAAAAATATAAGTAAGAACACACACACACACACACATATATATATATATGTATATATATATATATATATATATATATATATATATATATATATATATACA
>Ga0209489_100269_pt1 | contig 89869 bp, 58 predicted proteins | sample SiratrowhiteBW_FD_187527 | JGI IMG/M metagenome (GOLD analysis project Ga0209489, IMG submission 187527) | Root nodule microbial communities of legume samples collected from California, USA - Siratro white BW (SPAdes) (version 2) | ecosystem: Host-associated > Plants > Roots > Nodule | place...
TTCCCGTACCATATTTTTCATGAATTTTATTTTATTAATTTAAATTTATTTTGTTAACCTATGCAAAGTTTCTTTTTCTTAATTATATTAAAATGGCAATAAAATAAAACAATAAAGCTAGAAAAATTTTTTTTATATTATTTATTATTTAAATTATTTACTTGCCCGGACGAAATTGGGTGTTGACAAAAGTATATAACATAAATTTTTTTAATAATATATAATATTTTTTTAATTACTAAGGAAATGTTAAAGAAGAGTAAATGAGTTATATTTGTAAAAAATAGAAAAGAAAAAGAAAATAAGGTGTTACGTTGGTGGAATTTTCTAACACCACGTTGTTGTCATGTCAAGAAGTGGCGACACTAACGCATTTAGAAAGCAGCCAACTCATACGTCTTCGCTGCGAGGGAGCTACGTACCAAACGCGTGAGCTGTACATACTAAAATGCCAGTCAGTGACTCACTGACGGTGGTCCAAACAAACCCTCTTCTCTCTCTCACCATAATTAATAATCCCACTATTAATTTATTAATTAATTAACCAAAACTCCCATAATATTAATAATAACGCCCCCATTATCGGATACAGCTCACCCCACCATACGCCTCCTTCTGCCGCAAGCTTTCTATTCTGGCTATTTCCACCCTCTCCCGAGGTCATTTTCGTCATTCCACACCAAATAAAGCTTAGAGTTATTTATTATTTTTGTTTTTATTTTTTATACTCGTTTAAAGAAAAGAGGAGTATATTAATTAATATTTATTATTATTTATTGAATTCGAAGAGAACATAAACGCAGAGAGAGAGAAAGAGGTGTCAAAAGGTGATGGTTTTTGGAGCTTCTGCAACGTCTTGCTTTTTAAGAGCCACCTAATTCCGAATACCTCAGCCCAACCAGCCACCACCATTGCCTCCGCCACTTCCACCGTCACCTCCGCCGTCACTCCTTACGCATAAACTCCCAATCCCTATATCTCACCATTCTCTCATTGCAGCAGCATCAACTGCTCGCATTTTCTCCTTTTTTTTCGGTAAGTCGATTTTGCCCTCGCCGGTGCTTCTTCTCCCACTGAATCATCCAATGCTGTTTTTGCTTCCTACTTTTTTTTCGTTTTTTTTTATTTTAAATTTTGTGTGCTCCGATACTTTCTACTGTAATAAACCTCTATTGTTTCCTTTCTCTTCGAGTGCGTTTTGTTTTCTTTTGAATACTCGCCATTGCGGCTATTTTTCTTGACTCTTCAATTTTTGTCGGTGGCTCGAGTTTGTGGTTGGAGGCTTCTTTGCTCAGTGTTACTTCTTCCTTGTTTCTAAATTAGGAAGAACGAAGTTGCAGAGTGTCCAATTAATTCATTTCCGAAAATTTGATTCCATTTTTTTCTAAGATGAATTATTTCCATTCTCGAAAAATCTTGACTAATTTGGATCTAATTTCGAGTTTGTAATTTGGATTTGAATTAATTGGTATTAAATTATTTCAGTTTAATCTGAAGTTTGATTTCGAGTTGCTTTAAATATTCCAAAAAGAGTTTTACAGTGTTGTCGCTGGTAGTTGTTTTGGTTCTCGTCGTGGATGCTTTTGTTTACCAGAGGAGTAAGGTTTTTTTTTTTAAATTCTGAAGAGGAAATGCATTTTTGTTCGACTGTTCGGTTATGTGTTATTGTGGAACGAGAATATGTGAAGTTATGGTTAGATCTTGGAGATCGCGGTTAGCATCATTGGCTTATGTTTGCTACTGTGTGAATGAATGCATCAACATCACAAATATGGTAACATGAGTCAATCGGGGCCCCAAATGGGTGCCAAATTATGAGCAATCTACAATTTGGCCTTGCCCTGTTGCACTGTTTGCTTTTGGTGTTGTGTCCTGTATGCTTTCTATGGCCACCGACACTACCGACGAGTGCGTATAGCCATTATACTTTATGTAGTGTTGAAAAGGGAAGCCACTTGGGTGATGGTATCGTGGTGGCTTTTTCTGAAATCGTGAGATGGTTGAGTATTCGGTTTGAGTTACTAGTTGGTGTGTAATAATATAGTGTGTGAGGGAATTTAGCAGTGCCCACTGGTTAAAAAAACGAAAAGGAAAAGAAAAGAAAACTTGCTTTTGATTTTAATTTAACTGTTTCGGATTATAAGGTGTCCGTACTTCTCAATGGACCGACGCTGGCCATGGAAGAAAAAATCGTCGGACAAGGCGGTGATGGATAAAGCAGCTGCAGAATTGGACTCTGCTGCGGGAGCTGCCATTCAGGTATGTATTTATTGTCGGTTCACTAGAGCAAATAACTAGTAGTTTCTAATATTTCTTATCGAGGAAATTATCTTGTATGTTTTTTTTCTTACCTTCTTCACTCACACGTGATGATTTTGCGTTTTAACGAGTGGAAAATGTCCAATTTGGTCCCCCACCCCAAAATAGGGGACAATTTGATCCCTGTAAAAATTAAAATTCCATTTAGTCCTTCAAGATATGGGATGCTTTAGTCCTTTTGCCCATTTGAGTTAACTTTCAGAAGGACAATTTGAGTCATTGATTATTTTGTCAAGGACTAAGTTAGTACAGGATTAACTTCTTTAAAGACTAACCATATGCTAACAAGGGAGAGAAAATGACCGAAGAACTAATGTGCCCCACGTTGTTATCATTCTTGAAGGACTATGTGATTATTTTTTTCAAAGGGGTTACATTTTCTTCTGTAATTTTTTGCAAAGGCTTAATTTGGACATTTACTCATTTAGCATTTTTCTTTAATTTTTTTGCAAACTTACATAAGATCTTTGTTTTTGGGTAAACAAGAAGCCGAGCTACGTCCAAATCTCAGTAGAGTCATATTCTCATTTGACTGGTTTGGAGGATCAAGTGAAGGCATATGAAGAAAAAGTTCAGACGCTGGAGGATGATATCAAGGAATTAAATGAAAAACTGTCTGTGGCTAATTCGGAGATAAATACAAAGGAAAGCCTGGTAAAACAGCATGCTAAAGTAGCAGAAGAGGCTGTCTCAGGTATACTGCTTTAATGGTTTCTATTTAAAAATATTCAAAAGCCTTAATATGTAGTGCGTCTTATTTTTTCTTGGAATTAATATTCATTGAAATCCTTCAGGCTGGGAAAAGGCTGAAGCAGAAGCTTTAGCTTTGAAGAACCATCTGGAGTCCGTCACTCTTGCAAAACTTACTGCTGAGGATCAGTCGTCACAGTTAGATGGTGCTCTTAAAGAGTGTATGCGACAGATAAGAAACCTAAAGGAAGAACATGAACAGAAATTACAAGAAGTTGCACTCACGAAAACCAAGCAATTGGACAAGATTAAGGGTGAGCTTGAGGCTAAGATAGCAAGCTTTGAACAGGAACTCCTCAGGTCTGCTTCCGACAATGCGGCTCTGTCAAGGACCTTGCAAGAGCGCTCAAACATGATAATCAATTTAAGGGAAGAAAAAGCTCATGCTGAGGCTGAAATTGAGCTTCTTAAGGGCAACATTGAATCATGTGAAAGAGAAATCAATTCCCTCAAATATGAGGTTCATGTTATTGCCAAAGAGCTTGAGATTCGCAATGAAGAAAAGAACATGAGCATGAGGTCTGCAGAAGCTGCTAACAAACAGCACATGGAGGGTGTTAAAAAAATTGCTAAACTAGAGGCAGAGTGCCAAAGATTACGTGGTCTTGTGCGGAAAAAGTTACCTGGTCCAGCTGCACTTGCACAAATGAAGTTAGAAGTTGAAAGTCTTGGTCGAGAATATGGAGAAACCCGATTAAGGAAGTCTCCTGTCAAAACCCCTAGTTCTCACATGTCTGCTATGCCTGGGTTCTCCCTGGATAATGCTCAGAAATTCCACAAAGATAATGAATTTCTTACAGAGCGTTTGCTGGCAATGGAAGAAGAAACAAAGATGCTGAAAGAAGCTTTGGCAAAACGTAACAGTGAACTGCAGGCTTCAAGGAGTATGTTTGCGAAAACTTTGAGTAAACTTCAAATTTTGGAAGCACAAGTTCAGACAAGTAATCAGCAAAAGGGATCTCCTAAATCCATCATAAATGAAAGCATTTACAGTCAAAATGCTAGCAATGCACCAAGCTTGATCTCCATGTCTGAAGATGGAAATGATGATGTGGGAAGTTGTGCAGAGTCTTGGTCTACAGCAATTCTCTCTGATCTATCCCAATTCCCTAAAGGAAAGAATACAGAGGAATTGAGCATATCTGATACCACTAAGAAGTTGGAACTAATGGATGACTTTCTGGAGGTGGAGAAATTGGCTCGATTATCAAATGACTGTGGTGAAGTTTCAGGTACTTCTATAGCAAATGAAACTGTGACCGATGATGTATCTGAAGGCAGCACTGGGAAAGATGTTCCCTCTAACTCCCAAGAGAATACTGATCCAAATCCATTGCCAAGTGAGGTGTCTTCTGCTGAGGAGTTATCAGCACGTGATCCGCAATCTGATGTTCCTAGCTCGTCGCTGGCAGAGCTTCAATCAAGAATATTATCAGTTTTTGAGTCCATGTCTAAAGATGCTGATATGGAGAAGATATTGAAGGATATTAAATACGTTCTTGAAGATGCATGTGACGTTTCAATCCGGGACTCTGTATCTGCCGTTCCTCATTATGTCTCGCCTTCTGATGTTACGTGTGATAAGCAGGGTAACAATGAAGATGTTGCCTTAAATGCAGAAAAAGAAGTTATTTCACCCCAGCAACCTCCTGAGCATGGGCAGATAACTACGGAACTAGAAGCCGCAATGTCTCAAATTCATGACTTTGTATTGCTCCTAGCCAAAGAAGCTATGGCAGCGCATGATATATCTTCTGATGGAGATGGAATAAGCCAAAAGATGCAGGAGTTCTCTCTCACTTTTAATAAAATTACCTCCAATGAAGAAAATTTGTTACAGTTTGTTCTGGACCTGTCTAGTGTTCTAGCCAAAGCAAGTGAATTCAGATTTAATATTCTTGGTTACAAGGGTACGGAAGCTGAAACTAATAGTCCTGATTGCATAGATAAGATTGCTCTGCCGGAAAATAAGTTAGTTCAAGACAATTCTTCAGGAGAGAGATATCAAAACGGTCATTCTCATATTCTTAATCCCTGTTCTGATCCTGAGATTCCTGATGATGGAAATTTGGCCTCAGGCTATGAATCAAATGCCACGACGCAGAAGTTTTCAATGGAGGAGTTCGAAGAGTTGAAGTTAGAGAAAGAGAAGGCAATTGTGGATCTATCAAAATGTGCTGAAAATCTTGAAATGACGAAGTCTCGTTTACTAGAGACAGAGCAACATCTAGCTGAAGTTAAATCACAGATGGCTTCTGCTCAAAGATCAAATAGCCTGGCTGAGACACAACTAAAATGTATGACAGAATCGTACAGGTCCATTGAAACACGTGCAAAGGAGTTTGAGACTGAGCTTAATCACCTGCGAATGAAGACAGAAACTCTAGAGAATGAACTGGAAGATGAAAAGAGGGCTCATGAAGCAGCCTTGGCCAAATGCAAGGAGCTAGAAGAACAACTACAAAGGTTAGACACGCATTCAGTATCATACTGTTTATAAGTACTGAAGTTACAAATTGACATGTTTTCAAATATTTTATGTGAATGTCTCGTGCTGCTTCTATTTCTAAGTGCTAATTTTCCATGTGACTCTCTGTCAGGTGTGAGAGCTCAGCTGCTGATAATGACATTAAGGCTAAGCAGGTAAAGCTGTAATCCCATTCAAATAGACACAGCCTTATGCTCGATTTAATTTTGCATGGTCAAATACTTGAAAATACCATTAAGTTGAAAAACCTTTAGATCTAAATCTTACTTTCATAATTTTTTTCTACAAATACTTATAGAAGAAAAAAAATTAAAATGTAGTGAACTTCTTTCATAAGCTAAAATGGAGAATTTATGAAGGAGTTTCTACACAAGTTAAGTGCATTAATTGACTTTAGCTTACAAGAGAAACTCAATTTATTTTCTTCTCTGGTAAGGATTTACCAAGAAGTTTATTTAAACTCAACCCTACTCATAATAATACATATCATAACAGGCATCTCAATCTAGGATCCTTTGTGATGAGTAGGCAAACTAAGATTGAATTTTTTCCCTTTATCATAGGAGAGAGACTTGACAGCTGCTGCTGAAAAGCTAGCTGAGTGTCAGGAAACCATATTTCTTCTTGGCAAGCAGTTAAAAGCTCTGCATCCTCAAACAGAGCCAATGGGATCTCCTTATTCAAAGGCTGAAGGCTTCACAGAGCGTGAACCTAATAGCCCAAATTTGCAAGATCAAGCAGAGATGGACAGTGCTACTTCTGCATATGTGCAAAGATTGGGTGGAGATTCCCCTTTACATTTTACCAACAATTTATATAGTCCATCAGATAACGAGTCAATCTTTCCAGCTATATCTTCTGTACAGAATCCAAACCACAGGCCTACCAAGTCATCCTCATCGTCAGCTTCTTCCACTCCAACTCCAGACAAACACACCCGAGGTTTTAGTAGGTTCTTTTCTTCAAAAGGCAAAAATGGTCATTGAGCTTGAAGCATGCATGATCGATGGGAATTCATGATTTAGGGAGCCACGCAGCAACTATGCCATTTGGAAAGCATCAAGGTTCAATCCCCTTCATGATTAAACAGAATTGAGTTTTTGGGAGGTTTATCTAGTTAAAACACAGAATGCCATGGATATCGGGTGGTTCTTGTATTTAATGTTTGTACATGGTAAACATATGTTTTTCTTCTTTTCCTTTTCATTGTTTTATTCCCTCCGTTCTGTAATTTAATTAGCAAATATTGACATAGCCTCTGAACTATTACAGGATATGTTGAATATTGTTGTATTTCAGAAATTTATGCATACCTTGATTCTTTATCAACCAAACTAGATTAGTGATTTTTCATGTGATAATCAGTGTCGGAAATGACAATGATTTCAACCAATAACATAGAACTAAAATCAGCTTTTCTTTCCTCCAATATATCAAATGCACTACAGACATAACATCTCTTCTCAAATTTAATACCCCTCCCATGGCAAAGGAAAGACTCTCTAAATTCTAATTAATCACTAGCGAAGATGTTTAAAAATGGCGTGTTTGAGAACGAGCCTCCAAGAGTATAAAAATGGCTTTCACAGTGATTGTTAGCAAAAAAAGAAAGATTGAAATGGGCCAATCCTACTCCCTCTGATGGTAAAAATGGGCTAGTATGGCCTGACTTGGAGGTTGACTGAATCAGGTTAAATTGGTCCATATATTTATTTTCTTATTTTATATTTAGTTAAATGGAAAAAAATATCAGAGTTCAAAATTTATAGACCTGGTTTAATCCTTTTAATCTGTGAGACTCCATCAAATTAGCCCAATATTTTTTGATTAAAATTTTCAAATTATTTCAATATTTTTTGTATTATAATTTTCACATCCCGCCTTACTTAAGATAAAAAGACCAAAATGAAGTCAAGTGTATTAAGTATTAGCTATTAAGTAGGATGATACAAGCTAATACTGCTTATAAAAGATAAATTTTTAAATATTCCAGTGCAGAAAAAAAAATCGTTTAAATTATGTTATTTATATAAAAAAAATGTTTTTTGTTTTATTTTTCTTTTAAGATTTCAGATTGTATAAATTTCTAAATCTCTCCAGGAGAAAAAAAATGTTAAAGATAAGATAAAGTATTTTTTTATGCTAAATAAATATGAAAATGTTTATTTGATTTGACTTTCACATAAAAAAGTAATGTCTCAGTTTATAAGATTTTCATATGCCTAAGTTAAAATTTGTATTTCTTTCTTTTTATAAGATTTGATACCTCCTGTATAAATTATTTTTTAAGTAAAATGTATCTAATGAGTAAAATTATAATTGTCAAATATTTAACAGAGAGAGATATAAATTAAAAACAAATTTTTAAATATAAATTTTCAAAAAAAAAAATACTTTTTGTTTACTAAATTACTTCCTTTTCTTATTTAGATGAATTAGGTAAATGGTCTCACAGTATTATTCATGCATAATAAGATACGGGTAAAACAGTTATTATCATGCTCTGAATTTCAATGAAATTCGGATTTTAATTGTACTAATAAACTGGCTCATAAAATATTTCATTAAATATATGAAGCATTTTCTTAAGCTAATATATGCACACACATGATTACTATTTTAATTGAAAAATAGTATAATATAAAATCTAAAATATATATAATATGGTACTATATTTAAATTTGATAGTACAGTTTTGTAACATTAAATTTTTTATTTTTAATTAAAATTATGTCTATGACATAGTAAAAAATAAACTCATAATTACATGTAAAAATTGCACAAGAACTCCAAAAGTCATTTTATTTACATTTTTGATATATAAATAAATGTATTATATATCAAGAATTAAAATTAAATAATTTTAGTATAATGTTTTGAATATTTATTTGTTTTCAATAAAATAAAAATAATGTCAAACTGATATAATTTTTATTGTTATGAAATACTCTCTTCAATCTCTTTAATAGAGATCGTATCACTTCTATCAGACAGACTTACCCTAATTCACCGTAACGGTCTAACCCTACATTGGATAAGTATTGAAACCTAAACTGTCTATACATATAAAAAGACAAAAAAGTACTACTAAATACCAGCTCTCACCTTATTTCGTGAAGGGCAGTATCGTCTTTTGATTCCGTTATTTACCTCGCAATATTTCAACTCGCGCGAGAGAGAGCAGTGGAGAGGAATCAGTGTTTACTTGTTTCGCATATTCGTTTTCCTCTCTGTTTAGATTTGAGAGAGAGAAGAGAATTGGAAGAGATTTTTTCCGGCGAATTGAATTGAATCTGAGTTCGCGACGGAAAGATGGGAGTCCCAGCCTTCTACCGGTGGCTGGCTGAGAAATATCCGATGGTGATTGTGGACGCGATCGAAGAGGAACCCGTCGTTATCGACGGAGTTCAAATCCCGGTCGATACGAGCAAGGCAAACCCTAACAACATCGAATACGACAACCTCTACCTCGACATGAACGGCATCATTCATCCCTGCTTCCACCCCGACGATAGGGTAACATTTTTCCTCCTTCTTCAATTTCACCACAAATACCTCTTCATAACTTAATTGTATTTGATGTTTTACTTAATTTTGAAGAATGTGAGTTTGACAATGATTACGTGTTGTGTTGTGTGTTTGGATGCAGCCTTCTCCGACCTCGTTCGATGAGGTATTTGAGTGCATGTTCGACTACATTGACAGGCTGTTCGTTATGGTGCGGCCGCGGAAGCTGCTCTACATGGCTATTGGTGCGTGTTTGTTTTTTCGGTTTTGATATTTGTAATTTGTAATTTGTAATTGCGATGTTTGTTGCTGGCGAGGCTTATTTGTGTGGTTTGGTTTGACTTGTAGATGGTGTTGCGCCTAGGGCGAAAATGAACCAGCAACGGTCTAGGCGGTTTAGGGCTGCGAAAGATGCTGCTGACGCAGTATGTGTTTTGGTCATTTTTAAGTTTTGCACCCTTTGTAATGTCTTGTGTTCTTCTGGATCCTTTGGGTTTCATTATAGACTTCATTCTTTTGTGTACCTTAAAATGTAGCAAGGAAATTTTATTTAAAAGATTTTACAACTAATGTGGAGAAAGAAAGAATAACATATATCTAGCTAGCAATTGCTGGACTCTGGATGAACTTACTCTCTTGGTTGTATCAACAATTAGGTTGAGTCAATGTCATGTCATAATGGTGGTAATTGAAAGCTTGAACTTTGCGTTGTCTGGTAACTCATAATATATAGTTTATACTTTGGTCTTTGACTCAAGTATTTAGCCATTAATCAATACATTTTTTTTTGTTTATCTCAATTTTGTGGCTTACTACATCTGGTAAAATATTTCTTGAATTGGGAGATAGGGTTATTATGATAAAATGCAAGTTATCTTGTAGCTGTGTTGGGTTGCTACTGCTAGTGTTTCGTGCTTTGATCCCTTCCTTTGAGGTTAATGTTGTTGCTGTCTTATGTAAGAGTAGAAATAGACAGGGTTTATGAAGCTTTAGTAGGTTTGGACTTGAAATTTGTAAAAATAAATAAATAAATAAAGCTTGAGCCTTCTGACATATTTACTTGTCATAGGTCTTTTGACTTGAAAAGACCTTGGTTCACTTGTACAAAAATCTTGTCTGAACTATGAGCCTTTTTAAAAGCCTATTTTGCATTATTATAATAAAAGGTCTTTAAAAGGCTTGTGGATTTATTGTATTATTGGCCTAAATAGGCTCATTAATAACTTCAATTTTCGTATATTATTGTGCAATATATGCATTGTTGGCCTTATATATATATATATATTGTGCAAAAGCTTGATGATTTCTCTCGGCAAATGGATCGAATTAACTGTAGTACAGTTGAAAAAAGGATTTTGTATTCTCAAGAGCTAGTAAGTATCTTGACAATTATGAGTTGCATAATAATAGAAGCATCAAACTGTATAACGTGCAGAAATTAAATTAGAGAGTTCACAAATATGGAGTTGAATGAGGACTGAATACAATGATTGTAAATATCAAATATGATCAAATGTTGGGACTGAATGAGACTTGAAAACTGTTATGCACTTCTTGTTCATACATACAGTTATATATCACAAGTTCCTAAGGCCAAACCAAGTTAATGCCTTTATCTTGATTATCTAAGCATATAATAAGACTTGATCAAATCCTTTATTAAAGTCATTTGATCCATGCATTAAGATCTGAACAGCGATAGCCAACAACAACAACTCTGGTTGGTTGATTTAGTTTGCTTCAGAAAAATAAAGTATTTTCCAACAGCATTCGAATTCTAAAATCAAGTGCAGAGATTCCTCTAGTGTCAAGCATTAAGCACAAAACTAAATAAAATGGAAACAAAATATACTTGCATATATGAATCAAGAAGTTACAGAGAAATTATAATGGCATTCAATCCCAACAAACTGGAATTTAGCTACTCATGGTGAGTAGGACAGTTCTAAAGTGTCTTAATTTCTAATCTTCCCCCTGCATCTAGTCAGTCTTTTCTTCTATTTATAGTGTCAAACAGTTTGTCCTTAGTTGAATGCCCACGCTCATATGCTCAGTGGATTAGATTTGTTCAGTTTAGGTTTTCTTTATACTAAGCTTCTCTATAGCTTGCTCAGCAGATTACCTTTCCTCGTCTTGAAGGTTTCTCTTGTGTTGAGCACAGTTGTGGCTTGCTCAGCTGCATCTGGGCTCAATATACATCTTTCTCTGGAATACTTTCGCTCAGCCAATTTGCTCTGCTCAGCACTGAGAGTAAATGTTTGAAGTGTTTCACTGCCCTTAATTTTTAATCTGCTGAGCGGAAGCTTCCTGCGCTGACTCAATTCTGCTTAACAGATCAGCTGTTCTGGCTTCTTCTGCTGCATCTAAACATGTAAAACGTATGTCATAAGATTCAAGTAACCTCTCTAATGCAGATATTCTGAAATTTTAAGTTGGTAAGAGCTCTTTTTGCAATAAGAAATCAATGTTATATAAATTAAGTTTCTAATTCGAGTACAATAACAGGTAATTTTGACACTTATCAACAATATAACATAAATAAAAACATATAAATTTAACATTCAATAACCTTATGAGCTTGACTTTTTATGTCGTGCAACTTGAATAATTATTGAGAAAGGTATATATATATATATATGATTTTAATACAGTATAATAATACTACCAACAAAAATGATTATTTATGTTTACTTAAAAGTGCTGGCATGTTAACCCTAAAAAGCTTTTTGAAAGGCCTGAGGTTTGATCTTTCGAACCAAATAGACTTCTATAAAAACCTAAGCCTGACCTACTTCTTAGAAAAGCCTGGTCCAGGCCTGATGTAAGCCAATCTTAGACTCTTGTGGGATAGCCTTACCTATTTTCGCCCCTAGTCTTATGATAATGATGTATATGTGAGCAACTTTAATCTGTCAAGAAAATGGTGAAATATCTGAGATGTGTAGAGATGATTTCTGCTCATGTTATCCTGTTTTTCTATTTTGTGATAGGCTGCTGAAGAAGCAAGGTTAAGGGAGGAATTTGAAAAGGAGGGCAGAAAGCTTCCTCCTAAAGAAGAGTCACAGACTTTTGATTCAAATGTCATTACACCTGGAACTGAGTTTATGGCTGTTTTGTCAATTGCACTTCAATACTATGTTCATCTTAGGTTGAACAATGACCCTGGTTGGCAAAATATTAAGGTAGAGAGTTCATTTTGTATAAACTGTGTGGCTGTGGCAAGTGCCTCTCATGATGGGAGGATCTTCACTAATTTCACGTTTTATGTTTGTGTCCGAAGGTTATTCTTTCTGATGCAAATGTTCCTGGTGAAGGGGAGCATAAGATTATGTCCTATATCCGCCTGCAGAGAAATCTTAAAGGTTTTGATCCAAATACACGACATTGCCTATATGGTTTGGTATGCATCTTACTTCCAACATCTTATTCTTCAAAATTAAAATTTGATTTTGTTTATCAAGAAAAGAATATCCAATTTCTTTTCTACTTTCACTATATCTTCTTTACTTTATTTAGCATGATTGTAATTAACATATTCCTGTGATTCATGTTCTGATGACAGGATGCGGATTTGATTATGTTGGCATTGGCTACCCATGAAGTTCATTTTTCAATTCTTAGAGAGGTTTGTGTCTAATGAGTTGTTCTTTGTATCTGAATTGGAGGTTATTAGAGTAGTAAAATAAGTATATGGTTACAGTGAAGAATGTTTGATAGAAATTGTATGCAATGTTTTTTTGGCTTCTTTCCATTAGTTGTTGTGAGTGATTGAGTCATTGGTAAATAATGTATTATTGCAGGTTGTATTTACTCCTGGACAAGACAAATGCTTCCTCTGTGGTCAGATGGGCCATTTGGCTGCAAACTGTGAAGGAAAGGCAAAAAGGAAGGAAGGAGAGTTCGATGAAAAAGGAGGGGCTATCGTGACTAAAAAACCATACCAGGTCAGGATTTGTGTTATGAAATTCATGTTATATTGAATATGACGACACTTTTGGTATTTAGTCCTTAATTTTCGCTTCCTTTTTTTCTTTTGTAGTTCCTGAATATTTGGACTTTAAGAGAATATCTGGAGTACGAGATGAGAATACCTAATCCTCCTTTCGAGTTTGATTTTGAATGCATTGTGGATGATTTTATCTTTATGTGCTTTTTCGTTGGCAACGATTTTCTTCCACATATGCCTACCCTAGAGATCCGTGAGGTCTGGTATTCTATCTCTTGTTCTTTCTCTACTACTTTCTTTATACTTGCTATGAATCAAATTTCAAAAGTAGCAATGGCTTTGAGATAACATATCTGTTTGCCTTTTCATATATTCTTTTTGGAAAATGTTTGGGAGTTTGTAGTTTAATTTGCATTGACCTAAAAATTTCATGAGGTATGCTGTGTAGTCAGTTTTGGTCAAGTTTGGAATGTGGATTTTAGGTTTAATTTTGTTAGTACAAATAATTCAGTTAATCTGGACAACTGTCCAGCTGTCCGTTTGTACAACTGTCCTTCTGTTGCAGCTGTTAGCTATTGCTAACAATAGCTAAATGGTGCTTAGTAGTAGTTACATTAGTGAAACAGTGCCAAGCGGTAGCACACAGGTGCCAAACGGTGCAGAGTCTATAAATACTTGTTGTACTCCTATTGTCATTTGTACAACGATTTAATAAAATTTCATCAGTTCAGTTCCTCTAAGAAATTTCAACATGTATTAATGAGACAAGCCGTAAGGTGTTATCACATCAATATGACTTTTCCAATGGGTTTTGTGGTAAAATCGTAGAGAACGCAATCTGTTATTCAAACCTCAATTCTATCTGATTTGTATGATTAAAACAACAAACGATTGTGAATTTTTTTAAAAAATTTTGCATAGCACAATTCATTTGCATAATTTTTAAGTGCAGATAAATATATTTGAATTTTCTTGCTATCTATACTTCAAAAGTCGTCTCAATGTTGAGGCAAAACGAAGTCCTAATCTGTAGCATCCTTTTAAATTTTTTAATTTTTATCGCAGTAATTATGGTGTTATTATATTTGCCATGTATTATTTGACCTGAAGTGGAACGTTTTATATGCTGCTTTTGATTATGTAACTGATCTATTTCTTGGAAATTTCATTTGTTTTACATAGGGTGCAATCAACTTGCTGATAGCAGTATACAAGAAGGAATTTAGGGAATTTGGTGGTTATTTAACCAATGGTAGCACGGTATGTGGTAGTATCGGTGTGGATCTGTGTGAAATGCAGTGCCACTTTTGATTGGCATAATCATTGACATTGTCTTTTCTTTCCTGCCTCTTTTTAGATAAATTTGAGCAGGGTGGAGCACTTCATTCAGGCTGTTGGATCTTATGAAGATAAAATATTCCAAAAAAGAGCTCGATTACACCAGGTCTGTTCAATTGCATTGCATCTATTAGGACATAATAAAAATCTATACACTATGTAGTTTTTCTTCTTAAATATAGATGTTTGATTGCATGTTTCCTTTGCATTTATTTGTCTGCTTTCAGCGACAAACAGAAAGAATAAAGCGTGAAAAGGCACAGGCAAGAAGGGGAGATGATACCGAACCTCAATTTCAACCAGAGTCTTTAGTTGCAGTTTCACGATTCCATGGTTCTCGTCTTGCTTCAGCTCCTACACCATCACCATTTCAACAATCTGGGCATTATAATTCTCAAGAGTCCTCATCAGTTAGAAAATATGATAAAGAAACCTCTCAGAGGCCTCAGAAAGTTGCTAGGTTATCTTCAGGAGCAACTCTTGCTGCTGCTATTGTTGAAGCCGAGAGTAGTGTTGAAACAGAAGTATGTTTTCCTGCTTCAGGAGAGGCATTCTTTAGAACTAATATATGGGCTAACCTCTTACTGGGTATGAGCCTGGCGAGGAATTAGATGCACTTTGTTATCTTGTCAAATAATTGTTATTCTAAGGTTTATACGATGATCTGGTTATGTCCTGTGTCTTGTCTGAGTTTGGTATTCTTTTACCTTTCAGGCTCAAGATAATAAAGATGAATTGAAAACAAAACTGAAGGAGATACTTCGTGAGAAATCTGATGTATTCAACTCAAAAGATGCTGAAGAGGACAAGGTAAAGATGTAGAGTTCTTATAGTCTTTTTGTTTAGTATTTTAGTTTTCCTGTCCATTTATGTTTGTGTTTTGTGGTATTTAGTTAGTAACAAATATGTGTAAGTTGTCCTCCCTGTGGATATTAGATTAAATATTTTTGTTTGTTAAAATATTTGTTATGGCATTTTTAATTATTTGTCATGAATCTTTTGATTCACTATATGGTTCAATGATTGATTTGGAAAATAAATCTTTCGATTCAATGCGGGGCAAATTTCTTTTGTTGCTAATTTGTATTAGTTTTACCATTATAAAGACTGTAATTTATGTTGAGGGAGTTCGTTAGGATCTCATAATGTTACTTAGGTTGATGTGGACTAGTTAAATTTCATAACGAAGGGAAAAAAATTGGAGGGGTTTCTTAAATAATTAAAATTGAAGCAAAATTGAAATGGATTAATTTTGTCTCCATTATTATTTAATCTACTTGACCCTGTATTCACATTTTCCCCACTTTTAATATTTTTCCAATCAAGTCCTGGACGGAACTGCTCAAAACATGAAATAGAACTGAAGAAAATTAACTGAGCCTTTTAACCTTTTAATTTGTCAAATTATGTATCTAACCTATTACTGGGTATGAGCCTTGCGAGGAATTAGGTGCACTTTGTTATCTTGACAAATAATTGTTATACTAAGGTTTTACAATGATCTGGTTATGTCCTCTGTGTCTTGTCTGAGTTTGGTATTCATTTACCTTCGAGGCTCAAGATAATAAAGATGAATGGAAAACAAAATTGAAGTGAATGCCTCAGAAAGATTATCCATTTGTAGTTGTTTGTCTGATAGGGCTGTTTCATTTAGAATGATCTTTACTAGTGTATGCAGAGGGAATTGTTGGAGTTCTTGCCATGTGACCTATATAACCTATATAACAAGTTCAAATGGTGACATAGTTGTATCTACTACCCTTCCCTTAAGCCTGTGCTAAACAGGAGCTAGGGGGACTGATTGGATGATAATACCACATGGAACTGAGTTATGTGCAGAACCTTCTAAATTCTTTTTGAATATAGGTTATAGCTTACTATTTTTGTGAAGTATGACATGCATCTATGTGTAAAGCTTGAAATTATGACTCTTAAACTGCTTTTTTATTTGTTGAAAGTTATTTTGTTTATCTTTTTTAAGTTAAGTTAGACATATATTTAGTCCCTTTACATGTATTAAATTTGGTCCATATTCGCATAAAACTTTACCAATTTGGACCTTGCCACAACCACCCCTTAACATTATTAATTTTGTCCCTATACGTATAACTCATCTTAATTTGGTCCTACTTCTTGTATCACATTCATAATTTGGTCCCTATCTTAATTTGGTCCTACTTCTTGTATCACATTCATAATTTGGTCCCTATATGTAAGAGACCGAATTTTAGAATGTGCAACACGTATATGGACCAAATCAAGTATGTGTAAGAAGGGAGTAATGGTGACGGGAATCAAATTGGCAATGTTTTCCATTTGTATGTACTGATTTAATAAGATTTTACATATAAGGAGTAAATTGAGAATTTGTTATATATATAGGAACTAAATCATATGTTTAACCTTAAGTTGTTTCAGTTCATTTATCTAATATTTCTGGTTTCAACAGATTAAGTTGGGAGAACCAGGCTGGAAAGAGAGGTATTATGAGGAAAAATTTTCTGCTAAAACTCCTGAGGAACTTGAAGCAATACGGAGAGATGTTGTAAGTTAATGAATTGAAATTTTATTATTTTTTATTTTATTAGGAATCACTAATTGAAATGAGAAAAAGAAAAGGAAGATTGTCACTGAATAGGATGAAAAGAACAATAAGAGAGAAAACTCTCCACCAAGGATTTCCCCTTCACAAGTCTTAATCTCTCTTACTTATATTTTACTATTTATATCATACTAACCCGGCTTACCAGCTAATTCATTAATATTCTAACTATCTCAATTAATTTCCCCTTCTAAAATCCTAACGGTACACCCCTCCTTAATTTCCTCAAGGTTGGAATTTGAAAACTGGAATTCCACTCTTAAATCATACACTTCCTCGAGTTTTTCCTGATTGCTGAAGACAACTACACCCATTTTATCTTTAGCTGGGAGCTACACACTGCCCTGCGTGCAAGATTGAGTTAGGTGGCTCTGGCTCTGGTGGATTCTGGGGTGAAACCAAATTCTGAATAATCTGGACCTAAATGGGTGATGCTTAATTTCTCTTCACCTCTGTGCACTTAACATGTCACCGGCTACACAAGCATCCAAGTTTAGCAGCGTAAATCCAATTAAGCAATTCAATATGAGAATTCGATTGAAAGAGTTTCAAATTAACACAAGAAAAATTCTCTCAAATTGAGGAAACTCAAATTTCTATTCATTCAAAAAGGGATTTAGTGTGATGATATAGCCTATCCTAGAGAGGCAGGGAGGAGACTCTTATGTGTAACATGGACTTTGGCGTGAGGCTTACATGGGTGCTAAGTTCAAATTTCAAAAGGAAGTCACACCTATAGCATGTATATTGGTGCGCCTTTTTGGCCAAGAGAAGAAGGAACGAGTTTTAAGCATGTGTGTGGCACACCTAGTAAAAGTGAAGGGCCTTGCTTGTCTACAACCTAACGTAGACTTGGAAAAATACTCCTTAGTGATGCTGGACCCTAATATGGGCTTATGTTCATGTATTAAAACTTACATTACTTGGGGATATTTCTAGCCGTAGGTTAATTTGCATCTCTCTTGACTTAGGTCACAGAGACATTTATAATTGTTAGTAGAAACAAATTCTTCCTTCCCATGAAGCTCCAAGCATACCTAATATCTCCTTCGACCTATTTAGTTCTTGATCTAGGCCATCTTCCTTTTGTAGCTTCTTTCAGTTGCTCAATCCTATCTTCCTTCTCCATTGACTTGGCCTTGACTCTTGTGATTGTTCATGGGTTGTTGGTTGCCCCTCTTGGGTCTTCATCATAGTCTATCTTTCAAAGATGTGGCTACCATAATTATCTTTTTTATCAAAGCTGTTCCAGCCCAATGTTTTCTTGTATATAACACTTTCTTGGCCCTTGAAGATCTGGCAGGTCACATAAGTACGATCCAAGTTTTGAAGTGAGAAAGATAAGAAAGACTTTTATCAAATAAGATGAAAATAGCAAAAACTCCAAGAGTTTCCCTTTTACAAAAAGCCAATGCTCAATTTAAAATGATAGCAAATCTGAATCTCTCCTATCCTTCTTCCCTATGTGTATCCCGCATAACCCCTCTAACATTCTAATTATCTTAACCAACACCCCCCTTCTTATACCCTAACAGATTCATTTGGAGATCTAGGTTTCTTATTTCAGTCTATTGTTCAGGTCTTGAAGTACACTGAAGGCCTATGTTGGGTGATGCACTATTATTACGAAGGCGTTTGTTCTTGGAATTGGTAAGTTCCTTCTCTTGTTTCTTGTGGTTAACTGTATGATCCTGAAATTATGTTGCCTTTCCTTTACCTCTAATATGTCATCATGGTATGTTTCTCTTCCTCACCTAATTTTATGTTGAATGCTGTATTTTAAAACTTGTTTGGTTGAACTTGAAATTGTGTAATGTGTGATGCCTGCTTATAGTTCCTGGCCTGTTCTTTCACTGTTCTGCTGCAGTTTCTTGATCAAACCCCTTTAATATTTTCGGTGAATTTGTGTATTGGTGACTGAGGTCCTTCAGGCTGATTCTTGGTATTATGTTAGCAACTGGTTCAGATTGATTACAGAAAATAATCTTCATTGGAAATTCTTCTGCTCTGACACAGTACCAGTGTGGTGGCAGAGTAGAGGAAAACAGAAAAAAGTACACTCTTTACTCATTCTAGAGACCGTTGTTCTCCCTAAGGATGCTCTCCTACAATTTCTGACACCTCCCCTCCTTCCCTTTTCAGTCTATATTATTTTTTACCCTATTTAACTACTGTTAGTCTGATACATGGTTATGATCTATACCATGGGAATAATCCCTTGTTGCTTCTCTATTCCTCGTCACATAAACTTTTTTAATAGGGGCTTTGTATTCTATTTGATTAACATTCGTGGTTTTAGCAGAAAAGACACTAAAATTTTATGGTAATCTAGATATGTATTTACTTTGAAGTGTATGTTTTTTGGGATTAATATTCGGGAAAGTAAACTCTTTGTTTATTTAATATTTGTTATCTACCTGGTTTTAGGGAACATAGTTGGATAAGATTTTGTTGTTTTTTCTACTTGGTTCACAGTATGGCTTCTAGTGATTTGTTTGTTATTGCTTGGTTTACTATTTGGCATCCTAGTTTCTTCTAAAATGTCAAGCAAATACCTATTTTCTTTCTCCCCGACAGTTGTTCTGCGTGCATTGTTTTTTCTTTCCGACAGATGCTATGCTCTCCAAGCATTTTTGTTCTCTTGTGACCGCAGTTTTCTCTCAGTACTTTTGAACTCCTCCCCAAACATTTTTCTCTCTCTTAAACTGAGTATTATTTTTATGCGATCTCCAAGCATTTTTTACTATTCAACAGCCACTGTGCTCTTTGACATTTTTAACAAACTTGACACAGATAATACGTATGCACTAAGTTGAGGGAGTGTTAAGGATATCAGTTCCTTCCTTATTTACTATATCAGCTTTAGCAACCAACTCGCTGTCATGGTTCTCGCATGGGATTTTGTATTTTTGACATTTGTAACTGGTTTGTCTCATATGGTACATATGCTAGAATGTGAGGTGATTGTTAGGGATACAATTTAAATGTTTTATTAAATAGAGATATATGATATGAATTGATAGGAAAATATCTTATCTAATATTTCTCATTATTAAATATTTGATTTTTTCCTTATTGTTGTATCTCGTCGACATTCTAAATAAGAATAGTCATATGTGTATCCAATACACAATTCAGAGCAATCGTTTCGATAAAAATACTTTTTAAAGATATCTCCTCTCATTTAATGAGTCTCTTTTGATTTTGTAGTTCTTAATAAATTTCAAGTAGTTGGGAATGTGTTGTTAGCACTCCTCAGACAAAGTCCTTTGTTTGAAAATGTTGGAACAAAGGCTGTTTTATGCCTTATATACTTTTATCTCGCCACCACTGTTGACAATATTAACCACAATACAGCCTAAATTAATTATTTAGAATATCAATGTTTGCTGTGTGACACTGGTAACTTGGTAAGGCCACTTACATCTATCCTTTGTAGATCCCACTGGGTGGGGAACCTTGTGCTGTGGGTTACTTCTTTTAGATATACGAGAAGGGAAACACTTCTCTTGACTGTGAATTTCAAGTTGTTTAGAATCCAGATTGCATCCACAAGAATTCCCTGTCTTATATTATCAATTTTATTGTGTTATAAAATAGGTTTTATCCATATCACTATGCCCCCTTTGCGTCTGATCTCAAGGATCTTGGTGAACTTGATATTAGCTTTAAGCTGGGTACGCCATTCAAACCGTTTGACCAGCTTCTAGGGGTCTTTCCTGCTGCAAGGTTTGCTTGCTACACAACTTATTAGTGTTGTTAGCATTCTACATTCTGTTGGTGTAATAACGTTGGTACTATGATATATCTGCAGCTCTCATGCTCTTCCTGAGCCGTATAGGAGACTTATGACAGAACCAAACTCACCTATCATTGATTTTTATCCTGTTGGTATGTCTTTATCAAAGTCCATTAATTTAAGTTTTAGAAGTTCTACTGTGTTATCAGTACTGATCCCTACTTAATATAAATGTTGTCTCAGACTTTGAAGTCGACATGAATGGAAAACGCTTTGCTTGGCAGGTTCAATCAAAATTTACCTTCGCTTTTATTTGTTTTCTTTATTATTTTCTTAGAGATGGCTGCATCGCAGCTGATGATATGATCCTTCTTTACAGGGTATTGCTAAGTTACCTTTTATTGATGAAGGGCGTCTTCTTGCAGAAGTTCAGAAGATTGAAAATTTTCTAATAGTATGTCTTGTTCCTCCTTTGAGTTTAAATGCACATATGGTTTAATTTGCTGTTCTCAATTCACCCTGCCTCCCAAATGTTTACTAATTTATTTCTATTAAAAAAATCAAAGCCAGAGGAAAAGCGACGGAATGCTATAATGTTCGACTTGCTCTTTGTGAATTCTTGTCACCCTCTCTCTGCATGCATAAGTACACTGGACAACAAGTGTAAAAACATGTCAAACAGTGAACGGGCTGTGGTGAAGGAAAAAATCGATCCCAAAGAAAGGTTGGTTCATAATGCTTCGCAATTTTCTAAAGGAAATTTGCTTCTGTTATAGTAGTGGATTTGTTGCATCTAATGGAACATTATTTATGGTCACGCGTCACAATGTGTCTTGGGATTATGATGTGGAGTTGTATGGAGTATACATATTGAATTTAAAATTTCCTTTAAGAAAAAGGTTGAGGCCTTTGTTTTTCAACTTTTCATCGATAATGTAACAGGATTTATTTTTGACAAACGAGTCAATTAATAAAGAAGTGTTTCTTATTAATTTTTAATTTAAAGTTAAGCTTAGACATAATATATGCAAAACATGTCCCTTTAAAAGACATGTTCTAATAAAATAACATGCAAGATAGCTGATCGAAATGTGGGTTTGGGTAGAGGAGCATTTATCACCAATAAGCTAAATGCTGCTGAAACTCCAATTTATTTCCAAGTTATTTTTTAAGTTCATGTATTGATTTAGCCACTTCGTGATTAATTTTGAAGTAGCCACGTTTTACCAATAGTTGACATTTTAAACAAGACGTGTCATTTGTGTCAGGACTAGACTGGAATTAGTACTATACCTGTTTAGGAAATTAAATGTTAAGATATGAAAAAAAATACTGATATATGATGATAACGTGAGTGGCCTTGTTGTAAGTTTTTATAGAGGATAATGTTTTTAGGGTAACATAGAAGCACTTCTTTGAAAGATGATTTTTTTTTTTTTTTCTGCAAAGGCATGCACAATAGCTGCTGCTATAGAACTTCACAACAGTTTTCAAATGTATGAAATGTTCAAGTTTGTTTACTTTATATAAATTTAACTTTCAAAAGACATTTTTAGTATCCTGCTGGACTATTTTCTGATGCTATTTAGGGATACATGCAGTGGTGGAATGAATGGTTACATATCTTTATGTGGTGGAGAACCTTGCCCTCCTATCTTTAGGTCTCCTGTAGCAAGCATGGAAGATATCATGGACAATCAAGTTATGTAAGTGTGTCGATACTGCGTAGTATTTAACAAGAACATCACTTATGGTCTTTGATCTGAAAGTCGCTGTGATTTATCTATTTGCCTTTTCGTGCCTTGTTGCTCAGATGCGCAATATATAGACTCCCAGATGCTCATAAACATATTACCCGACCACCACAAGGAGTTAAATTTCCTATTAAGGTATCAAATTTAGTAGCTGGTCCTTCTTTGTACCCTCCTATTTCCAATTGAGCGTTCAATTTCAAACGTTGCCACATTAAGACTCTGGTCTGTTTAAAGTAGCACACTTATTTGTGTTTTGTCTACTTATGCTGAAAGGTTGGTGGAAAATTAAAATTATTTGCTTTGTGTACAGACTGTTAGCATTGGGGATCTAAAACCTGAACCTGTTTTATGGCATGAAGATTCAGGTAGGAGACACCATGCTGAAAATGGGAGGTAAGGCTTTTTTTTAGTTAAATTTATGATTTGCTGTTGTATTGCATGCAGCATCTAGTCATCTAGTGGGCTAAAACTGAGTGGGGATCTGGCTTTTTATATCAGGAGAAACCCTCCAGGTTCTTCTGGTCGGGAGCTTGGAGAGGCTGCACACAGACTCATTGTCAATTCCTTACAGGCGAAGGTCGACTCCAATGGCTACCGTCACCCACATAATGGACCTCCTATACCCTATCCTGCACCAATGGGTCATCGACCACCGGTGTCTTCCTATGGTTATGAATCACACCCAGGATACGTTGCAATGCCACCTCCTGTTTCTTCTCCCTCACTCCAAGGCAGACCCCAGTTTCCATCTTACAATGCAGTCCCTACTGCTCAGCAGTATGGCTATAATCAACAATACCTGCCGCCCCCGGTAGCATACAATCCTCATCAGCCATCAAATTCTTACGAAAGAAATGACTATCAACACCCTAGATCACATCATTATGAAAGAAATCACCATCAGGGTAGTTTAAGGCAGGACTATCAATCGTCAGGATATAATCAGAATGCCAGGTTTATGAATAATACGCAAGGTGCATATGCTAGTCACCATCATGACGTTATTCACCATCATGAAGTTATTCACCACAGCCCAAACTTTCAACCATCTAGAACCCATCAGAATTGGACTCCAAGAAACAACCAGAGTGGAAACAGGGAATATGGTCAACATTCGTCCAATCAATTTTCTTTATTAGATAGAAGAGGAAACAGGAATCCAATGCCACCACCTGGTTACGATCGCAAATAAATTCATTTCGTCCGGGTTAAATGTTGTTCCCTATTAATTAAGTTGTTGTACCATATATATTTTTCTCGATTAGTTGAGGTTTGAGAGTTATATCTTCATTTTCTCCTATTATGTCTAGTCCTGATGACTTCACCATGTTTTCCGTCATATAATCCCTACAACACAGGTGTAACATTTTCTTACTTCATAGGCTATTCATATTCAATTCATCGTTTTTCTCACACCCTTTTATTTTCATTTTGTGACACGCTTCTTTCTTATTTGGTCCTTTATGTCGTATATTAATTCTATTTAATCAGTTACTTGATCTAATTCATTCTTGTTTCCCATTAATTTCTTAAAAATGTATTAGCCTGTATACTTGTGACTAAGAGTCTCTTTTTGTATATTTCTTAGAAATATTTTCTTTCACTTTTTGGTCTGTCCAAACAATAATATTTCATTAAAGACGTAAAAGTTACATTAGAGGCCTTTCCTGAATTTGAATATTATCAAACAAACTATATTTGTGTTTATTATTTCTTTAAAATAGCACATTCTTCATTGTTTAGAAAGGTTATTAATCTTAAATTTGTAGTCTTACAATATCACATAATATAAGTCCAATAAGTTACTCGTTATTATTACTTAGATATTATAGTTTGATTATAGCTTATTGATAATGAATTTCTCTAGTATATTTTTGCTAGAAAAATCTCAAAAATAATGTTCTAAAATAAATATAAAATGTCAAAAAGATAAAAGTTAATTAGTTAACGATAACGCTGTTTTTTAAGGTTAATATATAACATGAAGTTCATAAGTTAGGATTAAAAACTTGAAAAACTAAAAAAAAAAATCATTGAACTAAATAGATTTTTGTGAATTTCTTTTATCATATCACTATTGATTATTTTAGTTACAGAAAATAGACTCGTGTTCAAACAACTAAATTAAAATTTTGGAGAAACTTAAAAGCCACAAGCCATAGCTGGTTGAGAAGGAAAGATGAAGTGTAATTAATGTAATAATTTATGAAGACAACGCTTATAATTACACGTTTCCGAAGCAAACCGAGTGACTAATGAACCTTTTCTTAATATTTAATATAATTTTTAAACATTTTTAGTTATTAAAAATGTTTTATGCATTTGCTTGCTCGGAAAAGAAAGAAAATAAGTAGTGTGTTAAAAGATGTTTGTGGAATTTAATTTCCTAATAAAAAGTAGAGTAAACATTTTTGTTGTCTGGTCATCCAACAATAAATTGTTATGTTTTCATAAGAATTATTTTAAAAAGTTAGTTTAAAAATTATTTCAACTGATAGAAATGTAAAAAAATTAAACTTAAGTACATGGATATTATAATTCTAACTAAAAAAGAGTAACACACTAGTAGTAAGTCATTGAATAAATAAATAAATATTAATTATCATATGGTTGTGAAAAATTAATTATTACTTAATCTTGTATGATCATAAATAAAAATATATTTTAAAAGTAAAAAATAAATTATAAAAGTATAAAACAGGCATTATAAATAAATTCAAGTTAAAGTGAAATTTTGGACAATAGTTAATCAATTAGTGACTAACTCAACATCAATATAAATTAAATATAATAAAACTTTATGTCATTTAATCAATTTATATTACATCTTCATTTTTAATAGATTAAATGATGATGTTAAATTAAGCATCTTGCTAACTAGTATTCCAAAGAGAATGATTAAATAATCTATGTAAATAGTCTACCGAAGACATAAATTCTATTCAAGACACAGTCTTATACTATACCTAACAGATAAATTTACTACATCAAATAGTTTAGAAACTTTTGAACGAGATTTTTATTAAACCAATCTTTACATATTAATAAAATCCTATCTTTAAAAAAAATTGCAAAAAAATATATTAAAAGTAAAAAAATAAACATTCTAAAAAAATCAAATTAAAGTAAAAGTTTTTGGACAATATAATTAATCAATGAGTGGCTCAACATCAATATAATTAACATAGACATTACATACATAAAACATAATAAAACTTTATGTGATCTACATAAATTTTATATTAGATCTTCACTTTTAATAGAATAAATAATATTAAATTTAACCGTCTAATATTCCAAAGATACTGATTAATAATATAAGTAACTTTTTTATTGAAATTCACATTAAATATGTACTGAAAATACCTTATTAACTTTAATAAAGAAATGTTTAAAAATAGGTGTGTTACTTAAACCTTCTAAGCTCATAAGCTGTATGGTCATTGTTCTTTAAAAAAAATAATCACTAAAAAATAATCCAAAAGACTACACCAAAACCTTTTTATTTGCCCTAAAACAAAACCATTATCTTACTAAAGCTATAGTTTGATTAATTAATCAATTAATATGATTGAATGATATCTTCCATGTACGAAAAAAGCACGAAGATATCATATATATTTCCCAAAAAAATGCATATCGCATCACGGATTCCAAATATCTGGATGCAAGATTAAAGTGGTGCTTTATTTTCAATCATGAACACTTAATTTTTTTTAAAGGATCACTATCGGATCACTTCAAACCAAGCTAATTGAATAGCTTCAAATTTGTGGTTCATAAATTTACATATATTTAACCAATGATAATAACAAGGAAGATATAAAGAATCCACAACCAATGATACCATTTGATACATTCAAAATATATTAAAAAAATGTTTTGTATACTGAGAATATAAAAGAGTTTTAGATAAAAATTAAGGAAGTTGTTTTTTTTTTTACAGAAACTTTTTGTTGATTTTTTATTGTTTGAGTGTTCCATTCCAATTGATCATGTCTCAAGTACCTTGAATTATTATGTTTTTTTTTTACCATCATGACATGAAGTTATAAATTAGTGATTTCTTATCGCCTACTCAAATCATTCACTAATCAACACGTATATTAAAATCACTATTAATAATCAATTGTTTCATGAAATCTATTTTTGCAACATGATTCTTGGCTCTTCCAAAACATGTCCCCATGATCCATGGGGTATTTCTATTTTATGTATATATTTATATTCCTACTTACCAATTAAAAGAAAGGTGTATTAGTAATATGCCAAGTGGCTCTTTCTTCAGCCACAGCCATTGGAGTAGATATGTAGTTGATAGGACGTAACCAACTCAAGAAAAGCCATTCTAGAGGATAATTAATTATAAAATTAAAGATTAATTGTATCCCCTAATAATCCTATCTCATTACCCAATTTTAATTGAATTTTATCATCACATATATTAATTTGTGAATATTTTATCAGATTGTTAAATATTTAATCGCCTATTGACATATAGGAAATTGGAAAAAAATGTCATTTTGATCATATTTTATTTATTTATTTTAATATCGGTAACATATATTAAAATTTAAAAAAAAATGATGACAAAATTTACCCAAACAACTTAAGGTGATAAAAATCTCAAAATGATAATAGTTATTGTGATAAAATGCATGGTTAGACTTAATTATAAATGTATAAAACCTATAATATATAAAATGAGAAAGACTTCATTAGCATTGTTTCTTCTCCTACCTTCTAAAGTATATATAAAATTAAACATGAAAACTTCAACCCTAATTATCTAATTTCTTATGTGAAACCACGTTATCAATCTTGTTAATTTAAATAAACCTTGCTCAGTCAAACACACCTTATCGAAGTACTCTTTCATGGTGAAAAGCCCTATTAATTAAAAACTATAAGTTTAATGTTCAAACCGACCCAATTCTACAGTCAATAGTCTTACATGAATTAAATATGTGTAATAGAAAACATGAATTAAATATATGTAATAAAATAATGAACGATTATGAAGGAATGCGTGTGAGGAAGAAACATCACCTTTTATGGCCAATTTTCCGTGGTTTTCTATTCTATAATATGTCCTTAATTGCCTTTTGGAAACACCAGCCTCACTAATTATGATTAAGAAACAAAAAATTATATATTTTTAATAAATTACCAAAGAAAAAAAAATGCGTTTTATTGTTTAAGATTGTGAGCCTATTATTTCATATATTATCAGTTATGTCTCAAATAATGTGATAATATTTTTGTAACATACAATATGTAACAACATTAATGACTCACAAATTTTAGAAGATAATTTTTAACTGATCCCTCCTTTCAACTATATATTTTTTATTCAAAAGATTCAAGCCTAAGATGGTACTTAAGAAATAATATAATGCGATAATATATAATACTAGTAGTCCTTCCAAACCTAATTACAAGCAAAAGAACAAAAATTGATGAATTTAAATATAAAAAAATTTAATTACTTCCCTTTTACTTAATAATATTTCCTAAATAGAGCTCTAATTAATTGAGATGTTATTTTCAATTACTATATTTTTTTACATCAAATGTTATAAAAAAATTATTTAGTATTTTTTAATAATATTAAATACTTTTTTAATTAGCATAAAAGGTTATATATTTTTACTTTTACTTGTAATTAAATATATATATATATATATCAATGATGTCACCAATTAAAAAAAGATTTTTTATGGTGAATTAATATTTAGAATTATTTATATTAAGAAAGAGTTATTGGGATGTAAAAGATATAAATTTACGTTTGACAAAATATCCAGTGTAAAAATGATATAATAACATTGGACCTTAACATATATGACATAAATTTACGTCTATTAGTGTAAATTTTGGACGTTTTTCTTTTAAATTTAATTAGTTTTAGTTTAAAATTAAATTTAAAGAAAAATACCAATCAACATACACATATAATATAAACTAAACATTTGTAATAAAAATCCAATTTGACAAGTTAACTAAATTAGAACATAAATTTTATTAATGAAAAAGGAAAGTTACTCATTATTCTCTTATTTATTAATATCATCTTTGGATGGATAACATCTTTAGATGGACAAGGAAACTTGATAATTAAAGACGTGTTACATTTTAACTCATTATTTAGCAATAGACTCAAAAATAATTTAAGACTTTAATAAATGTTAAAATGTATTAAGATTCAATAATACTCATCCAAATGATTAGATTCATCCAATATATATAACATAATAGTTATATTCAAATGAACCAGTTTATCTATTACACTAAAAGATTAACAACAACTGATTCAAATTAACAAAACGCCCTCCAATATTTCCACAAATACTCAAAAAACAGAGTCACCAGAAAAAATAAAATTAAAGGAGTTGAGAGACCTAATTTAAATAGTTTTATCTTCCACAAACACTAAAAAAACGGAGCCATCAGAGAAATAAAAATAAAAGGAGTTAGGAGGATAATTTAAATAGTTTTATGTTGGATATCAAATTCGAAGTAAAAAAGTTTTACTTAATTATAAAAGTATCACCATACATTTTTTTCGTAATTTCTTTTAAGTAGGAGATAAAATGTAGAAGATTAGTTTTGCGTGTAAACTAGAATTAAACTTAAAAAGGATCCTACATTCATTTACAAGAGCAGTTTACCAAGTATATCATTTTGTTGCATTAAACAGATTCAGAAACAGGAATTCACAGCTGGGTTTGTAATTTTGAAATCATGGAAATATAGAAGACAAAAAGAAAAGAGATGACAGAAACAGAAAGAAGCATGAGGCAACCACCACCTACCAGAATTAGATAAGATTGTGGGGAAAGCTCTGAATTGGATAAGTGTGAATTAAAGTGTGGAAGATTCATCCATTCCTATTGCCATAATAGGTAGAGCACTCAGAAAAGTCCAATATATTTTTACTATATTATTTCTTTCAATTCAATACTAAAAAGTGGGCAATATATTTCTCTAATATATGTTAGCTAAATTCATTAGGTTTGATATAATTTGAGTAGTTTTTATCATCATATTTTAAGTTTAAAGTCATGAAGCTTATGAAAGTTTGTGTTTTTTGGAGTAAATATTTAATAAAAGAAAACAAATACAATATTTTACATGAAAAAAAAAATTTCCAAGCAACAGCAACAAACTAATTAAAGAATCGAGAACCAGAATATCCACCTTTTTGTGTTTGTGTGTGGGACAGGGATTCCATGATTATTTTGGATCCACCCATTATTTCTCACGTGGCATTATGAATATGGAAAGTGGAATTTATCATGGGTGCATTTTATTAACATATATGCTTTCTTGGAAATAATTATGAGATTGATCTTTAAATTAAAGTTGATGGTCAAATAAAATCTTTTCAAAATTGGTGATGAGTATTATATAGTTATTAAGATGATGTTGATTATAACGATAACAAATTATTGAGTCCACTTTATGCATCAAATCATATATATCATTAGGTATATCTGAAAGTATTATATAGCTTGGAAATTGAAACTTATCATGATAGAGTGTCTCTCTTGCTTTCTTAGTCAAATAAAATTCTTTCTAAATAATGAATGATGAGTATTTTAAAATTAATAAAAATTGTTGATATCACTTTATGATTTGCATCTTATTATTAGATACTCTTAATTTTTACTTAAAAATCTTATTTTTTTATATAGGGACATTTTATTTCTTTAAGCATCTTTTTCAAAAACATTAAATTATTATATGTTTATATTTAAGGGATTTGTCGGGTGTGTCAAATCTTGTTGAGAAGTAACACTATTACGAAAGGGTCTTTTTATATATATAGAGTGATGCTTCTTTCTTAGAGGCAACTAATCGAATAAGATTCTCACGTCATCTAAGTTCTTACAAGTTTTGGAGCACATAGTTGCTTAATTTGATGGTTCAATCTTGTTTTTAGCTAGTGCCCTAGATTAAATTATTTGGGTATGACTTGTGAGAATACCCAACATCTTGTTGATCATGAAATTGCTTCTGTGATTGTTTGATGTATTTGATGAAATTTTTTCTGATATAAAAGAAAAAGACTATTCGAACCATGACCTATAGTGATATAATTTCGCCGACAAAAAAAAATTTCTATAATTTCATATATTTGAGTAATTTTTACTTGATAGATAATACAAAAATTTACATTATATAGTAGCACATGAAACAAATAAAGTCTTTGAGAGAAGACATGAAATGTTTACTGTTTCAAAAGAAATAAAAATAAATAAAAATTATGGGAATCCAAATGAAGAATAAGTAAGATATGATGCATATTACAGACATTGATATGTGATATTATAGTGTGAGAGAGAAGGGGGCATAGAACATGGATCTCAATTCTCACCACTTTTCTATATTATTATTATTATTTTATTATTATTATTATTAGATTGCTTCCTTCTTCACTTCTCTTAGTCAGCATAGCATATAACAAAAAAACAAACACGTTTGCATATATATATTCAGTGATCACATCATTGAAGGCAAAATGAAATTGTTGAGTTTTGGTGTTATATATGAAAGTTGAAGAAGAAGGCATAATAAAGATGAAGTCAAGGTTCACACGTATCTGTGTCTTCTGTGGCACAAGCCCTGGCAAGAACCCTAGCTACCAACTCGCTGCTATCCAACTAGGCAAACAACTTGTAAGTCATAATAATTTCTCATTCTCTTCAACTCAATCATTAACTTTTTTCTACAAAACCATGTTTTTTTTTCATGTCACAAATATATAATCACTGAACATTCTTAAATTCTCTTCAAACTATGCATCTAATCAGAGTAAACCCTTATATGAATTAGGGTTATTGGTTATTCTTAGATTGATGAGGTTATGAGATTGAATGCATGCAGGTGGAGAAGAACATCGACTTGGTTTATGGAGGAGGGAGCATTGGCTTGATGGGGCTAATCTCACAAGTCGTCTTTGATGGTGGACGCCACGTGTTAGGGTAATTCTTTTTTTTTTTATTAGAAATTTAAATGTGATTTTATTTCTGTATTAAATACAAATAAAAAAGTTAAACAGCATATAAGAATTTTGAATAAATAATATGATTCTTTTGAGTTTTTTTTTTCTCCTCGAAAATTCCCAGTATTCTTTTCGTAATAATTTTACTATCTTCAACAATTGCAGGGTGATTCCCACCACTCTTATGCCAAGAGAGGTATTTTATATATTTTTGAATAAATAATGAAATCATTAATTTATTTAGTGAATGAATTAAATAGAAAATGTGAATGAATGAAATAGATAACTGGGGAGACAGTAGGAGAAGTTAGAGCAGTGTCAGGGATGCACCAACGCAAAGCAGAAATGGCTCGACAAGCTGATGCATTCATTGCTCTCCCAGGTTTTTCTTTTCTTCTTCTTCTCAACCTAATAATTAATACACATAAATTATTTTCTTTATGTAATCAAAACACAATTATAAAATAAAACCTAACAAATAATTATGTAACATCTTTTTTTTTTATATATAATAAATGGATGTTTATATATATATAGATCCTTTCAATCACCAATGTAGAAAGTTCCTCTTGTTGCATATGACAGAGAACTCTCCCAAGTTATGAAAAGGACTTTTGTTATAATAATTGTTGTTATTATTATTGAAGTTATGTATGATTTGTAAGCCTTAATTGAAAAAACATTTTGATTTAAAAAAGGGACCAAATATATTTTTTGTTGTCCGTGTTCTGCGGAGAGAACATAATTTCTCACGATATCTTTATCAGTAACCGATCATAACTGTCAACTGTATGCTGCAATTAATAAGATTCCTGCACCTGTTATGAAGGATCTATTCATGCATTATTGCATTTCCATAGTTATTATCACTGTTTAATGTTAAAAAAATGTAGTGATTAATATTATTGGAATTTTTTTATTATTTTAATTAGGTGGATATGGCACTCTGGAAGAACTTCTTGAAGTTATCACTTGGGCTCAACTGGGAATCCACGATAAACCCGTAAGACATAATCACTTCTGCGTTTTCTTTTTAATTAATTATTTGAAATTCATAGGTGGAATGAATGGTAAAAACTTAAATTATTGTAAGTGAAGGGCACACATGGAAAAGACTCAAAGCCATTACAAATGTGACACAAACAAGAACTAATGAATGAATAAATAAATAAATAAAGTTTTTTTTTCATGATTTATATTATATGATAGGTTGATGATGATGATAATGGAAATGAATGAATGGTGACAGGTGGGGTTGTTGAATGTGGATGGCTACTACAACTCGTTGCTGTCATTCATGGACAATGCTGTAGATGAAGGTTTCATTACACCAGCTGCCCGTCACATTATTGTCTCTGCCCAAACTGCCCAAGACCTCATCTCCAAGCTTGAGGTACATACCATCCATACTTACATTAATTACAACATTTTTTTTTCACATTAAACTTTTCTTTTTTAAAATAATAAACTTTTTTGAGTGATATCAATTGTTTTGTTACGAGAGTTAGATTAAATCATAATCCAATTGTGACTGAGTTTTAAACTACTACGTGTTTAAGTAGAAAAAGTTAGGCTTTTATCAATAAAGGATTTTTTTTTTAAGTCTTATTAATCATTATATCCCTAATAAAAAAATTAAATAAATCCTACTTTTTTAAAATTTTTTATTTTAAATTCTACATTTTGAAATACAAAAATTATATAATTTGAAATATTTTTTTAATTTAAGAATGTATAATCTATGATATAAACTTTTTTTTTAATTTTAAATTATACAATCTAAAATATAAAAAATATATTTTGAATTGTACAATCCATCATAATAAAAAAATATTTTAAATTATACAATCTGAAATATAAAAATTTTATTTCAAATTATATAATACAAAATGTAAAAAAATATATTTTAAATTGTATAATAAAAAATAATTTTAATATTTAAAAAAATATAAAAATAGAGGACGGAAACACAAAGTTACAATGTCAACTTTTAATCTAATAATAAGTTTTTGATCTAATATAATCATGATCCATTAACTCATTCACTCTTATGAGGCCCAATTCTAAAGACTCAGAAGTATTATTGGATTCTCTTTCCTTCCATTTTCTTCCATTGTTTAAAAAAATGAAAAGTTTAAGTCGAAATTTGATTTTCTTTCCTTTTATTATGAGTAAAAAATTTCAATGTTTTCCTTTTATGTATGTGAATTGTTACCAGGAATATGTTCCCCAGCACAGTGGTGTGGCACCAAAGCAGAGTTGGGAGATGGACCAACAGTTATAAGCAAATAACATTGAAGAATCAGACACTTCCCTTAACCAAGATCAACCAATCTACATATTTTCTCTTTAGAAAATAGCTTTCTCAATACAAATCAAGTCATTTGCCTCACATTTTCTATTTTCTTAATTACCAACTAATTATGATCAAAGTCATAACACAAGAAAATTTCCATCATTAGTTGTCACTGCTTATAGATATTGTGACATAGTAAACCTCGCTTCAGTGTTGTGATGGGTGCTTCTAAATAACTACTAATTCAAACAACTACTCATTTCATGAGTCTATTAGCTTTTGATATTAACCTATTATTAGATACACAATAAATCCAACTGTTTTCTAATTTTTCTCATTGGTAATTGTTGGAGTTAAGTTAAATTTTAAAATATATTAAAAAATATCTTGTTGGACATTTCACATTTTTTATATTACATGCATTCGATTTTGTAAATTTCACACACACAAAATTTAGATTTTAACGTGCAAATGAATTAAACATCTCACATCGAATAGTAATATTATCAAATTAAAATCGAGTAGTATGGTTTACTTTGATATATTCATGTCATCGCTAGTAAGTAAAAATTGAAGAACCTAGAATGTGACAATGAAATTCGATTTTTGAAAATGACAATCGTTGTAAGAAGACTATATTTGATTTCTTAAAATCAGGTTTTTTTTTATAAGAGATGTAAATTAAAAAATAATGGAAATAATTATAGAAAATAAAGTGAAATGCATTGAGAAAAGAAAGTGTGAGACTCTAGTTTGCCAATAAATTATGAAAGTATAACAAGAATTATTTATTGAAAAATCAAAAGTATGGGTATATGCTTAAAAAATGAATTATTTAAATCACAGTAGAAATTGTGTTGAATATGAAGAGGGGGGTAACTCTCTAATAGATATGTTTTTATACAAGTAAAGACAAGTAGAAAATAATTGTTGAAACTTATCTCCATAATAAAGATTCAATGTAAATTTTAAAGGGTACAAAAATCGGAGTAAATCAAATTTCTAATACATAGAAAATTATAACTAATGAAAAGAGTGTGATTTCTCTTTCTTCGACTCTCTGTTTTACTTATTTCAGTTGTTTACAGATTTGTTAGTAATTTACATCTCCTTATTTATATTTCTTGCATGATATATGCAAACTAATAGTTTTTATTGTTTTACTTTTTTGTTCATTAAATTATCAACACTCATTCACATGTCTCACTTTTTTTTTAATTTAAGTTATGTTTGAAAGTAACGTTTTTTAATTCTGGTAATATTCATATTTCATGCAATTCACTTTTTCATTATTATCATTTCAATTTTATGTGTTTATTTCTCTTAATTCAAAAGTATGTTTAGATTTTGCTTTTATGTTCATTTAAAATTAAATCTAAATTTCTATTAACATGAATGTCAAATTTTTTTCTCATAATCTATTTTGTCTTATTGAAATTATTATTTTTTTTATAAATTCAAGTTATTTGATATATTTTTCTTTTTATTCAAATTAAACATATTCACAACTACTTGTCTATATACAAATATCCACAAATTTTTTTTTAGTCAAATACATTAAATAAAATTCTAATTCAAATTTGCATCGAAAACACTTTGATAGCAGATTAAAAATATAGACACCTTATTAAGTTATTGTTTCATTTTCCTTGTCTTCAATTGAAATTGTGTTTGTTTTAACACACCTTATGTTAAAATCTTGATTTTTCTCTTCCTTAATAAAATAATTTTGTTATGCTTTAAAAAAATATATTATATAGTTGGAGAACTAGCTGGTATAACTTGGTTCACATGTTTGTAAATCTCTCTCTATTAGACCTAACACTATTATATTATTCTAGTGGATTAGTTGTTGACTTTATCACAAAACTAGTTTTGTAATCACAAACCTTTATTTTAAATCATTCACAGTGAAACTAACTTATTTACATGCAACAAAGTCAATGAATAAATGCTTATCATTTTTGTCCTAATTATTTTTTTCTTTGAAAAATAATCTTAAGGAGAGTAATAATTGAAGAAAACCTGTGATGGTGACCTTATTCAATGTGAAAAACAAAATGGAAAAAGGACAAAGTGAGTGACAAGGGACAAGGGAAAGTGATGTTCTTAAATGTTTAGCGCAATTCTGATTCTGATCTTACTCATGCAATATAATACATTTTTCTTACTTTCACAAAACTTTCAATTTCTTTATCATTAGATATATTATTAGGGACAATGAACCTTAATTGGTGACTCACTGGGCATGACTTTTTACTATTACAATCATGCTCCAATTATTGTTCTTGTTGTTCAAGTAAAGAAGACAAATAAGAAAAAATTTAGCTATCAAATTAAAAATAAAATATTTAATTGATCATTGATAACTCTCACAATAAGAAGCATGTCACTTTACAGAGTCATTTCATAATACCACACCTCCTAATTTATTTTGACAAGGACAAATGTGGAATTTAAAAATATAGGGGGTGCAGAATGCAATTGCCCAAAACTCCATTTCCAAACTCAAACCCAAACCCTTTTGCTCTTCCCACACCCATGCCACATATTATAAAAAAGTTATAAGTAAACTTAGCAAAAAAGGGTGAGAATAGAAAAGTCCATTTAACGGGTAAATAACCCAGTTTGACGATGACCCATATCCAGATTGCAAATTGGGTCAGGGTTTTAGTTTCAAGCAAATACAAAGAGATTATCTTTCTATCACACTCCCAATCTCCGTCTCTGTTTTGTGCTGCCTTCCTTTGCCTTTCTCGCACTGGTAAGAAAAACCTATGCTAATTTTACCACTTTTCCCTCTGAATTCCCAAATTCTCTTCGTAAAATTACAATTTTGGGGGTTTAATGCCTTTTTAGTTCACTTCGCAGTTGAAACATTCTATTAGTGGATTTCAATCGAACATCTGATTTTTCTTCCCCCTTTTTTGACATTCATATTGCAATTCATGTTATGCAAATTTTGTAGAAGAATTAACATACACAGCAAGCATGGCAGTCACATTTTACGACCTTAGCTCTGCCTCTGGGTTGAAGAAGCTTGACGAGTACCTTCTCCCACGTAGTTACATCACCGGGTATGGTTTTTAAGCATCTTCATTTGGAATTTTTCTTTCTTAATTTTTTTTTTCTAATCTTTCTTTTTTGTTATTGTCCCATTTCACGTGCTCTTTAGGTACCAAGCTTCGAAGGATGATCTCACTGTCTATGCAGCTTTGCCAACTGCTCCATCAGCTGAGTATGTGAATGTGTCCAGGTGGTACAAGCACATTGATGCTTTGTTGAGAATCTCGTAAGTTCGCTTCCCTTAACTCACACAAACTAATTTCCAAAATATAGAATACGGATTATATATTACATAATTATGAATTATATTAAAAATCAAGTTTTATGTATTAAAAAAATCATCTATCAACTGAGTTAGTCAAATATAAAGAAAAAATAGAAACATATATAAAAGATTTGTTTCTTATCTTTATATTAAGTTCATGAGTTTTTGGAAAATTATTATATTAATCTCTTTAAAATTATGTTAGAATTGTGTTACAAAAGTTAGATCCTTAAAAAAATATATTTTGAATTCGACACTTCATCAATACTTATTGGGAATATATGAGACACATCACTTAGAAGGGAGTGTCTGAGCTTCATAGAGTCACACTCCAATTATATGTATAATAATTGATATGGAATATTATATTTGAGTGACCTGATTATATTTTTATGCAAATTTTTGCGCCTACAGTGGTGTTTCTGGTGAGGGGTCTGGTGTCACTGTTGAGGGATCTCTTGTTGCCGAGCCTGTTGCAACTCCCCCAGTTACTGATACAAAGGCAAGTATCTTTCTAGTGGTGGATATTTCGACTGTGGTGTTGGTTTCGTGTGTTTTTTGCATTGTGTGGCTTAACTGTAATGGTTTATTGACCTTTGACTCAGTGTAAATTGTTTTTCAGGCTGCTGCCGCTGAGGATGATGATGATGATGTTGATTTGTTTGGTGAAGAGACAGAGGAAGAGAAGAAGGCAGCTGAGGAAAGGGCAGCTGCAGTGAAGGCATCTGGAAAAAAGAAAGAGTGTGAGTTTCACATTTGTCATTTACCTGCTATCTTTAAACTTTATCCTGATTATAGCACTTGGTGTGGGCATTGACTTTTTGCTGATTCCATTTTTCAGCTGGGAAATCATCTGTTCTGTTGGATGTCAAACCATGGGACGATGAAACCGACATGAAGAAGCTCGAGGAAGCAGTGAGATCTGTTAGCATGGAAGGGTTGCTTTGGGGTGCATGTATGTCATTTTTACTTGTATATATATTTTGGCTTTGGTTATTGATATTTGTACATGTTTTGAACTTTGATCCACATCCTAAATTACTTGAATGATAATATTCAATTTTCTGTATTTGTTAATGTTATAAATGTTGTTCTCTAGTCTTTGATTTAGAGAAAAATCGTACTTTCTGCTCCTCTTTTGTGATTCTGATATCAATTTTTTTCGTGTCTTAGCCAAACTTGTTCCCGTTGGGTACGGCATCAAGAAACTGCAAATTATGCTTACTATCGTGGATGACCTAGTTTCTGTCGACAGTCTTATTGAAGAACATCTCACAGTTGAGCCCATCAATGAATATGTCCAGAGTTGTGACATTGTAGCCTTCAATAAAATTTGTACGTATTTCTTGGATGGCTTTTTTCTCCCTAGTAATTCCCAAGTGGTTTTGTATTTCGTGATAAGATGCATATTGTTTATATATGGTTTTACTGCTTGTTCTAATGCTATTCCATAACCTTTGTTACAGAATCTACAATCGTGGGACTTGGAGATCGTGGCAACGAGAGGAATTGTGATATTTAGAAACTATGTTTTTAGAAAGCTGTTCTTTACTGTTGTCTATTTGTGTGATGCCATCGGATTATTTGAAGAGTAATCATTTTAGGCTTTAATAAGCCTTTGATTCAAAGGTAATCAAAAGGATGAGCATAACAATTGTATCTTTCTTTCTTCCCCCATTATTAATCCAACTACATCTCTACATCCCTTACCAGCAAGAAAATAGTATTTACACGAACAAATGAATGATAACTAAATTGATAACGTGTCTGAAGGTACACTTGCTCATTTGGTGGAGCACAACTGCTCATGATCAGCCAAAACATAATTGTGCATTTTAGTATATCCAGTTAAATGAACAATCCAAAATAATCCATGGTCTCTAACTTAGTCGGGTGAAATATTAGTATAGTAACTTTTTATGGTCATTATAACTGACTTGGAGATTTACGACTTTAGTGTACTATGTGGGACCAAATGGATGTGTTATGTAGTAAATTACCGCACGAGGAATTCTATTTATCTCTTTTGGATCTGATTTTGGCATATCATGTCAAGGGAAGTGTTAGGATTTATGTTTGATAATCTACAATCATTTTGGTCTGTTTGTTTAAACTTCTTTTTAGAGAAAAACAAAAATACCTTTTTAATGAAATTATTATTTATTATGATATTTTAGTTTAAAGAAAACTGTAACAAAAAAAAAAGCTTCTATGTAATTATCATTGTTTTAATCACGAATATTTTCGTAATTTAGAAATTAAATGATGAAAATATTAAAAATTTAACATTAGATTGTTGAAACATATCATAAAAAATATTCAACCATAACATAAAAGAATTGAAACATAATATGAAAAAATATAATTTTAAATTATTTAAATATAAAGTATTAGCTATAATGTCGTTTTCGTCGATTTGAAATTAAAAAGACTACATTAGCTTTAATGTGTCTAAAAATAAGTCAAACTTAATTGAAAACTTCAAAAAAAAATTAAACTGATATTGAAATAAGACGATTTAGATTATTAATAACACAGCATAAAAACCAATTTAAAACGCACATTCTCTTCTAAATCCCAAATCCTAATCCTCTTTCTTTCTTTATTTTTTTTTTCTCTTTTTTTTTTCTTTCTCTCTTAGCACTATTTGCTTTTACCGACACCTCTCGCCGGTGGCCGTTCCCGGTGACGGCGCCGATCTCTTCCGTCCTCTGCCGTCAGATTTACCTCTACTCCTCTCCTTTCGTATTCACACTGTCCTTTCCTTTTTTTTCTCTTTCTCTTTCTCCACCGCAACACACTCAACTCTAGGTATTTCTTTTTCATTTTCATTTCAAATGTTAGTTTTATTGTTGATTTGCGAGTTGTGAAACGAATTTGATTAAATTAAAGGCTTTTAGCGCATTATGCGATTCTGTTACCTGTGCTGGTGTTGTGGAGTTTGATCTTCGACGCTGATCTTTAATTTACTTCGCATTGCTTCGACCTAGCTCCTTGATTCACCGGTTTTTGCCTCTACATTTTTTGTGCATTCCACGGTTGTGTATTGAGATGGCTAATGAACACTATCTACGTACGATAACTCTAGATTATTGTTGTTTTGAGAACACTACGCTTGCTAATGTTAAAAGTTTGGAAAGAAAGCCAAAATCATTGTCGTTATAAGTGTGTAATGGCAGGATTTTTGGCTTTGAATTGCTCAATGTTTTGAAATACGAGAATTATTGTGGCAATGCAGTCGTTGTTATTCAGTTTCATTTGCTTTAATGTTATTCTGTTATGCTGTTTGGAGTGGCCTTTTTTCTTCAATGCCTCTTTTGTCATGATGGATAATGTGGCACCTTTGTGAAATTGAAATTGTTGATATGTGACATTGGTTTGGTTTGGTAATAAGTTTAAGCTTCAAAGTCAAGAGGCCCTTTTACTTTTTCTTAAATTTTAGTGGGATCAGTGCAGGAGGGGCTTTTATGAGGATTTTATTGAGTAAATTATTGAACTGTAACAAATTGTGCAGGTGTGGATGGAACTTGAAGCCAGCAATCATCCCAAGCAAGAACGATCAAGGACAAGATGGACAGCATCCCTTGACAAGATATTTGCAGACTTGGTTGTCAAGCAGATTCAACTGGGAAATAGACCAAACAATGTTTTTGACAAGAAAACATGGAATCACATTCGTGATGAGTTTAATAGGCAAACAGACCTTAATTTCAATAACAATCAATTGAGGAAGCATCTAGATGTTCTTCGGACCCGCTTCTACAATTTGAAATCCGCTTATGATCAGAATAATGATTTTGTAATGGATGATTCCTGTTGCATTGGCTTTGAGCAGTGGGATGATATAGGGGTAAGCTCCTTTCATTATAGCGATCTTTTCCTTGCTTTATTCTTAACCTGAATAGTACTATTTTTTGTATGCAGGCACAGCCTAGGCACGAAACAGTGAAAGGGAAAGATTGTCCAATATATGAGCAACTGTGCACAATCTTCATAGATTCAGCAGCAGATGGGAAATACGCTCAGTCTAGTCATTATGAAGAGCTGGACAAATCTTTTGGAACTGATGCATCTGGCTTTACACCACGTTTAGAAGCTAAGGTCTCACATTATGAAAACCCATCAACATCTAAATCTATTGCTGGGAACATCTCAACTTCTGAGAAGGGGACCAAGAATTCTCTAGATAGGAAGCGGAAACGGTCGTACGAGACACAAACTACTAGTCTGGATCAAGACACCTGCAATGCTATGGCAGAAGCCTTGTTAGATATGGTTGCTGTTTCGAGGTTAAGGGCAGTCGTTTCAAGTGTGAGTGATGACAAGTTTTCCATAACAAACTGCATTAATGCTCTAGATGAGATAGAAGGCATTGATCAAGAACTCTACTTTTCTGCCCTGGATCTCTTTGAGAACCCTAGCTTAAGGGAGACATTCATTTCTCTAAAAAGTGTCAAGATAAGGTTGACATGGTTACAAGGAAAGTGCAGTAAAAGTCCCTTCCATTAGAATAGATTTCATAGTCACAACACAAATGCTCAGTCTATTATACCCTCCTTTTTGTTTGACTGTAAGTAATGCCATTCTTAGTTTCAACTTTTACAACTTGCCGTAGTTGTTTATAGACGTGCTTTTTTCAACTGGATTTAATAGTTACTTCTTCGAATATGACTTTTATGAAGCTTGTGATCCTGTTGACTAAATGTAAACTAGTGTATGTTGAAAATGCTCATATTAGTAGTAGTGTGAATTGTGGACCCTTTGGTTTGGTCCAGAATATATATGCAGATTTAAATCATGTAATGCTTTGCTAAGCGTGCTCAATTTACTGGGTGTGAACCAATGTAGTCACATATTTGGTCAACTTTTTAACCAATTTAGATTAAATTTGTAACAGTTCCAAACGTAGGGCGAAGGTAGTTACCATACAGATTTTCTTTCGGAAATATTTAATTTCAAATTACAGGGGTAGTGGCAAGAGTTCTACAGTATCACTGGCTTCATTCACCTGATTAAAAGTAAATAAAATAATTTTTATGTTCAATTGTTCATGCAGATCAAAAGCCAAGAAAACTCACCCTGTCTGGGCCGGAGTATACCTATATAATATTTCTTTTGGGCTAAAATTGTCACCTGACATTCTTTTTTCTTTTTTAAATTCTTTCAACTTACTATCCACTTAATTTTCACGGTTTAGCTTGTGTAATAATTTTATCTTTTTTTTTTATTTCCTCAAAATGTAAATTATTATTTTTAATTTATTACCTAATATTTCTGAACTAACATGTTGAACAAAAAGTAAAGTGGTCATATCAAAATCTTCAAAGAACTTTTAAATTTTGTTAAATATCTTATTTATCTACCCTAAATGTTAGACACTAAAATTAGTGATTTTAAATTTTAAAAGAATGAAAAAATAATATTTTACAGGAATTGAAACCAAAATTCATATATTTTACAAGATTAAAAACAACAATTCTCACTTTTAGAGAGATTTAAAAAAAAGAAAAAAAAAATTAGGAACCAAAATCGAAGTACATTCATTTTACAAGCCTTTGAAAACATATTTTACCATACTTTTTATTATATATGTTAATTATTCCAACTTATGTACTTCATTTTACAAGCCTTTGAAAACATATTTTAACATACTTTTTTATTATATATGTTAATTATTCCAACTTATGTTTTTGACCTTGTGGACGGTCAATCTTTTAAATTTATCCTTTTAATAATTTTTTTATAAAATAAGGAAGTATCGTTTTATTAGTATATACACACAAAAACACACACACACATATATATATATATATATATAGTATTCATTTAATTGAATTTATACTTAGAAGTCTTACTAATTTTTTTCAATAATGCCCAATTGGTAAGTTCAAACTCCTTCAAGCTTTAATGAATTTTTTAATTTAATTTCATTCAATTTCTTTGTTCATGTCGCTAGTAAAGCGCTTGAAATTCGTTCACACTAATCTCGTTAAGAAACATTGCTTAAAAGAATACTTAACGTTTTTAATAGAGATCTTGCTTAGTATAATACATGATAAGTTTTTACACACATTTTCAGCAAAGGACAAGTTATTTTATTAAATGGAATAATAAAAACAACTTGATAATGAAGCAACTAGAAAGTAGTAAAGTTTGAGTTTTAGAAGTTAATAAAACTAATAGTTCTATTCTTTTTTTTTCGGGTGAGCTAGTACTTGTGATGAAACATATTTGAAACTATGTAACGAACAATTAGAGATCAGTTAATATAATCTTAGTTAGATAAAACTATTGATTTGTTTAAATAAATTAATTTATTTCTAAAATAAAGTTCTTGATTTGTTTGAATAGATCTGATTATGATATGTGCACTAATTACCTAATTTTAATAAATTTATTAATAATTCTTAGAGCAGCATGCACCGTCTGGTACATTTATTCCAAGCCATGAACCTTAAAATGTCTCTAAAAATGTAATTTTAAGCGTTAAACAATACAAACATAATAATGAAAAGAAATTGAAACAACGAATTTTTTATAGAATGTGTTGATGTACAATGTTTGTATCAAATTAGAAGATAAAAAGAATAACATCAACACACATAAGCAACAAATTTGAGTAGCCTAATAATATCATTTCACTGATTAAAATGTAAACAAATCAAAGGATGAACATGGTTTTTGATTTTGACAGTTGCATTAGGTGTGTGTACTCATATCAAAGAAATTAAATAAGTACATTAACCTCATATCAGATCCAAAATCAGTGCCAAATATTCTTAGCTTGCCTCAGTCATCATCTTTGAATTCTCTGATTAATATGAAGCACAAAACAGCAGTCAACAGTACAATACAGAAGACTTTAACACTTTTCTATAAATAATTATCACTAATTTATTGCCAGAATGCCGAGTGGTTTTACTATAAGATACACTAACCAAACCAAAGCTCATGTTTTTGTTGAAGAATAGTTTAAGGTTTCTCAAAACCATTGATCCTTTTAGCCTCTTATATGCTGACTCATTCCTTATATTATAGCCTTATTTTTATGGCAGAATGAATGCTCATTGAAAACATTTCCAAGGTATGCACATTGACTAAATTTGTTCTTGGTAAATTTTAAGGTAGAGTTTGGAGACATTCTTTTGGAAACAGAGAGATCTTAAGCAGGAGGAAGATATATGTCTGCAATTTTAGCAGAAGGTATGAGGAAAATGACTTCAAAGTAAAGATGAGTGATGTAATATCACATATGGGATCAATAATTCAAAATGATGAAAGATTGATAAGGATGCCACACAAAAGACACAAGTGGATGGCTAAAATTGGAGATTATTTATGATCACAAAACAGCTACTACACTCAAATATAAGTTTTATGAAAGTTGGACTTTAGAAGACTAGAGAATATGGTAGGAGTAGCATAAATGAGAATGTTAACATGAATGTATTACATTACAAGATATGAGACAAAACGATTTTAGACAAATGACAAGGTATAATTCATGTTAACTCCATACCTGCGGTCAAGGTAACGAGGTTGAATTCCAGATCCTTGACAAGTTGTGCATGTGAGTGAACCAACACCATCACAATTTATGCATCTAGAGACCTCCTTCTCACCCCCACCAAGTTCAACTGTCACATTGCCAGATCCCAAGCAAAATCTGCATTTCTCTGGCCAGAGTATAACAATTCAAACAACATTGGTCAGAGTATAACATCTCAATTTCAGAGGAAAGAAAGAAGTTTAACTGCTAAATCTATGAAATAGCATATCTCTGGCTTCCTGTAGCGTTGAGATGAGACAATCAAATTGTCAAAAATAAAAGTTCCTCTCTATTCTCATTAATTCAGCATAGTTGAATTGTTTCCCTTTTCCACTCATGGGGAAAATAATGAGCCGGTTAGAGCTAATTTTCACACCATAGTACAAAAACACATATATACCTTAAGGAGATAATCATTACCTAGATAACAACTGTGTAACCAAGTATATATCTACAATACTGTCTCGCACAAATTAAAGATGTTCAATTTGACATCCTTGTAAACACTTGTTTGGACAAATTTCCTCATAAACACTTCTAAGAGGACTCATATTAGTTTCTCGAAGATTATTTTTAACTTATACATAAGTTAATTTTAGTTTATTTTCTTATCTTAAAAGTATTCACAGAAAAATTTATCCAAACATACCTTTAGTTATATCTGGAATTGAGGGGAAAGACTCAGATTTTTGTGTCGTTGAAATAACACTGATTGATTACATGGAAAATAATGTTTGCATTCAAAGAGAAAACTGAGGCTCAACCACATAGATGCTCTCCAATTCAATTTCTCCATCACCAAAGATCACATTAAAGGGGTGTCACAAGAGCTGCAATTAGGAGGTGTTTGAACCTGAGAGAGTGAATGCCTCCACCTCCCAGGACTTATAAAAGGCATTTGGAAGAACTTCTAAAGAGCTTATGAAATTAGTATATGACTCATATAAGCTATTTTCAGCTCATTTGGAAAGGTTCATGGCGAAAAGTTTAACATATTATCTTATATGATAAGAACTTAATGAAAAAACCTTAATTAAGTTAACTAGTCAAAAACATCCTCATTCAACAATTACGATTGTGTAAACAGTGTATGCAATCTGATAAAGGAAAGAGTATTTATACCATCATTCAAGCATAAACCATAGTACTAATAGTAATTTCTGATTAATTGAAAAATGAAACTCGTTACAGATTCTGATTGAAAAATGCTGCACATAGAAAATGTTTCATGGCAAAAGGTGCGTTTGTGAAGTATGATGAAGAGAAAAATAAAAGATGATAAAACTTACGAGCACCAGATCCACTACAAGGGAAGCAGGGCTGCGTGTTATCTCTCTTAGCCTGCAACAAAGAGAAACTGATCAAAATCCAAAATTTTTTTTAGATGAAAAACAAAAGATACAGGGTATTGTGCAAAGGAAAAACACTTCACAGCATTATCGATTTGGGTTTCATAGAACACTGGAATGCCAATCCCCACAGCCACACTCACAAGTCCTACACTTATAGCCACTACCTGAAAAAAAAGAAATAAATTAAAAGCAACAAAAAGAAATTAAGATTATGTTTGTAATAAGTAATAACTAAAGAAGAAGTGAAGTGGAAGAAGGAACCGTGTTTTGATCAAGTTCCACAGCTCTAATGCGTGGATAAGAAGAGGGTTTTGGGTGAATGAAATTTGGTGCTAATGGCTTGGATTTTAGAGGGCAACAGAGAAAGGAAGAATGGAAGTGAGGGAGAGAAAGAGAAGGAGACAGTGTCATATCTCACTCCCTTCACTTCGATTCAGTTCAATTCAAATTTTGTTTTATATTTGGATCAATTTTCTGGAATCTGAACTTAACTGAACTGAAAAGGAATCGTTAAGAATGGGAAGTGAGGCAATGAAACTCCCAAGAACATCATCCAACCAAAACTAGCGGCAGTAACGACCACATAGTCATTGTCCCATCTTACACGTGGCTCTGTTATCATCATCATCATATTCTTTATTATCGTATTTTATCACTCAAAGCCATCATTTTGGAAAGCCCAACTCCAACATCTTTTTTTTGGTTGCATCTTTAATAAGATTAAAAAAAACATAATTACTTCCTGCACCCCTTCTTTTTGGATCTGAATCCGACAAATTTGAAAATGATTATTTTACCCTTCTTTAAAGTGATTTATGAATTATCTGTTTTGAAACTTTTTTTTAACACTCTTTCTAGAATTCGTGTATGTTATAGGATTTTGTTTTGAAAATTTTTAGAATAAATCTTTTGGAACAAGCTTTTCATAATAAATCTTTACAACCTTTTAAAATGTATATAATATCTTTCGAAAGTGTATTTTTTTGGAATGAATTTGCGTTTTGAAAAAAGTTTTCTAGAACGAATTCTTTATTTCTTTTAATTACCAGTACGAATAATCGTGATGACGACAATCACAGCGAGATAATAACCATTAACAATGGTTAGAACTTTAAAAATGGGGGTGCAGGTAACTTGACTTTTAGTATTATATTTTAATGTTAATGCTATATCATTTAATTATTACTAATATTTTACAAATATTACTGTCTACTTTTTCATATTTTACCATTAAAATTTTAAATCTCACAAATTTTTTTGAAATTTTAAATTTCTTACAACATTAAGGTAAAAAAACGACATTTTGCAGAAACTTAGTAATATGTTATTTTTTAATTTTCTATATTTTTACACAAATCAGTAAAATTTATAAGAAAAATGAATACTTTGATGGTAAAACGTGTGAGAAAATTAAGTAGCAAGCTTTTTGTGAAATAATTATAGTTTAATTATAAAATATGCAATTTATTCTACTTGCAAATTAGTTTTTAGAAATTGTTTTGAATTTCGGAAGAACGAAGACAGAATTTTATAAAATATTAAGACATAACATTTTTTAAATAATTAGATAGCCAAATTTGATTGAGATAAATTAACATCTTTATATAGCTATATTTAATTTACATTATAAATAGATAACAAGTTAAAAAAAACATTTAAATCCTCTTTTTAATATAAAAAACTACCCTTATTGATAAATAAAATCCAATAATAACCCACCTATATATAGCACCAAAAAGATAAATACTTAGTAATGATTAAAAAAACCCACTTTCTATAACAACCAAACCAAAAGTTAAAACCTCTTGTCGTGAGGATTTAACTCAGTTCGACAGAATACTTGAAGTTGTGCTATAAATCCTATGGATAAAAAAAATATTAAACCTAATTATCAATCAAAGAGGAGTCCAATCGACTCAATCAGTTCATAGAGATAATGGAAACGGATCAAAACGGTTATAGGAACAGGAATATAAAGCTGCACACACTTCTGTCATAATCAGTAGACATTAATTTTTACACTGGACAATCCACTGTTCAACATGATGACCAAAAGTTTATGTTATTACAGAAATATTACACTATAACCATGTATTATAAAAACAAACTTAAGGAAGCAAAAACGTAGTGACCAGAATCCTCGTTAAATTATAGGATTTGTGTGCCGAGAATCGGTGAGTTACTATTGGTAACGGAGTGAGTACTTTTCATTCTGTCATTCTGTATCAGGTGAACCACCGGGGACCAACTGCATTACACCAGATAATTGTTAGTACCAGTGTACGAGGAACAACTGAAAATCATGTTAGATTATTGCAGACACTTTCTAAAGTTGCACAGTGAAATGATTTATTAATACTCCAAATATTTCAAATAATGGAAAATAACAGAATATTGACTTACAATGGCAATGTTGTTTCCATTGAGTAAAATCTGGTCGAGCTTGGTAATCCGTCTCCCTTCAGCAGTGATCTCACTTTTGTATGAATATAAAAGCAACAAAACAATTTATTACATACTCAAGGCATACCCACGTGCATACATGAACATATATCAAAAGCTAATACATATCATGCAGACACAAAAGTCATGGTAACCAAACCCTCTGAAAGTACAAATTCAAACAGTCAAGTTGATAATCAGAAATGCTGCAAAGTTCCTCAAATAACACAGGCAAACACACAAAATCCAAATCCAAAAGAGAAGAAAATCAGAAATACTGCAAAGTTCCTTACTATTCAGTAACATCTTCAAGAACCATGTTGACATAAACATCAAAACCTCTGAGAGTGCCGACAAGCTCCTTGTCACCTTTCATTATCACCCATATTTTTGAACCTATACACCGGTCAATCAACTCTGCATTTTTCGACACAAATCATAAGTTCTCTTAAACACACTTCAAAGCTACATTGGATTGGTTATAGACAAAAACTAAAAACAAAATAATGAAATCAGAAACCTGATGGTAGAAGCTGAGACGGATTATTGGCCATGGAATATTAATCTTCAAAATCTGAAGAGGATACAGAAAAATAATATAACAAATAAAGAGATGGAAATTTTATTTATCCCCAAATAAATGTTGTAAAGAATAACATGTGTCAGCCTTTAATTGATACGTAATTAAGACTGTCAGTCAATGATCTGCAAGAACAATGTTAAGGGCTACCAGATATTATCCATCCTCTCCTAATAAGAAATATTTCATGATGATAATAGAATTTTATTAAATTTCAATAGTTGAGAGCTATGAGAACAACACACTTGAAAACAGCAGGAAACACAAGGACCAATATTTGCTCTGATAGATCCGCAAAGCCTCCGAGATCACACCATGTCCTGGTGTTTTACAGCATTATGAATCTGTATTTGAATACCAATACAAGAAACTCTATCCTGAGCCATTTTCCCGTGATTACCAATTCACTGTCAAGATTGTCTAGAAAACCCTTACTTGGTACCTACTGATTCAATTTTGGTACTCAAAAGTTGAAATAGGAAGACCACTGCTGACCCTACTTGATTGGTCTCAAAGATGTGAATAGGACCTTAATCATCCAATCTTGGGTCTCCTCAAGAAGTATCTATATCACCAGTTGCTTTAGTAAAAAAAATCTCATCATTACGGACGGTCAAAGTTATTTGGTAAATAACTAAACTAAGAAAACAGTATCTTGACAAAACAGGTTTAAAAATAAAGCACAATACCAAAATAGTTTAGTTTAGTGTAATGAATCAATTACCAAGCTGAATACCAGATGTAGTGGGTGGGATAGCAGAGCTATATGTTGATTCCTAAAAAATCATTCGGACAAAGCTGTTTTGTTAGGGAGGTAATTTTGGGAGTTCAATTTCCAAAACTGAAATTTACAGCACGTGAACATTTTGAAGAATACCAAGAACCAGCTCGAATTCCAATTTATAAACACCCAAAAATACTCGATGGAGCATCTTATACTACTCTACGCGAGACTTAGCCATCCCATAATACTGAATTTCCTATCAGAAATTAACAGGCTGAATTGAATTCCACAATATAAAGAATTTAATAGATATGCATGCAATTACTGGTCACATTCTCACTAACAATTTATGAAGCTTGTGTTGTATCAGATAACAGTAACATCCATTGATGGGTGAATCAAAACCAGTAAATCAACTTATTCGCAAATAAAACCTAACCTCCATTCACGAAGATACAAACACCTTAAGACACCTTAGCAACCAAACCAATCATTCATTTCATAAAAGCAACAACACCAAAATCAAAATCATATAACGATACCAAAACTTACTCGGCAAGAGATGAAAGACAATTACAATGGCAAGTGTGGGTTCCAGAGAGGGAAAAACAAACAATGTTAGGGTTTTACGAATTTCAATTTGAATTTGAATTTTAGTTAAAAGGACCAGAGTTTCATTCAGATTTCATGTTCCAGGCTCTGAAACTCACAATGAGAGAGGGAAGCGACAACTTGTCGTAGATTTTGGGCTCGGCCCAAATTTTATAAAAGGTATTTTTGAATTATCTGTTCTAGAATCTTCCATAACAAACTTTCCGAAATTTTTACAACATGATTTTCAGAATAAGATTTTCGTTATAGAATTTCTGAAATAGAATTTTCAACCACATTTTTTTTTGAAAGACATTCTGAAACGAATTTTCCAAAACAAAATTTTTAAAACAACATTTCTTAAAAAAAATAAATTCAAAAACATATAAAATACATCCTAAAACGAGCTTTTCATAATAAAAATTCTAAAACAAATATTTTAGAACATATATTATACCTTTAAGATGAGCTTAGTGTAACAATAATGGCAGTGATAATGATAGGGGTGTCATGTAGTTTTGTCTTTTTCTGCTAGTATGTTAGTACGGGAGTGCAGTTACTACTAAGGTGGTGCAGGAAGAAAAAAACCTTATATTTTCTCATTCAAGTTGGATGATACTGGTGGCTCCACCTATCTTCTACTGTTGTAGTTTTGGTAATTACTTCCTCCAGCTTTCCATTTTTTAACTTGCACCCTTTCAATTAAGTGAAATGACCTAATTGTCTCATTCTCTCTTCTTTCATTGTACTTCGTCACTCATGTTGTCACTATTTTTACCCGTTATTATACCACCACTATTGAAAAAGAAAAGGAAACACTATAGTTAGAAGAAGAAAAATAAAATCTCATTTCAAGAAATTTGTTCTAAAATGTTCATTTATAAAACACATCATGTATAGTATCATATATGTTTTGAAAAAAACTTGTTCTGAAATATATTTTATACGTTTTAAAAATTATATTATGTATATCTTGTTTTAACAATCTTGTCATGTTTTGTAAATGAGTTGTGGAATAAATTTTATAAAATGCAGAAAGTGTGTTATAGAAAAATTTTCAGAATAAATAATCAGGAAGTCACTTAAAAAAAGTAATAATCATTTCAAAAATTACGAAGATGCATAATGCAATTGTCTGTAGTTTTTTTTGCCTTCTTCATACTCCTTGTCTTAACCCACTTTATAAATTAATTTTAATTATCTTGTTCACCTTTATAAATCAATCTCTCTCTCCTGTGGCTGGCTGAGAACTGCCCCAAAATTAATAGAAAATCTTACTTATACATAATTAATCTATCAATCGCACTATTCTTTTCTTAGAAAGATCAGATAGATTTTTCTTGAATAATAATTTATAGCAACTCTATTAATTTTTATGGAATTTAGTTTTGTTTTCATTGCGACACCCTCCAGACACATTGTGACATCCCATGCATGCACATTTTATTTCTGACACAATAATACCTTTCCTTGCTGTTTGAATTTTATTCCCAATAATAGCATTACAACACATTAGGTTTATGCCCATCGATGTTTGATTGTTCTTTGTTTATAATTCAACCATGTTCAATTCAAAATCCAAATTTGAATAATCCAGATTTTCCAACCCACCTAAACTCCTCCAAAAACCTTAATTATGCTGCTTTATTCAATAATGTTATTTGGACAAATGAAATTGCTGCGATGTACCCTCACTATTATAACCATGTGTTAAAAGTTGTTTTTAAGAGAAAAAAACACTTTTTTTCTTAAATTCTCTCCTAAAAATGATAACATAACTAACCATGTTTTCCTAAAATAAGTTAAACTAAAAATACACTAAACTAGTGTGAATTATCCATGAAAGAAAGAAGACAAAACATGAGTGTGTTTCTTAGATTCTGCATAAGGTAAGAGAAGAAAAAGTAGAAATGAGTTGTTGTGTGAAACAAAGGAAAAAGGTCATAAATAGGAGATGGATATTATATGCATAAAAATGAGAGCGAAAGGCCACCAAATGGACATAATTAGGTGGCACATGAGGGAATGAGCAACATTGAACATTGATGTTGAACTTTGGCAAATGGGTATAATGGTACATGATAATATATCTATATTCAACATTCGCATGCCCTCATAACATGCAATGAAATGGATCACTCATAAGCTTTACGAAGAAACGTAGAATCCAAGGCTTTCCCTTCTTTTTCTTTTTCGTTTTCATCTTCACCCCACTTCTTTTCCTCTTGATGAGGAAACATCAACTTCTCCAATCTCCACATGGTTCCCTTTTCTTTACCTTTTACAATGCATAAATTATTAATGATACCCTTATAGTCATATCATCTTAGGGTCCCTTTGCCTTTCTGAAATAAACTTCAGCCTTTATTACATGAGAGTACTCTTTTCTTCTTTGCTTTTACTTTTGAAGGCAATAATCTACCATGGACATGGTTGGTTTGTTCTCTTAGCTTTCTTGTTGTTGACAAAAACTGTCCAACACCCGTGCCCTCCACTCCACACTCCACCACCGCTCAAAGATAGTAATGATCCCAATCAATCACCGTTAGTTCATGTTATTAATCATTGTTTATTTTATTTTAACCTATAGTAATAATGATCCCAATCAATCATCATTAGTTCATGTTATTAATTCTTGTTTATTTTATTTTAACCTATAGTTGTTGGTGAAGTAAATTGATTATAGATAAAACAATTCAATAATATATCAACATATACAAATTTTACATCATGAGTCGATTTTATAGTTTTAAGTTAATTTATTTATTAAATTGTATATAAAGTTCAAGTGGTTGAATCTATTATACTATTTAGGTCACTTTTAAAGAATATCGACATGATCACGTCACATGTCACTATAAACCGTTAATAACTTAACGTAACGGTAACATGATAATGAATTAACATAAAAAATATTATTTAAACTCAACATATATTGTAAGATAAATTTTGACACTCGTTATTCTCCATTCATTTCTTTTGTGACATCGATGGTGTAGTATTTTGTTTCAATGTAAGTTTCAAGCTCATTTCACCTCTCTCAATCACACAATGCACACTCAATTTTTCTTTCACAATTTTAAACACAACAAAATAATATTTTATAACTGTTGTGAAATAATATTATATATATATATATGTACTCATACAAGATTCAAGACGTGTCAATAATTTCACCTTAATTCTTTAAATTATGAAAATTCATGGTTACATGAAAGTGGTGTAGAGATTGCACTAAAATATGTTGGCTTGTGGTGTTAAGAATATTAGAGCGAAAGTGAAGGGTAATTGATGAGCGAGGATCACGCCACAGACAAAGGCTCCAACACCTCCGTGCACACAATCTTTTCTCGTCTACTACAGTGTAGTAGTGAGTCATCAATAGTGTATAGTTTAATACACTAGGCACACACTCTCTCACACTGATCCATATACTCAACACAAAAACCATTTAAAAAGCCTTCTCTCTTCTAAATCCAAAATCCTAATTCTCTTTCTTTTCTTTTCTTTTTCTTCTCTTACCACTGTTTCTTTCCCCCAACACCTCTCGCCGACAACGTAACGGTTTGCGGTGGCCGTTTCCGGCGCCGTCGATCTCTTCTATCTTCAGCCGCCAGATTTACCTCTACTCCTTTTCCTTCGGATTCACACTATCATTTCCTCTCTCTTTTATCTCCTTCTCTTTCTTCAACGCAACGCTCTCTGCTCTAGGTATTTCTTTTTCATTTTCACTTTAAATGTTAGTTTTATTGTTGATTTGCTACGTGTAAAACAAATCAGATTAAATCAAACGGTTTTAGTGCATTAGACGGTTCTGTTACCACTGCTAGTGTTGTGGAGTTTTTATCTTCGACGCTGATCTTTAATTTACTTCGCATTGCTTCGACCTAGTTCTTCAATTCGCAGGTTTCCGCCTCTGCATTTTTTCTGTGCATTCCACTGTTAGGTGTTGTGAGACTGATGAGCATTATCTACGTACGAGGACTCAAGAGTTTTGCTGTTCTAAGAACACTGTGCTTGCTATTGTTAAAGTTTGGAAAGAAAGCTGAAAGGAATTGTGGTTCTGTGAAGAAAAATAGGCTGTAGAGATTAGGGATAGTCTTTAGGATATTGTCATGTTGCCATTTTAATGAGCTTGGAATTGGATATTTTTGGCTTTGAATTGTTGAATGTTTTGAAATAGATGAGTTGTTATGGCAATGCAATCGTTGTTATTCAGTTTCAGTTGCTTGAATGTTATTACCTTGTGCTGTTTGGAGTAACCGTTTTTTTTTTTTCAATGTCAGGGATACAAAATGATAGGATCCTTTCTTACCTGGGCGCTTGCGTATGTATTTTGCTCAGTTTTTTTCTGATATGAATGGTTTGTGTGTGAGATTTGAAGGTTAATCGTTTTATTTGGTCTTTTTGATTTATTGACAGGATGGTGCTTGGCTATGCTTATCCAGCTTACGAATGCTATAAAGCGGTTGAAAAGAATAAGCCGGAAATTGAACAACTCCGCTTTTGGTGCCAGTATTGGTATGCATTTACCATGTTTGGTTCAGCTGTTGGCGAGAGAAATAATCCTTTTTGCTTTCAATAGCTTTTTCATGATTTTGCTGGAAAATAATGTTATTTCCCACTCAAAATAGAGCTAATTTGAAACGCATTATAGATTGGTTATTCGTGCTTAACTTAACGTGATAACTTCTACTGACAAATACTGATGTCGACTTTGTTTTTCCCCGTGTTGCAGGATCTTGGTGGCTGTTTTAACAGTATGTGAGAGGGTTGGTGATACTTTTATATCATGGTACAGGATTCTATCTTGGATGTGCTCAAAGAATATCTGCTTTCCTTATTAAAAAAAAGGAGTTTATAATGACTTCTTAATCTTGAATTGATTTCTTCATGAAGGGTCCCAATGTACAGTGAAGCTAAGTTGGCATTTTTCATATTTCTTTGGTATCCAAAAACTAAGGTATGGAACTACTTATCATGGTGGAAAATCTTATGTTACTTCCTTATTTGCTTCTCTTCAATATGACAGTAAAATTTAATATGGATGTGTTAGGGAACCACGTATGTGTATGACTCCTTCTTCAGACCATATGTTGCCAAACATGAGACAGAGATTGATCGAAACTTGTTGGAACTGAGGACAAGGGCAGGGGACATTGCAGTTTTGTATTGGCAAAGAGCTTTCAGTTATGGTCAGACTAGAATATATGACATTTTGCAATTTGTTGCTGCACAATCGACTCCATCACCTCGACCTGCTCAGGTAGTTGATTATGATTATGCACTGGTTGTGTCTGCTATTTTGATTGAGCGTGACTTAAGTATGCTAGAATATCAATTATCAGCTTTCGTATGTGGCATTGAATTGTGCCACTTACCCTGAATTTTTCTGATTTTTAATGACAAAATAAGTATTTTTTTTTTAATTTATGCATAAGTACATTTAAAGGTGCCAGTTAGAACGATGACATACCTGTTAAAACGACATTGTACAAAGAAAGAGGAAAATATTGTAGTAAGTAATATTTCCTTTTTCAATGATAATGTTGAAAGGAAGATACTGCTATTCGGTTCCGTGTTTGTACATTGTTAAAGTTATATATAGTTATTATCCATCTGTAACTTCAGTTTGTAGATTAATAGTTGCTTGGTATTTGAGGAGGATACAGTTATTATCCAACTCATTGTTCTTTATGCATACCAATAAGAAAACAAATTGTTCTTGAAACCACAGCAACGCCCAGGTGCGAAGGTCCGTCAACCAGCACCTGCAAATCACCAACCAGCTGCTGCAACAGAACCACAAGTTGAGGAGCCTCCATCTCCTACCTCTAGCACATCTTCGAGTCAGCTCCAGAGGGAAATAGCAGAGGAATTGGATTCTCCAAAAGTTCCTAAAGCAACCACATCTGCAACAGGTTTAAGTAACCAGAAGATTCCTCTAGCAGGCTCAAGCAGTCAGAAATCGGGTGGAGCTGGTTCGAGTAGTCAGAAGTCTGGTGGTGCTGGTTTGAATACTCAGAAGTCTGGTGGAGCTGGTTTGAGTGCTCTGAAATCTGGTGCAGGTGGTTTGAGTACTCAAAAGTCTAATGTTGCGCCTGAAACAAGCGTCCAATCTGCACCAGCAGAGGCAGAGGCGAAGCAGATTGAAGCAGCAGCACCATCTTCATCCTCTTCAGTAAATGAAAATGGGAATCCTCCTCCTACAAAAGAGACTCTAATGGAAGAAAGCATTCGGGTAACACGTGGCAGACTAAGAAAAACCCGATCAGCAGGAATTCGCTAGCACACCAAATATTGTCAAATTTTAGCCTGAAATAGGAAGTAGGTGGACAATGATGAGCATTGAATTGTTGTAAAACTTGATGTAAATCTGTTTTCCCAAGTTTCCATTCCATTTGTTGCTTCATTTTATATATTTTTTTTGTTATAAATTTTGTCTTGGCATGGAAGCATTTGTAGCCTGATGCCACTTTATATGGACTTAGTTTCCAACGAGATGTTTGCATCGGCTGCTTTTGTATAGCTGGTCTTCATGTTGGTGTAACAGTATTACCCAGTTTTTCATTACAGGGAAGGCAGAATAACTTCATTAATTGCCAACTTCTCTCCTTAATACTTTTTGCATGCATTAGGTGAAGCAGTTGGTTATGCACCACATCAACCAAAAGGGTTGGTTTCACAAATTTAATTTAGAATCTGCTTGGCACAGTGCTATGGATTGCTGTGATCAATACAAACAGTAATACACTCAATTTCTATTTACACTAAAACAATTTTTTATTTCTTTTTCTTTCTGTCTGAATTTTCTTTTTAGTACATGTACAAAGAATTTATAAGTAAAATGAAGGTCTAGCATCTCAATTGTATTGTATTTCTCCACTCTTTTATGTCTCCTTTTGATCCCAAATCCTCTCTTCTGTATATCCTCTCTCTTTCTCAAGAGCATCTTAGTGTTCTCCTTTTTCTTTTTATTTTTCTGAGTACTTGTGTATTCTACATCTCTTTATCTTTCCCATGTCTTCTATCTCTTTTCATCTACCTCTCTCCCTTACTCTCTTCTATACTTCTATGCCCTTAATCATTAAGAACTTAGAAAATGAGATTCGTACTTTTTTATCAACACTTTCTCAATCAAACATTTTACATAATATTAAAACTTTGAAACATTTACACTTCCATTGGTTTTCAAAAAAGCCTTGAAATTTGAATTTCTAATTTAAATTCTGTCTTAGTGGATTTTCTTTATTCCATAATGTGAATACTTTGATAAGATTTTAGGTGCAAAACAGGACGTTGTAGTAAGTAGAAAGTTCAACTATGAAATTCTACATGGTTTCGATTTTCAAACGGAAACTGTGAGAAAGAAGTATTCAGAAGTTAACGTGTTCAATATACTATTTAGCCTCAGTTTGACTTGGAGTTGGATAACGAATTGAACCGTTGCAACAAAGACCTGGTCTTTTTCACTTTGCAAGGAAATCATTTTTATCATAATATTTAATCTTGGTTATGAATATTTAAGAGGTAGTATAAAACTATTTTCTACTGCAACTTAAATCATGATCCGTTACTAAAATTTCTAATGTATCCATTTGCCAAAAATTCTTAGAATATCATAGATTCGTTCAAAGATTTTACGTATTTAGAATGAAAAAAGTTGAGAAATAGTATGAGTGGTTAATATCTCACCATTATTAAAGGAGACTACCTTTTGTTGAGTAAGATATATGGATTGTTAAAAGTTCTCTTATTATACGTGTTTAATTTCCACGAAAAAAATATTTTCATGTTTTAGTAAGAAAATCGAAAACAATCTTTCAATTCTGACCAGTGTACTATACTAACGTTGAAAATTCATGTTAAAATTGTCTGACTTCTTTAACTTTGTGCAAATAGCAAAAGAGAGTGCAGAATAACTTGTAGCATTTTCTCATCCCAAATGAATGGATAAAACTAACAGCTACTACAAGTGATGTGATGCAAAAGGGTTAAAAAAAGAGTTTTCAGCACATGATAAGGGTTTGGGTAAGGGAATTTCTTTCCACTAGCCGTTACCATTGACTTTTAACTATCTTATCCTTTCATTCTTCACATCATCAAGAATTTAATCAATTTATATCATATAATATCTTTGATGAGAAAGGAAACAATAAAATATAAAGCTTTTGTGATGCTTGTAAATGAAAAAGAAAAATTATGTTAACCACATCAACCATTGCAGTTCTAAGTAGATATTATTATTAAACATTTCAATATTTTCACTACACCATTAATCATTTGTGAGATATATTTAACTACCATAACTACAAATTAATAATAATATATGTACACATTCATTTAGATTAATCTATAATCTTTTCTCCTTACTAAAATTACATTTTTTTAATCGAATCCAAATCTTACTGAAGAGATTATTATTATTACTCTACAACCAATTAGTGGTGTTTTGGTCTTCAGAATAGGATTAGGTTGGAATGGGATTAGCTTGAAGTGCTTGCAACAAAAAAAGATGCCATAACCAAAGTGGACCTATATTTGCTATTGCTTTTGGTGTGCAAACCCCCTGAGCCTGACACCCCAACTAACCCTACAAAAGTAGGGAAAGCTCAACACACTCTCACTCTTCCATTCCATATACTTTGGACAAATTTTCTCATTATAAATTCTAACAAAAATATCAGTTACCAACTCTTTCATAATACAATATACATTTATGTGACTCCCACTATGCTTCCTTTCATTTGTTTACTAATAAGAGATATGCAGAAATACATAATGGATGTTATGAAGTGAGACCAACTTTAACAAGAAGAGCAAGTCCACCATCATAGTTTTTTTTTTTTTTTTTTTTGGGAAAAGCATAAAAAGAAAACAAAATTAAATTCAATTGTAAGCAGAGATCACTAGAGAGTAATACATAATCCTTCACCAGCAATGTACCATCCTTGCTAGTTGAAGCATCTATTGTTCTGAATGCACAATGGTTATTAATGTCATAACAATCAATATTAAACTGTATTTCCTCTCTCTTTTTAATCTCAGAGCAACTGTAAAGTAGAAATAAATAATAAGATATAAAATTGTGAGGCTCATTTAGGAAATATTTTAGTTATAGGTTAGAGTAAAAAGTTCATTTGAATTGTTTAAAGTGGTAAAATTGATGTAATATTATGGAGAAGTGAGTTTTTCATAAAGAATGAGTTTTAACAACTTGATGGAGTTGTTCAGTTGGATTTTCCCTAATTAGTAGTATTAAATAAAGCACTTTGAAAGTAACTGTTAATCCCATGTTTGTTATATCTCACTTGTTATTTATTGGTGGGTCGCAGAGTTGTTCTATGTTTAAAAACTCCTTACCAACTTTTTTAATTGTATCTTGTAGCAACACAAGTTTGATGCAGTGCCTTATCATTATTTTTTGTACTGTTGCAGTGCCTATTCCGTAAACTGCAACCACTAATTCTGATTGTGGTACATGTATTACAAAGTCTGTGTTTGACATTAGTTTAGACACACATTTTAATTGCTTTCAAAGGTTCAAAATTAATTCTATCAAAATCCATCTTAAAACAAAAAGGTTCTAAAACAAATAGGTTTGCATTGAAAGGTGTGGGTCCACTAAAAATTATAAAAATATTGGGTTAGAATAAAATGTGGTTTAGTTATTTAAAATGGTTTAAAAGGAATGAAAATATGTGTATGAACAATGGTCACTAGAATGGAGTTGTTTAAGTCGACACATACACTAACAAGTTGTTGGAGCACTATATTGATATTTTTAATTTAAGAAAATATAAATAAAATTGTTCAGAATTGTAAGTGAATTACAGGTCAGTAATTCAAATAAGTCGTTAAAAATATAAGCATTTAAGATATAGGGAGGAACAATCAAATTTAAGCCATGAGGAATTTTTTCAATAACAATAGTATTAAACCTATAAAAATAAAAATAAACGGCATTATGTAGAACTTGAATTTAACATAATAAGACTACTTTTAATAGTCGGATAGAAAGTTTACGCACTGCAGTTTCTTATTTAAATGATCCCGGTATCCTACCAAAGCTTTTTTTGTGCATTTATAATTGGAAATATGTTAATCCATACATCACCAAAGTTAAATCAGTGAAAGGCTTCATGAAACATATTGCTAAAACAGAAGTAAAGTTATTAAGATTTTAGGATATTCTATATAGTAAAAATATCATCAGATTACAGCCCACAATAAAATTTCTGTGCCAGTTAAGAGCATTGCAGGCAGTAAACATTAAAATAAATAACTAATGTACATTCTCCATGTCTAGCCTTTGGCAGATCAAAAACCTTGTCGGAAACTCAAAAATGTTAAATTTGCACAGCACCGTATGCAGCCGAAAAGATGACAGTTGGTCCCTGAAAGCATTGGGATTCATGTAATATTATATATGCATAAGCCGCAAATTGGACTGACGTAGCAAAAGTGAGGATGGAAATGGAGAAAGTGGGTAATCGAAGCAAAACTATTCTGTTGGAGCTGTGGAGTTAGCTGTGCTGCATATCTTAGTTCCACTGAGAATGTAGCCCCCAAATGCACTCATTTGCATGCATGGGTGAGTTCGAGATGGAAGTACCTGTATATATATACATATATGAATAAATTGTAAAAGAGTGGGTGTAATCTGTATTTTGTACCATAAAAATTTGATGAGTAACATAAATAACTTGTGTAACTAAAGGACTTCGTACAAGGTGTATAATTTCAAAATATTGATATATGAATGACATAAATAACGTGTACCTGGTATTCACGTAGCCAAGGCTCTGATATTTGCAATCCAATGGCCATTTTCCCAAGCTGTAGATTGTGCATGCAAGTTGCAAGCGGCTGCATTTATACAACAGTGGACGAAAATTCTGTTAGCTGAAGTGATCCACATATATAGGCACGTTGGTATAGGACAAGATAAAAAAGTACAAGGAAGGAAATTTCATGAAACAATGGAGTGAAGAATTGGAGAAATCACTTGCCAGAGAGATGCAAGACAGAAAACATTTGATTTCATAAAATATTTTGGTATTCATAATATCTTTGACACTTTACTAAGGTATATATGTCCCCAGCTACCCGGAAAAATAGGAACCTGATCCCCCCAATACTAAAGAATTAAAAGAAATCATATGATTTAATAGAAAATATTATCATGCGTGACACCAATAACTACATAATAATAATTCATTAAGCTAGAAATGAGAGAAAATACCTGAAGATATTGGTGATAAATGGCAAACGGAGCAGAGTTCGCTAAAACGGGCAAGAGATCTCTAACCACTGTCCAAGTATCCAACTCCGGTGCAGCAACAATTAGACTGTGCAAAGGGAAAAGAAAAAATGTTCAATTCCATTATTCTTTGAACAGTGAGGGACGTATTTAAAGTTAGATACCTAGAAAAACCATTTTCCTTCCACAAATCAATGACTTCTTTCTGCGCCCTTTCTCCAGCCTTTGGAGCTTTCCGAACTTCTATAGCAGGTTCAGTATTCTCTGTCACAGTATCAGAAATTCCATTTTCCGATGAATGAGAGATTTCCACCATGCTGGCCGATGCAGATATTTGATCCTGCACGCACACATCATAGCTTATTATAGTCTGCAAGCAAAACAGAACTCATCAAGAGATCAAGCAGATGCGACTTACATTTGACTGGCTTTCCACATTGCCGACATCATGTTGCAGAATTTGTTCAGATGATTCTTTTGGTAATAACAAGTCAGAAATGGGAGAACGTAGAATTCTGCAACAAATAAGACATGAAGATGATAAAACAAGAGACAAGAACCAAAACCTTGGAACATAGACATTCAAAATGACCACCTAATGTGGCTGCAAACAAACAACCGGTTCAAAATCATTTTCTATGGTTCTCAGATAGTAAGATGAAACTAATTATATGAATACAAGAGATTGATATGGTGACCGGGCATATATTATTAACTATTATTACTACTTATCCATCATCATCTATAAAGAAACATCCATAAACTTTCCTCTCTTTATTCATGGGCTTCATAAATTATTAAATTCAAAGAAAAAAACTGTGTCTAAAACTACTATTCTGGAATTAAAAAATAATTCTTTTAATATTGTAAAAAATATCCAGGTTTACAAAGAACATCCAAAACTATCTTTGACAAATTAAAGCTTAAAATATGCAACTCATTCATTCCTCTTTCAGTAACCAGTACAGCAAGAGTGATAAAACAGATTATTATGATTTTAACAAGAAAAATATTATTAAGTGCAATAAAACACATCATCTGACCTCTTGCAGATTTCATCACTTAAGTTAAATATCCTCACGATATCCATGGAATATGGCGCCTGCCCTAAATATGAGTTGCATACAAAACCGGTACCTGTAAAATATTTAATGTTGTTACACAGTACAGCACAAGTCTATCACTTGCTCAGTCAGAAGATCGTTTAGAACAAGAGAAATATATGTATATATATATATATATATATATATATATACAACATTAAAGTGCTATTTCCTTTATATTACCATATTATTCACTGGCAATAATTCACAGTTTATTACACATTTACAACCCATTTGTTACCATTTCTTTTGTAAAAGAACCATATTTATTATTAGGGGAAAATGGCACTATCTAAATAACCAACTTAGTTTAATTTATATTACCTCCTAAACGTTCTGCCACAGCACCAGTGAGAAGACCACCAACCATATCAACTACGAGAATGTCAGAATTTGAAGAGACATTAGCCATGGAAAGTAGAAGGGACAATGTGTCCACCCGCAAGAATCTGAATCATTAATAGTTAGTCAGAAACAACATCAAGGATAGATGATCACTTCATCTATAGAAGATAAACCCGCTATTTTAATTCTATAAACAGCTGAATATGTATTTTTGTATGTCTGCATAGCAAACAGGATACACAAAAAAAGAAAAATATTCAGAATTATACATCCCAACACTGATAATAAACTCAGGAGTCTAACTTCTTTTCAAAGTCATAAAGTTGGGAGTTTGGTTTAATAAAAAACAGAAAATTGGCAATTGTACAGCCTGTCTATCCAGTGAAACTTTAACACATACAATGTTGAAATTTTCTCTCTTCTATTTCTTTTTCTTTTTACTTTGTTTTGAAACCACATACATACATCAAAGAGATTTTAATACTTGTTCACAATTTACATCATGCCCCACAAGAATAATTCAGCCAAATAGAAAATAAATACAAATGGTAAAACCTGTGAGGAAAAAAGACAGAAGATAAGACTCACCCAATTTTGGATGGATACTTCTTAAAATAGGCTTCACATATACTGGAGATAAAAAAAAAAGACTAACTGTAAGTAATAGAGTAGAGACTAAAAATATCAAAAACTGATACAGTATACATTTAAAGATATGTCAGACAAATATAAGTCAAACAACTTCATATACCTTTTCTTGATAGATGATATATTCAGGGGAAAAAAGTCAATCATTGAAGAGAATGATATATTTGCATGACATAATTATTTGTATAACTTTCATTGAATCAATAATATAATGCTCCTTGGTCCCACCACAAGCGAACAGTTTGTAGTACAGTGACAGAAGGCATAACATCATAATGTCTTATCAAACAAAAGCCAGAAAGTCCAAATAGGATAGATTTCTCGGGTATATCTTTTATATCCGAGGCGCAGTGATCAGTTGCACAAAAAATTATGTTAACCATTATCAATATGTAATAATAAAAACAGCAGAGAAAAATAATAATGGAAACCTTCGAGCAACAGGACGCCTCATAAGTACTTTTGGTGCATATTTCTTCTGCTTCTTAAGTCTATATTTCTCCTGCAAAAAAATGGCTCAATATTTACTTCGATTTCATTCCTAAAACAAATAAATAAATACACACACACAAAACTCGGTCCCAAAGAGATGATACTGTGATATTTTGGTCTACAAAGATATACAAAGTCGTCCCCAAAACAAAGTTGCCAACATGCTAACAAGTTCAACCTTCCGTTATTTGGTTATTGCTTATTTGTGAACCCTATCAGCGAAACTGAGTAAAATGCTAAACAACCATATATAATGCTATTTGTCTGATAGAATGCTTACATGGAATGACATTCCCCCCTACAACCATATATGGTCCTAAAATCAGTTGTTGCAGTACCTTTAGAGATTGTTTGGGATAGCTTAAATTATTGACTCCAGTTGATTTTGTTAGAAAAATAAAGCTGTTTGGGAATTTACAAAAGCTTTTTGTATATTTACTCCAGAGTAAACCATGAAAGCTTCAACTGACAAAATACCTGTGAGAATGATGTTTTCTTTTCAAATGTAGCGCTATTGGCAATGAGAGCTTCAATTATTTCATTACCTCTTGCACCCTGCCTACATAAAAGATACAGGATATCCTTTCACCACCAAAACTCACTAGATTGGCAAGGAAATAATATATTGATAGGTCATTTCAGAAAAAGCAGTAGAATTCACAAGAATGAACTCAACAAATAACACTACAACCACACTCGCATTACTCGCCAAATCAAGGTCACCGAACTAAAATTCATTTAAACCCCAAAAGCTATTACCAAGAACAGAAATTCAACCAAGAGAAGATGTACTCACCTTCTCATGGCTTCTATATCTTCACCAGTAAGACTTTGTGCGGTATTATTGTCAACCAATGCACGATTGTCCCTTGATTCAACATTCACTTGACCATCTCTTACTTCTTCAGCGTTATTAACATTAACTTTGTCCCTCAACTCATCATTCCCTTGACCATCTCCTATTTCCTCAGCATTATTAACATTAACTGAATTGCAAATAGAGAGAAACCGTTAGAGCAAGAGAAAACAGTGGTAAAGTGCATCAATTAACCATAAAGAGTAAAATAAAATAAAAAAAACAAAATAAATCACAGACAACCTCACTCAATCAGTTACACTCACATGAAACAAACAGACCTACAACGGAACAATGCAAGTTTTTCTCTTACGAAGAGGCAAAAAAAGCTATTGAAATCAGACTTGAACACAAGGTGTTAAGACTGAACTACCAAAGTATTACAAAAAGGAGCAAAAGCTTGACACAATGCACAACATAGCAGCTCCACCCTTACATTTCATCCTTAAATTAATCCACTCTTTCAATAAAGGTATCTAAACTAATTAAAAAACCACGACAACTCCTCCCATATGGGGCAATCTCCACACATATTTGCATATAATAAGTGCACTGATCACTGATACAGTTGCAGTAACCATGTCAAACAACTCAAAGACATTGTATCCTTCCACCGCCCCCCACATGTCTTTATCATCAAACTTCATTCCTATCATAACCCTTGCACACAAAATCACCGTAACACCAAAGCCAGCCAATACGTACTTAAAAACATGGCCGCCCCCAAACACACGTCCCATATGAACCCAAGTACAAACTACAACCTATAAAACAGAACAACGCTATAACAAAGTACAATCTAACAATGGCAATTGAATAATAGAGAAAACTATCCATAAACCGTAACGGAGTGCTAGATTATCATCATCTAATCACACATTGCCAAGCAAGATCAATTTACTGACTTTTACAGCAAGTACCTATCTAAGACTCATACTGTGATTACCGACTCGTTGACAATAAAAAGGTTTATTTTACTCTACATAATCGGAAGTGAATACACAGCGATAACAAATAACACTTTACTCAAAATGGTAATGGTCAAAAGTAAGTAAATGAAAAGGAACCTTGTGCGGGGGAGAGACAAGGGCCATTGGGAGCAGTATCTACTTGGAAAACGGTACCAAAGGGACGACCAATTAAGGGTTGCAGAGAGCAGTTTTTATTCCCAATCTTCAATTTCCTGCAACACCAATTTTACTACTATTTAGAAACCAATAAATAATCTTAAGCACACAAAAACAAAAGAGAAGAAAACTAACGCTGCAGGAGAGAGACGAGCGAAAACGAGACGGTCTCCATCGTTGATATCAAGCAAGACACTGCAACCTTCCCAAGTGACTCTGCTACTGCTACTGTTACTTTCTCTCATCGTCTTCTCAATTTTATTTATATGAGTAAACTCCTAAATTGATTGTTTCACAGTGAAATTCAGTCACACAGATCTAATGATATGATTCAACTATCTATATATGTTTGTTGATCGTGCAGCCATTTTAGTCTTTTCGTGCTGAGCGGTTTCTGTTGCGTGACAAGCATAAACCCCTTCTCACAGAAAATTAGGGTACTATTCGAATTAGAATTAGGTTTCGGAATAGGATCTATTAACCGTTGCGTTTTATGTCACAAACTTGGGTTGGGCCTTATCTTTCCAATATGGACGGCTTATTCCTTACATTTGCTTCCTGGACTCTACATTTGCTTTCTGTACCCCATCAGAAATTAATAATATCAGAAACATCAAAATATTTAAAGGGAGAGTGTGAGTCTGCTGAGTGTGGTGTGGACGTTCTCCGATAAGCGTAATAATAAGTGCTGAAAGGAAAGTTTCTCCGACAGGGAATGGTAGGTAAGTGGCATATTGACTTGGTAAGGGGTTGGTGTAGGGTGCAGAGTTCATATATCGTTTTATGAAAATGGATTCTCGAAAACAAAATTCTTAATGGATTGTGAGATGAGTGAAATGTTTTAAAAAAAACATTTTTCATAAAAAATTTATATATCACGAAAAACTTTTTTCATATAAAGGAGGTATTTGGATAAGTATTTACGAAAAACGTTTTTTGTAAAAGAAAAAATTACTTAAAAAAACATTTTTCCGTAAGAAAACGTTATAATTCTGAAAAATATTTTCCTAAAAGCAAAAAATGACTTACGAAAAACATTTTTTGTAACTCATTTTTTTTCTTACAAAAAATATTTTCCATAAATCATTTTTTATCTTACATTTCCAAAATTAACAAAAGTATAAATATTCATTCACATGTTGATCCTGGAAACAAATGTGGGGTGCAGGAAGCAATTGTCCTTCTTCATGCACCTACAGAACTAAAAATACCATGATTTGGGTCTTATTTGTTTTTAAACAATAAATAATTTAAATTACATTATATTAATATGAATAAAATACATTTAAATGTCAATAAAGATAAGAAATCACAATACATGTAAAGGGAAATGTTATCAAAATATAAAAAATAACAAAAAAAAAGTTCATAAATTGTTTCTTGATTACAATCTAACACACTGTTATAATTTTTCATTTTTTAAAAATCTTTTTATATACACTTTCTATGAAAATGAGTAAGAAATTATTTTTGTGTGAATTTTTCTGTGAACTTTGTGAAGTCTCAGACAATATCCACCCAGATCCTTTTACGAAATATGGAAAGTTATAACAGTATGAAAAATATATAAATCATAATTTTCATAATATAATAGTAATAGTTGATATTAGTGTCAAAGGGAACATAGGCTGGAGGGTGAGGCTCCTGATTTTTTTATAATTTCAAATGTTTAATATATATTGCAAAAATTAAAAAAAAAAAATATATATATATATATATATATATATATATATATATACTTTGAAATTATATAAATAGTAATTAAATTTTTCTTTATTTTACAGATTTTTTTAACTCTTTATTGTTATTACTTTGAAGATAATAACATACTTTCACCGTTTTATATAATTTTCCTATTTAATTTTTTATATTTTTTATCATCGAAATAATTATATTCAAATTTTAATATAAGCTGTTTTTGATTGAGACAGTTTTTATCAGCTTCTAATTTAAGAGCTATAAATGTTCTTTTAGTATTATATGATTTTATTGGGAATTAATCGAGAAAGGAGTCTATTTAATAATCTTTCTCAATGTAGTATGTTTGGTTATGAATATAGTATATACTATTGATAGTTTAAGATTTTGAATAAATGAGCATTTTCTATTTTTTTACCTTTTTTTCTACCCCACTTATTTGGGATAAAGACTTTGATGCTCCAACACTTTATGAACATAGATTTTGATAATCCAGTCACATCTTTACATAAATTTGAAGTTAAAACAAATATTGTGTTTCGTTATATGTTTGTAGAAGATTTTATCCGAATATTAAATGGTTAAATTTGTTATCAATTTTAAAATTGATTTTACTTTGAGTATAATTCAATCATCAGATTCCTTAAATACAAAAAAAAAAAATTATAATTCAAATCGAGCTTAAGATGATTATTTAAGCAAAAATAGTTCTTATAGTTTCAATTAATTTCAAAAACGAATTATTTTTTATAATTATTTATTTTACCGATTTAACAAAACTATACTTGATTTTCTAATACATATTTTAGAAGTTTATCATTGGAAATCGTTAACTTTCATGACAACATTTTTTAAAAATTACATTTAGAACATTGTTCAATTAATCAATAGTGTTAAATTCTAAAAGAATGAAAACGAATAAAATTCTAAAAGAATGAAAACAAATAACTTAATTCAATTTCAGATCGGATACGACTTGATTAATTTCTTAATCCTTTAATGATTAGGTAATTGATTTGACAATTAAATAACGATTCATGCTAAGATCAGATAGGTGACCCACCAAAGCTATGGTGGGGTGGATCATGCTTTTCATTGTAGTTGTTAAATTATTATTATTATTATTATTATTATTATTATTATTATTATTATAACATATTTTGTGTTAAAAAAATAGGGTTTGGAAGGATGATGTGTGGTTTATGTGTTTTCTTTGTGCTGATTTTGCTAATTGAATGGTTGGCCAAATCTATGTCTGACCCAATAATACTAATTCTACGTGACTTGTCCCATTTACTAATTATTAAAATTGATTTCTCATCCTTTTCTGCATTGTTCGTTGAATCTCACTGAAACACATGGAATATGACATACGTAATAAGACGAACTGCATGTTAACTTAAATTATTTCATATTTAATTTCTGCTTTCTCTACACATAATTAATATTGATTTGTGTAAAATACTAACAACGGTGAATTTTATATTAGAGTTTGATTATTCTTTATGCAAGTAGAGGTGATTTTGTGAAGGTAAGTAAACTCATTTTAACATCTTCATTTAATTTTATCAAACTATCAAGAGGATTTATTGAACATCTTCGTAAGAGAAAATTAATTCATACAAATTAAAAAAAAAAAATAGAAAGATACGTTAAAATTTTTTCAAAAGAGTTCGTTAGATTTAAAGAGATATTCAAACTTCAACAAAATTTGTTTTAATGATAATATATAAAAACATATATGTTGACGATGTTTTGAGTGTTTTAATTTTGATTGTATTATTTTGTATAAGGTATTTACACGGTTTTTAATTCAGCACACAGTTTATACCATAATTAATTAAAACAATATTTTTTAAAAATTAAAAAAGTGAGAAAAATATTTTTTAACTTTAGTAACTGATTAGGTTTTCAAGTAGTCAATTAAATTAAATATCGTATTTTAAGTTTTTTTAATGTTTTAAGAAATTAACTGATTAAAATATTATAAGATTGACTAACTTTTTTTTAATATTAAATGTAAAATAAAGTTAATCAATTAACATGTATTATAGTCAATTAAAACTGAAAACTGTTGTAATTGTTTATTAAATTTCAACGACAAAATACTTAAAATAACTGGTTGAATATTATTACAATTCACAATTTTAATTGAGTTGGTTTCATTTGTAAATAAAGTTTTCAATTTTTGTTGATAATCAAAAAGTTATATATGATTGTATTGAATCAACTTTGTAGTTTCCTTATGCTTTGAACTTTGCTAAATTGTTTTCTTATTGTAAATTTGTTGGAGTGTTATATTATATATTTTATTGTATAATTAAGAGTTGAATGTGTTCAATAGTTGATATAATCTTTTTTATTATTGTCTTGAGTTTATAAATTATTTGAAGTCAGGATCATTTATGTGTGTAACATTTCTCTTTCTTTATCTCATTTATATCGTTATTAATCGTTATTATATTAAATTGCTTTTTGTCTTAAAAAGAACTAAAAAAGAGAATATTTTGAATTTTTTTCACGACCAATTCAACTCTCCTTCATATACCAAAGTCATTTATCATTTTCTAACACAGTTTATATATAAATTAACTTTTAATTTATGGAAAAATTATTTATTTTTTCTTGAGATTATTTTATTAAAATACTAACTAAACAGATTTTTCCTTTAGTGGAGATTGATTGGAAGATGAAAATTAGCATATGTTTTTCGGCTCATATGCTTTTAACTTTTGCTTCGTTTTGGAATCCTGGGCCCACACACATGATCGTTTCTTCGTTGCTTCACTGCATTGTTATTTATTTGACACTAATCTAACTGCTTTATTCTCATGTTGACGAACTTTCCAAAAAGAAACTCAATAAAATAATATTTTTTAATATCCATGTTTGACAAAAAAAATGTTTATATATTAATTAAAACGTTGTTACATTAGTAAATACAATAAAAAAATATTTTTTTCATCACTTTTCACATAAATTTTATTTTTATTTTATTAAAAAAGTGTTTATATGTCAGTACATATGTAACGTTAACAAATAATTTTTTAGGTAAATAATACAATATTAAAGGATATAACATGTTACAAATTTGTATGTAAAAGAATGTCATGTTTTTTATTAAAATAAAAAGGTTTAAAAACAAAAGTAATAATTAATTATCAATTTAACTGATTCTAGCACGAACAACGTAATAAAAGAAAATAGTAATATATTGGCAACGAATATTATTTATATAATATATTAACAACCGTTTACTTTCTTACTTATAAAAATATTAATAATTATTTCAAATATTATTATTATAAAAGAATTATCAGTTGGGTGTTGTCAAATCATGATTTTTCTTAAAAGGAAAATACTGAATTCAGTCATACATTATCATTTTAAAAATTATACCTAAAATTGTTTGTAATTGGTTGATACTGTAATATTATTTTCACGAGTGATGTAATATAATTAAACACGTGATATAGTTGAGATAAGTTTGTCTACCATATACTTCTATTATTTCTCTTTTGATCATATAAACTTGTAAGCAATTCAAAAACACGAAGTTACTTAAAATGCACACTTGCAATGTAAGAAAAAACTACAAATGTTGCCGTACGTAGATATGCAATGCAAGAAGTGATTCTTTATCTCCCATTTGCGGCATCATTTCCACGAACTTCACATCCTGATCAAGTGCCTATTCCTGCGCAAGTTTTATAAATTTTATGTCTTAAAATATTAATTTCTTATGTGAGTTTAACTTAACTCTGTATTACATCTCATTATATCTGAGACATATAAAAAACATTTAGGTTTTTTCTTCATAGTCAAAGCATCATGTGTCTATATTATATCTGTTATATCTCAAACATATAAAAAACATTTAGTTTTTTCTTTCACAGTCAAAGCATCATGTATTAAATATTTAAGTGGGAGTCATGAAAGAGTTAAAAATCATATAAAAAAACAAGACTTTAAATTCAATATCTTAAATAAATATCTTAAACTGTCAATTTTTTTATGTGGTCTAACTCAATTATGTCTCGTTATGTTGTAAATCTCAAATAATTTCGTGTACACACACTATACTTTCTTAACCACGAATACTATGTTATAACCATGTTCACGTCTTCAATAAAAAAAAGGTATCAAATATTAATTACCATTTCACATCTTCCAATTTTTTTATTCATTTTAAGACATTGAATTGCACTTTCACGTTCAAATAAAATCAAACCTCCAAGTTTTAGTTGAGAATTCAAATCTCCCATCACTCGTACCACAAATTTTAGTTGAAGGACAAGCACCCCACCATCCTCTGTTAAAAACTTTAAAGTGGAGAGAGAAGATATTATATGAAGGAGTAGTATAGTAGTAACAAAATACTTCCAAAGCCTCAGTGTAACATTTATTTATTACATTCCCAATAGTGTAGCAGAGGTAAGTGCATTTTAATTTCACGCGTTTGTAGGTCCAAAGCAGTGAAAGTAATAACTATAGTATACAAAATAAAATAAAATAATAAATAAGAGAAGCCATTAAATTCTGATACAAAAACTGCTATACTCCATTATACTAACATTGGTCAATAAATAAAGAATGAGTTGGTGCCCCACCACACACAGCACCCTCTGCACCCTTCTTTATTACTCATCTCAGATCCTCTATTCTTCTGTCTCTCATTTACACAAACCCCTTCAAAAAAAATCAAAACTTGTTCAAACACGACCTTCCCTTGTATGAAACTCAACCTTCAAAATCCTCTTTTTCATGGCTCTCTTAACCTCCTTGCCTGAACACTCCACCACCCCCAAACGCCACAAACGAAAACCACAGCAGCAGCAACAGCAGAAGCAGAAACAGAAACCAAAACCACCCTCTTCATGGGATCAAATCAAGAACCTTTTAACCTGCAAACAGATGGAAGGGTCGAGGGTTCACGACCCTTCCAAAGGGTACTCGAGAATAGGGTCTTCTTGCAGTTCCATATGCAGCTTCAGAGACGTTGTTCATGGGAACACACGTGTGGTGCATAGGTCTGATAACTCTTCACCAGAGAGCAGTTCTCTGGGTCAGGAAACTGGTTTACTCACCAGAAAACCGGTGACCGGTTCTACCCGCTCCACCGCCGCCAAATCAAACGCTGGAACAACCTACACGTCATCATCGTCTTCCAGGGGGATGCAATTCAGAAAGCTATCTGGCTGTTATGAATGTCACATGATCATTGACCCTAGCAGGTACTATTCTACACATACACATAAACTTTAAATTATTTACTTTTATTTTTCCAGAATTAATTTTTTTTATATTAAAAATTTAAACACTTGAATTAACGAAAATGGCTTCAAAAATATTAATTCAGGTTGCCGGTTGCAAGGAGCACTGTGTGTGCTTGCTCTCACTGTGGCGAGGTCTTCCCTAAAATGGAGAGTTTGGAGCTTCATCAAGCTGTTCGTCATGCCGGTACTCTCTAATTTCTCTTGTTCTCTTTTTTCTTTTTTTTCATAAAAATATAAATTCATAAAATATTAATTTCTTTCGGTATTGTGATTTATTTTCAGAAGAATATATGCATCACATATTAATTCCTTCCTTTAATGTCATTTAATTATTTATTTATTGTTCATGAACGGATTATCAGTTATGGCTAACGTTTTTACATCTTTAATCGTCTAAGATAAATATTATTAATAAAGTTCTATAACATAACTCGAAGAATTTCTTTTTATGATATTAATAAAATGTTATACTTCCTCTGTTTCTTAATTACTTTGTTTTAAGTGTGATTTTTTATGTATTTTTAGTTAACTATTTTTTTTAATTTCAAGATAAGTTAATTATTTTGTTGTTATTTATTATACTTTTATTTTTTCCTTAATATTTTAATTTATATTTAAGCATTTATTACGATGAAGAAATAATAAAGATAAAACGGAAAAAATATAAATATTTTATTAAAATTAAGAAAAAATATTATATATATATATATATCGGTTTCTACAAGACAGTTTTGAAACAGTAAATGTTTCAAAATTCAATTAAGAATATTTTACAGAAAAAAAATCTAATGTTCTTTAATTAATCCATTTAAGTGCATTCGTTAAGGATTTTTTTTTTTATCAAAATATAACTTCTTTTGTTTTGAATGAATAGAACAATTGAGGTACCCTAATAAGGTTTTGATTTAGGTTTCCATTCACTAATTAGTATCATGAGTGTTTCACTTTACTGAGGAAAGGAAAACTTTAGCACCGATGTATATCTGATGGGTTTGTTTGTAGCATGATATTAATTATGTCCATGTCAAAGTTAATTGATTGAATTGCCCTGTGCTTGAGGGAACTTGTTTGTGGGGTTAAAACGTAACAGTGAGCTTCGAAATTTGAAACATGGACTCCATCCACGCATGTGATGAACCTTTTCTCCGATAATTTTGCTCTTCATAGTTCCTTCTGTCCCAATCAACAACATTTCAGGACTTAACATTTTGTTTAGGGTTGGATTCATCTTAACATGTTTCAAACCTTAATTATCAAAATTTTTGAAAGAACAACAAGCATTGAATCATGAATCGAGCATTCATAAGATGCACCCACCAAAATTTCAGTGAAATGGTTTTGTGGGGACAAAAACATTTGTAGATAACTTGTTGTGTAGGTATACGTACGAAGATCACAGCTGTCTGCTGCAAAGGAAGATATATGATTTGCCTCCTCTTTATTGGTCCACTCTCCACCACCCACCATATATAACAATTGCAAATTTTCAATTAACCATGATTTGTTTAATTATAGTATTTATATTCCATTGTTAGATTAAATAATGTATGTGAATAATATTAATTAAATAATATTAATTGGAACAGTTTCGGAGCTGGGTCCGGAGGATTCGGGTAGGAACATAGTGGAAATAATATTCAAATCGAGCTGGTTGAAGAAGGATAATCCGATATGCAAGATCGAACGGATACTGAAAGTGCACAATACCCAACGCACCATCCAACGGTTCGAGGAGTGCAGGGACACGGTAAAGAACCGTGCGCTGAGCAGCACCAAGAAAAACCCCAGGTGCGCAGCCGACGGCAACGAACTCTTGCGGTTTCACTGCACCACCTTAACGTGCGCACTCGGCGCACGTGGGTCATCCTCGCTGTGCGCCTCCGTACCCGGCTGTGGTGTATGCACAATCATCAGGCACGGTTTCCAAGGTGGTGGGGACCACGCGAAGGGCAAGGGCGTGAGGACCACCGCCAGCAGCGGTAGAGCACACGACGGAGCAGTGTGCGGCGACGGCACACGGCGGGCTATGCTGGTGTGCAGGGTGATCGCGGGGCGCGTGAAGCGCGTGGCGGAGGACACGCCGCCGTCGGAGGAGGAACACGTGTCGGTTGCTTCCTACGATTCTGTAGCCGGGTACGCTGGAATCTACTCGAATCTCGAGGAGTTAGTTGTTTTCAATCCAAAGGCTATTCTTCCTTGTTTCGTGGTTATTTATAAAGTGCCTTCATGTTAGAAAAAAAAAAAAAAAATCTAGTAATTTGTAGTAGTATTGTATATTTAAATTCCAAATTTCCAAATTTCACAACCCTACCAAATAGCAATGAATAAGTTACTAGTTATTGGTAATTGTATTGTTCAGTTAAGTTGATAACTAGTAATTTATTGATCGTTAATTATATGGGGGTGTGGAATAGTGAGACGCAGAAGTGTAACTGAATATTGGTTTTTGAGTTATGGAATTAGAATGTTGTAATGTACTTTCTATGCTTCGGTGTGTCTGCTAGTTCTGTTCTGCCATGCACACGCATAACCAACTATGGTGGAAGGTGGATGTGGAACCCAGTTTGATGTTACGTTTTTTTTTTTTTTTTCCTTTTCATTAGTTTTCTAAGTTCATTCTCGTAATATAAAAAGAAAGAGATTTGAATAACAAGATTTCTATAATCTTAGTAACGAGATGAAAAGTGTGATTATGTTAATGTGGTAAATGTATGGTTAGGGGTAATTAAAAGAAGAAACGAATGAGTTTAGAGCTAAAGCATTAAAAATTGACCTGTCTTTTTGGGAGCACACTGTAATAATTAGGAAGTCCACGCTCATATGAAAAGAGCAAAATGTCTTTCCCCAAAATAAAATGATGACCATGGATAGGGATGCAATTACAAAAAAAAATAAAAATTGAATCCCAAGTCTTTTCATTCTGTACTTTAAATGGGATTTAAATATAAAATAAACTTATTTTTTTCCCTTCCAAATTTAAAATTGATTATAATTAAAAAAATGTTTAACCACTTTGTCCCAAACAGGTTAAAATTGTAGATTTTTATATTTATTTACTTTTATGACATTTGGGTATATATAACACCGACAAAGGGCTGATTTTTTTTTAATTATAGAAACGAAAAGGAGCGATTTTTAATTTTTAAAAACAAAAATGCTTTTTAAATGTTAAAAAAGAAAAAGAAAAAAATCTTGAAACATATCAAAATAATAAGGTGTGTTATTTCTTTGTCAACGTTATTCATTGTCATCTTAAACTTTTATTTTTGTCGTGGTTAGATGCAAGAATTTGTTCTTCCAACCCGAGCATCTTTTATTAATTATTTGAAGGATTAGTAGCATGATTTCAACAATTGACGGAGACACAATGATGATGGTCAACAAATTGACGAGGAGGTTTTGTAGTATTATTAAGTATAATAATTGAAAGAATAAGAAAAGAAAGATGAGAGAAGGAGCAGGTTTGGTACGTGATCGGTTTGCGTTGTCCTTCACTTCGCAACACTTTACTGAGCGAAGCATAATGAAGAACATTGCTTTCTGTTCCTTTTTTGTTCCTTTTTTGAAGTTGGTTCATTGGAGAAGCAACACAAGATGATAATGATGGTGATAATTGCAGACACATGCGCCAGCACATGGAGATTTTCACTGTTTTTTTCTCTCTGTCTTGTGCAATTGTATTTTTGGACAAGCCATGCATTCCAAACACAATACTTTCCCACCGAATCTAACATCCCACAAGCTCTTGCTAGAGGAGTAAGTAATCCATCATTTTGCTGCTTCCATTTTCTTAATCATAAATTAAGAACTGGTTTTAAAGTTGTAGTGCTTTTCCACAGCAAAAACGACAAATTTAGGGTTAGTGGGTTTCTTGTTCTCGCCACTTGTAATCATTCTCAAAAACTATAGCCACTTTAGATAATCCCCTCTCTATGTATGTTGTTTTCATAAAAAGAAAATTACTTATATACTTGTACAGAAAAAATGGTTTTTACACTTTTAATTAATTTAAAACACGTTTTTATTATAAATATAACTAATCATCTTTCAATAATTTCTAATTACATAACTAAAAGTTTCTATTTCTTACACTACACCCATATACTTTCACATAGCTAAGTAGTCGAGGCTAATATCAATTTATATATATTTCTTTAAATTTACTAAAACGACTTTTTAAGACAAAATTGTGACAGAACAACCGAATTTTAAAACAGAATCTCTTCCCTTAATCCTCAATCTCCTAAAAATGTCAATCTCAACATACTTAAAGTTGGACCATTATTTTTTAATAAAAAAAAACTAAAAAAAAACAACTATTTTTTTAATAAAAGAGAACTAAGTATTCTTTGAAACAATAAACATTTATTCTAAAAATGCTGATTTGTGAATAGGTATAGCTTTTTCATCTTTATACATGTTTTTTTTTTCTTACGGTTGTAAAAATAATTCAATTTCCATGATAATTGGTCTTAGAAAGATTATTTTTAGAAAGTTGAATATTAAGTGATCACATTTTTTAATTTTTTTCCAAACAATCTTGTAGCAATGAAAACGTGTGGCTGGGTGATTTTTGTCTTGCAAATGCTAGCTTAGTTATAGTTTTGTTCAGATTTAAGCTAAATAATCGTAGATATAATTGCGTATATAATTTTTTTCTGATTTGAATATAAAACTAAAATTTTAAAATATGCAACTTTATGTTAACGATGTAAGATATGTTAATTAATCGTGTAAAATTCTTGAGAATGTTTGTTCTCTCTTTATTAAAAAAAAGTTATTTTCTGAGTGTGTTTTTTAGAAACTACACATATACGGGAGGAAATTATTTTAGCATCAGATAGTTTTTTTATATGTAAATATTAGGTTTAAATGTTTTTTAATTTTCTAAAAATACTATATCCTTAATAAGTTTCAATATTTCACTGGATTAGGATGGGACCAAGTTTTTTCTTGGTTGTGGGCTTAAGGTTTGGTTGGCCCATTAGAGGAAAGAATGAATGCAATAATTGGGCTTTATCGTCAAAAGCCCAGCATGGGAAAAAACCAGAGAAAAAAAAGTGGTTTCCAATGGGCAAAAGATAACGGGTTATTTGTTTGTCCACAGCATTTGCGTGTAGAAAAAGAAAGATATTATAAAAATGGAAATCAATTATGCTAATTCCGAACTAGTTCAATCATTTGGGATAATCACCTTCTAATAAATTTCCAATTTTAAAAAAAATATTTTTAGCATGAGTGATATTATCAAAAATCATAATCTTTTGTCCAATAATAAATATTATTTTTTTAAAAAAACCGAACAAGTAAAAATCTTCTTTCCTTTTGTTTTTAGAAACAATAAAATCCAGTAATAATATCAAAAAAGTTATCAAAATGATAACTATATAGATCTCTCTTTACAAGTAAAAAAAGAAAGCTGAATACTTACTATGTAGAGAAAATTGTATTCACTTGTGTTTATACCTTAGAAGATTATATTCGTATTTTTTTTATTTTAAATATTTTACTTTAATTTTATTCCCCTTTTTGTTAGTTTTTTCAAATTACTTTTTTTGTAACTATGATTAACATAGTTCTAATAATAATAATACTCGATAACAAAAATAAGCAGTGCTTAATAACTACTTAAAAGTTGAAACATAACCGTCTTGTGACTGAAAAGTGAAAGAGAGAGAGAAAATAAGTGACTTCAATTAGTGTCCTGTTTTTGGTCACATGAAGAATGTGTTCCACCAGCAAGAAAGAGCAAAACAAACATGATGTCTGTTACAGTAGTTGCCGCCACTTCCTCCGCCGCAGGCTCCTATCTTTCACGGTCGCCACGGCGGAGTTTCACGGCGGCTCTCCGATCTGATGTGTCAGTTACCCCAACGAGAATATTGACGAAACTGAAGCACGAGTGTGCCACTCCTCTACCCCTACTTCAGCAAGTGGCCACAGCCATGTCCGATGATATGCGAGCTGGGCTTGGGCTTGGGCCCGAGCCCGGTCTTCCCATGATACCCACCTATGTTGAAAATCTTCCCACTGGGTATGTTATGTTATGTTATCTTCCCTTCCTTTCTGGCTTGCCATATTGGTGAAGGTTCTTCTAGATCCCACATCCATTAAGAATGTTAAAATCACAGTATATAAAGAAATTCTATACAGCTACTTCGTGATTAAAGTTTGAGTTAATCTTATGTTGGGATTGCTAGAATCATTGTTAACAATTGATGTGTGTTGGGTTGGATTGTGACATCTAAGGAATGAGAAAGGGTTGTTTTATGGCTTGGATCTTGGTGGAACCAACTTCCGAGTGCTGAGGGTGCAGTTGGGTGGGAAAGATGATCGTGTCATCGACACAGAGTTTGATCAAGTTTCCATACCACAAGACCTCATGTCTGCTACTTCTCAGGTAACTAACGAATTCATTCATTTGCTTTGTAAGATCATTTTGTTTTCTCAAAATGTGGTCATGTTCAAGTGGTGCTTTCAAAGTTTTCTTTTGATAACTGATCAGAAATTAGAAATCATGCTGCATATATACTTATTAGAAAAGTCATGATGATAGGAATGACTACGACTTTTTATATTGGTCAGATTTTTTTTTCTCATCAAACAGATCCTGAGTTTCACTGCAGGAGCTGTTTGATTTCATTGCTTTGGAGCTTGCAAAATTTGCGTCGAAGGAGGATGGTAGATTTCATATCTCACCGGGAAGAAAGAGAGAGATTGGGTTCGCGTTTTCATTTCCAGTGAAGCACACATCTATTGATTCTGGCATACTAATCAAGTGGACAAAGGGTTTTGCAGTCTCTGGAACAGTATGCATTTATCTACCTTTCACAAGTGCAGAGACAGTTTCTAATCTCTATTATTTAACTTGGTGTGCATTCATTCACAGAAGAACTTCAAACAAAACTCAAATAATAGTTGCCACTATTTTTCAAAACAAACGATAAATTTTAATACAAGGGCACTGTGCATTAGTGAGGGACAGTGTAAGTTGTGTCAGTATCATTAACTAGAGTTCTATGTTTTGGTATAGTTAAATGGTAACTGAAATCTATGAACCTAATTCTGGTATGTTCAAACTCTTTACACAGGCAGGAAGAGATGTGGTTGCTTGTCTGAATGAGGCACTGGAAAGACAAGGAATAGATATGCGAGTTTCTGCTCTGGTATGTTGTTTTAATGTCAATAGTTCTATAGAAGTTTAAGAACTTAACCAACATAGACTGATCCAATCATGAATTGTTATATAATAATATTCAAAATTGTTTCTATTTTAGCTATTTACTTTAAAATTCATGTAATTGGTTATACAATGTGTCAATTTGTCAAAATTAAACTCAAATTGCAAACCGATAGAATGGTGCTATAATTTTAGAAAATGGGTACCTAATAGGTGAATGATGCTGTGGCAACATTAGCTGGAGCGGAATACTGGGACAATGATGTTGTGGCTGCTGTCATTTTGGGTACTGGAACCAACGCTTGCTATGTTGAGCAGATCAGTTTCATTCCTAAGTTACACGGCCATGCCTCTTCTTCTGGCAAAATGGTTGATATAGACTTCATTACTCTCCTCATTTCTTCATATTAATGCTATAGATGAACAAGATCATCTTAATCTGAGAAAAGCATTCCTTGATTCAGATCATTACCACTGAGTGGGGAGCTTTCTCAAATAGTCTCCCGTTAACTGAATTTGACAGGGAAATGGATGCAGCTACCATCAATCCAGGTGAGCAGGTAAATTTTTGAACCATCTTCTCTATTATTTAGATGTTCTTCTGACAAAGTAGCAAGTATGAGTCATTGATCCTGTTCCTATTACTTGGCAGATCTTTGAAAAGACAATCTCAGGACTGTATCTAGGCGAAATTGTTAGACGAGTGCTACTGAAAATGACTAAAGAGGAGGGTTTGTTTGGCAAATCTGTCCCACAAAAACTAGCTACACCATTCATACTCGGGTAAATTTTAATTCAGTTAAAATCAGAGGTGAAATCATATGACAGTCACTCCGTGTACACATAGTTCTAATTTTGTACCTATTATTCTTCTCCAAAGTATATATTAATGCATACCAATTTTCATATTTCACTCTTTACATGTAGTAACTCTACACCTTCTTGTCATATACATGTTAGGCTCGTTAAGGTATATTTTCAGCTCAAGACTCTTGAGCTATATTCAAACTGAAATATGCCTTTATATAAATTTAACAGGACCCCAGATCTATGTGCTATGCAGCAAGACTTTTCTGGCGATTTACATGCAGCTGGGTCCCTCCTCTATGATATATTAGGGGTAAAAATTTCTTGTCCAAAACCATATTGATATACTCAATCACTATTTTTTCATTGTCTGTTTTGCTGACATTTGTTCATTCTCTTCAGGTTGAATCCAATTTAAGTGAAAGAAAAACAGTTTTAGAGGTTTGTGAGACTATTGTAAAGAGAGGAGGGAGCTTAGCTGGTGCAGGAATTGTGGGGATTCTACAAAAAATGGAAGAGGATCAGAGAGGTCTCATCTTTGGCAATGGGAACAGAAGTGTTGTTGCCATAGATGGGGGCTTATACGAAAAATATCCTCTATACAGGGCTTATTTGCAAGATTCAGTCAAAGAGCTGCTAGGGAAAGAAAAGTCAAACAATGTGGTGATAGAGCATACAAAAGATGGATCTGGCATAGGAGCTGCTCTATTGGCTGCTTCAAACTCCATCTACAAACAAGACTTATAGGGCATTTACCTTTAATCATTATGGAAATAAACATTCTTAGTTTATGTAACATGCATGTAATTGTTGATACCGTTCCCCTTGATGGTGCATTTGGGGTAAGAATAAGAAATCAATAGAAGAATCAACTACAAGATTTTAGCTTTGATGTATGGGAGAGGAAAAGATATCTCTAACAGTGGTTGAGGTTTTTTTTTTTTTTTTTTTTTCAATTGTAGTATTGAATTTTGAACTTATGTAAATTATTCAAGTCTTTTCTTGTTAGTTCAAAGATTAATGTGTTTTCTTTTTTGTCTACACCAGTGTTTAAAGAACTAATCTAATTCACCCAAAAAGATACTTAAAAGTTTAATGAAGATATATATAAAATACGATATAATGTAATGTAAAGATATATTATTATTCAAATGTTTCTTGATATCTATAAATAGATATGTATAAATAAGATAGTTGATTAGTTTATTGTTACGAAACTTCTGTCTATTTACTATTATTTTCTCTAAATTTCAAAATTACGTAGGTTTTTAGATTTGGAAGAAGTAATTGGAAGCTAATAAGGAAAAGAGAAATTTTAGATTTGTGAATGGACTTTGTTTATTAAGGGTTTAGGGTTTATTTATTTACGGGAGTTTTTCTGATAAAGTTTCTAGTTTTTTTTTTTTAAAATAATTAGATTTTGTTGATAGAATTAAGAAAAGATTTTGAGTTAAAAAAGATTTATATTACAACATTTTTATTTAAAAAACAGTTAACAGAATCCATGTTAAAAAAATTAACATTCAAAATTAATAACTAATATATACATTTATATATAATATGCACATTCTTAAGAGTGAATACACCTTACTCTTGTACATTGTATGTGAGTTACAATTTCTATAAAAAATTAAATTTAAACAATGTCAAAACAGTTTAATTTTAGTTCAGCAAATTGATTAATTTTGCTTAATTTCTTGATTTACTATGTATTATGATTTAGTGGATTGATACTAATATGCATGCATTTAATTTGTTTAAATAAAGTTAAAATTTACAGTATTTTCTTAAGAAAAATCACACTAATAGAAAGACACGTGAAAAAAAACAGAATTTTGGTAAAAGTCACAACAGTTATTGTAAAAAGAACAAGTTAAGGACTTTTCTTTTTCTTTTAAAGCAAGTAAATTTTTATTTTCATTTCTCAAAATTTCTTTATCTGTATTCTCACTTGATATTTGTTACCATATGAACGTGAGATATTTAAAAAAATATATTAAATTATTAATTAAATATTATTTATCCGTCTAATAATAATTATTTATACAAAAAAACATCAAAACTACAAAAAGATAAAAATAACTTAAAATGAACCAAACCAAAATTTACATGTTCTACAGGAATAAAAACAACAATTTTAGATTTAAAAAAAAGAAAGCTATTTTATTACAAAAACTAAAACAACATATTTTTTTTTCCTGTCTAAATGTAAATTAAAAAAATGAGATTATGTACGTGATGTGTTTATTCGAAAACAATTTGAACGTTCAAACTTCAAAGAAAGTCAAGTATGGGCAAAACCCTTGTCTCTCTCTCTCGTCTGCGTCATTACACGCTAGCTGCATCGCGCAATAACAAAATAAAAGTAAAAATAAATAAAATAAAAGAGAGAGTTTCAAAGTAAAGTCGTTGGTATGATCATCTTCTTCCTCTCTCGCACTTGACATTGAAGGAAGAAGCTCAGATACATTCCACAATTCACCTCTTTCCGAAAACCTAATTAATCTTCGCAAATGGTAAATTTCTCATAGTCATAATTGCTTTCATTCCAATTTTTCAATTTCGTTTGTGTAAATTCTTTTCCCCTTTTCCTGTTCGCAGATCCGATTCATTCTGTTGCAGAACAGACAGGGTAAGACTCGTCTTGCCAAATACTACGTTCCTCTCGAGGATTCCGAGAAGCACAAGGTCGAATACGAGGTAACAACAACGCGATTCAACTTCTTAGTCACACAACAAACAACGCCTTAACCTAATTTTCCCTCAATTTTTCAGGTTCATCGCCTCGTCGTAAACAGAGACCCTAAGTACACTAATTTCGTCGAGGTCAATTTTCTGTAATTTGTTATTTGACCGATTATTGATTGATGTTATGTAACGGCGACGAGGCTCTGATTCTGTTGCTATTAGGTTGTCTGAATTGTTGCAACGTTTATTTGTCGGTGTTCTTACCGTTTGATGGCAATGTGTCTTGCAGTTTCGTACGCACAAGATAATATACAGGCGATACGCTGGCTTATTTTTCTCACTCTGTGTTGATATCACTGATAATGAATTGGCATACTTAGAGTGCATTCATTTGTTTGTGGAAATACTGGATCACTTCTTCAGCAATGTGTGTGAGCTTGATTTGGTTTTTAACTTCCATAAGGTTTGTTTGATATTCATCTTATTTTTCCTCTACAATTGTGTTCTAAATCCCACTCCTGTGTTTGTTTTTTATAGTTTCTTTTCAGTAAAATAATTGTGTTACTGTTTATGTGGATTTTGATGTCTATCAGCCTTAGTTTGTAGTCACAGTATTGGTATTAAATTGTTTTCTTCTGCCGCACATAGTCTTGAGCTTATATTAGAATATTTACCAACCATACCCGGGAATAATCAGTATGCTACATTATTTATTTAGCTGCCCTAATCAATATGTAGGGCTATAGATTAATGTCTAAAAAGGGGTCTCACACAGGATTACCTCCAATGGAGGATATCTGTGGAAAACCGAAGAATATAATCAATATGTAATGCCATTATACACTAGCATCCTCCGGTGGATGTATGTATGTCTAACATAATTATTTTTACTGATCGTTTTTTTGTTTTTCTTTCTGAGTACAGTTCATGGTGGCTTAGTGTTATGTATGTTAGAATAGATATGTAGATTGTATTTTCTTCCTTGAGATTATTGTTACTATTTTTTATTGCTTCCTTACTCATGTAATTTACATGTGTGTCTTAAAGGTCTATCTTATACTTGATGAATTCATTCTAGCGGGTGAACTGCAAGAAACAAGCAAGAAGGTATGCATTCTTTTGGGTTACTAAGCACTTGATGTTTGGTGCTGCTGTAAGGTTGAAGCCTTGTAGTTATACACTATGATTTCAGGCATAGTTGTCTTCTTCAAACACATTTCTCCGCTTATTACAATGCTGTTTTGGGTGTAAATTTGTTTACTTAGCTATAAAGTCCGTGGAACAGAAGACCTCAATTCGATAACTAAACTTGTTTTTGTGGTCGCAGGCTATCATTGAGAGAATGGGGGAATTGGAAAAACTGGAGTGATACATTAATTTTCTGCAGTCATAGCAGTTTCAAGGTTTCGATGAGTTGCTCTTGCCCTTGGCGTAATTCTTGTATTTCAATTGTGATACAGAATTTTGAAAATATTTTTTCTTGAGCCGTGTATTCAGTACCCTTTACCTACGCATCTTATTCTGCTTATGTTTATATTTGTAAGACATTCATCAAATCAGGGTTTTCAGTAGCCTTTCTTCTATTATCTATTTCTGTTCTGTTTTTTTATCTTTGCTCGTCTTGACAGTTTGTAAGACACTTAATGGAATATAAGTGGACAATTGTAGTATATAAGCAATGAAAATCGATTGACTTTGATGGTACAGATGAGCCATCAGGGAACAAATACTGCTGTTTTATTTTCAGTTAAATGGTGCTAGTGTCCTGCAAAATGAAAAATGATTTGGGGGCAATCCTTCTAAGTTTGATGCCTTGCTACACTAGTTCTATGCTGCTCTCTACGTCTTGCAATGAATTAGACACATACTATCGGTTGGGGATATCTTAGTGCAAATAAAGAGTTTTGTTCTACTTTTAACATGAAAGGCGTAGCTCTAAAATCTGCGCGTGTAGAAATATAAAACAATGAATCGTATTCATGTTGCTCATGACTTTACAATCAAATTGGCAGCGGCATTGTCGCACTACTTGGGAGTGTGTCTCTAATTTCTTCAAATAATGAAGGGAGATGACGAAGGTCTAGTCCATTTGTCTTGGAAGGGTGCAAGGAGAGGCTTCTGTTGCCCAGGGATTGAAGAAACCTTAGATACCAACATATCTTGTGATGCAGAGGGGCAGGAAAGAATGGCTTGGGAACATGGACTCACTGCAGAAGATTCATATCTTCCACTTTGCCAACTAGGAAATTGGGTCCTCATTATATTGAGATTTACTGTGGACCTACCTTGTTCTGCTTGTTGCAACCCCCAAAAGCTTCGGTGATCTTGTTTATGTGAGAGCGTTGAACTATAATTAGTTCCACATAACGGGTTACCAAAATAATGAGGTTGCTGCAACCGAACCTGCACTCAATTAAAGCATTACGTGACGATATTAGTAGGACAATAAGGGTGGCATATTTATGAGATATTAAATTGCACGCTAGTTTGTTCAGTTCATTACTAGCAATGAACTGTAGCCACCTCATTTCATATAGATAATCACATTAAGCTATTTTTACCAAAGTTAGACCCTAGATTTCCGAGTCCATTTCATTGGATTAATAATACTTTAATAACATTGCTCTCGCAACAAGAGAGATATTTAATACCTGTGGTCCTGCCACAGAAAGCTGATCAAGGAAAGAAGTGGAGGCATACTGACTCTGAGCCACAGGAATTGGCATGACCACCCCATGCTGCTGTGCTAGTGACTGAAAATACGGCACTTGCAATTTTGATAATGGTTCCAACCTACTTCCAATTTTGTTATAATTAATATTATTATTATTATTGACCTTTAACCCATTACTTCCTGCTGACAAGGACAGGAAATTGAAATTCTGCATAATAAGGATAATCATTAGTGCATGAGGAAGAGGGGTGTCAAGGGGTCGCATCATCACCAAAATTAACCTTAAGCTTACTTGCTTTTGAGGGCCATACACCACAGGTGTTGAAGCAGACTGTGATATCTCTCGATACTGACATTGCTGCTGGAGAATAATATTCTTACTTTCATTAGGATTCCTCACAGTAGAACTAGTTCCATTTTTCATTCCGTTTAAGCTGTGAGCTTCTAAAAGAATTCCATGCTTTGATCCTTCATGTGCTCTCGGTTGATGAGAGTCAAAAAGCTTAGTTTCTTTGACAACCTGTCTTTTTGGCATCTCTAAATTCTGGATTATATGACTGATGTGAATATGAGCTGCACACTTCTTCAATGATCTCTTAGGAATAAAAACCTACATGGTTTGTTTTTGCCAACAATAAATAGTTGTTTGAGTGGAGTGTACATAATTTCGGATCGAGATATTTTAACATAATACGGATAAGTGTAAGCCAACCAAAAAACAGCAGTGATAGTAAATTTGTTAGTCCTTACCTTCCCACTAGACGAACAAGCTGAAGTTTCCATCAAATCCACTCTGGAGGCACGGATTGCAGCTTCCAGCCATTCAGGAGCTTTAATAGCAGAAGACCTTGGAAAGAATAAAAATTATCAGAATTGCACAAACAGTAATCAAGCTACCTAACTACGTGAAAATGAAGAATGAAAGAAACTTCACTGGAGATAAGCCTGGCCAGATGGTGCCAATGGAGACAAGCCTGGCCACAATGCAAGGCCCTCTGGTAAGAAAGACAAAAGTAGAGAATCAGCTAAATTAATGTAAAAACTTTTACCCTATACTTTAGTCACCAATATGAGATATCAACAATATCAAGAAGACAATTTTATCTTCGAGAATGAGGGAGCATACCATTTCCTTTTTGCTCCTTCATCATATGTTGTTGCTTATTAACGTCTCTGGCCTAAATTCAAACCAATAATATCAATAATACAAGTGTATGAGCTCAGAAATAAGAAGTTATGGCAGGACCGAACAAACTGTAAAAATTGAAATGTTCATCACCTCAAATTCCACGTGTGGTTTTCTCTCAACTTGAGAAATCCTTGATATATTTAATCTGCAATATGATGATAAAGCATGTCAATACCAACAGACAAAGGACTTGAAAAGTACAGATATTTCAGAATGTAACAAAAAAATTACCCACCCCATTGCTAGACTTAACTCAGAGTCGTGCAATGCAACTTTGTTGCCATTTTCACTCTTAACAATCACACTAGGCATGGTCTGGGAATTTATTGCTCGAGAAGTGCCATGAAATGGCATCAAGAGCGTCGTACTCTCAGGAAGATCAGGCTGTTCTTGACCAACATCTTCATTCAAACAACTTCTTTTTGAAGCTTCTCCAGGTGAACTTTCATGACAAGAAGCACTTGCACCCTGAATAGTTGCTGAGGCCAGAATAGAATCCATGGCAAAATGAATAATAAAGAGAATGAACAAGAATGCGTAAGTAGTTTTACAAGTATCCCAGATAAGCGAGAGAATGAAAAATAACCTTCAAGAGCAAGAGCAGCACTAGCATTATCCTCCAAGTTTTGCAAAGATTCCCCTTCTAGTTCCTTACTATTTTGATTGGAGCCATTGTCAGGGAACATTCCAGCCAAAGCATAGAGAGTCTCAGCAACCTCTTCCTCATCTTTTGTGATGGGCCCAGAAACAACTTCTCTTGGGGTCCATTGTCGTCTCGTTCCTTGTTTCTGCAAAAGCATAAAATTCCAAGCAAAAAAGGTGAAGAAACAGAAAATGCTAAGAAATTAAACCAACAAAGCAAAAGCGTGAAGTTTTGAAACTGGCAAACACAGCCCACAGATGTCTTAAACCACTCACTTTGGACTTCTTTACACTATCCTTTTTGAGAGATTCTATTCCATCCACCTTATTCTTCACCTTTTCTGAATCAAGTAACATGGATTCGCGACCCCGTTTCTTCGTGGCTGTGTATTTTCAAAATACAAAAAACAAATCATAATATTTTTAGAAAACGATATCTTTTTTCTCCACTTTCACAAGATTGGATGCAGAAGTAGAAAACTACTTGGTCAATTAAAAGCTCATAGCATATTAATATATCAGTGGAAGTAAAAGAAAAAGACCAAAACCAAATCCGTAGTCCAACAATTGCAACAAATAAATAGAGAAAAAGAAAAAAAAAAAGGCTTCCCAGATATTGCTTCATCCAATCCAAAATGAACAACAAAAGAGAATTACAAAGGAAAATGCATACATTAAAAACGCTTTGGTTTAGAATTTGAAACTCACGTACCTGAACGTAGCTTCCGTGGAACAGAGACACCGTTGCAGTCATTAAAAAACTGCCAATATCATTCAAAGTAGAGAAAGGACCAAACCACAACAAACTCATCAGAGTGAGAAAAAGTATCCACGAATTAAAAAGTAAGCAAATAAATAAATACCCACTTCGTTATATGCTTTTAGTATCAATTTTACATTCAAAATGAAGTTTGAATTCTCGATAATCTCTATAATAAAATTTCGCCAAAAATAATGCAATTACCCACATAAATAAAGGTCTAATTCTGAGAAAACGCAACATGTAAGTTTCGTTTAGCGATTATACCAGAAAAAAAAATGAAATATACTTCCCCAAAATGGTTCACAAATAAACTAAAATTATCTTTAAGAAAATTAATAAGAGAGAAAGCTTGTATAAATTAATGTACAATAAACTAATTTTAACCGGTAGAAAGTCCGTTCGATTTTTTCAACTTTTCTTTTCTAAAATTCTACTTCAACAAAAAAATTACACAAAATTAGGCATGAAATAAAATAATAAGCACATAAGAAGAAGAACATACATTCTTATGAAGCTTGAATCTCTTGGTGGTGGCAATGAGAGTTGGAGAAGGGTCACGTGTTTGTTGCTGTTGAGAGACATGGCAACTCATTTGTAAGCTCGACGACGCCGTTCCGACCGCACTCAAGCTTCTCACCTTTTCCTTCTTCAACTTCTCCGAGAATCGAAGGTCGCCGCGGCTGAAAACTACGCCTCGCAAACCAAAATAGGTAAGAACGCGAGAAGGAAAAACCAAGAACACAAGCGTTATCTGCAAACGCTTCGTTATCGTAAAAGATTAGGCAAAAAAAAAAAAAAAAAAA
>Ga0209489_100270_pt1 | contig 89745 bp, 44 predicted proteins | sample SiratrowhiteBW_FD_187527 | JGI IMG/M metagenome (GOLD analysis project Ga0209489, IMG submission 187527) | Root nodule microbial communities of legume samples collected from California, USA - Siratro white BW (SPAdes) (version 2) | ecosystem: Host-associated > Plants > Roots > Nodule | place...
TCTGGTAAAGTTTCCTGCAGGTCTGAAATGTTGAATTGAATGTTGCATGTATGAGATAGTTGTGTGAAAATTGATGATATGTTGATCTGTTGAATAGATAATTTGTGCTAGGGTAGATCATTCATTATGTATGTGGCTTGATTTTCACCCAATTTAGTCATCTGAGGCATGCATAGTAACTTTGATATAGTGAATTCTGTTGATTTTTCTGCATAATTCGCCCAGGCGACATCATCTCGCTCAGGCGAGAATAGTTTCGAGTAGCAAGTATGCTCTCTGGACTGTTTTCGCCCAGGCGGGAAATTACTCGCCTAGGCGAGAAAGTAGTTCGCTCAAGCGAGGGTACACTCGCCCAGGCGAGGAAGCCCTTGGAGCAAGTGTGCTCTCTCTGGAGTGCTTTCGCCTAGGCAAGAAATCTTTCGCCCAAGCGAGGAGGTATTCTGGCCCAGGCGAGAGTATTTTCGCTCAGGCGAAAATAGACCTTGCTCTCTGGACTACTTTCGCCCAAGCGATAAATTTTTCGCTCAGGCGAGGGGTATTTTCGCTCGAACGATATTGGTATCGCCCAAGCTAAAAAAAATTTTTTTTTTTGGCTTTTTGTTTCTGAATGTTTAGCTCTTTTGGAATGCAATATATGTATTTAGTAAAACCAATTAATTGATAATTCTTTAAATGTTGAGATTGAAGTGGAGATTGAGATTTATAAGTGAATGAATGCATGAGTAGAGATCTATATTGTAATGTGATATTGTTAAGAGTGTTGATAAAGTTTGTCAAAGCCTAGGCATAGTGTTTTCAGGAAAGAAAACACCCGTTTCTTGGTTAATTAGGAAGTGCATTGTCTAAGGATCTGATCAATAACGATTGATATCCTGGCTCTACTAGTAATAGGAATCAAATAGATGATCATTACTAGGTGGTGAGAGTCGAAAGAGGTCTGAACTGGGTGACTACAGCTTGAAATATAGCTGGTCAGAAAAGTCTCAGGGGGACTAACCCTGTCATACATGATTGATGATTCATTTGTGTGGGGGCTGTGTGGATTCACAATTTGGAGATGTATGACAGGTGCATATCTCGGGGTCTATTCAATGTACGAGTCTTCCGGAAGTAGAGTCATGTTTGTAGTGTGTTAGATTCTTTTATTGTGATGATACGTGAAATTGAATGTTTTTTATTTGTTAAAATTTGGTTAGCTTACCCTTTTCTTTGGTTGTATTGTGTTTGATTTTCTATCTGTGATGATCGTGTCTTGACACGGGAGTAGATAGTGCTACAGATGGATCTTTGGGAGATCATTTAGGTTGAAGGATGCTGTTAGGAATAGTGCATTATTTTGAAAAAAAAAAAAACTTGTATATGATATTGTAAATATGTTTTGAAATTTCAATTTAGCTTTATTATGTATGTTAACTATGGAATACTGTGAGATACGCATGATGATAATACTTTAGCTGTTATGGTAGAAGCTTTAATTTTGTGAGGTGTTACAGGCCGTATAGCATTCACTAAATAATATAGTTTTTATAAATTGTATATACCTAAGAAACAACAAATTAAAATACTTGATTGATTCAGTCAACTTTTAGAATCAGCCTTGCAAAAAAAATCAGAGAATAATTGATTTATAACTAAGCAAATCATGCAAACTATTACTTTTTTTTTTAATTATTATTATTATTATTATTATTGTGTTGACGATTTAGCATACTACTGATTCCTTATATTATCTTTTTGAAGTATTGCCATGTGACCAATATTTAAATATTCTACATCAAAGCTCATTTTAATATTGATATTACTAACATGAATATTTAATTTAATTGTAGGAGATAAAAAAAATTAACACAAACATTAGGAATTTAATTTGCAATTTGGTTTATGTACAATAAAATGCAAAATATCTAATCGCTAAATAATAAAATGCAATTTAAATGTTGTTTGTCTTCTTAATTTTGTAGCTTATCAAAAATCACCACCTCCTCTTAATTTTGTTTCTCTAAATTGTGCAACCACTATTAAGAACAAAATTTGTATAGTTTCATTTCACTTTCACTTTAATTCAAATTTGAAGCTTTATTTCACTTCTTCACCATGCCAAAACACAAGAAGACACATAAGAGCAAAAAGAAGATTAAGTTATTTCATTTAGTGCTTTAAATGAAACTAGTCTCTTTTCATGGAGGCAGTTATAATTACATTACCAAAGAAGAAGAATTTGGTAAGAGACAACACCACTTGTGTGTGTATTTGGGGGGTAAGGAGGATCATTTATCACAACAAGAAACAAAATAAAACATGAAAAAATCTTTTGATCAGCATAATGTGTTATACTATTGTGCCTTCTTTTTACTCTCCCAATATTCATCTTCCCAAGTTTCTACCTGTCTTATTGAATTAGCCTTTTTGTCAAGAAAATCTTGTAGGCCTGTGGCATCATATGGAGGAGGAATAGTGCATGGAGTTGAATCACTAGGAAGCTTCACCATTGAATCTTCCATGAACCTTCTCTCTGTTCCATTTAAAGCACACGCCATTGTTTCAGGACAATACTCCACAGCTGTTGGAGGTATAACTGGTTTGAACCTTAGGAGCTTTGCATATTCATTTAGCAGGTGAAACATGTAGTCATATACATAGTCCATGTCCATGTCCTCATGAATGAACTTGCTTGCAGCCTCCCCTATTGCTTGTGCCTGCAAATTTCAGTAATGTTAAGACACATAATTCTGTGTATAGCAGTACAATGACAAAATTTTCATCATTCCATATTCTATCTTGAGGTCAAAGAAACATCTTGAGGTCAAAGAAACATCTTCCCATGTTCTGTTCCATTATCACAAGGTTGATCTCATTTGGAAACTATGGTATAAGTGTATCAAGTCGTGTGGACAATTGCAGCCACAAAGAAAATGGAACATCACTTAGTGTTGTTACATGAACAATACATTTTTAAGAATGCTAAGACAAAGATAGTATAACAAATGATTAAAACTCATTAAATCCTATTAAAATTTGTGTAATTGGTTTTGAATAGAGACTTTCTTCACGTTTTCAAAACACACCAATAGAATCATTTCTACTCTTTCTTCTCTAATCTCTTCTTTTCACTATTTTGAATATTTTTGTTTTTAAAAAGGTTTGCTTGCTAGTTATGAAATTCTAAATATTACTTGAAAAATTTTTGTATTTTGAAAGACTTATATAATATATTACAGATAAGTCTTTAAGAATAATGATCATTCACATCTCATGAAATTGATTATGTTTGTGTTTTTCATTATTATCAACACAAAGTTTGTTTATTCAAAAATATTATGAATATTTTGTTTTTTTTCTTCCAACTTGAAGATTTAAAGGAATTTATGAAATGAGATTTGCATTTACTTTTATACGTTACCAATCGATTTTTGCTTTAGTACTTATCTACTATGAATCGTTTTTTTCTTTAGTTGACATGGATAACAATTAGTCATGTTATATCAATATAAACTAATCTCTGCTGACAAACAGAACAATAACTTTGAGGGTAAGAGAGTACCTTATCAGTGTGGTTGTTGCCCCATTCCACAGCAAACTTAAGAGAAGTGCACTTGGTATTCTCTCTAATTGGCCAATAGTGCTCCAATGGCACCATGCCTCGTATAAAAAAATCATGGAACCGAGACCTAACATACAGGTTTGTAGAATCACATGCCAAAATGTACTTTTCACTCACAGACCAAGCCCAACCTTCTACATATATTTTATACCTGTGTCACCACCATTATACACATCATTCAATACACATTTCACACAACAAATCTATCATAATATCACACAGATTTCACAAAATGTATTTCAATCTTACCTATGGCTGCATTGGTCTCCTAAGTTGGATTTCTTGAACCCTTCTTGGGATTCTTGGTTCCAGTCCTGTGACCAAAAAACACATGTAATCAAAATACAAGTCTTCCTTTTTTATGTGAATTAGAGATCAAAAAATTGGTAGAAAAAGGAAAAAACCTGTATGTATAATCGAGTGTTCCAGTCATCTTTCTCTGTGACATTGCATTTCATCAAGTTTTTCCTAGTTGGACTCACCAAAGGGTTGCCCTTCCAATAGGCATATGGCACTCTGTCTTTCCACTTTTTCTTCTTGTTTCCATTTTTAATATCTTCTAACACATATTGCCATGGCTTTATGTTTATCTCTGCCCTATTATAAGAAAAATTCAAGATCACAATTTTTACTGTAATTGATGGAAAAAGATGTTTGGTTCAATTATGTGTACAATCAATTTCAACCATGTAGGATCAAAGACAATTTGTTTGCACTGTTTTAGTTAATTTTAAATTCTTATTCACCTTTATCAACTTCATTTGTTTTACTAAGTAAACATATGTTTATTTGTTTACTTTTACTATGAACAGGATAAAAAAAATTAAGAACGTCTTACTTCTAGTCTTGAAACCATATATAAAAGTTAAGATGCATGCATTTTAAACCTAATTACATATTTAATAAAAATAGCTTCTAACACACTTTTTTACTGATAACCAAAATGTATTGAAAATCATTATTTTTTTTTTTTGAAAATTTCACTTCTTTTATTTAATACTTCTCTTGATTTTTTAATTTTTAAAAAATTCTAACAGATAGTATAATATGTATTAAAAAAACATATATTAAAAATTGTGTTGTTATCACTTCTTGTTTTGTAATGATATAAAGCATATTTGAACTATTTATCAAGAATCAATTTAACTTAACATGTAAGTGCCATTTATTGGCATCACTTCGTTGTTAAATAATGAGTCTATTTGTTTTTATTTAAAAAAATTATTTTAAGAAAACAAAAACAGAAAAGAAAAACGTTTTGTTTTCATCTACATTTTAAAATATACCTAAATATTAAAACTAATAGGTGATTATTTTATTAAAAAGTTTTTTTTTCCTTAAAAAAATAAGCAAACAGACCAGATAACGGACACCACATTTAAAATTTTAAGATTTAAAATTATAAAAGATAAAGGTTTAATATATCTTTTTCTACCAATTGACAATTACTTCCTGCACCCCCATTTCTTAATCAGCACCTCTTACTTTTGAACATACACCCCACATTTGAATGAAATAACTTGTTCGGTCTTCTCCCTAACTACACCCTGTCAATGCTGTTCTCACCACTACCGCCATCACTATATCATAATCACCGCAGAAGAAGAAGAAAAAGAAAAAGAGAAGAAGAATCTCGCAAAAAAGTTGTTTTCAAAACATATTTCATGTGTTCCAAAAAGTTTGTTCTAAAAACTTTATTCTGGAAATGCTAAAAGCTTGTACTTTACAATGTACGTACTTCATGTGTTTCAAATATTTTATTTCAAAAATTTTGTTTCATAAATCTTATCTTGTTAAAAAAAATATATGTTTTGGAATACATATCATAAACTCTAGAAAGGATGTTCCAGATAATTTGAAAGTAAAGAATAAAATAACCATGTTAAAAATGACGAGAGTGGAGGTTTAAATTGACGGGTGCAGAAGCAATTGCCTTATAATTCTTTCAGTTTTAATTTAAAAAACAAAAAAGTTGGAATTTTACACTTACCATCCCCAAAAGGACCAATCAGGGAACACAATATCAAGGCTCCACTGGTCAGAGCAATACCGAAACAAGGGTGGAGTCGCAGCATCTGGGCCTTCAAACCTTGCCTTTGGTATAACGGGCCTATCATCACAATCAAACAACAGCTCCAAATCCGGAACTTTACCGGGATACCTCCTCACCAGTTGCATGATGCCCCACAAAGTGAACACATCTCTGGTCTGGATCGACTTCCTATACTTCTCCACGTACACCTTCCCGTCCACGATCACTACCCTGAAATGCGCCGTTCTCCTTGCCCCCTCCAACATTTCCCTCGTGATCCCTCTCTCTCTCCACGCCTTTAGGTCCTCATGGATCCATCTGAAGTACGATGGGCACGTGCGGGCCGGGCCCGTGGGCTTCTGTGACGTCGGGTAGTCCCTAGGGCACTTTTGTGGCACTTCTGGTGGGCCACACCTAAGTGGGAACTCTTGTTCTCGGGCTTTCGATATTGCCATGGGAGGAAGTTTCTTCTTCATTAGAATGGAAGCACCTGAAGAAAATGTTGACTTCAAAACAAAAATCACCATGTTAGGTACCAGCCATTCAAAATTTTTTACCAACTTCATAATTATCAAAATCACTTATTTAACAATTTGACGTTGAGAATTGAGATGAAGGTGTATATAAACTATATTATAATTCAAAAATAAAGATTTTATGTTGGTGTTCTTTATCAATTAAAGTTCCACAAACTATAATTAATTATTGTGTGCACTGATTTTTAATTATCACTGGCCAACATTCACATTAAAAACCAAAATTTGGAACTGCATCAATCTCTATGCATGTGACAATAAACAAAAACTATAAGTACTTTTTCAATTTGAAGAATAGAACATGAATTTGCATGGTTGAAAAAAAGAGATATAGTTGAATTTGCATGACTCACAGTAACGTTGCAGACAGTGAAAACAAGGAAGGTGGCTGCAAAGCAAGCCATGACAAGAACCATTGTTCTGGACTTTCCCTTCTTCGGAAACAAACTCAGTTTGTGATGATTGGAACGCCCCCAGAAGAGTTTCAGGTATGCCTCGTTGTCCTTGTCCATGTTGAAACACTGCTTCAATCAATTTCAGAAGCCCTTCAATTCTCCTAGCTTTTGAAGTTCTTTGTGTGTTCACCACAGAATAAAACCCTAGATATGATGTTGAATCATGGATTTTGAACGGTGTTTCTTCTCACAAACTGTGTTTGTTAGTTTCTGTAGCCATGCTTGACAGAGAGAAAGATGGTGTGTGAAAAGAGGAAGAAAGGAACATTGGATGTATATATTGAAATTGGAACAGTTCCTCAAGTAGTCAAAGTTTGAATTTCATGATTAAATAAATGATATAATTAATATTAAGAGATTTAAACTTTTCCTTAAAGTATAATATAATATATATATTTATATACACATATGCACACACACTTACAGTTGTTTGTTAATTGAGGAAATTAACTATCTATAAGAAAGGAAATATTAAAGTCCTGTATAGAAATATGATATCATGAATTATTTTAAACATTATATCTTAGCCTTTACAGATAATATTTATCTTATATGATTAAAATTATAATCAGTATATTTTGATATTTAAGTTATATTTTAGATCCGTTATAAATAACTTGTATTTTTAATCAAAATTATTTCCAAAATATACTACCATCTCTTAGTATTATACAGCAGTCTTTCTTCTTGTATTCAACACGGGTATTTATATACTTTAAGAAATACGCGTCTAAAATAAAGTTTTATTTTAATTCTTGATTAAAGTGATAGTTCTAAACTAATACACGTAAATTTAATGATTATATTTTAAATGAGAAACTGATAAAATGATATTCATATATATAACAAACAATTTTTTTAATACAAGACATAGAGTAATGTATAACAACTAAATAATGATTAATTTGAATAATATTAATAAATAATATATTTACGAAATATAGTATACTGATGGAATGTAATAAATGCAATTCTGTCCTTTTTTTGTTGTTATTATCATTGTAGCTGTTGTTGGTATTGGTATAAATCATAAAAACATTCCATATATGATCAGGACTCAAAAGTAGTTTTTTCTATCAAATGTAATTATATATGTAAGATAAAAACTCCGATAGATTAAACGAACTAAATTATATATTTGATTTCAAGGAGAGTACAATGTCTTAGATTTTTTTCTATTATAAAAAAAAAATAAACAGCTAATAGCATTTATTTTATCCTACCCTTCAATCCAAAACTATATATATTGTGATGGAAGAGTGATTCTATTTTAAACCATTATTAGGTTAAAATCCGGAAAGAAGGGTAATTATTATATTCTATTTAAGAATAGGATTAAGAAATTGTCATTCTTAATCTTAAATAGGAAGCAAAAGAATGAAGAGAATAGTATGAAAGAGTTGTTTATAATATCTGAGTTTACTAACAGAAGCAAATAACATGTGACGTTGGTGTTATGCTATAACTTGTTTCTAAAGGGTATTCCACGTTCATGCCCGTGATTTGCTCTTCAATCTTAATCAGGTAATTTTCCAACGTTTCAAAAGGGACGTAGAAAACTCAAACACTCTCACTTTGAACCTTAAAATAAGTGTTATCATATAGAAAATCACAATCTCACTGTGTTTTTAAATAATATTATCTAAATTACAGACTTTGTGACCAATGAATTTCTTAAGAAAAAGTTGTCAATATCAACACATTGTGGACATTGCTTTGTTTTGACCCCACTTTTCTCCGTCAAACACACAGACACACATTTCAGTGGGAAGAATGAAAAATCAGCAACGAATGTTATTAATATGTGAGAGGGAAAATACCAAACTGGGTAGCAAATTGCAGTAATTAATTAGTTCTAAGTGGTCAATTACTTAAAAAGTGGGGCAAATTATGAGGCAAAATAGTATAACATATTAGAGCATTATTAGTTTATGATCTATAATAGTTGAGCTACCACGTGCTCACTTGTTTTCAGCGTTGCACAAAAGCAACTAAATATTAAATTCAAGTTTCAATTTTATGCAAATATCATTTAAGATTATGTAAGAGTCTATGTACAAGAAAGAAAGATAATAAGGATTCATTCAATAGTTAGGCTGGTTAATTATGCAAAGTTATTGAATTGGTACCATTTTGTGTACGTTAATTTTACACCGATTGGTTTATTCAATAACTTCATGTTTTTTTGTTTTATTTTTCATTTGGAGTACTCTTAATCTAAGCTAAACTTTATTTTGTAACAAATTTAATTGCCTTAAAAAGTTTACACGTTAAAACTTCGTCTAAAAACTCAATCTAGTAAAAATATATTTAAGTTTTGGGTTTGCAAATTTTAATTCAAACATCACATCGTGTTTTGGATTTTTTTTTTTAATTTAGTGATTGACTTGAAATGTAGAGTAACTAGACAGTAACGTGCACCAAACTAAAAGGAAATTATGCAAACGACGAATAGACCTTAATTTTTGGACATCGATATCAATGCAGACTCCATGTGCCATTTTCCCAACGTTGCTTAAAAGGTTTCGTACAAGGTGGTCCTAGTCTATGTTAATTCCATGCCTTTTAACTAGATTTTTATACTTTCATAAAACTACTCATGCTTGGATGTTTAGAACTCAGAAACATGTTTCAAATTACAAAAACAATTCAACCAAAATATATTTTAGATTATATAATTCAAAATATATTCATAGATTGATTAAATTACCTAGAATATATTTTCAGGTTTTCTGATTTCATAATCTAAAATATATTTTTAGATTTCGTAGATTTTGTTATTTAAAAATATATTCAAGATTACGTAATTTAAAATACATTATTAGAATTTACATGGTTTGATGTTCCGAGCTCACTGTCATTGTGTAAGAAAAATATTGAGTTGTAATTTCTTTTTGATGGATTTAAATTAAAGTTAATTAATACTTCAATGAAAACAGGTTAAATTTTTCCGTTTTGTTTAACTCTCTAATTGATCTGGGAGGTTTTTTGTTATTATCTATTACTTATTTATGTTGACAGATAATCTAATGAATCAAAAACTATTTTCTTATAAAAGTACATTTCAAATTGTGTGATTCATAATATTTTTTTAATCTAAAAATACATTCTAAATTATATAATTTGAAATACGTTTTTAAATTTCAAATTATATAATTTAAAATAAATTTTCAAGCAATCCAAAATGCTTTTAACCCATATATAATTTCAAATTTTTCTACACATAAAAAAAAAGTGTAGGAAGAAGCTACGGAGTTGTAGGAAAAAGATATGGAAGTGCTAAAAGAAATACCCCCAATAATTTACGATAGTAGTGATTCGGATTCCTATGGCAATAATGAAAGAAAAATGGCAAAAACTTCCTGCACCCATCAATTTTGACTCTCACTCCATCCGGAAGCGAAAGTATAAAAATACCCTCATTATCATTATTAATTTCTGAAAAAAAAAAAAACTTTCTGAAAATTTTCAGAAACATAAATTTATGTTTTGAAAAAATACTTTTCAAAAAATATTTCAAAATTTTTTTTCGAAATACAAATTTTATATTTCAAAAAACACTTTCCAGGAATACATTCCAGAATAAAATTTGTATTCTAGAAAAAGTTTTCCGAAATATATTTTCAAAAAGTGCTTTTCAGAATTCATTTTTATGTAAAGGACATTTTTAGAATTTTTTGAAAGTAATAGGGTGCAGGTCAGAAGTGATGGGGTGCAGAAAGTTTTTGCCAAGAAAAAGGTATCATGGTCCTTGTTGGCCCAAAAATACAGACATCAAAATAGGCCCAGAGTGATATCTCCTACATTGGTCAAATACATTCTCAACAGCCCCTCCACTTTTCATCTTCCCACCGTTTTCTTTTTATTATTATGAAACTTCTATTCTACCCCAGTCTCTTTCGATGTTCAACAAAGTCCAATTGAGCTATCAGACTAAAGAAGTTGCATGACATAACCAAAGATAATTACAAGTATTATTCTGAAATAGGAAATGTCTCACAATCTAAGGGTTTCAAGAACCACCTGTTAAAAGGTGGCTTCCCTTTAAAAATTTTGGAAGCCAAATTATACTCTTCAGCTCCATCCTGCAAATGATTAATCATGCAAAACAAGTTAGGACATGACACACTCTATTTGCTGCAGATAGTTGTGTATTTATTACTCAAAAAATCTAGCTTTAGATAACAAAATATGGTACAAGACAATTTACACCATCAAAATGAAGAAGAGAATGTGAAGAACGTATACCTTAAGTTCTCGGTAGGTGATCCCATTGGCCAGAGGACTGCTCAAAATTTCCCCTCTCAGTGGCAAGAAAACCTCTAGCAGCCTGTGTCTGGAAAAATCATAAATTTATTACCACCTCTGATCTTTTATTAATTCCAATTAACTTAACTATTTGATAAATTAGTTACTTGTTTATATGGGTTTGTGGGTAGTAGTAACTGTAATATTATCAGTGCTTCACAAGTAAAATTTCAGCCACATACATGTCACAAGCACTCACTTGCATAAAGATGACTGCGTTGATTTGTAGAGTGCCCCTTTTGCAGAGGTGCCTTGCTTTCTTCCAGTGGTTCCCAGAATCACTTCGTGCAACCCACATTCATTCCAACATATAGAATATCTGCAAAGTTAATCATTCAACAAAATGCAACATCCATCCATAAAGCTAAATTAACTTTACATTTGTCCAACATTTGGTGTAGGTACCCGCATGTTAAAGTGTTGGCAGCACTCTCAGATTGCTGAAAGTCCTTTGGTGGTACTGGTGCGGCGTGAAATATCGGCTATGAAATGAAAAAAAAAAAAAAAAAAAAAAAAAAGACATAAAAGTCAGTATCCTACAATGCAGTTAGATACTGACATGGATCCAGATACTATACAGCCACATACACACGTATAATCTTCAAAATATAGTATATAGAAATAAAGATCTATATATTACATCACTATGAATTATATAAATTGGTAATCAAGATTTATGTATTAAAAAATTATCTATGAATAAGATTAGTCAAATATAACAAAAAATAAATCTAATTCATCTATCTAAAATCTAAGAAGTGAAAAGAAACATATATAATCTAAATATTATTGATTATATATAAGATATGTTTCTTATCTCTATAATAAGTTTTGAGTTTTTAAAAAATTATTATATTAATCTCTTTTAAAATTATATTGGATCCATATTAGATTTGTCAGATACTTACAAAAATCTCTTTTGAATTGGATAATTCATGAATACATGTTGTACGAGTATTGTATGCGTGTCAGATACGTGTCAGACACAGGACGCGTCACTTAAAAAGGTGTGTCTAAGCTTCATAAGATACCAAATATTACCTTGTTCACAACAAACGGAGATCTCAGTTCACTTGATAAGGGCAGTATACGTTCATACAAAGCTCTTTTCATGTTATCCTCAAAATGAAAATTCTGAGGACTGTTAAGGGGAAGACCAACAGTGATTGAAGAAATATATACAGGTTGGAGAAAGTACGAAAGCAATGCTCCTGCACTAAGAGGAACAATGTCACATTACAACTAATTTTCAAGCAAGAACTGCCAACATGTAATGATCCATGGTTTAAGCATATCTAACCTTGAACACCAACAACATTCCAACGAGCTATCTTGTCAGAGCAACTAACCGACAGTGTCGTATCACCACGACCTGGCTTCCTCTGGACCATCCCCTGATGGTTTAAACCGTTGTCTGGAATTAATGGGAAAAGTATTTCTCTTCAGATAGTCAGACCAAAATAAGCAGCAGCAATCTTTCAATGATAAATATCCATGAAGTATAAAAAATCACCACACATCAAAATTTGATAAGAATGATGATCATAAACCAATAATTAAAGTATGGAAGGAAAGAGAGTTCAAAAAATATATTTTCTATTAAAAAAGTTCTTATTTGTTTTAAACTTTTCTTAATCTCATCTGTCTTTAAGGATCCTCTACGCCTTAGCTATTTTATAATTTTCACATAAAATGGTAAATGTTGTAAAACTTAACCATGGAATCAAATAGCTTACCCAAAGGTGAAGTTGAATCTCTTTCAGTTTCCAAAGGAAAGACAAGTGAACTCAATGAAGCATCTCCACCTACAAAATGGAACACAAATGACAAATTCCCTTGAACCAAACCATCATACAGTCACAAATAAAGGAGGAACATTGATGACTGAGAGACAGGGACAGAGAGATAAATTACATGGTAACTGTGATATGTACATATGTAATTTCCAATCCTTTCTCAAAGTATATTTTCCTTTATTAAGACACTCTGTATCCAACTCAAACGGCAAGTTACCATCATCAAATTTGAACCGTTTGCCTCCATTAGTAGGTGCATGCTTACCACTAGTTTCAGTAAGATGTTGAATCTGTGTATAGAAGAACCTGGTGTGAATAGAAACAAATGAAACAACATCTCCCCACATAGCAAGACACTATATTAAGGACAAAAATTATACACACTTCTATTGGTATTGTTTGCATACTCTCCAATCATAATTGGAGTTTCATTTCATCACAATAATCCACAGAATTCTTTAATGCAAACCTTTATCACGCAAATATTCGAGATAAAACTTCAATTCTAATTAGAGAACATGACAAACAACCTAAGGAATTGTATATAAGTCTAGACCTTATAATTCATCATAAAGAGTAGTAGTACCCAGCATTAATATTTTACAAAAACTCAAGTAAAATGTACTGCAATAGCATATACCAATGAACATGACACAAAGACAAATCTTCACAATCAGTATTCAAAACTGACAAATCAATGGATATAAAATGCTGCATAGTTATGACACAAAAAAAAAAGGCTCTTAAAAAAAGACAAATCAATTTCAAAAAATATAGGAATGAAACCTCATCAAAGCTCTTCGAGCAATGACTTCAGCATGCGAATCATGAACAACATCACCACAAGTGCGCAAGAGAGAACGCCCAATGCACTTTGTTCCCGTTCCAATTGCAACAACCTTCAAGTCTTAGGAGAAAAAAAAATGAATAAGTGAACTCCTTAAACCCGAAGGAAGGCTTGTTTTTCTTCTATTTTTTGAGAGAAATAAAAAAAAGTGAAACTTGGTTAATGGGTGATTGTTATGATGGAAAGAGGAAGAAGAGAACCATTGGAAGGAGAAGAGAGAAGGAAAGCAGCCAAAACAGTGACTTCACGGCCTTGAGGTTTGCCCTTTTTGGGAAGAGAAGCGTAGAAAGAAAGAACCTTTTCGGATACCCTTTTGCCCCAATTACATTCCTCAGAAGATGAAACTGAAGCCGCCGTAGACATGGTTGAGGTTCACCAACCCAATGCCAGGTACTCTGTGTAGTGACAAATCGGAGAAGAAAACCCCAACACCTTTGGTTTAAACCTCTATTAGTTATTAAATGAAATGTTAATGCTAATTAATTAGTATTTTTTAAAAAAAAAAACATATACAAAACTTATGTGTTATACATTTTTATGTAATGCAATAATAAACAAATTAACTTTTAAAATAATTAGTGCAAAAAATAACTTTAAAATCTAGCCTCTTGTAAATGAATTATTTATTTTAATCCCCTTTTCTAATCACACTTTTTACCTGTAAAAAGCATAAGACATTTTTTAGTTTGACTCTTGTGTTATTTTTTATTTCTACTCAATGAATCACTACAAAATTATGTTCAGATTGATGAAAATTGAATTTTTTTTTATTCTATCTCGAAGTTAGATTAACTTTAATATTTTAAAATATATTAAAAAACTAATATATCAAAATCTTTATATTTAAAAATATAAAAAAAACAGTATAAAATTCCCAAAAAAAAGTATAAAGTAAAAACAGTTACTTATATTAAGTTTTATAATTATTACTAAAACTCTTATTTGAATTTTTAAGTATATTTAACTTAAATCTTTGAAATGTTATACTTTAGAAATTACACTATTGAATGTAATTAAGTGGAACATTATAATTAGTTTTTTTTTTTTAATTTCATCATAAAATAATAGAGGGGCAATTTAGTCAAAATCTTCCTTTTGCTTGTTGAGTAGAAACTAGGTAGCCATTTTTTTTTTTTTCATTCATACCCAAAAATAATATCCACTTCTCCTCTCTGGGCTGAATTTACAACTAACCCAATGGAGTTGAGACGCTTTGTTTCTGGACCTCTATAGGTTTAGGAAAATGATCATTATATTCCTGATAAAATAATTCAATAAATCCAACATTTTTTAATTTTTTCCATATCTGATTGTATAATTTAAAATTAAAAAATTATATTTTAAATTATACCATCTAAAATATAAAAAAAATATATTTTAGTATATAATTAAGATAAAAAAATTTATTTTAGATTATATCATCTAAAATATAAAAATTATGGATAAATTATATTTTAAATTATAAAAATTGGAAATATAAAAATTATATTTTAAATTCTATATTTTAGAATATAAAAATTGTATTTCAAAATATATAATTTAAAATTTAATAAAAAAATATTTTAAATTATATAATTTGAAATAAAAAAAATTGTATTTTAAATTATATAATCTATAACACAAATTATTTGGGATTGTATAATTCAAAAGAAATATTTTCGGTATTTAAAAAAAATGGGAGTGTAAGAGGAATTCAGCAAGTTCAGAAAAAAACTGTCTTGAGTTGAATGATTGGAAATTCACATAATTTTTTCTAAACCATATTAGCAAAATCACAAATCACAAACTTGAAAATGTAATTGCATAAATTCTAAAGTTTGGTGGACAATTTTTAGCTTTAGAAACTAAGCAAAATTGGAAATTTGATTTTGGAAAGAAGAAAAAAACTGCTGGATAGACTTCTACTTCAGCAAACTCTCATTGTCAATTGATGTTTTAAAAATTGTTTGATGGATAATTAATATAAAATTTGAACAAATATACATAAAAAATTATAAAACGAAAAAATTAGAAACTACTCAGAAATATTTGCTCATTCTCTCTTTTTTGTTTTCTTCATTGTTTGTCACTCTCTGCTGCTTCTCAACTATTTCCATGGTGTCCCTGAGCGAGTCTGGAAATTAATCTAAAAAAAAATACTTCTTTTCAAAATTTGTGTCAAAAAATAAAAATACCGCAATAATTTCATTTCCAGTAAACAAAAATAATTTATTTTTGGCTTTAATTTTGTTCAGTTTTAAGGTTTTATTTTACCTAAATAATTCATAAATAATCATATAAAATCCGTGGATGCTATTTAACAAATACTTACGCGTAGATTTCTCATATATTTAAAAAAAATCCATAAAATGTTTATAGTAGAGAAAAAAAACACAGAAATTCTTCATAAACTAAAAATAATTTTATAGGATTTAATAGAAGGAAAATCTATTATTAGGTTATGGAATTTTTTTTTTTCCAAAATACTCCAACTCTTTTAGGTTGAATAACAAATATTTATTGTGGTTTGTCACTTGACTATTTTTTATAAAAAACAAATACTTCACATGAAAAAATCAATGAAAAATTTATAATAATAACCCCATTTAGCAATCTTAATATTGGAGTGAATTTTTTTAATAAAGTTTGTAATTCTATATATTATATTATATATTATATTACTTGCAAATTGTAAATAATAAATTGTTTGATGGATTAAGATGTGTTATGTTATCATGTCAACACATTTATACGTACTCATCAAAGTATTTATATATACTTATCAAAGTATTTAGTTGATTATGTATGGTATTTTTAAAATAATGATTAATTATCAATATTATTAATTAATTTGTTAAGTTTATTTGTATTAACCATAGTATTTTAAAAAGGTCAGAAAAAAAATAGATTAGACTCACACGAAAAGTGTTCTTGACTTTTATAAATAGAGTAATACTCAAAATGAAAGATATAGTCTTTGAATCAATCATTAAGTGCTTAGGATACCGAGAACTAACTTAAGTATTAGATAATCTTTTACAGTTACTTCTCTCATATTTCAACTAAATATCAAAGATCAAGATTGAATACCGAAGATCAACATATCAAAGTTTGATGTCAACGGAAACCCCTTGAAATCTACATAACTAATGTAAATATTTTTATATGTATCATATTGTTAAACACAAATATTGTTTTGTTAAAATACATATCAAAGGTTCTGCATATTCTAATTGGCAACTTGTCAAAATACAAGGTGTTCCATGACAGGATATTGCATGTTTCTTGGTTCATCTCTCATAAATTGGAAATAAAAAAAAAAACTACTATCTCAAAATCATGTTATGAAGCCAATCTCAAAATCATCTTATGAAGCCGAGTATCAGGCCTTAGTTGTTGCTATTTGTGAGATTCAATAGCTTACCTTTCTATTAAAGGATTTAAAGCAGGAAGATACTATACCTACAATCTTATATTAAGACAATCAATCAACGAGATACCTTACCTCTAATCCAATCTTTCATAAGTGTACTATTAAAAGTGGACTTTAAGCCTAACTCAACCTTACAAAATTGGCTTGTAAGGTGAGATTTACACCAACTTATAAACTAGTGAAAGGCTTCATCTCTGGTTGGTATGAGATCTCCAACATGTACCAAACAAATAGAAACTATTGTCACATAATAAGAGAAAAAATTCAAATAAATCTTCTTCATCTTCTACCCATGTCCACTCATCAACAACTCTCAATATGTTTACTAAGTTAATTGAACCTAAGTTTTTCACTGATATCATAAGTAAGCTTAGCCTCATGAAAATTCATGATCAAACTTACAGAAACTATTAGGAGTCATTACTTTTTATGTTATATTAGTTCTTTTATATTAAATACAACTATATTTATATGAAGTTACTTTATTGTCCTGATATACTCATTATAATAAAATTTCTTTTTTACAAAACTTATTCTCACACACAAAGTAAAGTTCAATAAAAAAGTAATTTTTCATATTCTAATAACTACAAGACACATGCTTGTCGATCATATAAATTAATATATCATTTATTAAAAATATTAGAAGTATTGAAGAATTTTTACAAGTATCTCTATGGTATTTTTTCAACTAAACACCAATATGTCAAAACTTGATAGTAATGGAAACCTTTATAAAGTCCTACAACGTATATGTTTCTTTTATATGTATTATATTGTTTTCATATTGTTAAACACAAATATTCCTTTCTTAACTAAGTTTTTTTTTTTTTTTCTTGAAATGAAAGGGAAAACATCGAAACGAAAACTAACAGCTTGATGATCATGCAGGGCACGTAGGGAAACTTGTGTTTGTAGTTTATAATAAAGCCAACAACACACGGCGAAACAAGTGGGAAGTGAAACAAAACACTCTTCGAATCTAATAATTCCACATTTTTCCAACGCAATTTTTCTGTCTCCAACCACATCACTGGTATTTTTTTTTTTTTCTTTTGGGGTGGTCAACATCAATTATTAATAATTAGTGCTTGCACGTAACTTATCAGAAAGAAAGCACCAACCATGGGAATAATACAAAAAAGAAAAAGAAAATGGAACTATTACAGCTTAATAACATGCTTCTTCTGCCCAAAAAGGAGAGAAAGCCTTAGGAATCAAACATACATAGCTGTTATCTTCACTAAACTAGTTGGCACAACCAATTCTTGACTTTGAACTCACACGTTAATATTTGTAATAAAATTATTGAATATCAAAATTGAACAATATTGTAACCATATCAATAAACTAGAAAAAAATGATAGAGTTTATCTTGCTTAAATTTAAAGTAATCTTGTAATTATAAAGTATTTCTTAGTTACATTCAGCTTCCACATAAAAAAATTATTCATTGGAGTAAAACCTTTTCCATAACTTTAATAGCTGGTAGGAGATTAATTATGTGATTCGACCAATAAAACTTTATAAAAGATCCAAAAGATAAAAGGTTTAGACAAATTAGCTAAAGTGTTTGTTTGTGTTTTGCAATTAGAGTAGATGAGTAATGATTTTGCTGCCATTTGTACGCCAAATAACACTGTTTGGACCTAAAATAAACCCAATTTGACGTATTTTTATTAAATCAAGTGGATATAATATAATAAAAATCTTAAATTTGAAACCTAAATCTTTTTTGAACTGTGGATTTTAAAAGTAAAAAAAAATATTTAATTATATAATTTGATAAGATCTAAGAGATTGATGCCAGAAAAACACAAGTGACGCAACCCATCACAATCTTGCTGTGTAATTACCGACAACACAATGGGAAACCACACACGGCAAACCCACCGTTTTATTATTACTTTCTTTTCTTTCTAATTTTTTTATTAGGGTTCCATGAATTATTAATAGTTACTGTAGAAGAGAGACATAAAAATCATTCTGAGAGAAATATGTATTGAATTTATTTTTCATCTGATATCAATGTTCTGAATTTCAGAATTCTATTCCGTTTAAATAAACTGAAATTTTTGAACTCTTTTTCATTTTTTTTTTACGTAGAATGAAGAAAGTGTATTCAAGTTACCGATTTCGATTCTCAAATTATGTTAGATTATTGGATATATTAAAATAAAATTTCTCATCAAAATTATTAAGAGAACCATAGTTTATCTTTAAAATCATTTTTCTATTCTTATATAAAGTGTTAATGTTTTAACTTTTTTATTAAGATAACATTAGTAAGGTTAATCACTGTAATCTAAAAACAATTTAAGATTATTGGAGATACCAGATACTTATCATTATTTAAAAAACTATTTAACTATAAAGATATTATTCAATAATACATTTGTAGAATTAGTTAAAGAATTTAAAATAATTTTTAAAAATAGCGTTGAAATGCATTTAAAACAAGGAAACCTTTTTATGTTTGATGGTGCAAATTAAATTTATTTTATAAGATTGAATTTACTTTTAATAACTTTTTAATAAAACAATTTCTTTTATAGTTTCTTTATTCAAAATACTAAACTATCATTATTTGACAAATTATATAAATAAAACCTTATTGTTACTTTCATTGCTAAAACATTCTTGAACGATTCCAAATTCTATTTTACTGCTAACATATTGGTTGCACATTTATATTTAATCATGTAGCTGTTCAAGTCTTATCTGTTGAACTTTTATTTAATAATTATAATTATTTATTTTAGTCAAAATAATTTCTCCCTTTAAAAGAATGAATTAAATATTCCATTATATATTGTTGCCATTGTACCTAAAAGAGAGTGGTAACATTTTCTTTCTTTCTTTTTTTTTTATTTGTCACCTTTTTGTTTTTGAATGAATTGAAAGGAGTTGGCAACGTTAAATTTGTGAAAGGAAGAGATGAATCATTATCATTGTCATTATCAAATGCTAAAAACAGTGATTTTTAATAATTAAAAGTTTTCAAGAATAATCCACTTTACGTCCTCATTCATTATATAATTGCATCTTTTTTTCGTGTATATACGGAGTAAAATATGTGTCTCTCCTTTATGATAAATTATTTTGAATTTTAAGTTACTAAGTATTATCCATGATGCATGGATAATTTAACCCATTCTAAAAAATATTTTTTAATTAAATTTCTTTACATTTAATTAATATAATAACCATTGTTTCATTCACATAAAAATAAAAAACCACCAATGTTTATTCCTACCACTACGTCTTCTCGTTACTATCGTTTTTATTTGTGTGTTTAGATTAATTCATGTCATTTTTTTTTTTCAAAAACACGTCTTTTAACTTTCTATGCAGTTCTTAAAAAGATTAAACATTTGTGATAAAAAAAAAAACAAGTTAAAAACTGGTCCAAGTGGATCAACAAACTTTTCTAAAAAATTAAAATGTTTGTTCTGATTTAAAGAATATCAAGTATGTATTATTTTCTTTTTAAAAAATATGCTATTTTTTATTCTAATATTATTAAGTTATAATATTATATTTTTCTAACGTTATTTTATATATTATTTGTATTGTTTTTATTGATGCTGATTTGATTAATAAACCCGAAATCCGTATCGTACAAGTTTTGAAAGCGTTAATTTCTCCATCAATTCTATATAACAACAATAAAATGCCAATTAACGTGACTTTTGGTAAAACATTGAAGAGTCGATTATAGATTCATAATTAATTTTGAGTTTATTCAACATTTTTTTGTGTTAGATAAAGAGATACACTAAATTTTACAGCAAAAATATTTTTATAATAAAAACATTCAAACATAAAACTGTATTAGTTTACGAGTTTCTACATAGAAAATAAAAAATACGGAAAAACTTTTGAAATTAAATTTTACAATATATAATTATTTTAAATTTTTTATTTTTACTTACGAATAAGTTGATTTCACCGTGTGAAAAAGTATTCTATATTTTTTTATGGAGATGGTTATTCAAAATTTTAATAATCCTGTTTTCATTCACTAAAAAAAAGTAGAAGAGGACAAAAAAAAAGTTAAATGTTAAAATTTAATTTATAATTATCAAAATTCATATTACTTTAAAACTATTTTAATGATTTATCTTAAATCTAAATTTATATTTTTAAAATTTTAAATATAATCAATTTAATTAAATTTTAATTAAATATAAATGAATAATCTTTAGAATTTGGAAAATCTAAAATTTAAAGTTTAATTTGACTTAACTCAGCTTGGGTTTGGTGTAATCTACATCAAATTAAGTTAGGAGCTCAAAGTTAAATTAGATCGATGTTTAAAGTTGATTAATCTCGAATCAGCTTAAAGCAAGATTCATATATCGATAAGGGTCAACTTCAAACCAAATTGGTCTAGGTTCAATTTGAATTGAGTTTGCTCGAATCCAAGTTAATCTAAGTTAGGCAGATCCACATAAGGTTGAATTGACTAAGATCAAGTTGGGCCAAATCAGCGAAGCTTAGGTCAAGCCAAAACAAGTTGGGTCCTTGTTAAGTTAAGTTAAGGAATACCTAAGTTGGGTTAAATTAGTCGCGGTCCATCCTGAGTCAAGTGAGTCTCAATAATGTCAAACTGAGTCAAGTTGGACCAATGTCAGGCTAAATTAGCATTACGTTGGGCATAATCAGCCTAGGTCTAGATTAGGCCAAGTTGAGATGGGACTATGTTGGTCAAGACATATGTTCCCACATCAATTAGACTAGGTCGAGCCAATTGTTGAGGTGCACCCGTGTTGGGCTGAAACAGTCGAACATGCATAAAGTCGGGCCCATGTCAGAGTAAGTTGGATCAATCTCATATAGGGCTCGATTAGGTCAAGTTTAGGTGAAGCTACACCTAAGATAAGTTGAGTTAGGTTAAGCTCAAATCAAGTTCGGTCAGGTTGGGCCTATACGAGACCAAGACAAGCTTAGCCAAGGTAGCCTAAGTCAAGTCATGACTAGGTTGAGTTAGACCATGTCATGTTAAATTGGGTTGATCCCACGTTATCAAGTTAGATGAAATCAGGTTAGGCCCATGTTAGGCCAAGTTGAATCTAGTTAACATTAGCTAATTTATGACAACTTAAGATCTAGTCGAGTTAAGATAGTGGGTCAAGTTGGGACAAGTTATGTCGAACCCATGGTAGGTCGAGCTGGGTCAATTCCACATTATTTGAGTCAAGTTGAGCATATGTTAAGTCACATCAGGATGAATCCATGCTAGATCAAGTCTGATGAGGTGTGGAGTTAGATTCCAATAAGGTCAAGCCAAATTAGACCCAACTTGGACTAAGTCAGGTTAGGCCCAGATCAAGCCTATGTTGGGTTAAGACCAAGTTAAGAAAGGTTGTGTTAGGTTGGGATCAACTCATGAAATATTAAGTCAAGTCGAGCTAAGCTAAAGTTGAGATGTATCGAATTAGATCGACATAATTTAAGTTGAATTAAATCAAAATCAAGTTTGGACTTAGTTAAGTTGAGTCTAGGTCGATATTGTTTAGACTAAGTTAAGCTTAAACGAGACACACATTAGATCGGGTCAAACCTAATTCAGATTAATATGAATTTAAGAAAAACAAACATAAGTCATATTAGATCGACGCAAACCAAACTCAAGTTAAGTTTGATCAAATCAATAAAAATTAGATTTTAACTCAGTTATATTCATTGTACCACGTTAATCTGTGTTTAGACAGGTTAAACCCAACTCAAACTAATTTAAATATAAGTATACAATTTAAATTTAATCTAATTGGTAAAATACATTTAATTTTTGAATTTATTCCTTAAATTAAAATAATCAACATCAATTTAATTAAATTTATTTAAATTTTACATCCAAGGTATTTTATTGGACCAGACTCGAATAGTCCAATGATCACCACTACTAAAAAAGGTCATTTTATTCCATTATCCTTAACTATTTTAACATGTTTGGAGTTAATCAAGCTAACCAATAATTTTGTAGAAACAAAATGTGACGATACATCACTCGCCACTTACTACCAAATCTCTTTTGAAAGATGGTGCCACGTCAATGAAAATCTAACGTGGGACCCATCAACCCAAGAAGAATAGGATTCCCAATAATGCACATAACACATGCCCATTCCATCCATTAAATGCATAAACATACAGATAAACTCCATTCATTTTCATCCATGCATACGTGCCCTCCTTTTACCTGTATTACCTGTCGGCACTCACCTCCACCGCACGATCAAACCACGCCTTCCATCAACGGCTCTCAGCCTCCTACCTCCACAACCATTGCCGCACACGGGTTCCACGCTTTCCGTTCAAGCCGGAGTAACGGCAAAATTAGTCAACGTTTAGTCATAAAATTATAACTAATCGTAATAAAGATTATCGTTATAATATTTTTGAGTTTCTTAAATTATTTTAAATTGATTTAAGTTAAGAGATCACATATTTAAAAAGTTGTTTCAATTTAGCTAGTGGTTTTAATTTCAAGTAATGAATAGAAGAACTTAGATACGATTATATCTCATAAAATGTACTTGTGTATATATGTAAAGAAAAAGAAGCTAGCTTAACAATTAAAACTATAGTCAAAGATATAATTTAATTATGTACTAAGTTTCACTTAGTAATTTAATTGTGTACTATATCATAAACTAATATGCTGGATGATGTTACATGTATGAAGAGTTTTGTGGCACTTTAAATTGAAAGGAACTTGGAGTTGAAGAGGCACACCTTGTTTATCGGAACGTTGTTGCTACATACAAACGTTGTTGTTTTCAGATTTTCAGATAAACACGTGACTATCAACAGAACCAAACTCCTAACCTATGGCAGAGCTCCAAACCAAGGCTGAACCAGCTTCGGTTCCGGCTCCGGTAGAATCTCAGGCGCCGTCACTTGACGCTGCTAACAAGAAACCGCCTGCTCCGGAAGCGGCGGAGACCAAAGCTCTGGTTGTTGTGGAGAAGGAGAAGGAGAAGGAGAGTGAGAGTGAGTTTTTGTTTTTTCGTTGATCAAAGTTTCAAACTTTTGCTTTCTCTGAATCATGGGTTGTAGTCAAAATCCAACTTTTACAACTACATGACGAGAAAAGAGATGCAGAAATGAAGGAACCTGAATAGTGTTTTTTGATTGTATGACATGATCTGTTACATGGGTTAATTTGTATTGTTGCTTGAGTTTCTCTTTTTGTTTATATGCGTACAGTTTTTCTTTTCTGTTTTGTCAAAAAGTTTTTGGAATTGATTTGTACTGTTGGCTCAGTTTCTATTCATTCACGTTCAAGTTTATCTGCCGTACTGCTCTGTGCTTCGTTTTGGTGCTTATTAGTTTCCATTGGAATGGTTGTCGGTTATCATGAAATTTGCAGCTTTTCGTGATTCACTTGTGTGGTTTTGGTCAGTACTACTGTAGAGTTGAACGTGGTGTATGTGACTGTTCTTGATTTGTATTTGATTTCTCAGAAAGCGTTGGGAAATGGGAAAAAAGAAAATAGAGTTAAAGAGTTATGGCTCTTGGTTTGTTCTAATTCTTACTTACAAGGGCTACTAAGTTGGAATTGTTGCATTTTGGTATTGAATTGTTTCTCATCTGTGTTATGTTTTGTGATCTTGTTTCCTCTTTCATTAAAATTTTTTTGTATGGGATTATTTTGATTTTCCACTTTCATTGTTCCCTTGAGAGCATTTAAGAGTGAGGATAGGAAAAATTCAAGGAAAAGTTTTCATTTTGTGTGTAGATTATAAGAATAATTTTCCTCAATTATTTGATTACTCTCTTCATGGCTCTCCCCATCAGTTATCTTCTAGAGATATGAGTATGCTTTTTTCAAGTGTCTTCTTTTTCGGGTAACCCCACTTTCCTTTTGACTTGCAAAGTTGGCTCCACCTATTTTTTATGCTTAGTTTAGAAGCATAATTGTTTATCTACATAGCTGTACTAGTTTATGCATCAAGCTAACTGAACTGTAGTTACAGCATATTCTCTTCTATTGTAATGATTTATACATTTCTAACTAGGATCCATCCACTGATATACTAAAGCAATTCTCTTTAAACAAAAAGCATGTTAACAATTTCTTGTTCTATACGTTAATGCTCAATATCTCCCCTGTGTCCCAGTAAATTAGGTCATCCAAGTTATCATAAATCATTGTCCCCAATGTTGGGAGGAAAGGTCTTTTTCCACTTTGGCTAATGATCTTTGATTGACATGAAGGTTATTATATTTTTTTTTTTCTTTTCCAGCTGGCTTTGTTTAAAGGACATAATGAGAAAGTGCACATCTTAATCAGAATCTTTAACATTGATGCAATTTTTACCTTTGAGATCATTGCCTTTCTTTACCATTTTTCTTTTGGTCTACAGAGATCCCACCAGAACCTGTAAAAAAGAAGGCCACAGGTGGATCCCTTGATAGAGGTTAGTGTTAGACTTCTCTCATTTCAGTTTTCATTCTCTAGTTTATTTTTTATTTTTTATCTTGATTATATAGTAATTTACATCTAATATATGGTGCTTTTTGTTTTATAACTACTTGAATTAGTCAATTTGAGATGCACCATCTAGTTTCTAGATTCATTACAAATGTACATGCATTGATTTCTAGCTGATACTTTAGTATCTGCTGCTACCAACTTATGTTAAGAAACCTCTTTCCAAATATGCTCCCTAGAGATGATTGTTGACTACTTAATTTTTCTGGGTAGCATATATCTCCATTAACAAATGAATGATGCAATTCTATGGTGAACAGATGTTGCTCTTGCAGAAATAGAGAAAGAGAAAAGGTTCTCTAATGTGAAGGCATGGGAAGAAAGTGAAAAATCCAAAGCAGAGAATAAGTGAGCCTTTATTTTAATTTCATCTTGCACTTTGCCATTATAAGCATAAAAGTAAAACCATGTTACATTGCAAAAAGAAAAGAAAAATTGAGAACCTATCAAATAATTTCACATGGCACAATAATCCTCCAAGTCCAAACCCTTTATAAGTTCATATGATTCAAGATTAATGATGAGGCTTATATTTAAGACGTGGCTTACCAAAAGAAAAACATTTAAGATGATTGTGAGCTGTAGGCCAATATGTCATAGGAGGAATATTTCTACAAATTTAAAGTGTCATTTGAGGATCTTTTTTATGACTTGTGTCTTTATGTTCAGTTTTTCCTGAACTAATAGAAATTTTTGTGATATGTTAACAGAGCCCAAAAGCAGCTCTCTGCTGTTGCTGCTTGGGAAAACAGCAAGAAAGCAGCTCTTGAAGCTAAGCTGAGAAAAATTGAGGTAATACTTGTTGTTCAGCTGTTGGTTAACACAATGACTTTGATTTTTCTACTATTCATGATATCATGATGCATGTTGGCACTGCACACAGAAGAACACTTTTCTTAAATCTGAAATTTTAAACAACCTAATCAAGATAAAAGGATAACATAAGGTAAGAATTTATGTTGTTGTGTGTAACATGGAATAATGTAAATAAATACATTGCTTCCTGTTCGGCCATTCGAGAAGAGATTCGATACCAATGAGTCATAAGTCATACAAAAGAATGAAACATCACCTCTAATTCAAAACGATAAGACAATGAATTTTTAGATCTTATTTTTTATATGTTGTTCAATTTTTTTATTTTTATTCAAGGTTAAGTTTCTGCGGATGATAAAAAAACCATATCTTAATAGGTTTTTATCCAACAGAATCTCTTTTCTTCACCTTTGTCATATTCTCACGAGACATGTGGAACCTTTATCCAATTAATCTCTTGCTTTTGTCAAAATGGTATCAAATACCTATGGCTTTTCCCTAATTGAATCTTTCCACCAAAAGAATCATGCTTTTCTTAATGAAATGAGCAACTACAGTCTGGAACGTCCAAAAGTTAATACTTTTTTTGTAGATAGAATTTGGCCATATCCATGTCATAGTTGTCCTATCTCTTTCAACCTTAAGAATACGAAGTATCTCAAAAAACTCCAAATTTGACAGCCCAAGTTAAACATGGCTTCTCCTCGGAGGGGACCCCCCTATGCTTCCTTCCATTCAAATGATCAAATCGAAAAGGAGAAACATTTTTTCAACACAATTTTTTTATGAGTTTAATTTTTAGACAAGGTCTGTGTAAAGATTTTTATATTATTAGTTAATCAACATTTAGTCTAAACATAACTGAAGAATCATTTCAAAAGTCGACAATTTTACTAAATCTGAGAAATTGTGATGGGGTAGCCTTAAATTCTTTAAGGGATAAATTATAAGAAGTGTAATTCTTATAAATGACCAAAATTGGTTTGATTGGTCAAAAGTATTTTTCAAAATATTTGAATGAACTTTCTTAGATATAAAGAGTACTGTATTATTTTTATCACACAAATGATTCAATAAGAATAAGATAAAAAACATGAATAATAACCAACCATTCTCAGAAAAACATTATTTTCCGAAAGTTTTTATTTTTAAAATCTTAATCAAACATGGTAAACTTTTTAACACTCTTACTGTGTCTAAGCAGGAACAACTAGAGAAAAAGAAAGCAGAATATGCTGAAAAGATGAAAAACAAGATAGCCTTAGTTCACAAGGAAGCAGAGGAGAAGAGAGCAATGGTTGAAGCCAAGCGTGGGGAAGAAATTCTGAATGCTGAGGAATTGGCTGCAAAATACCGTGCAACTGGAACCACTCCAAAGAAGGCCTTTGGATGCTTTTGATTTTATTCTTTTTTTTTTTCTTTTTGTGTTTTTGGGTCTGATCATGTCCTAGCAATTATTAAATTTTGTCTATAATTTTCTGGTTTGCTTTCAAATGTCGTTTGTGTGTGTACGAAATGGAAAAGGTAACATTGTGAAGTTTGTGGTACAGAGAACAGCCTCTAGATCCTTTTGCTAAGATTAAAGTGTTCCATGCTCTTTATTCATTTGTTCCATTAAATGAATAGTGAATTAAGTCTTTGAATATTGTAAACTTCACACCATCAAATTTTAAACCGCCAATGGATCACAATGTTAACGAAAGAAATTGTTGTCTATTTCAAAAGATTTTGAGAAATTTATAGAAACCATATTGATCACACCACAGAACTAGCTAACACAGCATATCCATTAAACTCTAATCATATATGTCTGCAATGTAATTAATTACTAGTTCATCTTCTCATATACCAAGTCAACAAAATAGCAGATAAAAAACTACATGTCAGCATATTAACATGATACATGCACTTAAGGGTTGGCGTTTCATTCTAGGAAGCTCATGTCATTGTTTATAGGGAAGTCTAACAAGAGCTGCAATGAAGTGTCACACGAGTCTTCTTCTAGTTCACTAGAGCTTGATGAATCAGAGGCAATTTTCTTGTTACCACCCCACACCAAATCCTCTTTCACAATGCTTGTGGGGTTGGAAGCCAAATCTGTGGTGGTGGTAGCAGACAATGACCCTAGAGAAATGGGACTTTGGCAGCCACCTTTGTTGTCTGATTTGTGCACATCACGAAAAGATTGTCCAACTTCAGAGTTCCACATTCGGAGGAAGTAGTCAGAGTCAGTTTTGTTGGAGTTGTGGAACAAATAGGGCTCCCTTGAGAGCCTGGCCTCTGCTTCAAGCCTTGCACTCTCCCACTGGGCCATGTGGCGGGTTGAGGTGGATTCTGCATGGGCCTTGCCATCAGGGTTGCATGAAGAGGACAGTGGCTGGTGGGTTTGAGGGTCAAGGCCCATGCAAATGAGACGTTTCTTCAAATGGGTGTTCCATAAGTTCTTGATTTCATTGTCTGTTCTTCCTGGTAGCTGAGAGGCTATAGCAGCCCACCTGTGAAAATTGTACAGATGAAATTTGCATGCAGAGTTATGATTTCCATTAATATCTATATCATATGTACAGTTATTAATTTCTTGAAAATCTTGGATTCATGTCATGTAGAGATTATAGACATATAATAAGTCTGAAGCACCTAATAATTTCTAAATGGAGAATATATGTGATTGTTGTGTCCGGGACACAGGCTGAATTTTAAGTCCAAGATTATGAAAATGTGAAAAGTAGTTCACTTATGACATAGAAATTAAGTAAATATGTGTTTATCATGAATTAGGTCGCAGCCTAACTCAGAGGTTCAGTTACAATTATTAAGCTCCAGAACAAGTAAGTCCAAATAAATTGACACTCTCCACAACTCTGCTTGAGACGTTTTTGTTAGATCATTAATATTTAATACTGAATCATTAATTAAAACTAAGTTCAGTTGAGATTTAATATTGAAATAGGAGGATACAAAAGTATAAATACAATACATTAGAATGATACAGAGATAACTTCTATTTAAACTAGTCTAAGAAGGATGAAAAATCTTAAGAACTAGAATAATGATAATTTTAAATTATCTAATAATTTATCTGAAATAAGACGACATAGGACAAGTTTTCTGGTTTCAAACAGGCTTAATAATTACACAAGAATTTCATTTTGTTTTAGTCTAAACATAGCAGTATGAAATTTGGATATTTTTCAGAACTGTTTGGCATAAGAGAAAGACACAAAGATTCAGCAACATCCATTTGTCACCTAAACATTGAGTCTTTCATTCCTCATTTCACAATGCAAAGAGAGCAACATAGCATTTTAAACACAACATGTCAAAATTTTAATTCCAAAAATCTGCCATTAATTGAGATTTGGTCTGAATAAACACTTCTTTAATGAAGTCAGTTTAAGTTTGAAAGCAAACATAGTTAAGAACGGAATTTTTTTTGTGTCTCTTAGTCAGCATTAAGTACCTATTTCCAAGGATACCATGAAGCTGTATGATTAGTTTTTCTTCCTCCAGAGTAAAGGAACCACGTTTAATATCTGGTCTGAGGTAGTTGGTCCATCTTAGCCTACAACTCTTACCACAACGAAGAAGACCTGAAAAAGGGAGAGTTAAAAGGCATGTTATATAGCCAATTATTCTCTTTGACAATATTCTAATGAAGGCCAAGTTTTCGGTTAAGAACATACAAAGAACAAGAGAAAATCAACAGAAAAGTATTAGGAAACAAAATGGCTATTAATGTATATTCCACAACTAATTAAACTTAACTTGAGTACATGCATGTTTCAGTCATATTCAATGCTTAAGAAACATTTCTACTAAAATTTAGGAAAATAATAGGTGAACAATCAAATTAGATGATACCTAGAGACATAAAGAGGAAAGTAAAAAAATTTAGTACTGTAAATAATATGCAATGATAAAAGGAAAACATAAACAAAACCATTTGAAGTAATAAAGGGAAAACTACAACACTAAAATTTACAATAAAGGGAAAACTTTCCCCTTCCCCTCAACCAACTGTTCAAACAAGAAGTTAGTAAGTAAATAAAAAACCATTAGAGAGACCAAAAAAACACCTATTACAGCAGATTTCAAAGAAAAATGACCATAACTAAAGCTGCAGATTTACCAGCAAATTTAAAAAAAAAAAAAAAAAAAAAAAAAATAAAAATTTAACAAAAAAATAAAAAAAAAAAAAAAAAAACTAAATTAATGTAAGAAACATATGCTTCATATCAAATAGAAAAGTAGCACTTTTTCAAGTGCAAACTTCTGTTTCAAAGAGAGAAAGGTGATAGTTGAAGTAGAGTTTCAAAAGAACACTGAAGCAAGTGATAGACCCCTGAAAAGGTATGAAAAAAAACCTGCTAACTTGGGGAGAGAACGCCAGCTTCCATGGCCACCATTCTTGTTGATATAATTCACAAGAATCTCATCCTCTTCAGCAGTCCAAGGACCCTTCTTCAACCCCATCTTGTCACAACAAGGTTTCCTTCCCATCCTTACCACAACACACCAACAAAGTGAAAATCATCATAATAAAAACCAATATTCATGACAAACCAAAGATAAAAAGAAAAAAAAAAAAGCATATCTTTTCTTTTTAACTTCACACACACAACAAACACCTCAAATGAGTGAGGGAGATCCTGTACTACACACACTTTAAGCCTGGAAGAAGTGGCTATGACATAAATTAGGAAGGATTTAAAGTATAAAGAAAGTGTGTATGATCATTATGGCTATTTGAGGAGACAGTATTTATTGCATGGCCTTGCAAGGACTATAGGCGACTTTCAAGCTGGCTTTATGCAATAAATGTGTTCAGTAACTCAGAACTTGAATCATAGTCTGCTCATATTCATATTATATTTATTGCAGATACATTGTGCTTATTTTGTTTTCTTGCTTTTTCAAATAAAATTTTAGTTTTATGATGAAGAGTTGTGATTAAAAGAAGAATATTTTATTGTAAGTGATAAACCAGATGAATGAATCAATAGCATGTTTAATAAAAAATTGTTTTCTTTATTGTTACATAACCGATAAAGTTGCAAGAGCATCTTTGTCTCTCTTGCTACAAAGGTAACTGTTACAGAAATAGTTTTTAGTTGGTTTGAGTTTTGATTAATTAATTTTATGGAACTGCACTTGTAGAAATATACAAATAATTGGTGCCTAAGTAAGAGGATTCACCTAAAGAACCGGCAATGGTTTGTTTGGATGGTGAAAAATCTTAAGATGGTAAAAACAAATATGTAGTTTTATCTTACTTTTTTTTCTCTTTTATCTTATTTTTTTTTTTCCTTTTTTAAAAAATATAAAATTTATCCTCTCTCACTTGTTTTTCAAAAAGCAAAAATCTCTATTTAACATAGAGAGATAAATTAAGCAGGTGAAAAAACAAAACAAAAGAAAAACCTAAAAGAACTTGATTAAAAATGAGGTTATTTGATTGAAGAAAAATAAAATATTTTTTTAAAGAATAATAATATGAAAAAGGTAAAAACTTATAATTCTTTTTGGGAACTGTGCAAAGGTTTGAAATTGACGAAATTAATGACAAAGAAATAAAATGGTGTACTACCTTTTTTTATCCTGAAAATAATAAAATAATTGATTGTGTATTAATTATCTTTTATCCAATCACAATATTACATACAAAAGTACTTATTTATATATCCATATGTATATTGTAAAGTTAATTAAGAAGCTGCTCCATATAAAATGGAATAACATAAGATGTTGATAAAGTAAAGATAAAATTGGAGTGATGCGTAAAATAGGAAAAATAAGAGGTGCATGATAAAGGAGAAAAAGGTTGTGTGTTGTTGATGAGAGGTTATTTGTTTTGCACATAAATGGAATGACAGAGAAAATGGGAAGCAGTGAAGAGGATGGTGACTGCATTAGTTGGAGAATGAAGAAGAAAAAAATAGTTTAAGATTGAGCAATGAACATGTACAGTGACATGTTCAGAGATTTCAAAGGATAGACTGAGCCGAAAAGAAGCATCAATGAAGCTCCAATTAATGCCAGGCAGTGTACGGATTCACCAACAATTAAACACTTTTTTACACTATTTCATGTTATTCTACACACCAAGAATGAATAAACTTTTATTTTTTACAGAGAAAACCTATTGCATTTTTGTTATAGAAAGTAAATCTTTAAGAAAATAGTTATTTTCTTATTGAAAAGAGAGTGTAGCTTTAAAAAGGAAGAGATGAAGTATTGTTTTGTAGATTTCTTAAAGATAAGTTCTGAATAATAGCTGGAGCAATGTTTTTTTTATCTTTCTAAATCTCCAATTTAGTAGAAAATATACAGAATAATGTACTGAATGAATATATTCTTTTTATGTTATTTCTGATATGGTTTTTGAGGACAATACAATTAATCATAAAATGTATTGTGTGAATAAGTATGTTCATTATTTATTTAGTATTTAATCATCTGAGTGAGTGAATAATTAAAAATGATATGTATACTTTTATATTTATAAGAGTAACTTGTATTTTAATATGAGTATTTTAAAGATAGATAAAATATAATAGTATTTTAACACTATTTCAATGAAATTTATACAATATAGGAAAATAAGTTATGTAAGTTATTAGAGATATTGTTTGAAGAAGAGAGAAATATTTAATATGTCATTAACTTAATAAGTTGATCATATGCAAAAATAACAGTAAGTTGAAATTGTTAATAAATATACAATAACTATATTTTTCTTAACATCTATTTATAGTCATTCATCAAGAAAAAAAAAAGAGTGTGATATTATTACAAAATACTAAAACATTGTTAAAAGTTTTGGACCATTAGAAATTTCATATAAAACATTATTTGTATAAATCTTGTACACATTAAAAGACATAATTATTATTTAGTGAACAACTCTATTATATGTGGATGGCTGAATAAATAATTTACTTATACTAATTAGGAGTGACTTTGGTAAAAAATACTTAATTATTAGTCAAGAATAGATATTGCTCAAAGAATACTCATTTTTATCAATAGTGTTCAATGTTAAAAAAATATTTTAACCATGAGTACCTGCAATCCAAACAATACTCTTTAGCCAAGAGTGGCTGCAATCTAAACAATATTCATTTTAGTGATCTCAAGGTATTAGTCAAGAGTAGTTATGAACTTAAACAATACTTAAATAGTTAGTCAGGAGTGGCTACTCAAAAAATTAATTTTGAATGACTACTCAAAGGGTTAACACCAGTAGTTATCAACCAAAATAATATGTTTTTATACTACATCATTAGTAGTCTTAATGACTTAATTTGTTGATTGAGAACTTGATATAACATATTTTGTTAGACAAACTAGTATAAAAAATATAGTATATTTTGTTAGACAAACTAGTATAAAAAATATAATATGTATCTCTCTTTCATCTAATCTCTTTTATTTTAAATATTATCATAGTATATATTAATCAAAGAGGGACATCAATGTTAAAGATAAATTTGAAAATTCATTTAAATAGTAAATTTATTAAGTTATAAAGTTAGGTCTATTACATTTATCATAAAATAAAGGCTAAAAAGAAATAATCAGATCGTCTCCATTCGAGTAATCATCATGAAATAATATTTATGAAAAAATTTTAAAAATATTAAAACACATTTCAAAGTGTTTTTTTTTCTATTTTCTATATTAGTTTAATCATAATAAAAGAATGTTTTTCTATTTTCTATATTGGTTGAATCACAATAGAAGAATCAAAGAGAAGGATTAACCGAGAAGGAGTAAAAAAGAGTATGATCAAAGTACTTGTTTAAAGAATAAAAAAAAAAGTATAAAAGATTATATTTCTAAAATTATAATTTTTCCCATTTGTCTATGATGAGTTAATATGGTAAGATATGATGAAAAAAGAACCTTCATATAGAAAAGAGTAAAAAGTAAGGCATATAGTATTTCATATGAAGATTTGTTCCCTACGAGAGGAGGAAGTATAATAATAATATGTACATAATGAAAGATAACATAAAGCTAAAAAGACTTATGTAGTTTACATTGAAATAATAAGGTGCGAAAAAACATTCAATAAGTATCTATATTTCATTTCAATTGAAAAATTTTACTAAAACATTTCAACACATTAAAGTTTAATATAGAATTCTAAAAGAAGAATAATAAAAAGGTAAATGAAATTCAATGTCATTATCAATTCTAATGATTTCGATTTTGGTAAAATATTGATTTGAGATAAAACTAATCAAATTAATTATACAGGGTATAGTTTCATAATTTATGTGTATATGATAAAATCATCTATAATAGTTAAAAAATATTGGTGTTCATAAAAATAAAAAAAGGTTATATATTTATATGTAAAGGATCAAAACGATGAAAGTTATAATCTATCTGGGGAAAAAACAAGTTACATTGTTTTAAATAAATGAAAATAATTACAAACTATATCTTTGTTAGAAATAATATAAGAAAAGGAAATATATAACTATTGCAAGACAGAATTAGAAAGATATCCCAATTTATAATGTTACAAATAAAAGAAATATATAAAGATCTATTTTTACTAACACTTATAACATAAACAGATTTGTTCTGAATGTTGTTATTACACATAATAGATTTAGGTTGTTGTTTAAGTATGCATAAATTGTTATATATCAAGTGCTTAATAAGAGAACTAATCTACAGTTAAAAGAATTAGTTGATTTGTGAATAGAAATAAGATCAAAGTAAACAATTGGTCTATGTAAAACATTATGCATATAAAATTTCGCACTAAAATGAATGCGGGCATAATAATGAGCAAGAGTCATGTATCTATTTGGTAAGTTAACAAAAATTGGTATAATCTTCTTGTATTTAGGAAAAATATTGTAAGGTTAAACCTAATCACTTGCAATAAAATCTAATATTAATAAAACTTGTTTTATGTCTACTAACATTATCACTTGAAGTCACATGATTACTAGAATCAAAAGATGGAATTATATTTGTGAAGACTAATCATTATCATTTTTTAAAACACGCAATAAAAAAAATAAGATCACCTTTTAACCAAAACTTTTATGATATGTATTTGTGAATTTTTTTTATATGTTGTTTAGTTTTTTTTATTTATTTCTATTCAATAGAAACTTAGATTTATATTTGAATAATTAGTTCTCCTATAATAAAAGAAACAATGAGTACTAGCATTGTTTAATTGGTATCTTTCTTATTCAAATACTAAATTGAAAAATGTGAGAGAAATTGAAGATAAAGAAATTTATCAGAAGGATTTGATTTGGTGTTGATTGAGAGTTTCATGTTAAATGAAGAGATACTTAAGATTGACAGATTGAGTGAATTTCTCAAAGAATATGAAACATTCTAAAATTATTGTCTGGAGTAAATCTTTCTTGAATATCTATCCAAAGTTTTCAAGTATTGTTAATATAGATTATGGGAAATTAAAAAAAAATGGTGTGGATAATCCAAGATACTACTATCATATATTATCTCACTCTCAAAAGTTAAATAAAAAACTTTATTTAAGGTTGATGGATGTTGTTATTAACAAAGGACGAATTCTTCCAACACATCCATAATCTCGTCTTGTACTTCCATAGAATTTTAAATTCCAAAAATACTCTTATTGAAATGAGAAAAAATGACCTTGGGATTGAGGTTTTAGAATTTGGCAAGAATAATATAGAAACTCTTCATTTGCCTTAGTTAAATTAATTTAGTTTTATTTTAAAAGATTCTTCATTTGAAATAGGTACAGAGTATCAAAGACTCTTCATTTAAAATGGGTGCAGAGTAGTAAAGACTCTTCATTTGAAATGTTATTGGAAAATGAGAAGAAGAATAGTAAATGTGCAGTGCACAAGAGAAAAGACTCTTCATTTTATTTATTTATTTTAATTACATTAATTTTAGTTGAGTGAATTGGGTGGTGGTATGCACATTACAATAAAATTAGGTTTGTACATTAACTTAAAAAGGTGAATAGTTTGATACAGTTAATATTATCTAATATACATCCCATCCAATTTATATAACTTTTCAAGACGTGAACCAAATGAGGTGTCATGAGATTTACATTTCTAATGTAAACCCAATGACACCTCATTTAGTTTATATAATTTTTCAAAATGTATAATAGACTTTTGAAATCTAGTATGAAGGTAGAGGACGAGATCATGAAGGTGCAGAAAAAATTAAAGTTAACAAAGATTTATTCTCGAAAGAAAAACTATATCTTTGAAAAATCTAAACCGTCAACCTTAAATGGTTCTACTAAAGTTATAGTAATTATCTTTATTTAAACGAGAAGAAACAAAAATAATCCCTACATTTTTGCATAATAAAAATAATAGAGGTTATTTAGATTTTGAGATGAATCAATATATAGTGATGGTAGACGTAATGAAATCCTTAGTCACAGATACACATAGAAAGAAAAAACTAAAAAATCAACTTGTATCATATTGCTGAATAAAAAAAAAGAAAAAATAAACACTTCTAGACAAAGTATATATATATATATATATATATATATATATATATATATATATATATATATATATATATATATATATATAAAGAAATAAGGAAAAATAACAAACTAAATATACACATTAAATACATAAGAATAGTTAATTATATTTTAAGTAATAATTAATTCATGAAAATTATATATTTTTTAAAATTAATATATGGAATTTGGTTCCCAATTCGTCATTGGGAGGCTAAACCAATACTTTTAGTAAATTTACGCATTGAAATTGTTGAAGAAAGAAAAATCTGTCAGGACTATTTTGGAATTAAGAATAGGAGAAATATCTTCTTTTAGGAGTGTTGTGATTTACAATTGCATAGATTAAGAGTTAATAATTGGATCACTAATAAATATTCAAAAATCTAACTTCTCTGTTTAAATCCAACCTTGTATCTAAAATCACTTATATAATTAAAGTCCACTTTAATAGATCATTATATATTTTTATAATTTGTTGTAAGACTTATTTTTTATTGTATTTATGTAGGGGTTTAAACTATAGACATATATTGACTAAAAGTACCACTGCAATAAAAATGGATATAATAAACTCTGAAATATGATTAACTGAAAAAGAGGTATAATTGTTATTATGTTTAAAGCTTACACTCATTATGTGTTAAAGTTATGAAATATATTTCCGGTACAATTATTATAGATACTAGTTAACAGTGTTATGTAAATTAAAATCCATATTACATATTTTGAGTTAATGTTGAGTTAGTGTGTATTTAAATTTTAATAATTGTGAGATATTATTGTTACATTAGGATAGACTTTTATGTATAAAAATTTAAACATTTCTCAAATATTTTATTTTTATTAAATTTGTTTTTTCTGATAAAGAAAAACATGATAAAAATACAGGGTGAAAAAAAATTACACACCTATCTTAACCACCTTATTTACCAAAAATAAGAAATGAAGCATTTTCTTCAAACTATTTCTTTTTCACTCTATTTTCTTGTGACATTTCATAATTTTCAAAGAAAAAAAATATAATACTCTCAATTTCGCGTAATTTTTTGAATTAGATTTTTTCAATAGTGTTGAATGAAAATTTCATATTGTATCATCTGAAAAGTAAGATTTTGCTTAGTAAGTTTCAAAATTCAGAACTATAAATTAGTTTATCTGAAAAAAGAAAAAATGCATTCAATATAAATCCCGAAATAATTAAGGTAGAACACTTTATTTAATTCTGAATTAGATAGTAAGAAAATAATATATGTATTTTTTTTTATTGAAGAGTAGATAACATTGGCAAAGAATGATTGTGAATGATTTGAGAGCATTTAATAGTAACGAACATCCTTGTCCGAGGATAGAACATTAAATTTATATGAACTTGGATGGGTACTATTACAATTGGAGATCGAAGCCTAAACAATCATTGGTTATGTTTTATATGAACACTCCAAAGCTCACATTTGTTCCCGAACCAAGCCGTTGCTGGCTTTGCAGATCATCACATGTTCCTTTATGTCCACCACATCTTCAATTTATGCCAAGAGTATTCATTACGGGAGATTTAAAAAAAAAATCATGAATAAAGTGATTTGGAAGGTTGTAATTTTTTCATTTTCAAAATAAATATTTTAAATTGTTTTGGAAATGTTTCTGTGTAATTAAAAATTGTATTATGTGATATTATGGAATGATTACTCTAATGTATGGAAAATAAATTTTAGATTATAAATTTTGAAACATCTTTTTAAAACGTGTAATTAATTTGAAAGATTTTGAATTAGAAGAAAATTTTAAGAATTTTAAAAACTTATTCGAAAAAGTAGAAGAAAATATTAGGTGAGAGAAATAACAATCTCTTCCTCTCAAGAAGTACATTATTTGATTACTAAGTGTCTGTTGCCACTTAACACTTTCATGTACAACAATCTGTCAAATACATTTAAGCGCAACCCTCAACATATATCTCCTCCACATTACAATTAAAATATTATTTTTAGACACTCTTATTATAAAATAAGTTAACTTGAATCATCTTTAAGAGAGTTGATTGATACTCTTATCATACAATTATTTTGTAGATATTGCATTGTGAAATGAAGTGTGAGTAAGCACTTAAGGCCACCAAAAAGCAAGAATAATATTTTATAAAGAGAAATTTAATCATTCATTCTAACAAATTAAGGGTGAGAATGACACCATTGTGTCAACCATGCTAAATTTTGTTAACTATAAGGCAAAGGGAGAGCGTGTTAAAGAACGATGTGCAAATATTGTATCATTTCTAAAAATGTGGCCTGGTATTAAGGAAATTAAGAGCAGGCAGAGTAAATAATCAATGCTCCTCTAGTATTAATCATCCAAAGCAACTAATAAAGTTAGCTTAGTCCCTTATGACTAAAGGATTTAATTCCTAGCTGTAGATGGAAATTGTTTTGTTTGGAGACTTACTTCAAAAGATATTAATGATCTGAAGAGAAAGGACTGGTCCCAGATTTTCTCTATCTTCACTAATTGGCTAAAAATGGTATTGCCCAACATCTCTGATCATCACAACTCCATCAACCAAATGGAAATTTAGTTTGAAGGTGTGGTAACTAAACAAGAGAAAATAAGGACCACGAAATCAACGAAGTTATAATGAAGAAACTATAACTTCGAAGGCTCAGTCCAAAAGTTAATTTTTGTAAATCCTATACAATTATAAGAGATTGTTATTGGATCCTGAATTGAGTAACTACTTAAAACACTGTGTAATAAATTTTTGCTTTTTTTTTTTCAAACAACTAAAACAAATGAACACAAGAAGACCAAACAATCCAGTCTACAATGAAGAGCATGGATCAAATGATTCAATCTAAAAGTTGGGCTGTTGGGCTCCTTTAACATCACCATCATAAAGCTGAAAAGAGGAAAGGAACCACACTCCATATTGTTTTAAGTCATATTTTACCTACGTCTTCTGACAAATACTTGCAAAAATTTCATTTCCCTTTGAAAAGATTAGCCTTAAATTTTTCCAAATGTCAACTCTAACTGTGAAATCTGAACACGCAGAAAACAGAATCATCCCAATTTCTAAACATTCTAAAGTATGAAATTGGACGAAAACTAAAATAAAAATGAAACAGGTATCGAGGATAAGGTTTGATTTAATAAAATCAATTTAATAAAATCATAGATGATACGTTATAGTACCACAAATACATTGGAAATTGTCTTAGAACACGTTTATAAAAGTTCTTCATGATGTTAAAATACGAGAAAAAATTTTCAGGCGTGTAGCAACTATTTTAAACCACTTGGAAAAATAACTTATTGATAGATTTAATGCTGAAATATTTGCTTTAGAAAAAAAAAAAAAAAAACTTTAAAAGAAAAAAAAAAAAAAAAAAAAAAAAAACTTTCAACGCAAAAAAGGTTATCAAAGAAAACCCTCAACTTTTACATTCAAATAAAAACAGATCTTTTGCAAAGCTAGCGGCAAATTGTTGAGCAACCTAAAAGAAAAGATGCATTCTACCAATGCCTTGGGTATAAAAAATCCATGAACACAAGAAACAGCCAATTCAGTACCATGTACCTTCATAGCTCAAGAAATTAACAATTGATGAGGGTCCCATACGAACCCCATGCAAAAAAAAAAAAAACAAAAACAAAAAGAAAGGCTCCACAAACATGGTAAGGCCTTGGAGGGGCTTCAACGGCAATGGCCATGAAAATCCTGGCGACAGGCAATTAACAGTACGGCCATGAACCGTATGCTGAGCTTGAGATTTCTAAGTCCAAGAATCTACAATTTATAAGAGAACCCATAATGGCAGACCGATAGCATAATAGCATAGGAAGGGGCATGTTCATAACAAGGTATATTATCCCTAAACCATATTATAAAACTACAATACTAAAATATGTAATTGAGAATAAATCTGTAAATGTAATTAACGGAAATCCAAACTGGACCCAGTAACTATCTGGCAGTTAAAAGCCAATATTAAACCCTAAAAATATCCCAATAATGTTTCAGGGCTCTCAAAACCAGAATTAATCGAAAAGCACTCAATAATGGGTGCAATAATACCCAGTTTTGAAAGTGCATCCTCTCATGCCAGGGTCCAATAATACACTATTCACTAGCCTCGCAAATCCTCCCATGCACCTGCTTGTGCCACGGTCACACTAACCTGTAAGAATACAAAAGTCAGCTACAGTAACAGCAGCTACAGATCATATTTGAGCTAAAACAATCAAGCATATACCACTAAATGAATTAATACAAGGTATCCAGAAAAGGCTTAATCAAAATCTAATAAAAAAGATACGCTAAAATTTAATTTTCACAAAAAAACAAAAAATACCTATATATTATTGGCTTATCACAACGGATTTGTCACCCTTAATGGAAATTAATTACAATATGAAAGTAATTTGTGAAAACGAATAATTTATCTTCGTTGAAACCAAGTAGCAGTTGCAAAGTATTACACTTAAAATTATTCGTATTTATCTCCACCTTTTACTCTTGTTTGGATTTGGAAAATTTGCATCATAAATACGGAAAACAAAAATCCTGTCACTCACCACTGCTATTAGCCACAATTGTAAACACAATCCTGGTATTTACAACCAATTACCGGCAATAAATTGCCTGATCAATTTGCGGTGGAATCTGCTTTATTTCAGTTCCAAGTTCTTGTTCAATCCTATATCTGAACGAAAGAGGAAATGCATCAGAAAACTAAAGCAAGTCTCAAAAAAATCATCCAAATGTAAGTTACATACAAATTAAAGCGATCCTCATAGGTAATCAAGTTCACTGCCAGCCCAAGGTGCCCAAACCTCCCTGAACGACCAACCTGTCATAGCATAGCACCCTTTAGAACATGTACAGATAACCAGTATCCAAGAAAATGAGTTAGGGAGGGAGTGACCACAAATTATACATACCCTGTGCAAATAAGTCTCTGAATTCTTGGGAAAATCAAAATTAATAACAACATTAACTGCCTGAATGTCTATTCCTCTAGTAAAAAGATCTGAAAAATGTTTCACATAAAGAAACATGAAAAACTTCAATTATCACAATATGGTAAAAGTGTAATATCTAACCAAAAGTTTTAATAGACACATAAATTAAATATACCACGACATAAGAACACAACACCAAAAAAAATAAAGAATTAATGATAACTAAATTTGCTTTTGAAAATAAAGCAACGAATATAATATCCTGACAAAGAAATCAACTAAAACCCAACAAATGTTGCACGTGACCATAACTAGTAGGATAGGTATTATTCACATGCAACAGGGAAAAAAGTGCTCATTTATAGGATGCTGCTAAAGTGTTAGTAACATACCAGTACAAACAAGATTTCGACATGCACCATTGCGGAAGTCATGAAAGACTCTGTTACGATGGTCTTGCAGCATCTTTGCATGAATGTAGAAACATGAATACCCAAGTTCTGTGATTTTCTTGGCAAGGAGTTCCACTCGATTCACTGAGTTGCAGAAGATGATAGACTGGTTTATTTGCAGCTGAAATAGAAGAGACATCAACATCATCAACATATTCACAGGCAGCATATAAGAAAACCAAGAGAACAAAGAAAAATCAAACCTTAGAGAATAGAGTATTTAGGCAATGGACTTTCTGTCTCTCTTCCACAAATGCATAATATTGCGTAATACCCTTCAGAGTTAGCTCATCCATAAGGTTGATGACATAAGGTTTATTAAGATACCTATCTTTGAAGTCCTTCACAGTAACTGGAAATGTTGCTGAAAACATCAAGATTTGACGGTTTGTAGGAAGAAAATGAATCAGCTGCTCTATAGAAGGTTGGAACTCCGGGGACAGGAGCTTATCAGCCTGGAAAACACAGAAAGCTATGTTAAGCCTCAGATCAATAAGTAACTGTAACCACCAAAAACATAAACCTTAAAAGTACCATAGAAAGAAAACATGCACAAATGACGATGGAAGAGAAAATATATTTTTTCAATATTTAAAACATAAATGAGAAAATCAATTAACAAAGGTATTTCCTTTTACTACCAATTTGATAACACTCGGGAGATTGAACAAAAATTTAAAACATGCATGCACATCAGATCATATTTGTGTAATAACATTCATTCATTATTCTTACCTTCAACTTCCTAAAGCTCTTTAAATATGAAATATTTACAAACTGTCATTCTTCTCAACCAAATTATATAGACAAGTGCCATCCAGATTAAATGTATTTACCTCATCCATAACAAGCATAGCGCAATCTTTCAGAATACAAACACCTTTCTTAGAAAGATCTAATATTCTTCCTGGAGTTCCAACTAGTAAATGAACTGGTTGATATAAGCGCATTATATCATCTTTCAGGCTGGTACCACCTGTGGTAACCATAACTTGAATTTTCAAGTGTTTTCCAAGTTCTTTACAAACTTGAGAAGTCTGCAAAGCCAGTTCTCGGGTTGGGACCAGTATAACAACTGCAGGACATAGAAAACATTAAGAACATGTAAAGCCAATCATCATGACTATTCAAATAGCCAACAATCATGAAATAGCTTAAGATAATGCAGAATTAAATCATGATTCAACAATGCCACAAACATATATCACAACTATTTTCAACTATAGCAATAAATAAAATCAAACTGTGTCCTTCATATAATATAACTTTTCAGGGGAATCAACTTGGCAAAACAAGGTTCCATTAGTTTAGTTGAAATTTCAAAATCTTGTATTTAAAACATAGAGCTTTTGTTAAAACGAGATGTCCAGTAGGGAATAAAGAAGAAGGGAAATTTCTGAATTTAACAATGTTCAAACTTGATGCACCCTTGCCCAGCTTCTTAATGCGACACTAGCTGAACCTTACCAGTCACAAATCCCACTTTCTTGTTTTAGTAGAACACTGCTTACAATCAGTTACAGCCTACTGGATATGCTTATTGAATTGAAACATCATTATATACAGTTCTTTCCACAAGGTTATGAAATTGAGGACTAGAGGAAGTGATCAAACCTTGAATAACATTATTATCTTGGTCAATTTTTTCCAATGCAGGAATGCAAAATGCAGCTGTTTTGCCAGTTCCATTTTTAGCCCTAGCAAGAATGTCACTGCCGGTAAGAGCAATTGGAATGCTTTCTTCTTGGATGGGAGAAGGCCTTTCAAAACCCTTCTCATATATTCCCATGAGCAGCTCACGCTTCAAAAAGTAATCCTCAAATTCATTTCCTTTTGTTGCCGTTACATCCTGAAGAGCAAAATGAAGCCAGATCAAGACCAGCATGTAAATATGTAAAACAAGTTAATAAAGTAGCTAAAATGACTGACCTGTGAATGGTATTATTTTTATACCTTTCAAGTATAAGAAATATTAAGTGAAATATTATATGTAAAATCTAATAACATAAAAATCAGAAATCTAGCATTAAGGGTAAATGCCATTGACTGCACTAGTTACAAGGAATAAAACTAAATACATGTCAATCTCTAGATGAGGTATAAATAGTTCAAGTAGTTTGTAAATTCTACAGGTACAATTGTGTTCTAAATGACTGACAGTAAATTACCAAATGTCTAATAGAGCACAAGGCACTAAGAAAAGACATGAATACATTGATATTGTGACAGCTACATTCTATGACTAGAATGATTTTCATCAATCATTTAGGATATATTAACATATGAAAAACAGCTCCATACTAACAAGAATATGCGGAAACAAAAAGAATTAGAAATATAACAACAAAGGTCTTATGCTCTAAGGATTTCAAAGAAAATATGTAATTAATGCAAAATATACATAACCAATAACTTTAGTATAACTATAGTATTCCATGACCTTACCTCAGTCTTATAGCGGGTATCAGCTGGTGGAATCTTGAGTCTTGCTTTCCAATCTTGTGAACTAACAGGAAAAAAAAAAACAATAACATGAGAACACACTTTTCTATTGTGATAGCAAAGAACAAAATCATATATTGTGATAACCTATTGTAAATCCATAATATCACCAAAATAATCCTATAATTATTAGTCCTAATGGTTTAATACTTTATACCATAAAACATATAAACAATAAAACATGTTCCAAATATTGTTATTAAAATTGAATAAATTGAAAAACAGTTTCCGTGGTTCGATTCAATTCTGAGACACAGCCATTCAGATCACATTTGAAATAGAAAATGGTTGCATGCTGTATTTTTTTTGGTGAGGAACCATACATAGAGCTATGTTTGTGCAGTCACTGTTTTTTTTTTCTCGGTCAATTTTCAGGATTCAAATTCCAAATCGATGACCAAGGTTTCAATCATAAAAATTTAAGATACATTCATTAGTGATATTTCTGAAAGTGTAATAAAAGCCTAAATATGAAAACAAAAATCTAACAAGCATAGATGGATAAGAAGTACACTAATTGCCTATAGAAAAAGGAAAGTGATGTCAACTTCCAAGGGCAACAAATTGCCTTACCAAATAAAAATAGATGATTGATGTCATTTCCTCTTATGATGATTTGTTCACTCAAGTAAAAAATTTCAAAGGGTTGGCCAAACAGACAAGGAATCATGCAAAACAAGGTAAAAGTGGTGCACATTTCAGTTCTAAAAAGAACAGAGGCAAACACATAGAAAGAAGGCTGGCAACAAAACTTCATGATCGGGCTGAACAGACAAAGGGATCTCTGATTTAGACACACTAAAAGAATACAGGTTCTAGCAATACCAGTGTTATAAATGCAGAATCTTGCAGAAAACAAATAATCCACTGCATCATATAGTAGACAACTACCAAATTCACTTAGTGGTTGGAGTAATTCACCCACCCACCTACACACACATATCAATTATGGATGTATATAAAATCAAAATCAAGTCGCATGCAAATAAAAATTGGAATAATATTACTCAAAAGTTCAATAGGCCAAAGGCTTGCTGAAGAAGACAAGAGGATGCAGGACGCATGCTGCAAACACCACACCCATAGCAGACTGTCACAATCACGGTTCCTAACACAGTAGCGCTAGAGTGGCTTTTTAACAGCACAGAGTAATACACTATGGCAACACCAACCATTCAAGCCACCGTTGGATGCTAAAAAAGCCTCATCGCAACAATGCAGAAATGAAAAACCTTCCACTCAAGGGCAGCAGGATCACAGCCATTGAACCAATATAATTATCACAAATTAACCAAACCATTGAAATGTTCGAGAACAGCTTTCACCACTATATCATTACTTCCACAATCACACAGTTCAAAACAACAAACATCATCAAGCAACCACATTGCAGAAACACCACAACCAACCACAAAGCATAAACCAAACACAACAAAAATACCCTAACCCTAATCACAAAACGCAAAAAGAATCGAAGCCAAAGAACGACAACACACGAACCTCGAATCCACGGCTTCAGACTGCACGGTCTTCTCGACCTCATCGACGGCATTGGCGTCTCTTCTCAGCCACTGCTGCTGCTGCTGAGGCTGTTGCATCAAATGCCTCTGCACGTAATGCGGTTGCTGCTGGTACGGTGGGCGAGGCTGAAACCCATGATTCTGGTTTAGGCCTGGGTTCTGGTTGAGGTTGGGGTTGGGATTGTGGCCCACATTCGGATGGAAAACTCCTCGCCCAAGCCCCATTCCGGGAGGGTACCTCGCTCTGTTGTTGTGGTGGTTCATTTCTCCGATTGAAAACCCTAGAAACTCAATCTAACCTAAGCTAGCGAAAGAATTTACAAATTAAAACGAAAACTACGTCTCAATCTGATATGATACAGAAAGAAAGGGTTAGGGTTTGGAATTGTTGGGGGAAATGAAAATTGGAACCTAAAGTGTTGGGAATTCCAACAGATCTAGAAGGAAAGAGGGTTTTGTGAGATTCTTGAAGTTGAACTCAGCAGAGAGAAAAGAAGAGAGAATTGTTTTGTATATATATTTTGGTTTGGAAGGGTTAAGGTTGAAAGAAAGAAAGAGAAGAAAAGAAGTGAACAAAACACAGAAACTATGGAAAATAATGAATGCAGAAGAAACCTCCAATTTCCTTAGTTCCCTCTTCTTTTTTCTAGGGTCTACCAACTTTTTCTTTATTTAGTTTTGATCCCTGATCTTCCTTTTATTTTTCAAATGTTCCTTTTTTTTCAATTGTTTACTTTATTACAAAATAAAATAAGTTGTGCGTCCACAGAGTAATAATTTACTTTATTACAAAAATTAGCTGCAAAATTGATTTTTATTTTGTGTTATATTTATAAGAGCTTCTTATATATAGTATATTTGTTACATTTTATAATTATCTCAAAATTTATATGGTTAGAAATTATTTATTTGACTATAAAAAAAACTTTTACATGACAAGTATGTCTTTATTAAAGGCTTACTTTGTATGAGTAAAAACTTATAAAAAAATTAAATTTTGCAATTATAGTTGTAATATAGTATACATTATTATACTTAATAAATATAATATATAATTAAATTTCTTCTTGAAAATGTTATATTCATTAATGAAATACACTTATTATTTTAAAAATTTAATACATTTTTTAAATGCTTTATTAACATATATTAAATATATTATCATATCATAACTTACATTTATTAAATATTATATACAGCTAAAAACCTCTCTTATATTTATTAAATGCAATTTATTACTTTCATAAATGTAATTAATATTTATTAAATATATAAGTTTACATTCAATATTTACATTTATTATATAATTTATATTTGATTGTTGTATCATCTTTAACATTTGTTATTTAATAACTATAATATATACGTTTATAATTATACACGTCACGCTTCATAAATAAATTTAAAATATATTTTTATAAGAGTTTTACAATACCAATACAAAACAACAACAAAAAAAAACATTAAAAAGATAAACAAGTCTTTCATCATCTCACTAGAAAGTCCTAAAACATATTAAATATCCTCTATCCTCTTGTTCACATGTAATACATGATCATAGCAGATTTTAAAATAAAACACTACACAGAAAAATAAAGTAATCTAAAGAGTTTTAAAATATATATTCATAAATTTAAATTTTTATCTCAAATAAACTACAAACACATCAAACTTATAATTCATTACATATATCACATTATAATTATCAATTATTGATATTTATTAAATATTATATACAACTGAAAACATCTCTTATATTCATTAAATGCAATTTATTACTTTCATAAATATAATTAGTATTTATTAAATATATAACTTTACATTCAATATTTACATTTATTATATATTCAAATAATTTATATTTTATTGTTGTAACATCTTTAACATTTGATATTTAATAACTGTATATAATTATACACGTCACATTTATAAATTCATTTAAAATATACTTTTATAAGAGTTTTACAATACCAATACAAAAAAACAAAAAATAAACATTAAAAAAATAAACATGTTTTTCATCGTCTCACTAGGAAGTTCCAACACCTGTCAAATCTTCTGCTCACATGTAATTCATGATCGTAGCATATTTTAAAATAAAAAAAAAAACCACACAGGAAAATAGGCAAATTTCTCAAACTCATGTAATTTTTATCTGAAATTCCTGAAGTAGTGTATTTTTTTTATTTATTTTCGGATATGGGTAAATCATGCATAATAGACACGATATCATTGTAAAGAAATAGTTGTTGCCATATTGCACAAATTAATTTAAGATTAAATGTATTGCACGAATTAATTTAAGATTAAATGAAATCGCCAAAATTATTAATTAAAATTGTGAGAATATTAGAACAGGTGGTTAATATTCTCCACCCATTCCTCTTCTCACGTATGATAAATGCATAGTTATAAATGCACAATTATAAAGTCATCTTTTTTATTAATAAATATATAATGGTTTAAATTAATTTTGATCTCAAATTTACCACGCATACACATTATGTCTCCATATTTTAAGTGCAAAAACAATGACAGCTAGTTATACATCATGGATTGGTAATTTCTCTCATGTGTTCTTAGTTGCCTAGAAGAATATGTACCATTTTATCTTGCATAATAATACATAATCACATTTTGGAAGCATCACAAAATATCACAAAGTGTACACTAGGACTGAGTAATGCCAACATATGGGAAGTGATTAATCTTTTCTTGAATTCTCGAAAATTATTCTCATATTTTTCTGTCCATTTAAAAGTTTGACCTTTTTCTTGGTAAGTTAAGTTAAAGACATAACTAGTTTAGAAAATTCTTCAATGAATCTCTTATAATATCCTGCCAAATCTAGAAAATTAAGAACTTCGATTAATGTCTTTGGTGGTTACCATTGTAGGATTGCTTCCACTTTGGTTAGGTCCATTGATTCTCATTCTTTGGACATGTCCCAAAAATTTTACTTTGTCTAACCATAATTCACACTTAGACAACTTAACATACAATTGTTTGTCTCTTAAAATTTGAAGAATAGTCCGAAGATGTTCCTTAAATGTCTTAGAATAAATGAGAATGCCATATATAAAAGCAACTACAAAATAATAAAAAAAATGGACAGAAAATTTGTTTATATAATCCATGAATACTATAGGAGCATTTGTTACACCAAAAGGCATCACTTGATATTCATAATGACCATATATGGTTCTGAATGTTTTTTTTTTGTATGTCTTTTGCCTTTACTTTAATTTGATGATATCCTGATCTCAAATATATATTGGAAAACACATAGGCTCTTTTAGTTGATTGATCAAATAATCTATTATAAGGAGGGCATATTTATTCTTTATGGTGAATGATTGTCTTATCATTGTGTCTAACTACTAGAGAGTGGTTGTGTTTTTTGATGAGTACAAAGTTTATGTCTTCTCTCTAATTCAGATCATATTGCACTCTAGGGAGGGGTTACGTCTTTCGACGAATATAAGGTTTAAACTTTTTCTTCTAGATGGTTGAATGAACACTCTTAATGTTTTACTAACTATTCTTTATATCTACGAACATGGAAGATTCTCTGCTGTCAACTCTAAGATCTCTTTTTAAAGCTATGATGATTGATCAACATCTTAGCATCATTTTGGCACAAGCAACCTCTACTCTCTACTTCTTCTTGATGGAAGAATTTAATAGGCATTGGAAAAAGACAAATGTTGAGAGACTATTTCTATTCGTTGAGCAACTTCAACTCTTCTGATGTCCTTTTTATATTTGTTAAGCTCTATTATAGACATAACATTAGTTGCACTTCATTCAGTTTTGAATACGCTTTTTTCTTACATAACATTCTTGATCACTAACAATGCACATCTCCCAGGTGGCATAGCCTTTTGCACCAATTCATAGTAAAAGTGTATACTGTACAAGATAGATAGTTGGATCAAAATTGAAAAGTTATTTGTGTCAGAAGGACAGTGAAGAAAACAATTTTATCTTGTGGTATAAGATATCTTATTGAACTTGTATTTTATCCTAAATGGATCCCTTTGTTCAGATGGAAGATAACTAACATTTCCTGCAACATAGAATAAATATATAGATATTTATTGAATTATGAGGTTAGCTTAGTTTATGCATGTATCATTTGATGTTTTATTTGTTTTCATCTAATCTTATATTCGCCTTATCAAATGTAAGAAAAGACAACACATTTTTGTATTTTATATTGAATGAAACATTTGTATCTTACATGATCTGTTTATTAGAATAATTAATCTTTCAAACTATGCATGATTTATGTTTTAAGCTTTCTGTTTTTCAACACTTAATCAAAATTACAAGTGTTTGATTTTTCATTAACAGAACCTTTCACTGAAACGTAACAGAACTTTTCATTCAAACAAAAACAATCTAAAATATGAAAATGTTTTTAGTTTATCCATGATCTTTGTAGTTTACTATCTTTATATACAATCTTTAGGATATTTTATTTATAGGAATATACTTGTTAGTTTATTAACACATTTATATTTTTAACTTTTTTTTTGTTATTTGCATATATTTTTAGTTTTAACGTTATTTTTGTATTCCTTTTATATTTACACTAAGTGAGTGAGCTTACTCTTAAAGTTTTTAGTTTTCACATGAGAGCATATCATATCCTTTTAGATTTAAAATTCTCAAGTGTTCATTTTTTTTAATAGACCTAGGTAGACTAATTTTAACTTTTTAGTACAATCTTGATAAGACTTGTTCAACTCATATGTTTTGATTGTGAAAAATAATGTGTAGTCTTTCATCAAAATAGAAGATAATTTACTTACATATAAGTGATCTAATTTTAACTTTCAATTGTATAATCCAAACAGCAAGTGTTTTAAAACATACACACATGTACATGCACACATGCACATACAAATACACATACACACATAAATGTTAGATGAATAAAATATAACGAGTTAAGTGCAATATTAAACAATGTTAAAAGGGCCACCAACTACCACAAAAGTTTTGACGTATTCTATAGAAGATCAACATACCAATTGAAAATGATCATCTTACAAGGTCTATAAATAAAAGTGTATTTCCATGTAGAAGAATTAACAAAAAAGAATGACAACATATTCTTTGCATGCAATGTTACTACTTAAATAATAATTTTTATATATTTCTTTGAGTGTTGAATTGTATGATAGATAACAAGTAGAGGATGAACTTTTTTTTGTATATTCACTTATCTAAAGTTATCCCATCTAAAGGAAAGCTTGAATTTGATATCCTATTGTAAAGAAATTTTCCTTATTCTCAAATAACATCTTATCTTTTGTAACTATGAGTGATAGTAATAAAATATTTTTATTTTATTTATAAAAAAAAGTAAAAGAAATAGTCTAAAGTAACGTCAAAAGTAAAATAACAAGTACTTATATAATTAATTTAATTATTGTGAAACGTTTTAAAAGTAAAAGTTTCTTATGAGAGATATAAATATAACTTGGTTTAAATAAACTGTATAAAGTTGTTTCTATTATATATTTAGTAAAAATATTTTGAAAACATTTGTAAACCAATCACTATTTACTCATAGTTTAGGGGAGTTGAAGGGAGTCATGTAAAATCATTGTTTAAAGAAATTTGAATTAACAATTGTCATAGTTTTGTTAAAAAGATTGCTGATATAGACATATGGGGAATGCTTTTGGAAGCTGGATATGAAATAATATTATCAATATGTGACTGTGTTTTGTATACTGTTTGGATCATGTTGGGAATATCTTTTAATTTAAAAGAGAAGTTTTGTAAATTGCAAATATTAAATGTTTTTTTAATATGAATAAGGATAAGTCTTTTATTTTATTATTTATAAAAAATTTTATTGTCCATAGAAAAACTATTTACTCATATTTCTCTTTAAAAAAAACTTTGTGAAAAGTTTTAAGTGTTACAGTGAATCCTTTCTTCTAAAGCTCGCCTATTGTTTCATTCTCCTTTGTTCTAAAATTTTCTCTTTTGTTTTTCTTTCTTTCTCATTCTCCCATTTTTGTTTGTGTTCTCTCATCTTTATATAGAAGCTTAGCTCACTTGTTATTAATATCATCCATTCAATTTTCGTTCACATTTTCTTTTCTCATCTAGATAAGTTTTTTTTTTCTTCTCCCTTTGCTTTTAGGATATCTCTGATTATCATGTAGTCAAAATAAACGTAAAAGCAAAGTCATAAGTTTAACACTAACATTTATGTACAATATTATTTTATCTTTGAAGTGATATAATAGTTTTATCATTTTAAGAGATGCATCCCAAAAAACAAATTGTTTTGATCAGGTGTGTCAAAATAATAATGTTGTGATACAGAATTTTGAATTAAGAATATGATTTAAATGTGATATGTTGAATAACAATAACAGTTCAAAATGATCTATTGATATACAATGTGGGATTAAGATTATAATTTAAATTAATGTAATGTGTTGAGCAACGTTAACAGTTAAAAATAATCTATTTCGATAATTTTTTAGTAAGGTTATAATTTAAATATATGATACGTTGAATAATATTAACAGTTAAAATTAAGATTATATAATTTAAATTAATGTGATGTGTTGACCAACGTTAACAGTTAAAAATAATCTATTTCGATAAATGTTTTAGTAAGGTTATAATTTAAATATATGATACGTTGAACAATATTAACAGTTAAAGTTAAGATTATAATTTAAATTAATGTGATGTGTTGACCAACATTAACAGTTAAAAATAATCTATTTCGATAAATTTTTTAGTAAGGTTATAATTTAAATATATGATACGTTGAACAATATTAACAGTTAAAATTAAGATTATAATTTAAATTAATGTGATGTGTTGACCAACGTTAACAGTAAAAATAATCTATTTTGATAAATCTTTTAATAAGGTTATAATTTAAATATATGATACGTTGAACAATATTAACAGTTAAAATTAAGATTATAATTTAAATTAATGTGATGTGTTGACCAACGTTAACAGTTAAAAATAATCTATTTCGATAAATTTTTTAGTAAGGTTATAATTTAAATATATGATACGTTGAACAATATTAACAGTTAAAATTAAGATTATAATTTAAATTAATGTGATGTGTTGACCAATGTTAACAGTTAAAAATAATCTATTTCGATAAATTTTTTAGTAAGGTTATAATTAAATATATGATATGTTGAACAATATTAACAGTTAAAATTAAGATTATAATTTAAATTCATGTGATGTGTGGACCAACGTTAACAGTTAAAAATAATCTATTTCGATAAATTTTTTAGTAAGGTTATAATTTAAATATATGATACGTTGAACAATATTAACCGTTAATATTAAGATTATAATTTAAATTAATGTGATGTGTTGAGAAACGTTAACAGTTAAAAATAATATATTCTGATATTTTTTTAGTAAGGTTATAATGTAAATATATGATCCGTTGAACAATATTAACAGTTAATATTAAGATTACAATTTAAATTAATGCGATGTGTTTTTAATAGCTAAAAATAATCTATTTCGATCAATTTTTTTAGGAAGGTTATATAATTTAAATATATGATACGATTGAACAATATTAACCGTTAATAATAATTTGTTTTGATAAAACTCTTTTAATTAAGATTATAATTAATAAGTATTAATTTTGAGTGTTTTTATACATGAGAAATATTGAGTACTTGTGGATTTAATAGTAATTTAAAATAGGAATTACTCTCAATTTTAAAGTTTTTGGGTTTAAATTTATATTTTGAGTCTTGAGTTAAAGTAAATCATTTAATCTCAATTATTGCGAAATTTCAAGTATAAAAGAATGAAGAAAATGATAGATTGGAAGATTCATGAAGAAAAGAAATAAAAAGTTTAAAATAGAAAAAAAACCCAAGAGAAAAGTCACTTAATCTAGGCCCAAAATCAAGTTTAAAAGGAGATTTTTAGAGTTTTGGGAGGAGGCAAGACCTAGAGGACGAGATTATCTTCTTCTCTTGTAATCTTCTTTTCATTGGTTTGTAATAGCTGTCATATGTACCTAAATCTTCATATCTTGAGATTGAATGTAATCTTTTAGAAACTCATTTGTACTTGAGATTGTGAATTATAATATTCAGTTTCTATTCAGATTCAGGGTTTTCCTCTCATTCTTCATATTTGATTTTATATTATCTATATAATCATGTTTTTAATTCTTGAAAGCTACTGGAAAGTGATTTTGAGTTTATGACCTAGAGAAAAATACGTAATAATTTGGAATTCTAGGAATAGAGTTCCGACATATTGTATGTCAAACATCTTCTTTTAATGCTGGATAACTGATTAGATAGCTGAGGAATCTGCATCTAGGAAGTTTTCTTATGAATCTCAGATTTGAGGATCAATCTGGGTGATTTTTGTATGTGCATCGAAACTGAATAGTTACCGTTGTTATATTTCACGATTTGTTTAAGTTATGAATGAGTAAGATTAGATGAGTTCAATCACAGGGTGTTTTTCCAATTGTTTCAGAATATTTTTACTGCTTATTAACTTTATTCTTAAGTTGTATGTTCGTAGTACTTGTTAGTCAAACCAAACTTCCCATTAAAACTGAATTTGTTTATTGAGTAGTGACGCTGAAATTTTAAAATAGAATTGTTCCCTGAGGAATCAACATCTTTACTTAACTCATTATATTACTTGTGACTCGGTACACTTGTCGAATAAAGTCTTAACAAGTTTTTGGCACCATTGTTGGGAACAGTCATTGTTTTTGAATTTAAGAACATAACTCATTAAACACTATGAATATTTTCATTTTTTTTCTTTGTTTTCTTTTTGTTTAGTTATTTGATAATCCTCTTGTGCTAACCCTGACTTAAGTTGTTCCTAATTTATGTTATTGAGAGGACATGTTTCTAGAGATCAACTGCAATTTGATTCAAAAATAGAGAAGACAGCCTGAACAACCGTAGAAGGAAAAAGAGATCAAAGCAAGGAGCAAGAGAAGAATCTTCCGCCAGCCCTCACAGAGATATTCAAGTAAATCAAGAAGGGAATATGGCTGAAAGAGAAAGAGCTCCACCACCACCTCCACCTAAAATAACTCTGGGGAACTATGCCACGCAACAAGCGCCAAGACATTTCTCTAGCATAATAATGCCTGCCACCACTCGTCATGTAGAAATGAAGGCGGTTTTCCTCAATTTGATTAGTGCTAACTAGTTCACGGGAATGGATAATGAAGATCCATACACTCATCTCGCCACATTTTATGAGCTTGTTGGAACTACGAGATTTGAAGAAGGTGATACCGAATATGCTTACCTGCGTTTGTTTCCTTTTTCATTAGCAGGTAAAGTAAAAGAATGGTTGAAATTCCATCCCAATCAAAGTCTCACAAGCTGGAATGATATAGAGGAAATTTTTTTGCATAGATTCTTCCCATTATCTCGTTTCATCAAGGCCAAGTCAAATATTTCCACATTCAGGCAAGGGTCAGATGAAGCATTCTGTGATGTTTGGGAATGATTCAAAGTGATGCTCAGAAGATGCCCAAACCATGGCTTGGAAGACATAGCACAACTGACTATTTTTCACAATGGTCTGAGGCCTGACACTAAGATGATATTGGATGCAGTAGTTGGAGGTACCATGATGGATGTGGATGTAGAGCAAGCAACAAGAATCATTGATGCTCTGGCTTCTACAGACTATCAGGCCCAACATGACCAGCAAGTTGTTCAAAATAAGGGAATGCTTGATCTCAGTACCTTTGATGAACTCTTAGCTCAAAATAAGATCTTGACTCAGCAAATAGAGGCAATCACAAAGCAATTATCAAAATTGCCTCAGCAACTACAAGTTGTGCAATCCTCTCCAAATCAAGGCCAACCTTTGAAGTGTGATTTCTGTGGAGGTGAACACTCAAATGGACAATAATCTTATCAAGTTAATCCTTCACAAGAAGAGGTTCAGTATATGGGAAATCAAGGTAAACAAGGTGGCTTTTCTGAAAGTTATCAGAATAATGCATCTCAAGGGTGGAGAAATAAACAAAGTCAAGGTTTTGGGTAGAAACAGGATGCCGACCCATCTAACAGGCAACCCCTTTTCAGCAGCAACAACAATTCTCTTCAACTCCAGATAGAACAACCAAGTTGGAAGATACTCTGGAAAAATTCATGCAAGCCTCTATGGCTAATAAGAAGAATACAGAGGCCTCCATCAGAAACCTTGAGACACAAGTTGGCCAGTTAGTCAAGCAGCTACCAGATCAACAAGGAAGCCAATTCTCAGCCAACACCCAAACCAACCCCAGGAAGCACTGTAAATCAATTACAACAAGGAGTGGAAAGGTTGTGGGAGAAGGTATTGGTGATAAGCTGAATGTTGAAGAGAGTGGAGTGGAAGAAGAGAAAAATGAGAGTGAGGGAGAAAAAGAAAAGAGTAGAGAAGAAAGTGGAAGGAATGGGAAAAAGAGTGAGAAACACAAAAAATATGAGAGTCAAATGAGAAGTTCCCCTGTGAGGGATATTCCTCACCCACATGCCCCCTCAAGGAAGGACAAGGATAGGCAATTTTCAAAGTTTATGGATGTTCTAAAAAGGCGTCAGATTAACATTCCATTCACTGAAGCCCTAGAGCAAATGCCAACTTATGCCAGGTTCATGAAAGAGTTATTGACAAAGAAGAGAAAAATTCCTGATCAGGAAACAGTTGAATTGGAAGCTGGGTGTAGTGTCATCATTCAAAATCCTTGCCACAGAAATCTAGAGATCCGGGAAGCTTCACCTTACTTGTCACCATAGGAAATCTCACAATTGAAAGAGCTTTAATGGATCTTGGAGCAAGCATCAATCTTATACCTCACTCCATGCTGAAGAAGATTGGAGATGTTGAAGTGAGACCTACAAGGATGACTCTACAGCTAGCTGATAGGTCTATAAAATATCCATATGGGATTGTTGAAGATTTGACAGTGAAGGTTGACAAATTCTTATTCCCAGTAGATTTTATGGTCATGGACATGGAGGAGGATGCTTAAGTCCCATTAATTTTTGGAAAACCATTCATGAAAACTGCCAAGGTCATCATTGATGTTGATAAAGGGAAACTTAAGGTGTGTGCACAAGATGAAGAGGTGAGATTTGATGTCTTCGAAGCTATGAAACATTCAAGTGGTGCAAAAGAATATTTTAGAGTGGATGTTTTAGATGAAATTTATGCTGAATAGGAAAAGAGGATCCATGCATTTGATCATTTGATGAAAATTCTTGCCATTGATGAAATAGATAAAGGGGAAGAAAGAGAAATGCAGAAATGTTGGGAAAAGTTTGGAAAGGCGAGGAAAATTTCCACAGACAGTGTCCAAAAGCAAATAAGGCCTCATGGAGCAATGAAGTTAAAAGATCCTGAATCTCATTAGAGTTGGACTGTAAATGGACAAAGGCTGAAACATTATCTTGATGGTGAGATTTAGAAACATAATCGTGGTTATAGGAATTTTTTCACTTGGGCGAGCAGGGAGTCGCCTGCGCGAATTTTGCAGAGAAAAAAAGAAAAAATGTTGAACTTCAACTCGCGCCCGGGAGAGTTTGGCTTCGCCTGGGCAAAAATTCGAGGTGCTTACTGGAATGGTTTCGCTTGGACGAAAATTAAGGGTGCCCATTGGAATATTTTCGTCCGGGCGAGACTGGTTTCTCTTAGGCGAGGATTTTGACGACGTGAACCTCGCCCGGGCGAGGAATGGCTCGCTTGAGCGAAAATTTGGGGTGCCCACTAGAGTATTTTCGCATGGGCGAGACTGATCTTGCTCGGGCAAAATTTTTTTCGCCAAAACAAAAAACGTTGACTCGCCTTAAGTCTTGCGCGCCACCTTTGCTTAATCTTTTAATTTTCAATTTCTACTACATAATATTCGAGATAAGTGTTCTTGGGTCTTAATGTCTCTCACCTAACCAATTCAGCTCTTATGTCGCATGGCCTAGGGACAAACCTAATTTTCATGGGGGAGGTGGAGCAGACACATCCACAGCTGTAACAGAAGAATATCAGGATGCAGAATTTGACACCGACTTTAATAGAATTATGAGGGGAGATTTTTGATAAAACACTCTTTTTTTTAATTAAATATTATAGTATGCTTGTGATTTATTTTCCATTCAGTATTTATTTTTGTCACCTTTATTTGTGATTTTTTTTTTTATGTTTGATGTGTGGTATTCAGCTTAATTCTGTGGTTGAGTAGAAATTAGACTTGTCGCAACCAGAGTCATGACGGGGACGGCGAACAAAAGAAAATTATTTTAATTTTCAAAATAGATGAGTCGCCACTATAGTTTATCATGTAAAACTATGAAAAAACCTAATAAATTGATAAAGCAAGTATGCGAAAACCAGATTTCGAATCCGGGAGTCAGTTACGTTTGGAGACCGTCCTAAGACGGTACCTTTAATTAAACGAGTAAAATAAGTATGATTTTGTAAAATGTTTAATTTCCCAAAGAAAAAAAAACAAAAATACAAAGAAAAACACAGGAAAATATTTTTTTATTTTGGGAAAGGGCCCTACAAGGTTTGACCTTGCTCCTACGTATCTCCATCAAGGGTGGAGAATCAGGGTTACGTAGTTCTTTGGATAAGATTGTTTATCAGGTTGATATTTTTATTTGTAACATTTTTGTAATTAATTTTTTATATTTGATATTAAAATGATTTATTTCCAAAGTTTCATATTAAATATCGCGTGAAACATGTGACAATTTGATATTTAAGAAATATTTAGAATAATAATATTAAATATCGTATGACGTGTATGGCTATTTGATATCTAATATTATTAAAAAATATAATATTTCAAAATTTTATTTTTGAAGTTTATATTAAATATCGTATGACGCATGCGGCCATTTGATATTTAAAAACTTCAGAATAATAATATTAAATATCATATGACGCGTGTGGCCATTTGATATCTAACATTATTAGGAAATATAATATTCCAAAATTTTATATTAAAATCGTGTGACTCGTGCGGCCATTTGATATTTAAGAAACATTTGGAATAATAATATTAAATATCGTATGACGTGTGTGTGGCCATTTGATATTTAACATTATTAGAAAATATAATATCCTAAAATTTTATTTCCAAAATTTTATATTAAATATCGTGTGACGCGTGCGACAATTTGATATTTAAGAAATCTTGGAATAATAATATTAAATATCGTATGACGCGTGCGACCATTTGATATCTAACATTATTGACAAATATAATATTCCAAAAATTTATTTACAAAGTTTTAGTAATCCAAGTTAATTTTTATTAAAATAATAAAATAATAATAATTATAACACAATAAAATAAAATTAAACATGCAAGATATAAGCTTAAACTATGAAGGTACACAAATAAAAAAGGTTGTTGTTTTGAAATGGTCCCAAAGGCCCAAAATCATTTTTTTATTATTTTTTTAGGTTGGTGGTGCAATAGTAATGTGGTCAGTATGAATAGTTTTTATTATTATTTTTTAAGTTGGTGGTGCAATAGTAATGTGGGGGTGCAATAGGAAGGCCCCAACTCCACAACCCTAGGCCATTATCACCTCAACCCTAAGCTACCACCACCTTACTTCAAACCCTTGTTAGGTCTACCAACCCAAAGCGGTAGCGGCGACGGCGAGGAGGAGCGACAACGGCGGCGGACGGTGCGGGACAGTGCGGCGGCGGTTGAAGGCGAAGGTTGTTTTGGAGTGGTTTTGGAAGCACAAAATACATGGACAAAATACAGAGAAGAATGTATGGAAGATGAAAGATGATGAATTTTTTTATTATTTAAGAAATAAGAGAAAAAACAAAATGTCATAAAGAGCAAAAGGACCTCATGTTTTTTTTATCTTTATATGAAAATGAAATAATGAAGAAATAAAAAAAACATCACAGGAAGATAAGAACACAGGATTTACAAATTTCAAACTTCAAGATCCATATGAAACTATAAACCTTATAAATCATACATGTGAGTGTTCTTCAAAAATGATAGTGTCCTTTTCAAAAGTTCCTTCCTTCTCAATTTTAAACTGAGTGTAGATAATAAGACAGGAGAATGAATCTTCTCTTCTCTACTTTCTCTCTCTTTTTTCTTCTTTTCCTTCGTATCTCTCAAAGTGATCAATAGTTCCTTCTTAACGTAAGAACAGTTACCACTTAAGTGAATCTTCTTTTTTATTATTTAATTTATTTTTATTCTGAAAGTAGTTCAGAGCAGTTTTGAAAGATTGACTCTTTCTTTTTTTTTTCTTTTTTTTATTATTAAAGATGAAGTGTAGATGAACGTGAGATGAAACAGTTTGAGAATAGTCATATTTTACTTTTTATATTTTTTGTTATTGTGAAATGAAAACATGGGTGGTTCAGAACAGTTTTAAGATTGACTAATTCTCTTCTTTTTTTATTATTATTTTAAGGATGAATTAAAAGAAGGAGTTTTAAAACAATTTCAATTTTTTTATGTATTTTTCTTTTATTTATTATTCAGTTTTTATTTTTATGTTAATTATTTATTTAATTAATTTTTCATTTCTTTTCTTTATTATTTTTTTATTTACTTTGTTTTTTCTGTTTTGTTAACTGTTATTATTTTTTATGTTTTGTAAAAAAAATGAATAAATTCAAACCTCTTTTTATTTGTTTTATTATTTATTATTTTTTAATAAAAACCTAAACTAATCAAGTGTATATATTTTTTCTATTTATTATTTTCTTATTTATTTTTTTATTTTGATTATTTAATTAATTGTAGACACATTTTTTTATTTTCTTAATTTTAATTTATTTACCCAGACGAAATCGGGTGTTGACAAGACTCATGATTGTTCCAAGTCAATTAGCTTATTATTAGGAAATTTTGAGGGGATTAGAATTTTTGAGTTAAGTTGAGTGGGTCATTGATGCATGAAAATTAAACAAGGTTATGACTAGAACAAGGCTTGATAAAAATTGAGGAATTAAAACCAATTAGCCAAGTGAGTTGTGAATCTTTAAACAGTTGAGAGTTGAGAGTTCCACTGAGTAATGTATCAAGTTGATGTTGCCTGATTTTTTGTGTTATTTTACTTCACATATGAAAACTTGAAGATGATTAAGACATTTTTGTATTTAGATATTTAAACCCAGAGCCAAAAAGCCAACCAAGTATAATTTATAACCAATTCTTTTGATAACCTTTTGAGCTGAAATTTTCTTTGTTGCACCCTAACCTTCAATTGATATTTGATTTTCCAGTCTTGTAGTATGCTTGAGGAAGGAGAACATAGGTGCAATTTTCATAATGGGAAGGGTTGATTTAGCTTTGAGATGATGGTTATGTAAAGAAATGGGTTAGATAATTCACTCTTTTGTTCTATTTAAAAAAATTGAAATAAAAAAAAGAAAAATAAACAAAAGAGTGAATTACAAAAAAAAAATAATAATGGTTGGATGAAATCAAGAGTTAGTAGATTAATTCTTTCTAAGGGAAATTTTGTCTCATTTGTAGATATGTTCTCCTTGTCTGAAGTATGCATTTTGTTATCTGAAAAACCAATGTTCTTGATAGCCCAACCTCATTACAACCTTTAAAAGACCTTAAGATCCATGTTGAGTGTGTGTTTGTGATTTGACTAAAAATGAAATGCAACTTTGATTTGTTCAGTGGAAGTTGAGAGAGACACTACCTTGTGAGATATTAAGAGAGAAATTCTTCAATTAGATTATCATGTCTTTGTTTGAATTGTTTCTCTTGTAGATTGATTGTGTCTTTTTCCTGCTTTAATTTGACTTAGAATATCTGATCTCTCTTATATTGATTTCTTGTTTTGAAAATGAATATTGTCTGATGATTGAACTGTGGGTCTGATTTTTGAGCAACCACTATTTTTGTTTTGGAAAAGTTTTTGTGTGTGAATCCAATTACTTTGCTTGAGGACAAGCAAGATTCTAGGTTGGGGGAGTTGATAAGTACCAATTTTGAGTATTTTTATACTTGAGAAATATTGAGTACTTGTGGATTTAAGTGTTATTTAAAATAGTAATTACTCCCAATTTTAGAGTTTTTGGATTTAAATTTATGTTTTGAGTCTTGAGTTAAAGTAAATCATTTAATCTCAATTATTGTGAAATTTCAGGTATAAAATAATGAAGAAAATAATAGATTGAAAGATTCATGAAGAAAAGAAATAAAAAGTTTAAAATAGAAAAAAGGCCAAGAGAAAAGTCACTTAACCTAGGCCCAAAACCAAGTTTAAAAGGAGATTTTTAGGATTTTGGGAAGAGGCAAGACTTAGAGGACGGAGGCAGACGACTAGAATCAAGATTATCTTTTTCTCTTGCAATCTTCCTTTCATTGGTTTGTAATGACTGTCATGGGTAGCTAAATCTTCATATCTTGGGATTGAATGTAATATTTTCGAAACTCATTTGTACTTGAGATTGTAATTTATAATATTCAGTTTCTATTCTGATTCGGGGTTTTCCTCTCATTCTTCATGCTTCATTTTATATTATCTATAGAATCTTGTTTTTAATTCTTGAAAGCTATTGGAAAGTGATTTTGAGTTTATGACCTAGAGGAAAATATGCAATAATTTGGGATTCTAGGAATAGGATTCCGACATATTGTATACAAAACATTTTCTTTTAATGTTGGATAACCGATTAGATAGCTAAGGAATCTGCATCTAAGAAGTTTTCTTATGAATATCAGATTTGAGGAATCAATCTGGGTGGTTTTTGTATGTGCATCGAAACTGAATAGTTACCGTTGTTATATTTCATGATTTGTTTAAGTTACGAATGAATAAGATTAGATGAGTTCAATCCTAAGGTGTTTCTCCAATTGTTTCAGAATATTTTGACTGCTCATTAACTTTATTCTTAAGTTGCATGTTCACAGTACTAGTTAGTCAAATCAAACTTCCCATTAAAAGTGAATTTGCTTATTGAGTAGTGACGCTGAAATTCTAAAACATAATTGTTCCTTGAGGAATCGACATCTTTACTTAACTCACTATATTACTTGTGACTCAGTACACTTGTCGAATAAAGTCTTAACAATAATTTAAATATATGTTAAACAATATTAGTAAAATTAATGTTTTGATATAAAATTTTGAATTAAAATTAAATATGTGATATATTGATATAAAATTTTGGAGTAAAAATATAATTTAAATGTGATATTGAACAACATTAGTAATCAAACCAACTTGATAACTTTACCTATGGAAATGTAGGATATTTGGAGTTAAGTGTCAAGAGTTTAGAAAACAATCTACAAATATCATAAAATTTTTAAATTTATTTTAATAATATTTTTCGTATAACTTAATCTAAATTAGTTTTTTCTAGCTTTCCTCCTTGTTACGTACCAATGCAATAAATTTTGCGCAGAAAAGTTTTATATATAAATATATTTTTTTTAAAAGTATAAATTTCAAATTCAAAATATGATAAAAGACCGATTCCGTTTAATAAAATATAATAGATTTTTTTTTGCTATGTTTAAGACTGCTAGCTTTTACACCAAGATGAAGAAGAATTTTAAGAAAACAAAATAATAATAAATTTAAATTTATAAATATAAAAATAAACATACATTTAAAATTTAAGTAACATCACTAGAATTAATTTTAATTATTACATTAACTAATTTGATATAAATATAATATCTTTAAATCAATTTATTAAGTAATTTGAATATATAAATTAAGTAGTTTAATAGTCAACTAATTTAAATAATAATAATTAAGTAAAAAACTTTAAAACTATACATTAAACTAAAATATAATATAATTCTTTATTTCTTTGCTATTTATTATTTTTATATATTATTTTAGTTAAATTATACTGACTAATTTACTTTAGAAATTACGTATAAATGTATTAGTAGATTAAGTTGTAAAAAGTGGTACAAGAAGTTTCTAGTGAATTTCTCAAAACTTACAAAATATGATAAAGATGAGATAGGATGTAATATCAAAATCAATAAGAAAATGGCTACTTTGTAATCTTAAGGTTGCATTCCAGCTTGCAAGCAATTTCAGAGAATTTAATTGCACACAGAGGACACAGACCTCAACCAAATTGGGTTTCAACTCTCAAATGCTTGGGTTTGCATTCTGATAACAAAAGTTAAATTCAAAGTGTTATCACATGAACAGCTAATTGTCTTTAACTCAAAAGAGTGTCCATAATATGATTCCAGAGACTCGTGAAAGTACCATTTATTTGTTGCGTTTGGCAGCACGCCTTCCTTGGCCCTTCTTTGGTGGTCCTTTTCCTCGCCTCTTCAACATTTCAAGCTTAGATAGACGTCTAGAAAGAACAAGTAACAAATGGTGTTGAATCAGTGGAAGTCAATGTAAGATAACTTGTGAAGTTACCAAAGATTCTGACTGTAACATAAGGACATCCCTCTACTGACATAATGCACCACTTGATGTCATACAACATAGTCATATCCAAGTTTTCACATCAGAAAGAAATAGTGTTCTACTAACTCAAACTTAACATACATAGTCATCAGCCACCATCTTCAGTATAAAGTTTATAAAGGAAGGTTGTTTAAACAGAATATACTTTGCATCAGACCTGCTCTTTCTACATTTCTATTTTGAAAAAGCTGTGAACCAAGTTTAGAGGCTAAAATTTCACCTTCAGAGTGGAAACAATCCCACAAACAAAACCATAAACTAATAATATCCAGGTATTCAGAGGAGAGGGGTGCTGACAAGACACTCCTTAACCCATCCCTTCTAACAGACTCTTCACTGTTAGTAAAAAATGTTACAAATCACAACCAGTGAAGACTCATTAACTAAAGTGCGAAAACTACATAACTTTGTACTTCTTAATCAATTACAAATTTACAGCTAATAACAAAAGTTACAAATCACAATAAGTGCAAGCGTGTGTTCAACATTTCTCATGTGTCAACAAATTTTGGAATTCATACTAAATGCAGAACAACCAACATTGATAATGCCGTCCACACACGCCAATCATGCAAACGGGGTTTTGACCAACAAACATTCTCACATCTTCCCTATTAAACTAAGCACAGAATGACCAAACTCCAAACCAAACCCCTCCACATAATAAAAAAAAAACTTGATAATGCCATTCCATTCATTAATCAAGATAAGAAAACCCCATAAACTCTCACACGCTACAAAACCACAGGAAACTCAAGAAAAACCCAAAACAAAAGAACACCCTCAGAGAGGCATAAACACAAACAGATGGTGGGCATTCCCGTGCGGGCGCGTGTAAGCAAATTACAATGGACAACAAAGTGAGACAGAGTGTGAGAGAGGGAATACTCTTGTTCTTCACGAGCCATGACAAGAGGGTCGTCTTTCTTTATGTCGTGAGGGTACCACTGAGCGACTTTCTCACCGAAGAGCTTCATGCGGAGAATCTTGTGCGGAGATTTTTTGCCGGAGGGATTCAATTGGTGGCCGAAGATCCTTGCTCGTGCTTCCGGCACTCCTTGGTTGATCGCTGCCGTCAACATCTTCTTCAGAGACATCTTCGTTTTTGTGAGTCTCTTTGAGTCTGAGAATTGAAAAGGAACCAGATGGAGGCCACTGGATTAGTGAAATCATTTTGTGCCTATTCACATTTTAACCCCTGAAAAATATATATTTCCAATAACGCCCCTGTTCTTTTTTAAGTCTTGGAATTTATGTATTGTGCTACCTAGTCTATGAGAAAATAAAGTCCTGTGTCTTTAATTTCAAGATTTTATTTATTTTTTATTCAAATCATGGTATAAATCACGATTTTATCATATTTTCATTTTCTTTTATTTTATTGTAAAGTCATATTACACGTTTTTATATTTTTTATTTTTATAACCTAGCATGTTTTTACACTTTTTTTTAGAAGAGTATTAGGTACATAATTTTAGGATGTAGGTCTTTTTAAAGCGTTGTGATCTTGTTCAAGACTTTAGTAGGATTTGTTGTTTCCAAAATTTGCAATGTTTTTTTTTTTAAATTTTAAAGTTTTAAAAAAGATATTTTATGTTTATGTGTATCTTTTGAGTTAACTGTAACTTTTTGAATTTTATTCATTTGAATTGTTTAAAAAATAGTTTAATATATACGTTACAACCAAAATTATATAATGTTGTAATTTTTATTTTATAATTTTCGTTAATTTAATTAATTAAATTATTTATGTGAATTGAATGTAATTTGAAAAAATTTAAAAAATAGCACTAAAATATGTTCTCGGTAATAAAATGAATTTAATAAATTAGAAAAACAATAATTATTTATGTTGTCTATATATGACCAATGAGTTTATCTTCATCAGTATTATCGAACTCATCTTAACTTTGATGGAAATTTTATAAGATACACGAATATAGATATGGATAAGATATGGGGCAATACTTAATTTTTTTAGATTGGATACGGAATGCGAATGTATATATTTATTCTATCATTGTTCCTCATACTTATGATGCCAGTGCACCTTCGGTAAATCTTTTTCTCTCTCCCCGATGCCTCGATGACTCTCAAAATATTTCTCCTTTATCGTTTTTCTCTTTTCATATGTTGTCTATTTTGGAACCTAATCATACCTTGCGGTAGTTGAAGATTAAGGGAGCATTTCCATCCGATCAAAATTTCAAATAAAGTAGGTTTTTATTTTTCTTTAAGTTCTTGTCATCAATCTTGATAGAGGCAGTTGAGAAAAGTATTTCTCTCCACTTAATTAAGATCATACTAAAATCTGGTTTTGTTTGGATAACTTATTCTAGATCCTTAGATATTGGGTTAGTGTCACTGACTAGTTTGGAGGAATTATTTTAGAGATCGTTATCTGGTAAGAGAAGCTAGTAACTTGTTTTTTTTATACTAGTTAGTTACTTTTAAATAAAACTCTAAGATAAAAAAAACTTGAATATGTGATTATCAGTGCTTAAGTCTTTCTTGTAGGTTGGACTGGTCCTTGAGCACTAAATGAGTTTGATTATCTTGAATTGTTGTGATTAATTGACCTGATTTGAGTAAATGATGTTATAAAGTAGTATCATTGTTGTTTGATGGATTGAATATGACTTATGATAAGACTTTGATAGGTTTTAAAGATTTGAGAACAATATTATTGAATTGTGAATTGTGAAATTGATAGCTTGATAGATAAGAGATGTTTTAATTTTTTCAATAATAACTCAAGTTAGGAGTTCTGACTGTGAAATGCTTTCTTTCGAGTTTCAATTATGATGAAATTGGTTAATTATGTACATAGTATAAACTTTGATATTGATAGCTTAATAGATAAGAAATGTTTTTTAATATTGTAAACTATAAATTGTTATGTATATATAAGGTACCATTGTTACATATGTTTCTATATGCTTCGGTATTGAAGTGATATGATGTGTGATGAATGAATTATATGTTCATATGTAACCATTTTGATTGAAATGAAACCATTGTACTGAGAATTGAAAGGAAATCGAGGTAACATGGTTACATATATATCTATATGCTTTAGAACGATTGAATTGATATGATATATGTTATGAGTGAATGATGAGTACATATGCAATTCATATGATTGAAATAAAATTAGAGTACTGGGGATTGAAAAGAAATCAACTTACCAGGATTACATATGAATTTATGTGGCATGACTGAAATAAAGTCAGAATGAGTGAAGTGAAGAATGTATGATTGAAATGAACTAAAAATGATTGCGATTGAAAATAGATCCATGTGTGGTCTGTATCAATTGTGTTATTGGTATTAAAACTTTATATGTCAGACTTTAAGGAAATTCTTATGAATGACTAGTACAATTTATTCTTTTTACATGTATTAAGTATATTATAAAATTTTATTTTTACTAGCTTATCCTTGTTTGTCTTATTGTGTTGCGACCTGTTGTACTATATATATTAGCAGATACGAATGTTGGTTTAGTGTAGGAGTATGTGAATGATCGTATGATTTATTTTAGAATTTGTTTCCCTGTGTTGGGTTCTCTGTATACAAGACAATATATATTTTTGGGGTGGGGTGTTACAATACGCATCTTAACTAGGCTGACACTCATCTGTCATCACATGAAAAAAATATTATTAAGAAAAAATAAAAAGAACAAATAACAAAAAGCATGAGGAGCCACACCAAACCCATGCAAGAATGAATAAACTCGCTATAAATGAAAACAAAGGGAGTTGAAACTTATTGTAAAAAATGTTTAGCCTAATAAAGTAGAATATTAGGTAAATTCAACCCTATTTTATACACCTAAATTAGTAAATCTATTAACACAACGCTCCCTAAAGACACCAGTCACTCTATAGTCCATAACATCACAAATCCACCTACACTTACATCACGTCATCTACCTTTAAGAAGGAATGATGCTTGACAAAGCAATAGAGTCACACTCCAACCAAAACCTTTAAAAACCCGTCAATTAAGCATATTCAATAATAAGAATGACATCCATAAACACAACACAAAGAGCATGTTGAAATTTGATACTTTCATTTGATATTTATCCAATTATAATTTATTTTTTGATATTTGATATTGGATAAAAGAAAAATGTGTATCCTTTTGATACTAAATACTTGATAATATCATGTTTCCTTTATTATGTTTTTTTATAAACATATTTAATTAATATTTGGAACACTAAGGGGACGTGATATGGTTTTCAGAGGTTAATATAATGTAGGATTTTCTTTGTAATTTTTATCATGTATTTTAATTAAATGGTTGAATGGTCACATATGGAGAAATAAATAAAAAAAGGTACAAGATGAATAATTCATATTCTCATGGTAGGAAATAATATGTACATTTTGTGGGAATTAAAGACCACATAGGAATTAATTATTAGTAATCATTAAAGGTTACTTATTGAAGATTAGTGTGAAATTTAGAGGGTCTTATTTAATTTGGCTTATAAAAGATGTATTTAGAAATGTAATAGAAGGTATAGATGAATTTTGAAAGAAAATTGAGTTTCTCTTTATGAGAGAACTTTGTGAAATTTTGAATTATAATAATCCAAATTTGATTTCATCAGGGTAACTTGTGGTGAACAACCCCATAACTTATCACTTGTAAGTTAGTATCAAATTATTTTTTTTCTCTTGATATTCCGTAAGAATTTTTTTTTTTTACTTTGAAATTCAAATTACTTTTATTTTTACTTTTATTATATATTGTTGTTTTCTCCATTCAACAATGTGAGAAAAAGTTTTTTTTTTATGAGAAGTCTAACAACACCTCATTTGGTATTAATCAATAAGTAGTGTTTGCAATGATTCTAGTTTTGGAATGAAAAAATAATAAAAGGATAATCTTTGATATTTGAATTACCATGCTCTTAGAAGAAGTACTCGTGACATTGACATTAAATGTCATTGAAAAAAATGAGGGAATGATATGATATCAATATAATTTAAGATTTCCTTTGTAATTTTTATTATGTATTTTAATTAATTAGTTGAATGGTCACATGGTGTATCATCATATTCTCATGGTGAAAATAATGAAGATTAAATGGCCTATGAAAGGATGTAGTACAAATGTAATAAAAGATATAGATAAATTGTGAAAGAAATTTAAGTTTTTTTTATGATAACTTTAGAGTTTTGAGTCAGTTATAAGTGATAAGTGATAAGAGGAATCACATCACCTGTTATTTTGAGTCACAACTAAAAAATATATAAAAACATATTAGTAAGTACAATTTTATGAAATAAAAAAAATAAAAATATACTTATTGAAATGACTTAAAAAAAATTAAAATAAATAAAAATGTGATGAAGTTGTGTTTCATATCATGAAAAAAAAAAATTAGAATCCAAAATGGTATTTCGAGTAGAATTTGTTTGTACCTGTGATTTTTTAAAACCCATTTTTATAAATGATAAATAAAATTTCACTGTTTTTTCAAATTTACCTCATTAGTTAGTATTTCTTTTTTTTTTTTCATTTTTGAACGAATATAGTAAAAAATATTATTAGCTAGCTGGATAGAGATTTGTCTTTTTTACCTATGATATTATAAAAAGTCATAAACTATCAAGATATTATATTCAAGTCAATCATGATTTAAATATCTTAAGTTAAATCCAAGTCATGATTTAAATATCTTAAATTAAATCAAGGTCGTTCTAACTTATCCATTTTAAAACTCTATTAGTCTAGAAACATAAGCCACAATAGATATAAAATAAAATACCAAACATATACGATCTTCTTTTCTTTTGAAGTATTGATATTAAGCATATTAAAAGTAACACCTAATTTATTCTAAATATTTTTTTGTTTGCACACACACCTTTTCTGTATAAGTTAGGATCAATTTATTCCACAAATAACTATACCACCAAATATATGTAATAATGTAAGAACTCTTCGTTTATTTCTCATCCTCTAATATCTTAATCTAACCAATTTATAATACTACAATATAATTTTTTAATAATACTTTTTTTATACTTAATACGATAAATATATACATTGACTCAATATACTAATATTTGACCTCAAATCATCTAATAAACATAACATAGATCAATTCAATAAAATTATAAAATTTTATCTCAATAAGCATGTCAAATTAATACACGTAAACGTTGTAAGCATATACAATTCATATATGTTAATAAATATCATTTTAAAACAGAGTTCATTCATGGGGTGAGGTATAATTTATTAAGTAGATTTAAATAGAAAATTATCCTATTATTCTTGAATTGATATTCTCTGTGTGAATTTTTTAAATATGTTGAAAAAAAATATGCTGAACAAAACAAGTTTGGAGGAAATTCTTTAGTCACTGAATAATATTCGCTGAACGAAATCTCATCAGTTGGACGAAGTATTCAAAAACTAGAAGTTCTTCGTGATTCCCCAAAACAAAATTTAATTTCAAAATCAAACCATTCTACTAATTCCTGGAAGTATGAAAATGCATAGATGTTGTCCACATAATATATTTTACGGCTAATATAATTCAAATTGATCATTCCAAACTAATAAAAAGCATAATAACTACCAATTCAATCTAAATATCCTAAAACACTAGTTGAACCATAACAATACTATATAATATTCAACTGTCATTTTATAATCAATATTAACTTCATTTATAATTTCAAAATATATTTCCTTACCGGTTATTTGCCTGTGTATCAAGCAGTAAAAAATAGAGATGAAATATAACAAAATTTCTAGAAATCTAATGAAAAATTGCCAAAACAACCAACACACAAATAAAAAGATGAACTAATTGAAAAAAATAACAATTTTAATTACGAGACAAAAAAATATAGGGAGACTTGAAAAAAAAAATCAATACCTTATAAAAATTTGGATGTTTTTAATTAACTCCTTATACTTAATTAAGTTTTGAAAAACCTCCTAAATTTGTGGTATTTTCAACTAACGAGGTGAATTATGTTAAATTTAAGTTTAAAAACCAATTGAAATTAAGTAGATGTGTGCCTAAACCAGATCAACCTACTAGATAAGAGACATATGTGAGCATTTCCAATACCTCTCTTACACAAATTCCTTCCAAATGAACTATAAGTTCTGATACAAGATATTTAATTTCCATTAACAACATTTAACAAGGTATTCCATAATTTACACACCAATATGCTGTTTCCATAAACACGATTCAGATAAGTTCACACTCAGAAAGATAAAAAAAATGGATCATGGTTTGCATTAGCGATCACATGTTTAGAAGTAAGGCGTAGGAGGAAAAAGAAGAAAAATAAATTTCCCATTTCCAAGTTAATAATTTTAAATAAAAAATAGTTAACATAAATTTAGTGGCTTAATCTCTTGGGTTAAGATAACAAAAGATACTATATATAGTAACCCTAAAATTAGTCTTCCATCCGAAATCCAATAACCAAAGTATAGTTGCCTCATGCAATGGACACACCATTCTTGTGCACTTAGTTATTAATAGTCAACAATAACAGCTTGTAGAATTCTAGGGCTAACAAACATCTCCCATTTCTATGAGTTGTTTAGCACAATGACAAAATTGATGTTCATCTCCATCGTCATCTTGGTTGTTTTTGTTGCAAGCTCTTTCATTCTCGAAATTGATCATGTGAGTCTTTCTTATTCATCTATATATCATTTCTTCAACATTTTCAATGTCTCAATTCGATCATCTCCATTCTTATGTTAACCTACATACATATATCTAAGTTCTGGATACACATATATCATTGTTATTCTTTGGTGTAGTTCTTCTTATAAGAATTCGAGTATAACAATTCACCATGTAGCTACCCTCTTCAAATGTCAATTTATTATTAGCACTTTTCCAACCATGTTTAAACCACAAGGAGAAATCTAATGTGCCATGGAGATGATACAAATGGGAGGTTTAATACATATATTTATGGTGTTGCTTTAGAAAGAAAAACTCTGTTGTGATTCTAGTTTTCAATGAGCGTACTATGATAATAAAATAATAATTAAGTAATGTTACGTTCTTAGCAATATTTGGACGCGGAAAAAATTACAAAAAAAAATGCTATTTTTCCTGTTTGTTTTTAGTGTTAGTGATCTCATTAGAATAAGAATGTATTGTTTTTCTAGATACAAATACTTTCATAGTACATTATGGTAATGTATTTACTATGACAGAGAGAATAAGAGGATATATATATATATAAACAGAAAATTTACTAGACTCGTCAGTTCACTTAACATTATTGTAAAAATTGTGATGTAAAATATATAATTACTACTAAATTATTTTTTGTATTTTGTGTGATTCTTTCCACTGATTTGTCAAAAAAAAAAAATTACAAGAAATAGTTTTTCTTACGGATTTTCATATGGATTTTAAAAATTCAATTAAATAATTGTTAAAAATAATTTTACAAAATATAAAAAGTTATAGAAATCAATGATGACATGCCTACATTATATTTCATTCATTTCCACTATAAACATAACATTTTAAGTGTAATAATATAATGATATAAATGTATAATTAATAATTTAAATGACGTTGACATATAATTTTATGTTTAAATAAAATTGTGTATATTCCATTTCTTAGTGTACAATAAAACAACCATTCTTTTTCTCCTACTCTGCATAAAATACAAAATTTGTAGGAGCGTAATATGCTATTGGTTGCACAAAGTTATAGAACTTAATATAACTATTAAAACTTTTATATATATAATCGTTTTACCTTTTGTTTTTCAGTCCAGAATAGGAAGTACTTCTCTTCTTCGAAGAATTATTATATTCAATAGACAAAAACCTCAATTTCCAGTTAGTTGTTCTGATGGGAACTTAACAAAAGCTTGTTCATCATACTATCCAACAAACAACATTGAGTTTGGAGATGATTTATCAAGTACATCATGTCCAGAATATTTTAGATGGATTCATGAAGATCTAAAACCATGGAAGAAGACAGGAATTACAAGGGAAATGATTGAAAAAGGCAAAAACATTTCACATATTAGGCTTGTAATTATAAATGGAAAAGCTTATATAGAAAAGCATGGCAAAGTGTTTCAAACAAGAGATATATTCACAATATGGGGAATTTTGCAACTTCTAAGATTGTATCCTGGAAAAATACCAGATTTGGAACTAATGTTTCAATGTGGAGACAAGACTATAGTGAACAAAAAGAATTTCCAAGAATCACAAATTTCACCTCCACCTGTGTTCCATTATTGTGGAGATGAAAATTCATATGATATTGTCTTTCCCGATTGGACCTTCTGGGGTTGGTAAAGTTTCTATTGCCTTTAGAGTGATACAGTAACTAATATTTGTTTTACATCTATTAATTTTGTTTAAGAAAACGAAAATATGGGTGGTAATCCTTTTGATTTCTAACTTCTTAAATTGGTTTTTATTTCTTCTATTTTTTTTTTCTTTATATAAAACGAAAGCAAAGGAAAAAATGTCATAATTTTATTTCTTTTCTTATTAGGGCTGAGCTAAGAATAAGACCATGGGAAACAACATTACATAGTATACAAGAAGGCAACAAAATAGTTAAATGGAAGGATAGGATACCCTATGCTTTTTGGAAGGGCAACCCAAAAGTGTCACATATAAGGGGAGAACTAGGAAAGTGCAATGCCACAGAAAAACATGATTGGAATGCAAGAATATATGGCATAGTAAATAATTTAAACCCTAACTTTTTGTGTCAATTAGGTGAAAGTATTGATTATTTCAAGATGAAATTAACATATATATATTCTTTTTCTTTTCAGCAATGGCAGCGTGAGAAAGCAAGTAATTTCGAGAACTCAAAACTAGAAAATCAATGTACATTTAGGTAATGTTTTCAAACACTTTATAATTATTATGGTCAAGCTTTTGCCTTTTAAATTTTTTTTACCTATAATCTTCTCAAAATTTTCTTTTCTAGATTTTAAACTTGGCTCATGTTATATGTTTTTATTATTTAGATATAAGATCTACACAGAAGGAGCTACATGGTCTGTGAGTGAAAAATACATAATAGCATGTGACTCAATGACCATGTTCATAGAGCCTAAGTATTATGACTTTTTTTCAAGAAACATGTTACCTTTACAACACTATTGGCCAATCAGCATCAGAAACATGTGTGAAGAGATTAAGTATGCAGTGGATTGGGGAAATTCTCACCTTGACACTGTAATCACTTTCTTCTTTAATTTGTTTTTTAATGATTTCTATGTTTTAAATAAATTATGTTTAGTTGAAAGTATGCTAATTTCGTAATGAAATATGCACTTAGTTTATAGCTATTTATGACATATGAGTTTAATTTCAATTAGCTACATAAGATAAAAAAACATTTTGGTCTTTATTACTCATATTTATGCTTGGAGTTGAAACTATTGTGTATATATAAACACATCTTTAGCATTAACAGTTAAAGTTCTTGTTGGTTTTATTTTAAAACGCTAACTATTTTAATTAATTGTAGGCACAAGCAATTGGCCAGCAAGGAACTAACTACATTGTAGAGAATTTAAAGATGAAGTTTGTGTATGATTACATGTTTCATCTATTAAATGAGTATGCAAAGCTCTTGAAATTCAAACCAACTATACCTACAGGAGGAGCTGTTGAAACTTGTTCTGAAAGTATAGTTTGTTCCCTGCGTGGTCTAAAGAAACGTCTTTTGGTTGAGTCTTTAGTGACTTCACCAAGTGAGACACCTCCATGTACAATTCCTCCGCCTTATACACCACAAACTTTGGAAGATTTTCTACAAAAGAAGGAAAATCTATTGAAACAAGTGAAGACAAGGACGATAAATATAAAGGAATAGATGTTAGCATTGATTGTTTTGTGCTCTATATGTAGATGTAGTTGTTATAGACATGCAACACTCTTAATGCATGTCACATTATTAGTTAGTTGTAGTGTAAATTCAACCTATCAAAATGTGATTGAATATTCTTCACTAAAAACCAGTTTTTATATTAAGGTTTAGTTATACTCTCTTAGGAATAAAATATATGAAACCAAAATTCATAGTAATTCAAAATATAAGTAAATATTAACTATAAAACTTAATCTGCTTAACGATATCATTCTTATTCTTCAGTCAGGCGAAATTATATTTAATTACCGTCTTTTAGTTTTGATAGTGTAAGACAATTTAGAATTTTTTTTTTAAAGTGAAACCATTATTTTGCTTTCTAAATGTGTTTGGATCAACCATTTAATTGAAGGAAATTAATGAAGATTATGTATAGACTTGTGTATTGTTATAAAATTGTATAAATAAACAATTTTTAATGTTAAGGTTTTTCTTATGCAATGTTTTAAAAGAGACAAATACTCTGAAATATTAAAAAAAGTTATATTTGTTGTTTTCTTTAGCAGATGTGCAATGATGTCACTTCCAACAATAGAAGTTACCATATTTTGTAATGTTTAAGAGAGACAAATAACTTAAAGTAAAGAAAAATGTAAAGCTTGGCATTGTTTGCTTTGAATTAGAAGAACATTGCTTTAACCGAAAGGGGACTGGTAAAAATCAGAAAATAAGTGTTTATTGTAATTTTAAAAAAAGGTGTTTTTTCTATTTTTTAATTTCTAATATATAATATACTATTAAAAAATTGTTAGGATTTAAAGTATAAATTTACGTCTCATATTAAAAAGAAATGAATAGGATGAGTAATATATAAGAAAATAATCACATATTCGTTGTATTAAGGTTTTGGTTTATATATAATGTCTTAGTCTCTTATATGTAATTTTTATGACTCGTTAGTATCGGATGCCATCTGCGTTCCTCTTTGCAAAATCCTTACAAGTGGTATGGTGAGCATGAAATGGACACGTGAGTTGGTAATAAGTCATGAATTTGAGGACTCCTTTTCTTGACAAGGATTTTAGGTAAGCATTCTTGCATGTGACATTAGTTGCACATGACAGAGTTCAAGTGAGTCAAGTCACAATCGAATCGTGGCATTTGGGTTATTACATTCTTAAATAAAAAGAATTATACATTGTCTATTAGTTATAACTTTTGTCGTAGTGGTAAGTATTCGACCTAATAATTAGTATCAAAGCTAAAGTCACAGGTTTGATTTTCAGTGAGACAATTGTTCAAGAGAAATTTATTGCAGATTACACAATCGTCGTGTGGCGTAGATTAGGAGAACCGAGTCATTCAAGAGTTTGATGTGCAACAATTGCCGATGGGAAAGCTATTGTAGGTGACATTAATTTATCACGACTGAGGTGAGGTGAATCAAGTGCTATTGTAGGTGACATTAATTTGTCACGACTGAGGTGAGGTGAATCAAGTTAGTCGAATTGTAACCCTTGGACTATTATGGTCTTAAATAAAAATAATTTAAATAAAAAATAGTTGCATTCTGACTATTAGTTGTAACTTTTCGATTAGTGGTAAATGCTCAATCCAATAAACATGTACAATTATAATAAAAACGACAACACAACAACAACACAACTCACCGTTGTATAAGGGAAAATATCAATATTAAAGAAATTTACACTTGAATTAAAAATTATTAGGATTACAAGTTTAAATTTATATTAAATTTATATTCTACACTAAGTAAAAATAAACAATATATAAAAAATAAAATCAAGTAACTCATTAACTCAATTTTTAAGAGATGATATCATAATTTCTTATATATACAATACTTATAACTTATTTATTAGTACTAACTCTCTTTAACATTTTCTCTCATAAGAACCCTACAAAAACAAAAATAATATTTAATTCATATTATATCGATTATAAAAACTAATATAAAATAAAATATATAACCTTCGTAATTAAATTGACGTATATTATATTAACTATCGGAATAATTGATATAGTATAACTCTTATTGCATTAGTTTAATATAAATTGATGTAACAATAATATATTGCATTGATATTTATGTGGTATGTTCATTCATAATTGATGTATAAAATGTTTGTGTGTTTTCCCGTGGTTGTTACGCCTAATCCGTTTTTCAAATAATCAATTATATATATATATATATATATATATATATATATATAATTTATAAAAAAATATTTTCAAATACTAATTATAACTTATATATATATATAATTTATATAAAAAATTATTTTCAAATGTTTAAAGCTTAAGATGCACCTCCAGGTTCCCTATCAATTATCAACTAAATAAATTGTGACATGCAAACCCAGTCATTTTATTTTATTTATGTGAGTACGTAAACATTAAACCATTGTCCATGTTATGCTTTTAAAAAAAAATTCCCGTCACTTCCTTTGCAAGCAAAAAAAAGTTGTGATCACTCATCTTAATGTGGCTGGGTTCATAAATTGTAACCATGTTTGTGGATTTCCTTCAAAAGATGTTAACAAGACACTTTTCAATAAAATTCTTTAAGTGAATTTCTTAATTTAATAATTTCTCATTGCTTTTTCTTTATAAAAAGAACATTGTTTATGAATAAAAAAATAATATCTGTTGCCTAAAAAAATATAAAGAACTATATTGCTTTAATGATGAAACAAAATTAAGTAAGAAATATATAAATAAGGGTTGATAAAGGAAATGTACTATTGGAATAAAATGTGGATGCTTAAATATGATATAATGAGACTTTGATCTTCTAAAGACCTGAAAGTGAGTTAATTAAATAAATACCCCTGGAAATGTTTTTAGTGTGCTTATTTTAAATTTGTAAGCATTTTTTTAAAAATTTATGAAAAATGATTCATTATTTGGATATTTTGTGAGAAAGTAGAAGCTATTTTTTTGTCGGTCACAATTATAAAAAAAACGAATTTTATATAAAAATTTAATTAAATTTGTTATATCGAGGAACTGCACAAACTTTCTCAAAACAATTAAAAATATAATTTCTTACCAGATTCCATTTTTCTTAAAAACACAAAAAAAAAACGATAAAAAATATTTAGTGATTTCTTTTTATAAAAGTAAAAAGAAAATGTTGCTTTTAAAAAATAACATTGTTAGCAACTGGAAGAAGATGAATTTCATTTATTAAGGTTTAATAATTACTTTTGCATGCCATGTGCTTAGAGTGTTAATTGTTTCTCTTTTAAGCAACGAATTTAATTAGTTAGTTTATGACGAAATTAAGATGTGATAAGTCAAACCATTCCTTTTCCTAGGGCTTGCTTAGTGTAAAAGTAATATTAAATAAAATAAGAAAAATGTCTTCAATAAGGACCCCAGTTTCATTGCACTAAGACGGATCTCACACACAGTTTCTTGAGTTATAAGAAAATAAATTATATTAATACCACACATATAAAAATAGGAAAAATTGATGGAAAAAATGTAAGAACTAAAAGAAATAAAAAAGAAAAAATCGTATTAATTTCTATATAATATTATTTATAAATACAATCTTATAAGAAAAATTCGCTAATTATTACAACATGTGCAATGAAATAGATATTATAATGGAAATGTACTTCAAAATGAGATTCATAATCCAAAATCATTCACTTAGAATTCAATAATTTAATTCTAACATCCATCATCACCATATACATCCAATTCAAATCGTAAAATATAACAAGTTCCCATCAAATAACTTAACCAATTTCTCATTCAATTCTGCCATCGAAGCAATTCTCCACAATAACTATACACTATGAACAATTAAATTGAATCTTACCTAATATTCCTAGAAATTTCTTCCCTACTCTTCTAACCTAACCTAATAAAAAAATCAAAGTTAATTTTCCTTGCTTGAAAACGTATGCTTTCCAGGACATCAACTCTAGAAAACAAAAGATGAAATGATAATACTTAAAAATCCTTTAAATTGCTCACATGAATCAAAGCCTAACAAGAAAAAAAGAAAAAGAAAAAAGAGAGATAGATATATCATCACGAATTTAGACGGATAAAGACTCATCTTTTTCTTGTAAATCAAATACATGCATGAAATTCAAGATCAAGTGCATGAAAACAAATATAGGATTACCACGATCAAAGTTCTTTACGCGGGAGTGGAAAGGGAAAAAAAGTGAAAAATGAATGAAAAGTTTGGGAAAATTGATGAGTAATTTGATGAATATAAAATACATATAGTTTATTTTACACGTATAAGATTTATATAAATATAACTATTCACAAAAAGAAATTTAAAATAAAAAGTTAAGGTCTTTCAAATGTTTTTATACTTATTTTTATTTATGTAATACAATTATCGTATTTACAGTATAATCTTGTAAGTCACTGAAAAAAAAATTTATAACATACTCAAAATGCAAAAAGAACAAATCATGTTAGTCATTTATAAGAATTCTTTTAATGACTAGTTTAAGTACAACATGATCTATTTTCAATCATAATCATTTTTATTTCATTTCAATCATACTTATTACATATAGATAACAATTCTGGTATTTTGATTTTCTTTCAATCCTCAGTACTCTGATTTCATTTCAAAACATATCAATTGTATTTATCCTTTTCCAAAAGATCCATTAATCATTAAATATCCCACTACAAGAGACTAACATCTAATCTATTCGTCAAGGATCAAAGTAAGTTCAAATATCAAATACTGAGTGTATATTGTGGGTCTCGGTGTGTATGAACTCCCTTATCAGCTTCTCACCACCTGATATCTTAGTCTATGTAACTTAAATCTCAATGAAGCTAAAGGATAAAACATAGACTTTTCATATTTAATGTACAATCAAATAACAATTTATACATTATCCAAAATGTATGACATAAATTTCATTCATATTTCATCATTGTCATCGATACATATGAATCACAAATATCACAACATCATTCCATCAACATTCAAGTAGTGATATAACTCAATAATCTAGTGATCTAAAGCAAGTGAAAAATATTACTTTTCTTAATTGACCCTAAAACTTGATAACAAAAACCTAAAAAAAAAAGAAAATAAATAATTTTTAAAGTAAATAAGAATTTACTATTTTTGAAAATCTGATTGAATAAAAACTCTCCTAGGTTACTTAGTTACTAAGAAGTGGATAAAAGGGAGGTAGGGTTACATACTATATTTATGAAATGACTAAATTACTTTTGTTATTATAAAATATTGTTAAGTAAATAATAAATTATAACTTTACTATTATTTAATAATTTTAATTTTATTATTTAATAGTTTTAGTTTTATTATTTAATAGTTTTATTTTTATTATTATTTAATAATTTTAATTTTAATATTATCATTATTATTACTTTTTTAATTTTATTGATTTTAATTATTAATTTTTTTATTATTTATATTATTTTATGTTTATAATCATCTTATTATTATTTTATAAATTTATTATTGTTTTTATTTATTTTTATTTTTATTGATATCTCTTTTTAAAATATTATTATTATTATTATTATGTTACCATTTTTATTATATTATATTATATACTTAATTATATTTATTTTATTATAATAAACGTTGAAATATTAATATATTAATAATAAAAACAACTATATAAAAATTTAATATATATTTATATTTCACTTATGTATTTACATAATAAATCTATAACTGATTATATAGTAAATATTTTATTATATTTACGCACATAATTGATAATATATTTTGATTTTAATTGGTTACTTCTTTCTTTGGAATTTTTTGCTTCTATAAAGAAAGTTAGTCGCAAAAATTTAGCCTTGTTTTCCATTTTTATTTTTCAATTTCTGCATCTTATTCTGTTTTTCTTCGCTTTTATCTATCTGAGATAATATATATATATATATATATATATATATATATATATATATATATATATTATAAAAAATACTTTAAAATAACGAAAAGTTGCTTGTAAAATATCAAAATATCAACACCACGAAAATTTATTTACTTAATTTAACATACGGGCGGCTGCACTATACTTTTATAAATTGTTTCATCCTAAAAATGTTTTATGAATTGGATTTTTTTATAAAATTAAATAAATACAAAATATTTTTATTACTTTAAAAACTAAAATCAATGACTGAAACATTTTTAGAATAAAAATGTATGTTATTTGAAGAAATGGAAATATCTATATAATGACAGATGTTGATTAATAATTTTAGGAACTAAATAATATAATTAAAATTTATATATATTATGATTGCTACTAATATAACAAAAATAATACATAATTTAATATAATTATAATTATAAAAAGATTATATATTTAATTTTTATTCAAATTCTTAAATTCATAATTGATTGAATTAAAACTAAATTTTTTAACTATTTACTTTTCAGTATAAATAACTATAGACAAAAAATTCATCTTCCATTCTATTTCATAATCTTGTTTTGATAATTTTTTAGAAGAAAATGATCTTCCTATTGTAGAAACAGGAAAAGTGACAAATCAAAATTAAAATAAACTTGAGTTTTATGTCTTTACAAAAAATTTAAATGGTTGATAAAATCTGGATAGTTAGGAGCATCAACTATAAATGCTGAAGTTAAAATTTTAAACTGATATTCTCTTATTTACTAAAAAGTAAAATAAACTATAAAAATTTAATTAAATATTAATAGACGTAATTATAAAAAGGAGATCTATAATAAATAAATCATAGTTAAAAACTGATTATAAAAGAACATATAAAAATTAACATTTTATTTTATGTTTTTAAAATAATTTTTTATATAAAAGCTCCTAAGATCAGAAATACTATACCATGAAATTAATAATTCAATATCAAGTGTAGCAAACAAGATTAACATTGTTTTTTCCTTCAAAAATGCAACATTGAGAAATGAGTTGAAGATTTTGTGTTTTCCATTTTTTACTTGAAAAACATAACATAAAGTATAATAAGGAAAAATAAACCCAAACAAAAATAATGAGTAATTAAAGAACTAAGGAGAAGAAAATAAAAAAATATCTTAATTAATTTTTGTATTTTTTATTATATTTTTTTGTTTTATTATTTATTAAAATTAAATGAAATACTTTATAAAAATTAAAATTTCTCCAATTTAATTCTCATGGACTCTCGTTATGTATATAAACAAAATTTTAACCCCCAACGCCCATAATCCTTGCCTCTTTTGTGTACATATATATAAACTTCCACTTTCTATTAAAGGCCTCTTACAACATAAGTTTTTCCCAACAAAATAACACCTTATTCTAATAAACCAAACATTCATCATACAAATAATTTAATTAAATTTATTCTTTCAGAACTCAAAGTTAAAAGTCACTTGCATTAAACTACGACAACTTATGTTTAAAGCACACTATTTACTAAAGTTATATATTATATATTCTTTGTGATTTGTTAAAGCTGTATGATATATCACTCTCTATACATGAACCTTGACTAAATATAAATATGTAGTGTAAGCAAGGTGGTTTGAACTTTGACTAAATAAAAATATGATTAAGATCCAATATTTGAGGTAGTTGGTGCATATAAGTGAAGCACCATCACAAGCTGAAGGAGTGGAAGAACTCCATAGATGATGGCTAAGAATCAAGGTTATCACCAATCACTGTGCAAAGACAAAAAATGGGTTTCAACCTATGGCTTGATCTCCCTCTCTTTCCTCTTCTTCCTTGCAGTAACCAATTTCTTTGTCAACTGGGTTGACCTTGTAAGTCATTTCATCTTATCAATCATCCTCTTAATTAGTTTCAACTTATGTAATCACTTGGTTTAGCTTAATTTTGATGTTTCTTTTCTCAATATATGTGCATGTTTTGCTTAATTAATTTCTTTTCTCCTTTTCTGATTCATGCATGGTTCATGAATCCCTTTGCCTGAAGCTAAAGGGTGCTGTTATTGATGATATATAAACTGAATTTGACTTCCATTTGAATTGGTATTGATGATTTTGAAGTTATATTTTTACATTTTACCTAACTATCATGGATATATTTTTGAAAATGAAGATATAAATACCTAAAAGGATGAATGTTTTTGTTGTAGCTTCGTTTGAATGAGAGAGATGAAAAGGTAGGGTTTAAAGAATTAGAAGGGATTACGTAAAAATGAAATTAAAGTAATAACTTTTGTATTAAAATATTATTGAAGTTTGACTTAGTTGCTTTGTACCGTTTGTATTATAAAACCATCAATTTGAGTGCATATTTAAATTCATGAAGCAGTTAATGGCTACATTTCACGAAAATGAGCCAAATTCGATATCTTTGAACCAAATTCTATGTATTCAGAATCTAAAAAAATAGTTCTTAATATTGATGATTCTTTTGTTCAGCTAAAATATTAGTGAAAATAATACCGATTATTCAGTTAAGTACAAATAACATACGGTTTATTAATACATACTTTTTTGTATTTTATTTTTATCTATTTTCCTATTTCTCTCATTATTGTTTTATTTATCTTCTACCATGCTTTAATTATTATATGTTCCATTGACCCTTTTTATATTTTTATCCATAATAACTTTTTTCTTTCTTTTTCAAGAAAACCAACCTCTATAGCTAGGTTTTATGATCATAGGCAGCCAAATATAAATGCCACAATTATTTAAGTTTTCAAAGTTACGCACTCAATTAGCTGTTTTGAAGAAATTGAGACTTATTCACATTAATTTCTTTTTCACCGTCAGATGACTGGATCAGACTACTCATACATTGTTATGTAAAATTAATTTTAATTTGATATCAACTTATGCATAAACTAATTTATAAAAAAAAAATTGAATTGGATCTTTCAAAATCAACATTAATATTTATATAAATTAGGTTTAACTTTCGAAAAAACTGAATTTGTTTCTCTTTCTTAAAAGTATTCATTGAAAAACTATTTGAAACATACACCAAAATTATCTTAATAAGATCATGCCGAACAATAGTTGAGTAATTATATTAGAAAAATATATATAAAAAAAAAATCACACAGAGATGATCAAAAAAGAAAGAATTGAGAGTTATCTAGTTATCTTATTATTGATATCAAGTATAAAAATGATGAGAAGATTTATATAAATTAATTTTTGTCTAAACGAATTTTAATTTATAGGAAAATATTTCATTTTTTAATATTTTTTCATAAAATTTTGTTTAAATATATTATAAATTATATGTTTGACCAAATTTTTTAAGCAAAAAAAAATAATTGAAATTGACTTCTTCATATAAATTAATTTATAAATACTTCTTTATATAATTTCTCTATTTTTTAACTAGGATATAAACTAATTTTTATTTATAAAAATTTAATTTAATTCTTTTATTTTTTATTTTCCTAATAAATTTTAAGGTTAAATATGAAAATATAATAATTTATGAATTTAAAATTACGCTCAGGTTATTAAAAATAATGTATTTACTTTTAAAACCAAATAAAGTTTTGGTTCAAACTTCGGACTTCAGTTCACTGCAATAATTCATCAAATGTGCTAATTATCAAATGTGCTAACAATTTTTCAAAATTTTATTTTCTTAAACTTTTTAAATTATTCATTAAAGTAGTACTTAACTCTATCCTTTTAGGTACAGCTTTTAATTTGAGTCAGGTTAATAAAAACATTTCCGCAGAAAAATGTCAGTAAAGATAGATTGTGAAATTTGTATGGTATTGATGTATTTTTTTATTTATGTTATTTTTCAAAGAGAAATGCTAATTAGTGTTTTATGACACTTCCTAGGAAAATTAAAAAACAAAATTATTTATTATATTAAATGCACAAATTATTCAACTATTAGTTTTCCAAAATAATCCTAGACTTTCAATAAAGTATATTTGTTGTTGATTACTCGATTATTCCCTGAAGACAGTTGTTATACTGAAAATTTATTTTCCAAACTACAATCCCTCTAAACTTTAAGCCTAGGTTTCAAATTGGTCCCTTTAGTTTGTAATTTTTTATTTTATTTATTTTATTCAATATATTTTCAAATATCCGTAGTCTAAATTTTTAATTATTCACTCTGCTAGATGCTTACGGTCCTACCCTTATTCATACGGTATGCTACGCCAGAGCAATTGAAAAAAGTATTTGAGTGATTAATTATGAATCAATGACTTTATTTATAATTAACCAATAGTCAACAAAAACATCTTGTAAAATTCTAAGTCTAACTTCTCCCATTTGATTTAGCATAATGACCAAATGAATTTTCTTCTCCATCTTTGGTTGTTTTTGTTGCAAGCTCTTTTTTATTGGAAATTGATTTTGTGAGTAGTTTTTGTTATCCTTTACGTTTATATATATATATATATCTCAATTAAAGCAAACCTTTGATATGTGCTTTTAAATTTTTCTCTACTTCCCCATACTCATATTTTACCAATTTCTCTTAATTGGTTTGCTTTTTCTCCCTTCCCTGAAAAAAAAGCATAGAGTCAGTTTTCAAATATTTCAATCATATATTCTTTTTCTTTAATATATGGAAACACTTCTTCTTTAGATTTTATAAGAAAAAAAATAATTTTTGCATAAATTAAAACGAAAATTTTATAGAAATTATATGATTTTTTTTTATAAACTAATATTAAGAAGTTGATTTTGATTTTTTTTTCTTTTCCTTTCTCTTTCTTAAAAGTATGTAGAAATGTACCCTTTATTGATGATATATATGCATATGTTATATGTTTTTTCATATTAGAATGACAAGTATGTATATGTTATATGTTTTTTCAGACTAGAATGACAAGTACTACCTTATTAAAGACAATATCCAATAAGCAACAATCTCAATTTCCACTTAAGTGTAATGATACAAAGTCAGCACCAATATGTTCATCATATTACCCACAAGCATTTGAGTTTGATAATGATTCATCAACTACATCATGTCCAGATTACTTTAGATGGATCCATGAAGATTTAAAGCCCTGGAGGATCACAGGAATCACAAGGGAAATGGTTGAAACAGGCCGACACGCTTCACATTTTAGGCTTGTAATTGTAAATGGAAAAGTTTATGTACACAAAATTCGAAAAGTGTTTCAAACAAGGGATGTGTTCACAATATGGGGAATTTTACAACTTCTAAGGTTGTATCCTGGAAAGATACCCGATTTAGATCTAATGTTTCAGTGTGGAGACAAGACTGTTGTGTTAAAAAAATATTTTGAAGGACCAGAAGCTATGTCACCTCATCCTGTGTTCCATTACTGTGGAGATGAAAATTCACATGACATTGTCTTTCCTGATTGGTCCTTCTGGGGTTGGTAAAATTTCTATTTCCTTTGGCCATGTTTGATTCATATATTGTATAAAGACTGAAACACATTTTGTCTCTTCTAGTCTTATTACAGATTTTCATTTTGTTCCTTCTATTATCTCATACCTCTAGAGTCTATTTTTTGAAGATACAACATGATTTCATATACTTTTATTTTTATTATTAGGCCCGAGATCAACATAGGACCATGGGAATCAACATTACACAATATACTAGAAGGCAACAAGAGGATCAAATGGACAAATAGGATACCTTATGCTTTTTGGAAGGGTAACTCAGAAGTGGCTCGTATTAGGAGAGAACTCGCCAAGTGCAACACCACAGAAGAACATGATTGGAATATAAGAATAGAGAACATAGTAAATATATAATATTAACCTTGATTCTTGTTTTAGGTTAATATTTCACTTTTTTTATTTCAAAAATTAACACTTTTTTCCTTTTCAGGAATGGGACAATGAGAAAACAAGTAACTATGAAAATACAAAACTGGAAAATCAGTGTACCCACAGGTAAATATTTTCATGAGCTTTCTTTTTTTTATTAAATCCATTGATACGTATGCTACTTACTAATTTTTGAATTTTTTGTGATAAAAGATATAAGATCTACATAGAAGGAGTTGCGTGGTCTGTGAGTCAAAAGTACATAATATTATGTGACTCAATGACTCTGTTAATAGAGCCTACATATTATGATTTCTATACAAGAAATATGGTACCTTTGCAACACTATTGGCCTATCAACCCGAGAAACATGTGTGAAGACATTAAATATGCCGTAGATTGGGGAAATTCTCACAATCAAAATGTAATCACTTTCTTCCTCTATTTTCCACTAAATGATTTCTATACTCACAAAACTAATGTTGATGCTTAAAAACATACTAGTTGTATAATGAAACTTGCACTCCCTTTCTAGCTTCATTACACATTGGCATATGACTTTAATTACTAAAAGGTATAACATTACTATATTAATTCATTAAGTTTTAAATGTTAAATATTACAGGCACAGGTGATTGGCAGTGGAGGGACTAACTATATATTAGAGAATTTAAAGATGAAGTATGTGTATGATTACATGTTTCATCTATTAAATGAGTATGCAAAGCTCTTGACATTCCAACCAACCATACCAAGAGGAGCTATTGAGGTTTGTTCTGAAAGTATGGCATGTTCTGTGGAAGGTTTACAGAAAAGTTTTATGGTTGAGTCCATGGTAAACTCACCAAGTAATACACCTCCATGTGCAATGCCTTCTCCTTATAAACCTGAAACTCTCAAAGAGATTCTACAAGAAAAGGAAAATCTAACCCAACAAGTGAAGACAAAGGGAGTCACTAACATATTAGTGTAGAAAATTAAACTTGTCAAATCAGATTGATTATTTTGATTAAAGAAGCATTTTTTTTTTGTTAATTTGTTTAAAGCTTTTAGTTATATATTATAAATTCAGAATATTACATACATTACAATGTTTGTGTTCGATACGACCTAGTTTAATTTAGTTAATACCAAAAGAATTAAAAATATATCATTTTCTTTCTATAAGTTTATAAAACAACGTAACTGCTATTATTTATCTTTAAAAATATATATCATTTTAAGATAAAAGAAGAAAATTGATAGAATTTTCGTTAAAAATATAATTTATTGATTTTAGTTTCTATATTAACATTAACTTTGTTTATGTATCACTCTAAACATTAAAAATGTTAAGATAGTTGCATATTATAAAATATATTACATTAAATTAGAGTTGGTTATACTTGGCAATCTATCTTTTTTTTCCAACCTCCCATTTTAGGTTAGATTATTGATTCGAGTGAGATTCAAATAACTTCGAGTTTGTGGATTCATATAGAGAAATAAAAAATGCAACAGGTTTTATAATTTTCTTAATCTGAAATTTAAGTATCTTATTAAAATAAGATGTAATACAATTATAATAATTTAAAAAGGATAAAAAATTACTAATTTACTATTTATAATATAAAAAAGCATATAATAAAAAAATATTAACAATAAATTATAAATTAAGGTCTAAATTAATATTTATAAATACAAGTGAGAAATTGTGAATAAAAATATTTAGTTTTTGGACAAATGTTGCAACTAATCTGTGTGTAATCATGTTAGTATGCAAAATGTAATTGGACCAGGATCATAGTGCATGTAACACCCCAAAAATAACATACATAAAACTAAACATTTTGTTAATCATCATTAAAATTCATCAACATACAATAATCCTTTCAACTAAAGTATTTAAAAATTCTATCTTGAGAATTCTACTAAAACATAATTACAAATTATCTCCAAATTATTTTTCAAATTTAGCTTATCTAAAAGCACCAGTCATTCCAAATAATCCTCCACAGACCCATCTGCAACACCATCTGCTCCCGTGCCAAAAACACGATCATTGCAAACAGACATCAAACACAAGTACAACAAAACAAAGGGTAAGCTAACCAAAATTTTAATAATACTTGAGTATTTCAATTCAAACACAAATATTAACACCACTCAAGTCTTTCATTCAGTCACAATATAAGACACTGACACACTATAAACTTGACTCTACTTCCGGAAGACTCGTGCATTGAATAGACCTCGAGATATGCACCTGTCATACGCTGTGAAACCACACAGCCTCCACACAAATGAATCATCAATCATGTATGACAGGGTTAGTCCCCCTGAGACTTTCCTGACCAGCTATATTTCAAGCTGCAGTCACCCAGTTCAGACCTCCTTCGACTCTCACCAC